>Ga0335083_10011177_pt1 | contig 10803 bp, 7 predicted proteins | sample Lox_Sample_42_FD_206716 | JGI IMG/M metagenome (GOLD analysis project Ga0335083, IMG submission 206716) | Soil microbial communities from Loxahatchee National Wildlife Refuge, Florida, United States - Lox_Sample_4.2 | ecosystem: Environmental > Terrestrial > Soil > Wetlands | place: USA: Florida... | reverse complement strand
AAACGTGGTGACAACATCTGGTTGCAGCCGATTGACGGCTCGCCAGGACACACGATTACCAATTTCCCGGACGATAGCATTAGCTCGTTCCGCTTTTCGCCCGATGGAAAGCATCTTGCGTTGATTCATAGCCACACCGAGTCAGACGTCGTTCTGATTCGCGATTCCATTGCGCAGAAGTGATGCCCTCACTACCTACCCGACGCTCTCGCCAAGAACATGCCATCGGAGTGGGTATCTCTGCGTAATCCACGAGCCCTTACCGCAACCCAGCGAAGAGAGAGTGCGATGACGAAGTGACTGGCAGCAAGCTGTCCGAAATGTTCGAAGCTGGTGAAGCTTCGTAGCTGGAACGATCCAGATGCACCGACGTTTGACGTACAAGCCGTCATGAAACTGGCTTACTCGCATTGCGGACAAGAATCTCTTGTGCCTTCTTCCGCGATTCAAGTCTTGGACGAGTCGCAACTGGCGTAGCACGCGCGCCCACTCCGCTCACCAGTGATGTGCGCAGTGGCGATAGCAGCTTGGCTTTTTGTGACTTTCCTTCTTCCTGGTCACCACTGCGACGCCTGTGCGGGGATGCGCATCTGGCCCGGCCGTGTGCGGGAGCACGTTTCCCAGCGCCGTGGAGGCGGCGGGAATGAGCAGACACAGCATCAATTCTCCGAAATTGTATGGGACCTGCGAGCCCAACTCCTCGGGTCGTGCGTTCGCTTGAAATCCATCACTTTGCGGGCGTATTCAGTTTTTCAAGCACGGTTTTTAGGTGTTCGAGCTTCTGTCCTGCCTCGGCAAGCTTTCCTGCTGCGGTTAGTCGCTGATAGTCAGAAAGATCTTGGGCAGCTTGGGCGGCCAGTGTATTGAAGTTGGAGGCTGCAGGGGTTGAGGTCGCCGGAGCCGGCGCGTTCGGCGCGGCTTGCACGGCCGCGGCTTCGAGCGTCGACGGAGCGTTTCCAAACAGCGCCGCCAATGCCCGTTCAAAGGTTGGAGCATAAGCCAGCCGGTCCTGAAGCGCCAGCACAACCAGCCGCAACTCCGGCATGGGGCTGCGCTCGGCTTGCAAGTAAATCGGCTCGGCGTATAACAGGGTCTTTCCAATCGGAATGACCAGCAACGTGCCGCGGCGCACGTGCGAGCCCTGCTGATTCCACAACGTCAACTGACCGGAGAGCTGAGCGTTCTGGTCGATTCGGGCCTCAATCTGAAGTGGTCCATCGATGAGCCTGGTTTTGGGGAAGTCGTAGACCAGCGCTGTGCCATAGTTGGCTCCATCGCTGCGCGCCGCAATCCAGCCGATCAGGTTGTTCCGATTGGCCGGGGTGAAGGGCAGAATCTCAACGAATTCGACTTCACTCTCTCCCGGCAGCGTCATCAGCACAAAATGTGGCTGCATGACTTGTGTCGTCTGCTCGTTGTTGGCGCTCAGGCTGACTTCGCTCGCGACATTCCACAGGTCCTCACGGTTGTAAAAAACCTCCGGATCCTGCATGTGATACAGGCAGTAAGCCTCCGCCTGAATTTCGAGCAGCAGTTGCGGATAGCGCACGTGTTTCCGGAGGCCGGCCGGCATCTCCGACGCAGGCTTGAAGAGCGTCGGGAACATGCGCTGATAGGTGGTGATGATTGGGTCCTTGCTGTCGAAGACGTAGAACGTGGTAGTTCCGTTGTAGGCGTCGACCACAACTTTCACGCTGTTGCGCATGTAATTGACGGAGCTGTCGCCGAGCGAGTAGTGGGTCGAGTAGGGATAGCTGTCGGAGGTGGTAAATGCGTCCAGTATCCACCACAGCCGGCCGTCTTCCCCAACCACGAGATACGGATCGTTGTCGAAGGTGAGAAACGGAGCCAGGGCCGAGACACGCCGAACCACGTTGCGCCGCATCAGCAGCCGGCTTTGGGTATTCACATCATCGCTGAACGGCAGTTTGCCTACATCGCCGCGGTCGAGCGCAATCAGCACTCGGCGCAGCCAGCCGCCCAGTACGATGCCTCCCGTGCCCTGGTAGGCCGTGAAGCTGTTCTCCTGACCCTCGGGATAGTTGAACTCCTTCTGCCGCGTCTTGACGTAAACATCAGTGTCGGTGAGTTCGCCGAAATAGACTTCCGGCCGAGTGACGTTCAGGCTCGGCACTGTGCTCTGGACCGGCATGTTGCTCAGGTACAGGGTCGGCAATCCTTCCGATGTGAAGCCGTTTACGGGATTCATCGTCAGGCCGTAACCGTGGGTATAGATCAGTTTCTCGTTGATCCAGTTGCGACTGCTTTCCGGCAGCTTATTGATGTTCAACTCACGGGCTGCGAGCATCACCTCGCGCAACCGGCCTTCGATAACATAGCGGTCGATGTCGATATCGGGAAAATCGTAATAGGTGCGGATCTCCTGGATCTGACGCAGTGTGTCTTGCAGGGCTCGCCAGTCCCACAAGCGAATATTCTCTAGCGTGGCCTGGTTGTGAGCTGGGTCGGCTGACTCGGGAGTTGTCTCGGCAGGAAAGTGCTGCGCCGATACCTTATCCAGATCGTAGGCCTGGCGCGTAAGCCTGATGTTGTTGCTGATATAGGGCGTCTCGCGGACGAGTTCGTTGGGCTTCACGACGAAGCTTGCAACATACCAGCCAACGATTTGAAGCAACACGTAACAGACAACAGCCGGTACGGCTGCCGCGATCAACCATCGGCCGCGCTTCCACCAGATGAAATTGGCCAACGCTACTCCGGCGCCAATTAGCAGCGCTGCAGCGACCACCAGAAGGCCAGGGATGAAAATGTGGGCGTCGGTGTAAGTCACTCCGCTGAAAACCGTGTGGTTCTGCGTCAGCAAATCGAAGCGTCCCAGGTACACACGCCATGCGACGACCAGGAGAAGAAATGCGGAGGTGATGGATAGGCCGCGCCAGGAGACGAAGTCGTAGCGGTTGACGTATCCCTCCAGGGCGCGCGCGCCGCCCCTCGCCAGCAGAAAGAAGCCTGCGATGGCAATGCTCAATATCGCCATCACCAGCAGCCAGCCTGAAACCGCTTGCAAGGCAGGCAGAGTGAAGAGATAAAAATTAAGCGGCTTTCCGAAGGTTGGATCGATGGGCGCGGCCGCCCGTGGCGCGTACCAGTAAAGCGCGAAAATCTGCCAGTCCGCCATCATGATGCCGGCTATACTGGCCGCCACGAAAAGCGACCCACCCAGTGCTGCGAGGCGCAACATGGACTCGACCGGCAATTTCACGACTCTGCCGGCGATGAGAATCGTGTGACCACGCGCGTCAGGTGAGAATTCGGTGCGCTTGAGAATCAGAAAAATGCCATAGACAAAGAGGAAGGTGACGACACCGAATCCTGCAAAGACCGTCCACTGTAGGCCCAGGGTCTTCCAGAACACGGCCGCGTAGCCTAGCGAGCCGAACCATAGGCTCTCGACGTAATAAGACAGCCAGGACCTGCCGCCGAAAGCGACAACCGCAAAGGCACCAAGAATCAACCATAGCCATCGACGACTTGATGATGACTGGCGCGGCGGCCAAGCGCTGTGCATCGGACGGCGATATGGCGGCCGATTGATTTCCATCAGTCAACACCCCATGCACCAGAATACGCGCTTACATGGCGTCTGCTCAGTTTGTATTCGGGTGGCCGAGCAGTTTGGAAACTTCTTCCATAGTCGCTCCAGCTTCCAATTTCTCGATTGCAACGGTATCGCGCAGCATGTGCAGATGACAACGTAGCAGCTTGCTGTTGCGCTTGAGCTTTGCGGTCTTGAATAGCATTCCGATACAGCGACGCCAACCCTTAGCTTCTGTCTTTGCGTCATCGTCGATCATCGAGACGAGCGGGGAACGGTTTAAAGGATCATGCTTGCCGAGAGTCCGCGCTAATTCCTCATGCTCTCCCAGCTTGCCGTGCCTGTGGACTGACTTACGCGCTTACCGTCTGCGGCCGTGCCTCCGACGTATTTCACGCATCGGCAGCGGTGCGACTGGTCACGATCGGATTGTGAAGGGTGATATTTACAGTCGGCAGGTTGCCGAACAAAGAGGTATAAACCTTCCGATTTCCCACGCATACCGAGTGCCTTCACTCGCATCCTACCCGAACGTTGACATGGCTGACACGAGGGCGGCTGCCGCTTAGTAAGTTATTGATTTATATGGACTTTAGTTTGGTGGAGCTAGTCGGGATCGAACCGACGACCTCATCGTTGCGAATTCTCAACCCTCTGCGAGATTGTGCGACACAGAAGAAGCGCTAATGATACACAGAGGCAGTGTTCATGCGGCTTTAACCACTAGTCGCTGCCTCTTGCTTGATATGCAGCGATACTCTTTGACACAGAGAGACTCCGGCAGGGATGGCAGGGTTACGACACAAGCCACGACACAAATCCCTCCGAAGGATTCCCGGAACGCAAGGGCGGCAGAGAACGGGTGCAAGCAACCGGCGAGATGTGCTTGCTCGATGGGAGGGCGACCGGGCAGTCCGATAATCGGACACAGAACAGGTGACGACACCTTCCCGATCCACTACTCACAGTCCCACCACGGAAGCACCGCGCAAGGGGTGGGGTGGGGAGCCGGGTTGTGGGCTGGCTTTCAGCCGACTCGTGCGGCATGACGGCGCGGCAATCCACACCGCCGCCTTCCGGGGCGGGAGTCGTGCCGTCCCCAAACAGGTAGAAGGCGAACGGCCCTGTTTGTCATCGTCCCGCTACAGCAGCGCGACGTATGCCTGGCGGCAGGTAGGCAAACCCTCGAAAGGGTCTGAAAACGCCAGACCGTCAATAGGGCTATCCCCACGCCGGTTCGCGTCCTACTGCTACGCCACGCCATACCACAAAGGCCCGTTCGCTGAGTACGATTGTATCCCCTGCCGGGAGCGCCGGAATCTCACCAGCGGGCAAGGAGCGTGACCGGCTGGGCATTCGAAGCGCTGCACGTAACGACACCAGGGCAATCACAAAACATAGAGAGCCCCAACCACGATGCTTGGGGCGAGAGGATTCCTCTCTGGCGTTGGGCTCGCCCGCCAAGGGGATGGGGAGCGCCTTTTCAGTCGGCTTTCAGCCGACCTCCGTTTGAGCGCGAAAAAATTGGTCCAGTTTTTTTTGGAGAGGTTGCTCGCAGTTTCTTGGGTCTGAGAGAACCGACATGGGATTTGCTAATCATCCGCAAACCGGGCGCGAGGACAGCGTTTTCTATCGGCAAAAGTCCCTCGGGCACAGCACGCTTGAGATGACGCGCCGTTACGCAAACCTTGTGACAGCGGACTTGCAGGCCGTGCATGAGCGGGTGAGCCTGCTTAGGCCTTAGCCGTTCTTGATTGTCGGGGCCATTCCGGGGGCTAAGCGTGACTGCACGTCTTCGTGGTCACGCGGTGGCCGCTGACTCAGCAGCGGGTCGCACCGATTATCGTGAACTCAAAAGCTGTGGCGTACAGAGTCGCCGCATCAAACTTCCGCCGCGCTAAATCAACGCCGGGCTGCCGTGCCAGCCACTCAGCGAATACTCGCATAAAGTCGCCGTGCGCCACCGAGAGAAGGGAACTTGCCAGATTTATGTAATGTATTAGCCAGACCGCCGTATCTTCCGCCGAGTCACTGGCAATACTCTTTGGAATTTTCTGGCGCTCGCAGAATGCACGGTAATCAGCCTTGAATCGTCCGTTCAACACCGTCTTCCAAACCATCTCATTGTCATACATCGGAAAGAGCGAGGGGTTGTATACGTGAAGGAGCTTTGATACAAGCATCAGGGGGAACCCTTTCTTGGGTTTTATAGCCCGCATCTTCTCAAGACACAGTTCCAGTCGGCCCCTGCTTTGGCTCTCTGGAAAGTTGATTAGGTTGACAGGCCCGCGCCATGAGAATGCCGTAAACTCCCGTCTGATAGTCTCGAAAGTTTGCTCGGCTGACCAACTCTCCCCCGACATTCGGTAGCGGAACGCGCCGCCCCACGCCCGGCTTCTAAGCATGTTCCAAATGATCTCGAAGTTTCGCTTTGCGTCGTTCGGCTCCGACGCCGGATCGAATGCGGTCTGCGATGCGTCGTATAAGCTCAGTAGCTGTTCGTCTAGCGGCCATCCTCCCCACGCAACGAAGAAGCCCTCCAGAGCCCTACGCTGCCAAGACTCATCTTCAAAGAAGCTGCGTAGCATCTGCATTTGAAAGTGCCTCCTGCCCGCTGTGATCGTGAGCGCGAAGAAAAATATTCTTGTGCCCGTTTCTTCAGGTTCGGTTCATCATCCGATACAGCATAGTCCGGTTTTCTTGGTTCCTTCTTCAAATCGCACATGGTTCGTTCTTTCCGAACCAGTTCAGCTTATTAGTGAAAGCCTCACGAACGTCGGTAGGAAGCGCCGCCTGAAACTCAGTGACGAGTGCTTCAATCTCGTCGAAATACGCCGCGTAGAAATCCATCGCGGGAGCCGCTTTCTCCCATCGTGTTCGCGTGAAGTGAGCGAGGCGTTTATGTAGTTCGGGCACTCGGGCTTTTGCATCACTCGAAGGCGTTAGCTTTTTCCTCGCATCCGTGTCTGTTACGAAGTCTCCCATCCAACAATCGTCTTGCACGGGAGGTCCGCCAAAAAAGCCAAGCAAGACACGCACGTGCAGGAGAAGAGAGTAGACGATTGCTTGTCGGACGACTAACGCCAACCGATCATCGCGATATAGGCGAGAGTAGCAACGGAAGTGGTACACCTCGAAGGCAAGGTTGGTGACGGCTTTCTTTTGATCTGCGATATCCATGCGGAGAAGTTTACGCGCCAGTTACGGCCTTGTCTCGATCCGCCACTCACAGTCCCAACACGGAAGCACCGTGCAAGGGGGGAGCCGGTTTTGGGTCGGCTTTCAGCCGACGTGGGTTTCAGCGAGAAAAACTTGGTCCAGAAATTTTTGGGGCGGGTGCTCGCAGCTAATTGACTTGAGCCGTCGGATGTTGATGACGACACTGCAGACCTCACGAATTGGCGGGCGTTCGTCGCGGGGAGGTTTGCAGCATTCTTCGGCTGTACGATTGGGCAAGCGAATATTTACAACGCGTGGACTTGAGATCATTCGGTTACGTCTAACTACCACCAGGGAAGGTTAGGAAATGCTGGGCACTTCTCCAGACCGAGATATTTCTTGCAGCCCTCGTCGGATGGATGATCCATGACGCGTTGGCGGGCGAGGGCCACTAGGTCGTGGATGTCCATCGCATAAACCTGTACAGTGCCGTCTCGGCTTGCGGTGGCTAGGCGGTTGGTGTCCGGGCTCCAGGCCACGCTGGTTACATAACGGGTATGGCCTGTTAGAGTCATCAACTCCTTGCCACTGGTCGTGTCCCAAACCTTCGTCGTCGTGTCATCACTGCCCGTGGCCAGCCGCTTGCCGTCGGGGCTCCAGGCCACGCTCTCCACATTGTCGTTATGGCCGCGCAGCGTCAGCAACGCGTGTCCATTGGAGGCGTCCCACACCTTAGCCGTTTTGTCATAACTGCCCGTGGCCAGCCGTTTGCCGTCTGGACTCCAAGCTATGCTCCGCACTACGTCGGTATGACCCTCGAGCGTCCACAGTTTCTTGCCGGTAAAGGTATCCCACAATATAGCGGTTTTATCCGCACTCCCCGTGGCCAAACGGCTGCCATCTGGGCTCCAGGCAACGGTCCTCACGGGCCAGTCGTGGCCGCGCAAAATCAAAAGCTCCTTGCCGGCGACCGCGTCCCAAACTTGCGCAGTCTTGATACTCCCACCAGCAAGCCGCTTGCCGTCGGGGCTCCAGGCCACGCTCTCGACATCTTCGTTATGGCCGCGTAGGGTCAGCAACTCCTTGCCGGTCTTGGCGTCCCACACTTCCGCTACTCCACCCCCCGTGGCTAGCCGTGTCCCGTCCTGGCTCCAAGCTGGGTTCTCCACGGGCCGGTTGTCTTGGTTTAGAATCAACATTTCCGTGCCGGTCTTGGCGTCCCACACTTTCGCAGTGTGATGTATGTCTGCGGTAGCTAGCCGCTCACTCTCCGGGCTCCAAGCTACACTCTCCACCCAGTCATGATCCCGCAAGGTGAGCAATTCTTGCCCGCTGTCCGCATCCCAAACCCTCGCCGTTTTGTCTTCACTGCCCGTGGCCAGCCAGCTCCCGTCCGAGCTCCAGGCCACGCTCTCGACATCGTTGTTATGGCCGCGTAGGGTCAGCAACTCCTGTCCACTGTCCGCATCCCAGACCCTCGCAGTTTTATCATTACTCCCCGTGGCCAGCCGACTCCCGTCCGGGCTCCAAGCCACGCTCGTCACGTCCCCATTTTCTTGCTCAAGGGTCAGCAATTTCTTGCCAGTCCTGGCATCCCACACCTTTGTATAGTCATCACCGCCCGTGGCCAGTTGCTTGCCGTCGGGGCTCCAAGCCACGCTCTCCACATAGTGCCCATCCTCCTTAAGGATCAGCAATCTCTTCCCGGTGGCCGCATCCCAAACCTTCGCCACGCCCACTATTTGGCAGCATTCTATCTCGCCCTCTGAACTCCCTGTGGCCAGCCGCTTGCCGTCGGGGCTCCAAGCCACGCTCTCCACACCCCCGGTATCTTTCTCAAGGGTCAGCAATTCCTTGCCGGTCCTGGCGTCCCATACCTTCGTATTGTCATCACCGCCCGTGGCCAGGCGCTGGCCGTCGGGACTCCAAGCCACGCTCTCTACAGGGTCGTTATGGCCATGTAGGGTCAGCAACTCCTGTCCTGTGGTCGCGTCCCACACCTTCGTTGTCTTGTCATCACTCGCCGTTGCCAGTCTCTTACCATCCGGACTCCAGGCCACTTGCGTCACGGAATCAGTGTGGCCGTGCAGGGTGAGGAACTCCTTTCCATTGGCTGCGTCCCACACCTTCGCTGTCTTGTCATCACTCGCCGTTGCCAGTCTCTTAGCATCCGGACTCCAGGCGACGCTGGACACAGCTCGGTTGTGGCCGCGCAGAATCAACCTTACGTGCGAGTCAAGAATGGCGTGATGTAGTGCGTCTTGTGCTTCAGGCAGGACCCTATGTCCCCAAGGCCAGGTGGCTCGAATGGCCATTGCAGAGAACAACACCGAAAGCTCTGGCTGACCGCTGTTTTCATTCAAGACTGCGCTTGCGACCAACTGGCGAGCGCGGGCCACAGCTCTCTGATAGTTGGCGTACGCGGCGGCCGCCAAGGCGAGCAGCAGCAACACAGTGAGGACGAGCGAGAAGACGCGAAAATGCGTGGCCTGCCGTGCCTCTTTCTCGGCCAACCTCTCGGCCTGTTCGCGCAACCCGGTCTCCAGTGCCAAAACCTGCTCGAGGCGCGAAACTTCTCTCGCATCGTGCTCCTGGCTGGCGCGGATGTACTCCTCATGGACGGGCTGGGGCTTTAGCTGTTTGACGACGCTCCCTTGCGCGAGCCAGGTGATGGCGTTCTGCAAATCCATGCCGCGCAGAAGGAAGCTTTCGTTGCGTTGGGTGCTCTCCCACTCTTTGGCTTTTGCCTCAAGGCGGGTGTATTGCCGAACCCAATCGCGATCGGTGTCGAGTGAAGTGATCAGCCGCTGGAATGTCTCATCAAAGCCAAGCTCGGGATAATTGATCCACTGAATTTCCTCCAACCCGGGCAGTAGCTCCTCATGGTTCAAAGGTTGCAACAGGATGGTGATGATGCGCTTTTTGCGCTCCAGGCCATGAGCGACTTCCAGTCCGCACATGTGCGAGCGAAGGGATTCGGGGCTGATGATGAAGAGGAAATTGTCGGCGGCGTCGATGGCGGCGAAGATTTCCGCCCGCCACTCGGCGGAGTCGGGAATGCTGCGCCAGTCGATCCAGGTATCGCGCTTCAGCTTCTGGAGGGCGTTGTTGAGGTCGCGGGCGAATCCCTGGTCAGCGCGAGCGTAAGAGATGAAGACCTCAGCCATGCCGCTCCCAGAGATCAAAGAGGAGTCAGGCGAATCTTAGCATTGTTATCTGCCTGTTGGAATTGGTGGCGAGTTGCGATAGCGGTTATAGTTTGGCTCCCCTGAAAGCACCGAATTTAAGGAAGCAGAGGCTGGGCGCGACGAGACTCCAGACTCCTCACCTCCGTCGCGCCAATTCCCTAAGCGACGTGAAACCCAGCGACACCGAGGAATAGCCAGCGATACGCAGAGGCAGTGTTCATGCGGGTTTATTCGCTGTGCGCTGCCTCTCTCCTATTCTTGAGCGACACCCTCCGACATAGCCCGACACGGGCAGGGATCGGAGGGTTACGACACAAATATGGCTTGGGAATCTCACGACGGAAGTGCGACCGAGAACGTTGGCAGACATCACAGGCGACCGGCCTGATGTCTTGCGTCACTAGTACCCGGACCCGTATAAACAGCCGAGGACAGGCCGTCTCAACCTGCACCGACACGACCAAGTAAGCAGCCGTGCACGGGCCCGACTTTTCTTCTGGAAGAAGCAGACGTGGGCACAATCGACCGGCCCTCCAGCGCAAGCCACGGCGGCCACTTAGCCCTTCTGGACGACCCGGGGGGCGGCAGAACCGGGCGTCGGCTCGTGCCACCCCACCTTGATAGTTATTTCCGGTACGCGTAACCCCCGCTGCTATCCACGAATACTAGGGCAACAGTACGGTGACCATCTCTACCGTATTCACGCCACGCATACTGCGCGGCCTTGCTTATGACCGTGTAAATGCCCCGTGCACGGGCCTGATACCTCCTGCCTTGCCGGGACACGATCCCAGCCTTACTCAGCGCCACAGCCAGATCACCTCCCCACATTAGCGTTTGCCGACGATGGCAGCTCAGGGCTATGCGATAAATCAACTCATAGGTGTCGCTCATTGTCTT
>Ga0335083_10011176_pt1 | contig 10803 bp, 9 predicted proteins | sample Lox_Sample_42_FD_206716 | JGI IMG/M metagenome (GOLD analysis project Ga0335083, IMG submission 206716) | Soil microbial communities from Loxahatchee National Wildlife Refuge, Florida, United States - Lox_Sample_4.2 | ecosystem: Environmental > Terrestrial > Soil > Wetlands | place: USA: Florida... | reverse complement strand
GACCCCGTGCAACTCCCGGCCGATGTCGCCCAGGTAGTGCACCCCGGACACCCCGCCGCACAGCTCGAACGCCAGCGACGGCTCATCGCGCAGTGTCCGGGCCACCGTGACCAGGTGCTCCCGCCGGACGTGCAGGGTCAGCTCGCCGCGGTCCACGATGACCCGCTCGACCGCGTCGCCGAAGCCCGGGCCGTCCTCGGTCAGCCGGGTGGATAGCGCGTCGGTGATCTCGTCGAAGTACGAGCCGTACGGCCGTGGCGATGAGGGCAGCGGCGCCCGGCGGACCTGCAGGCCGCCGTAGCCCGAGGTATCGCCGGTGGTGCTGGTGCCGAACATGCCGGTCCGCACCACCTGCTCGCTGAGCCGCTGCTGGCCCGCGAGGGCCGCCTCGTCCGGCTGCTGTGGTTCTTCGTCGCTGGTCACTGACCGTCCCCCCGGGCCTGGATTCCGGCCAGGTCGGCGGCCAGCGGCAGCCGGCGCAGCCGGGCCTGCTCGAGTTCCTGCACCTCAACCTCGCGGTCGATGCCGAGCTTCATGTTCTGGATCTTGTCGTGCAGCTTGAGGATCGAGTCGAGCAGCATCTCCGGCCGCGGCGGGCAGCCGGGCAGGTAGATGTCCACCGGAACGATGTGGTCCACGCCCTGCACGATGGCGTAGTTGTTGAACATGCCGCCGCTGGACGCGCACACGCCCATCGAGATGACCCACTTCGGATCGGCCATCTGGTCATAGATCTGGCGCAGCACCGGGGCCATCTTCTGGCTGACCCGGCCGGCCACGATCATCAGGTCGGCCTGCCGCGGCGTGTTGGACGCGCGCTCCATGCCGAACCGGGCCAGGTCGTGCCGGGGCCCGCCGGTGGAGATCAGCTCCATGGCGCAGCAGGCCAGGCCGAACGTGGCCGGCCAGACCGAGACCTTGCGCGCGTAGCCCACCACCTTCTCGACCGTGGTCAGCAGGATCCCGCTCGGCAGCTTCTCTTCGACACCCATCGGTCAGTCCCACTCCAGTCCGCCGCGGCGCCACACGTAGGCGTACGCGACCAGCACGGTGACGATGAACAGCACCATTTCGACCAGGCCGAACACCCCCAAGTTGTCGTACTCGACGGCCCAGGGGTAAAGGAACACGATCTCGATGTCGAAGAGGATGAACAGCATCGCCGTCAGGTAGTACTTGACCGGGAACCGGCTCCCGATCTCCGGCGGGGTCGGCTCGATGCCGCACTCGTAGGCCTCGAGCTTGGCCCGGTTCCACCGGTGCGGCCCGCTCACATGGCCGGCCACGAGTGAGAAGATCGCGAAGAACGCGGCCAGCCCGCCAAGCACGATGATGGGAACGTACAAGACCAGCACGGCAGCCTCCTTTCTTCTCCTACTGACGGTCCGGCGGCGCGATCTGGGGCTACGCCGCCGGCGTCATCTTAGACAGTGCGTTAATCAGCCGGTCCGCCGCATCGCCGCCGCGTACCTCGGTGAGGTTGGCCAGCAGCTTCAGGGTGAACCGCATCAGCGCCGGGCGCGGCATCCCGTGCTTGGTCGCGAACTGCATGAGCCGCGGGTTGCCGATCGCCTGGACGAACTTGCGCCCGAGAGTGTAGTAGCCGCCGTAGACGTTCTTCAGTGCTTGCGGGTAGCTGTGCAGCACCTGCTCCGCGCCGGCCGCGTCCGGCCGGGCCAGCGCCTGCGCGATGAACCGGGCGGCCAGCTCGCCCGCTTCCATGGCGTAGGCGATGCCCTCGCCGTTGAACGGGTTCACCATGCCGCCCGCGTCCCCGGCCAGCAGCAGGCCGCGGGTGTAGTGCGGAGTCCGGTTGAAGCCCATCGGCAGCGCGGCGCCGCGGACCGGCTCGGTCCGGTTCTCCTCGGTGTAGCCCCACTCGGCCGGCATCCCGGCCAGCCAGCGGCGCAGCAGGTCGCGGTAGTCCACGTTCTTGAACGAGGCGGACGTGTTGAGCAGGCCGAGGCCCACGTTGCTGGTGCCGTCGCCCATGCCGAAGATCCAGCCGTAGCCGGGCAGCAGCCGGTCCCCGTCCCATAGGTCGAGCCATGATTCGAGGTAGTCATCGTCGTGCCGGGGGCTGGTGTAGTAGGTCCGCACGGCTACCCCGAGCGGCCGGTCATCCCGCTTGCCCAGGCCCATGGCCAGGGACAGCCGCGACGAATTCCCGTCGGCGGCCACGACCACACGAGCCCGGTACTCCTGTGCTGGCCCGTGGGGGCGACCGCCTTCAGCGGGTCCCCCCTCGCCGGGCGCGGACGGGCGGGCCTTAACCCCAATGATCCGTCCGTCGTCGTTGCGCACCGGGTCCGTTACGGTCACTCCCTCGAGCAGGCGTGCACCCGCCTTCTGCGCGTTGCGGGCCAGCGTCTCGTCGAAGTCGAGCCGGCTGCGGACCAGGCCGTAGCCCGGGTAGCTGGACAGCTCGGGCCAGGGCAGCTCGAGCCGGACCCCGCCGCCGATGATGCGCAGCCCCTTGTTGCGCACCCAGCCGTCCTGCTCGCCAATGGGCACGCCCATGCCGACCAGCGCCTTGACCGCGCGCGGAGTCAGCCCGTCGCCGCAGACCTTCTCCCGCGGGAACGTGGCTTTCTCCAGTACCAGCACGTCGATCCCGGCGCGGGCTAGGTAGCACGCGGTGGCCGAGCCGGCCGGCCCGGCCCCGACCACGATGACGTCGGCCTCTTGGGGGACTTCCTGGGACACGAAACCTTTGTCCTGACTATCTTGTGAACCGCTTCACAAGTACTCAATTCCGGAGTCTAGACCCACCCCAGCCAGGCGGCGAACCCGCCCCGTGCGGTCAGCCGGGGCGGCGGGCCCTATGGATCGCCACCACCCCGAGGCTCAGGTCCCGCCAGCGTACTGCCGACCACCCCGCGGCAGCGATCCGCCGGGCCAGTTCGGGCTGGGCTGGCCAGTCCTGGATGGACTCGGCCAGGTACTCGTAGGCGACCGGGTTGCCGGACAGCCGCCGGGCCACCGCGGGCAGCGCGCCGGTCAGGTAGGCCTCGTAGGCCCGGTTCAGCCGCGGCCAGGGCAGGTGGCCGAACTCACAGACGACCAGGCGGCCGCCGGGCCGGGTGACCCGGCGGAACTCGGCCAGCGCCGCCGCGTGGTCGGCCACGTTGCGCAGCCCGAACGAGATCGTCACCGCGTCGAACGCCTCGTCGCGGAACGGCAGCCGCATCGCGTCCCCGGCCACGAACTCGAGCCCGGGCGCAGCGCCTCGCTGCTTCCCCACGGTCAGCATGCCGAGGGAGAAGTCGCAGGCCACGCAGTCCGCGCCGGCCGCGGTGAAGGCCCGCGACGAGGTGCCGGTGCCCGCGGCCACGTCGAGCACCCGCTCGCCGGGCCGGGCCGCGACCGCCCGGGCCACCATCCGCCGCCACCACCGGTCCTGGCCCAGCGACAGCACGTCGTTCAGCAGGTCGTAGCGGCCGGCCACGGTGTCGAACATGGCCGAGACCTCGCCGGGCCGCTTGTCCAGGTGCGCGCGCGTCATCCCCCCACCCTGGCACACCGCCCCGGTTAGCCACCCAACCCCGGTCTGCTTCCATCAGCGGTGTACATCACTGCCCCTATAAGGGCACGGATGTACACCGCTAACCGCGCCGTGTGTCCGATGGGACCAGCGGGCGCGCGGGCGGTCAGAGGAGGGCGGGGCGGCGCCAGGGCTCGCCGAGAACGTGCTGGGCCAGGAACGCGAGCACGGTCTCGTACCAGATGGTCGCGTTGCCCGGGGTGAGCACCCAGTGGTTCTCGTCGGGGAAGTAGAGGAACTTGGCGCAGGCCTGGCCGCTGGGACCGCCGGCCAGGTCGGCCCACATGCGCAGCGCCTCCCCGATCGGCACCCGGTAGTCCCGGTCGCCGTGGATGATCAGCATCGGGGTGGTGATCTCCGCAGCGTGCAGGTGCGGCGAGTTGGCCGAGTAGCGTTCCGGGTGGCTCTGCGGGGTGCCGAACAGCCGCCGCCACAGCGCGGGCGAGTCGGTGGTGCCGAACATCTGGTCCAGCGCCCACAGGCTGGCGTGGCTGACGATGGCACGGAACCGGCCGGTGTGCCCGGCGATCCAGTTGGCCATGTAGCCGCCGAACGAGCCGCCCATCATGCCGGTGCGCCCCTCGTCGATGTCCGGCCGGGCCACCGCGGCGTCGGTGATCGCCATCAGGTCGGTGAACGGCCGGTCGCCCCACTCGCCGTGCCCGCGGGCGATGAAGTCCAGGCCGTACCCGGTGGACAGCGCCGGGTCGGGCAGCAGCACGGCGTACCCGCGGGCCGCCATCAGCCACGGGTTCCACCGCCAGGACCAGGTGTTCCAGCTGGACAGCGGTCCGCCGTGCACCCACAGCAGCAGCGGCGCGGGCGAGTCCGCGGCGGCCGCGGCGGGCAGCACCAGCCAGGCCCGCAGGACCGCACCGTCGCTGGCCGTGGTGGCGATCTCGGTCAGCTGGCCGGGCAGCGACGGCGGGCCGGCCGGGCCGGCCAGGAATTCCGGCTCTCCCGGCTGGCTGGCGTCCAGCCGCACCGCTGCGGGTGGGCTGTCCACGGCGGCCCGCAACGCGTATACATAACGGCCATCCGGGGCCGGGCACAGGCTGGTGTACGCGCCGTCGTCGGTGGTCAGCCGGGTCACCGCGGCCGCGCGGCGGCCCGCAGGCCCGAGCTCGGCCCGGAACACCGGGCGGCGGCCCTCGTCGTCGGCGGTGAAGAAGACGCTGCCGCTGTCCGGCGCCCAGGCCGCCTCGGCCGGCCACCGGTCCAGGACGGCCAGCAGGTCGGCCGGGCCCGCGCTGCCGTCCAGCGGGGCGAGCACCAGGGTGACGTCGCCGGGCATGCCGATCGTGTCGTGCGCCGACCGGATGGCCAGCACCGACCGGCCGTCCGGGGAGACCCGCGGGCTGCTGAAGTCGGCGTCCGGCGCGCTCAGCAGGGTCCGCCGGGTCCCGGTCCGGGTGTCGATGACCGCGACTTCCTCGCGCTGGCCGCCGCAGCCGTCGAACACCGACCAGCCGGTGACCGCGAACCGGCCGTCCGGGGTCAGCTCGAAATGGTGCTCGTCCAGCGCCCGTCCCGGCTCGCTGGTCAGGTCCCGCGGCGAGCCGCCCTCAAGATCGGCGGTGGCCAGCTCACAGTCGGCGGCGTCCGGGCCCGCCACCGTCACCAGCAGGCGGAGCTGGTCTGGGCCGAGGTCGTGGTCCCAGTGCCGGACCGGGGCGGCCTCGTGCAGGATCGCGGTCACGCCCGCGTCGGCCCGGTCCTTGCGGCGCTGCGCGTCATCGGCGATGCCGCTGGCGCCGGGCAGCACCGGGCAGGTGAACGCGGCCAGCGGGGCGGCCGCGGCGGTGGCCAGCCGGCTGATGCCGCCGGGCGGCGCGGTGAGCTGGCTGGCCTCCCCGCCGCCGGCCGGCAGGAGCCAGAGCGCCCGCTTCCCGGCCGCCCCGTCACCGGGCGCGGGGCCGGGCGGCCCGGTGGCGGCCTGCGGTGCGGTCGTCCGGGCTGGGCCTGGCGGGCGGTCGCTGGGGCCGGCGGCGCGGGCCGCGCTGGCCGGGCCGTCCGGCGGGGCGGGCCGGGCGGACAGGAACACCAGCGAGCCGTCGGGCAGGAACGCCGGGTTGTCCTCGCCTTCGGCCGACCGGGTCAGGCGGGCGGCCGGGCGGGCCGGCCCGGGCCGGGCCGGGATCCGCCAGATGCTGGGCTTGAACGTCCGCCCGTCCGGGCTCAGCGCGGCCACCGTGGCCGCCAGCCAGTTGCCGTCAGGCGACAACCGCAGCCCGGTCAGCCGGGGCAGCGCCATGTAGTCGTGCAGATCGTCGAAGGGAGTCACTGCCTGTCGCCTCCGTGGACCCCCCCATGGCTGCGGGCGCCTGGTCAGCGCCCTTCAGTGATCATGACCGAGCCGACCGTGGCGTTGGTCCCCTCGTCGATCAGGATCAGCCCGCCGGTCTGCCGGTTGCGGCTGTACGGGTCGAAGAACAGCGGCTGGGTCATCCGCAGGCTCACCCGGCCGATCTCATTCAGGCCGAGCCGCTCCGCGCTCTCGTCGCGGTGCAGCGTATTCACGTCCAGCCGGTAGTGCAGGTCACGGACGATGGCCTTGACCGTGCGCGAGGTGTGCTTGACGATCAGCCGGTCCCGCGGGCCGAGCTGCCTGGTCTCCGACATCCAGCAGACCATGGCCTCCACGTCCTGTGAGACCAGCGGCTGGTTGTGTGGCCGGCAGATCATGTCACCGCGGGAGATGTCCAGGTCGTCTTCGAGCACCAGGGTGACCGACATCGGCGGGTAGGCCTCGGGCACCGGGCCGCGCGCGGTGTCGATCCGGGAGATCTTCGTGGTCAGCCCGGACGGCAGGTGCATCACCTCGTCGCCCGGCTTGAGCACGCCGCCCGCCACCTGGCCGGCGTAGCCCCGGTAGTCGTGCAGCGCCGGGTCGGTGGCCTGGTGCGGCCGGATCACGTACTGCACCGGGAAGCGCACGTCGATCAGGTTGCGGTCGGACGCGATGTGCACGTGCTCCAGGTGGTGCAGCAGCGACGGGCCGTCGTGCCAGGGCATCTTGTCCGAGCGCTGCACCACGTTGTCGCCGTGCAGCGCGGAGATCGGGATGAAGCTCAGGTCACCGATCTCCAGCTTGGCCGCGAACGCGGCGAACTCCTCGCTGATCCGCTCGAACACGTCCTGGCGGTAGTCGACCAGGTCCATCTTGTTCACCGCGAGGACCAGGTGGGGCACCCGGAGCAGGGTGGTCAGGAACGCGTGCCGCCGGCTCTGCTCGGTCAGCCCGTTCCGCGCGTCCACCAGCACGATGGCCAGGTCGGCGGTGGACGCGCCGGTGACCATGTTGCGGGTGTACTGGATGTGCCCGGGGGTGTCGGCGATGATGAACTTCCGCCGCGGCGTGGCGAAGTACCGGTAGGCCACGTCGATCGTGATGCCCTGCTCCCGCTCGGCGCGCAGGCCGTCGGTGAGCAGCGCCAGGTTGGTGTAGTCCTCGCCGCGGGCCTTGCTGGTCCGCTCGACCGCGGCCAGCTGGTCCTCGAAGATCGCCTTGGAGTCGTACAGCAGCCGCCCGATCAGCGTGCTCTTGCCGTCGTCCACCGAGCCGGCCGTGGCCAGCCGCAGGATGTCCATCGGCCGGCTGCTCTCCGGGGAGATGACGTCCTCCACCGTCGCCGTCATCAGAAGTATCCCTCTCGCTTGCGGTCTTCCATGGCTGCCTCAGTGGTCCGGTCGTCGGCCCGGGTCTGGCCGCGCTCGGTGATCCGGGTGGCCGCGATCTCGGCGATCACGTCGGGCACCGTGGTCGCGGTGGACTCGACCGCGCCGGTGCAGGACATGTCGCCCACCGTCCGGTACCGGACCATGGTCTCGAACACCTGCTCGCTCTCGTCCCGGGTGGTGAACTCGCTGTCGGCCAGCAGCATGCCGTCCCGCTCGAACACCTGGCGCGAGTGCGCGAAGTAGATGGACGGGATCTCCAGCTTCTCCCGCGCGATGTACTGCCAGACGTCCAGCTCGGTCCAGTTGGAGATCGGGAACACCCGGATGTGCTCACCCATCCGGATCCGGGTGTTGTAGATGCTCCACAGCTCGGGCCGCTGGTTCTTCGGGTCCCACTGGCCGAACTCGTCGCGGAACGAGAACACCCGCTCCTTGGCCCGGGCCTTCTCCTCGTCCCGGCGCGCCCCGCCGAACACCGCGTCGAACCGGTGCTCCTCGATGGCGTCAAGCAGCGTGGTGGTCTGCAGCCGGTTGCGGCTGGCCCAGCGGCCGGTCTCCTCGGTGACCCGTCCCTTGTCGATGGACTCCTGCACCGAGGCCACCACCAGCTTCACCCCGGCCTCGGCCACCCGGCGGTCGCGGTAGTCGAGCACTTCGGCGAAGTTGTGCCCGGTGTCCACGTGCATGACCGGGAACGGGATCCTGGCCGGCCAGAACGCCCGCTCGGCCAGGGCGAGCATCACGATGGAGTCCTTGCCGCCGGAGAACAGCAGCACCGGCCGCTCGAACTCGGCGGCCACCTCCCGCATGATGTGGATGGACTCGGCTTCGAGCACCTCTAGCTGGGACAGCGAGTAATCAGAACGCGTCACGGCCATCAAGCAAACTCCGGGTCGTCGGGCATCGGGACATAGTCAGCGCACTCTCCCATCGTGGGAGTGCCGCTAAACAGCCGAACAGTCGACTGCGCGCAGACAATCCAGCAGCGTGGCTGCGAGCCCCGCCGGGCAGATAAGGATATCCGGCAGGGAAGGGTCGGCCTGGTTGTACGCCAGCGGCGAGCCGTCCAGCCGGGAGGTGTGCAGGCCGGCCGCCTGGGCCACCGCCACCGGGGCGGCCGAGTCCCATTCGTACTGGCCGCCGCTGTGCAGGTAGGCGTCGGCGCCGCCGGTGATCACGGCGGCCGCCTTGGCGCCGGCCGAGCCCATCGGGACCAGGGTGAGCTCGATCCGCTCGGCCAGCCGGTCCAGGAACGCAGGCGGCCGGGTCCGGCTGACCAGCACCCGGACCGGTGCGCCGGGTTCCGGCGCGGGTGGCGCGGCAGGTGGCTGCGCGGTGCTCAGCACCCGGTTCTGCGCGGGCAGCGCGACCGCACCGGCAGTCAATGCCCCGGCGTCCTGTGGGCCACGCTCCCAGAGCGCCACGTGCACGGCCCAGTCGGTCCGTCCCGGCTCGCCGAACTCCCGGGTGCCATCCAGCGGGTCGACGATCCACACCCGGTCCGCGGCCAGCCGGGCCGGGTTGTCCCGGCCTTCTTCGGACAGCACCGCATCGCCCGGGCGCAGCTCGCTGAGCTGGCTGGCCAGGAACTCGTGCGAGCGCCGGTCCCCGGCGGCGCGCAGCGCTCCGGGATCACCGCCGTCCGCGCGCAGCGCGAGCAGCAGTTCCCCGGCCTGGGCAGCCAGGTCATGGGCTAGTCGGTGGTCGTCCATCATCATCAGGCAGGTGCCCCTCTTCCGGCGGGCGGCCTGCACAGGCTAGTACGCTCCGTGGCCCCGGATGACCGCAGACCAAGTTTTCCACAAAATCTGCAGGTCGAGGGCGAGTGACCAGTTCTCCACATAGCGCAGATCGAGCCGGACCGCCTCGTCCCAGGCCAGGTCGGACCGCCCGTTCACCTGCCACAGGCCGGTGATGCCCGGCTTGACCACCAGGCGGCGGCGCATGTGGTCGGCGTACCGGTCGGCCTCCGCGGGCAGCACCGGCCTGGGGCCGACCAGGGACATGTCCCCGGCCAGCACGTTGAACAGCTGCGGCAGCTCGTCCAGGGAGTAGCGGCGCAGCCAGCCGCCGGCCTTGGTCACCCGGGGGTCCTTGCGCATCTTGAACAGCACGCCGGCGCCCTCGTTGAGCGAGGCCAGCTCGGCCTTGCGCTGCTCGGCGTCCACCACCATGGTGCGGAACTTCCACAGCGAGAACGTGTGCCCGTCCTTGCCCACCCGGACCTGGCGGAAGAACACCGGGCCACGGTCGTCCAGCTTGATGGCCAGCATCACGAACGCGAACAGCGGGGACAGCAGCACCATGATGGTGGTCGCGACCACCTTGTCGAACACGCCCTTGAGCACCTGCTTGCCGCCGTCCAGTTCGGCGTGGTCCACGTGCAGCAGGGTCAGCCCGGCCACCGGCCGGATGGTGGTGCGCGGGCCGGCCACGTCGAGCAGGGCGGGCGCGACACACATGTCGGTGCCGGTCTTCTCCAGGTCCCAGGCCAGCTTGCGCAGGCGCATGCCGTTCATCTCGGGGCAGGCCAGCACGGCCACGGTGTCCGCGCCGAACTGGCCCACCGCGTTGGTCACGCTGTCAAGCCCGCCGTAGACCGGGATGCCGGCGATCTCGTGCAGCATGCTGCCGCCGGCCAGGCAGGCGCCGACCACCGACAGGCCGTGGTAGGTGCCGCGGCGCAGCTCGCCGACCAGGTCGGCCACGGCCGGGGCGTGCCCGACCGCGACGACCTTGCGCATACACGCGCCCTTGCTGCGCAGCATGTGCAGCCGCTTCCGCAGCCGGTGCCTGATGACCAGGTCGAAGATGGTGGCGCAGGGTAGCGCGATGACCACGTAACCGCGGGCGGTCTGGAACTTCACCGCGTAGGACGCGATGGCCACCGTCGCGGTCAGCGCCAGCGCGCCGTTCAGCACCCGGCGGAACTCCTCGGAGCCGACGCCGATGAAACGCGGGTCGTAGCCGCCGGCCAGGCCCAGTGTGGCCACCCAGAGCAGCGGCAGCACCGCGGTGAACGCGAGGTAGATGGCGGACCGGTCGTTGGTCGCGTCGAAGCGGATCTCATAGGCCAGCGCGCTGGCCGCGAGGCCGCAGGCGAAGTCGGCCAGCGCCACCCGGCGCAGGTAGGCGCCAGTCCACGCGGCCGACTCCGGCGAGCCAAGCCGCGCTCGTGATCTGCTGGCTTGTCCCGCTCTGCCGACCGCCGTGTTTCCCGACACGCGCCCCACCGTCCCTGTCCTGCCCCCGCCCTCACCCCCGGGCACACTGGAAAGACGCCTAGCCGAACCGGTTGGTTGACGCGTACTTCCACACTGACCAGCTAATGTCACGACAGGCACATTGTTGTGACGAGTGCGCCACTTTCTGCTAGCTCAGCCCTGCCGGCTGCTTTCGTCGCGCATCCAGGTCGAGTACCGGTTGCGCCGCACTTCGCGGCGGGCCCGCCGGCGCGCGATCACCGCCACGGCCAGGAACACCGCTACCCGCGGGGCCAGCAGAGGCTCGGCCCGGACCATGGCCACCAGGTCCGCGGGGCTGGTCCGGGCCGACGCGTCCGGGCCGCCCTCGGCCTG
>Ga0335083_10011175_pt1 | contig 10803 bp, 8 predicted proteins | sample Lox_Sample_42_FD_206716 | JGI IMG/M metagenome (GOLD analysis project Ga0335083, IMG submission 206716) | Soil microbial communities from Loxahatchee National Wildlife Refuge, Florida, United States - Lox_Sample_4.2 | ecosystem: Environmental > Terrestrial > Soil > Wetlands | place: USA: Florida... | reverse complement strand
CTCCCCGTACCCCGCGTTGCAGCGGACCTCGACGTCGGCGTCCATCATCCGCTGGGCGAACTCCCGGATCATCGCGCGCAGCATGTCCGGGCTCGCCGATGCCAGGGTCTCCTCGAACTGCGCGCCGAGAACCGGCACAATGTCACCTGCGGCCATTTCGCTCTCCTTCGTTGCTCCGAAATCACTTCGAAGGATCGCGAGGTGGCCGCCTCGCTTCACGGCGCCGTACTCCGGCAGACGAGTCACCTCAGTATCGGTTACCCCATACACCACTTCCGTGGACGTGAACTAATCGGAAGAGGCCTCGACCTGCAAACTTGGTAGCGGGGGCGGGATTTGAACCCGCGACCTCTGGGTTATGAGCCATACGACGTCTGTCTCTGCCGTCTCGCGTCGTCTCTGGTCGCCGGACTGACCTCGGAGGACGGACGGCGAGGGTTCTCATACGGCCCGCTGCGTCTCCCTCGTCTCAAGCCGTCCCGCCGCGTCTTGTGCACAAATCCGTGCACAAATCTGGTTACTGAGAGCCTGGCCGTCCCCGCTCAGATGCCGGGTTGGGAGGGGTGACTGTGGGCTCCCTCGCCTTTGCCGTCCAACGGATACGCGTCATGAGGCTCTCACTTCGGAGAGCATCTGATCCGTAGAGTGTTGCGCACGTCTCCCCTACCTGCTCATATGCTCACTGACCTGGTGGAATCCTGTTCACCGCTACGCAGCAGGCGGCAACGTTACGCGCTGCCGTGAGGCCAAAATGAGGCCAGCGTAGTCGGATCGCTAAGCTGCCCTGCGAAGCCCGTGACCTTCAACCGCCGCTTGACATTTGCGGCCCGTGATAGCTTCCGTTAGTAGCGATATAGGCGACAGAACGCTGGGTCTCCATGCGCGCGTGGTTAAGGTCTCCGGACAAGACTCCGCGCTCTTAGTTCCTTGCGGATTGCGGCACATAGATCATCGTAAAGTTGCGCGACTGCAAGACCGCGCTCATCGACGACTTGCTTCTGTGCCGGGGTAGAAGAACCGTCAGGCCCACCACCTACATCGAAGACCTCCATAAAGAGGTTCCAAGCACCAAGAAACCGATCACGAAACGCGAAGACCCTATCGCTGGTGAACACCTCGACTCGCGCCTGGAGGAGGCGCCACTCCTCTGGAGTCAGTGGCTCATACGGCTCTTCTTGATGGATAGCTTTCCTGGCCATACGGCCATATGTGGTAATCATCTCGATGTACACCACCGATCGCTGCTCACGTATCCAGCGCTCGCGATCAAGCCTGGCAGTGGTCCAGAATGCGATGAAGGGTGACGCCAAACCGATACCAGCGGCGATTAGGGCCACTTCGCCCACGGTGAGACTCAAACCAGCCTCCCGGCTCCGGCGGAGCAGATGCATGTGCTCCAGTTCATAGACCTTGTCTGCTCGGGCGTCAAACCGGCGCGCCGTCTTCCTGCCCGCCCGTGCACGTGCCGGGCTCAGGGGTTGCCTGCTGAAATATCACCAGCTTGGAAGGCTTCGGGTCCGGGGGTATCGGTCAGCTCGAATGCAGGTCGGGCGGACTGGCCATGTACCCGCGAGTGACCGTGAATGACTCCGTTATGCTGTCCGATCGGGCACGCAGCGGGCACGGCGTCTGTTGTCGCGCACGACGGTTGGGCCTCGGCGCCTTGGCCCTCGTCACTGCCAGCGAGCTACGCATTACGAGTGTGTAACCATGCGTTGCTCGCGGGTTCAAGGCCAGCCCTAGCTTCATGTTCGCAGGTGGCTGCTGGTGGCCATCGTTGGCTATTGATGGCGGTTCGGGGACACCTCGGGGACACGGGTCCGTAATGGGTACGCAGGTCCCGTCCGCTGGCCGTTACCGGAGCTGTCATCAAGTCCCCCCGTCTCCCTGCCCACGGTACGCCGGTCGCGGCGGCCTGGGTATCTGCAGAACGTCGGATGGCAGCGATGGCGCGGGCCTGTACAAACTGGCACCTCACAGACGCAGCCCGATATGCACCGCCGGTCAACCGGCTCCGGCCATGTTGCGTGCACACCGGTCGCACCCGGCCAGAACGCCAGGAGGAGAGCTCATGGCCTACCACCACCGCACCGCAACGATCGCATTGACGTTTGCCCTAGCTCTGGGCGTTCCCGCGACTACCGCCGCTCGGGTGACGGACAAGCCGAGTAGTCCCGCAAGCGCAAGCCCATGCTCGGAGGTCTGCTCGGGCGGAGGGTACTTCGGGAATAGCAACACCACGCGCCCGACCTACAGCCTGCCCGCAATCCTCAACCGCGTCGATGACCCCGGATCGTGCTCGGAAGTGTGCTCTGGCGGCGGCTACGGATCCGTGAGCCGACCGTCCTGGACGCCGGATGACAACACCGCCAGCATCCCGCCCGCAGTCGTGCACGTCATCACTTACAGCGGCGGCTTTAACTGGGACGACGCCGGAATCGGAGCTGGCGGGATGCTCGCCTTGACCGTGATCGGACTCGGCGGGGCGCTCACCCTAACCCGCCGACGTAACCATCGCATCCACGACCGGCATGCAAGCTAACCAGGCCACATCGAGCGCACGCACGCCAAGAGTAGCGAGCCGACCCTGGGCCTATCGCTGCCGGGGCTTGTTACTGTACTCGGCTGCGGTGCCGTGACCACCCCTACCGTGCAGGGGATGGCCCGCGTCCGGTCCGGGCAGGCTCCCGCCTGGCCCTTGTCTTCTGACCGGAGTGCCCGTAGAGGCTCCGGGATCAAGCATGACTTCGCGTGTACGTTCACCAGGCAGTTTCCACCGCCGCTCGTTGCCCGGCGGTCACAGTCATGCTTGAGGCTGGAGGGGCGGGCACATACACTCAGCGGGCCATCCCCGGCTCTGAGCCTAGCCAGGATTCCTGCACCTTCCGCCCGGCGCGAAGACCACCTAATCCGTAGGCTGAGGCACATCGGCCAGGACCGTCCACTGCCGTATGTGCCCTGGGCCGACGTTCCACAGCTGTCCACCCACGACCAGTCTTATCCAGCGGCTTGGCAGCAGTATTGGCAGCACTCGCGGCTCCCATACGCGGCCCGTGTTCACGGCTCCGGGGGCCGCCAACCGAATCTCGTGAATTTGTGCGGTCTGTCTGCAAGCCTTCACGCGCTGTCGTAGCTCGCGGCCGAGGTCGTTCCGGGAATATTCCGGATCATGGTCTGCCGCCCCGCCCGTGGAACTGCCCGGTGACGGCCTGCACTGTGCACGGGATGGCCTGCGCCCGGTCCGGGCAGGCTCCTGTCTGGCCCTTGATTACTGACCGGAGGCGGCACAGAGGCTCCGCGGTCAAGGGTGGCCGATGGCCATTTCCGGAGCAATGCCGCGTCGTTAGCGCTATGCGTTAGCCGTAACCCGTTTGGGTCACGTTCGGGTTGCGGGTTGTGTGCTGCCTGGGTGAATGCGGCGGAGCTCCTGTAGATCGAGGGATTGCGACATCATCTTCGATCTGGACAGGAGCTCCGTTGAATGATTGTGCCATGGTGACCGTGCCGTGCCTGATCACGGTCGCCGCGGGGGTGCTTGCCCCGGGTCATCTGGGCGAGCTGACCCGGTATCTGCCGTTCGAGCTGGCCGATGACGTGCTGGAGAGCACCAGGACGGTGCAGCGGCGGATGCGGGCGCTGCCCTCGCGCGCCGGGATCTACTTCGTGCTCGCGATGGTGCTGTTCCCCGGGATCGGGTACCTGCGGGTCTGGGACAAGACGACCGCCGCGCTGGAGGGCCTGGGCCTGCCGCGGCCGTCGGAGAAGGCGCTGCGGGACCTGCGCCGCCGGCTCGGCCCGGCCCCGGTGAAGGCTATGTTCGAGACGGTCACGGTCCCGCTCGCACCGCCGGGAACCCCCGGCGTGTTCTACCGGGGGCTGCGCACCGTGGCGCTCGACGGCCTGAACTCGGTCAAGGTGCCCGACAGCGGCCGGAACCGGTCCTGGCTGGGCAAGACGATGACCTGCCTGGGCCTGGCCGGGTACCCGGCGATGCGGATCGTGGCCCTGGCCGAGACCGGCACCCGCGGGCTGCTCGGCGCGGTCATCGGCGGCAGGGGCGAGCGCAGCGAGGTGCCGCTGGCCCGCAAGCTCGTCCCCTTGCTGCGCGAGGGGATGCTGCTGCTGGCCGACCGGGCCTACGACGCGGCGGAGCTGCTGAAGGAGGCCGCCGCGACCGGGGCGCACGTCCTGGTCCGCGGCAGCGCCGCCCGCAAGCCGCCGGTCGATGAGGTCTTGCCCGACGGGTCCTGCCTGTCCCGGATCGACGGCCTCGGGGTACGGATCATCGAGGCCGGCCTGGACGTGCACGGCGCCGACGGGACCCGGCTCGGGGACGGCTACCGGCTGATCACCACCTTGCTGGACTGGCGCCGCTACCCGGCCGGGGAACTGGTCCGCCTCTACCATGAGAGGTGGGAAATCGAGGTCGCCTACCTCGCGCTGCGGCACACCCTGCTCGGCGGGTACGTGCTCCGCTCCCGCGACCGGCCCGGCGCCGAGCAGGAACTATGGGCGTTGCTGACCGTCTACCAGGCGCTGCGCATGGCAATGGTGGCTGCCACCGGGACCGTCCCGGGCACCGACCCGGACCGGGCCAGCTTCACCGTCGCGCTTGAAGCCGCGCGGGAGCAGGTCAGCACCGCGCGCGGCATCGAAGACCCCGGCGACCCGGGCGACACCGGCCGGATCGGCCGCGCCGTCCTGGCGGGCCTGCTGCCCGCCCGGCGGGCACGCTACAGCGCCCGGAAGGTGAAATGCTCCACCTCCCGGTGGCGCGTCCGCGAACAGGACCGGCCCGAACTGCCCACCCGGATCACCCGGGTGCAGGTCACCATCATGGCCCCGCCGCCGGACCGGCCCGCCGCCCGTCCCCGCGGCCGCAAGGGCCAGCCGCCCGATCCCCGCCAGCCCCGGCCCGACACCAGAAGAGACCAGGTCACCCGCATCATGGCCGGCCAGCCCGGACGCGACTGGGCCGGACGCGACCTCGCCGCCCTGCTCGGCATCAAGCCCCGTAACATGCTCACGCAGCTCGCCGAGTGGACCCGCCTGGGCTTTCTTGCCAAGACCGGCCCCGGCCGGTACACGCTCCCCGCCCCGGCCAGCGCCACGGCCGATGCGGGACCGTAACCATAAGCAACCGAAAAGCGGTTGACTCCCGGCGGCCAGGCTTAACGACGCGGCTTTGATTTCCGGAGGAAACGCGAAGCGCGCCCTTGATCGGTGGAGGGGCGCCGCCGCACACTCAGCGGGCCATCCCCGGTCCCGAGCGCAGCCAGAGCCCCTGCATCTGCCCTTCACGCGGTAGTCACCGGCAAGCCCCGGTGCGGAGTGTCGTTTAGCGCAGCAGCTTGAAGGCCGCCCGGACTTCGGTGGCGAACAGCTCCGGCTCTTCCCAGGCGGCGAAGTGACCGCCTCTGTCGGCCTCGTGGAAGTAGCTGAGGCTGGGGTACCCGTGCTGGACCCAGCTGCGAGGGGACCGCCAGATCTCGCCGGGGAACGTGGTGAACCCGACCGGGAGCTTGACCTCTGGGCGGGGCTGCCCGGCCGCGAGAGCTTGGGCTCGTCCGTTCTCCCAGTACGACCGGGCGGCCGAGGCGCCGGTCCCGGTCAGCCAGTACGTGGTGACGTTGTCGAGGACGTGGTCCCGGGTCAGGCCCCCGGACGGCTGCCCGTCGACGAAGGCGCGGGAGATCTTGTAGTAGGCGTCGGTGTCGTGGTCGAGCATCCAGGCTGCCAAGGCAACGGGCGAGTCCAGCAGGGCGTAGCCGATCGTCTGCGGCCGCGTGGCCTGCTCAAGGAAGTAGCCGAAGCCGCTCGTCCTGAATGTGCTGATTGCGTCGGCCGCCGCGCGTTCCTGCTCGGTTTCCACTGGCGGCATGTCGCCACCCAGCGTCGTCACGAGCAAGTTCATGTGGATGCCGACCAGCCCCTCGGGCGCCTGGCGGCCCATGGCGTCGGTGACAGAGGCGCCAACGTCGCCGCCCTGGGCAACGTAGCGGTCGTAGCCGAGGCGGCGCATCAGCTCCGCCCAGGCTGCGGCGATGCGACCGACGTTCCAGCCGGGCTCGGTCGGCTCGGCGGAGAAGCCATACCCGGGCAGCGACGGGACGACCAGGTCGAACGCGTCTCCGGCCGCTCCGCTGTCCGCGACCGGGTCGGTCAGCGGTCCGATGACCCCGAGCATTTCGATGACCGACCCGGGCCAGCCGTGCGTGATGATCAGCGGGAGCGCGTCCGGGTGCGGCGACTTGACATGGATGAAGTGGATGTCCACCCCGTCGATCTCCGTCTTGAACTGCGGCAGCGCGTTCAGGTGCGCCTCGCACACGCGCCAGTCGTACTCGGTCGCCCAGTACCGGGCCAGCTCCTGGATCGTCGCCAGTTGCACGCCTTGGGACCGGTCGGCGACGAGCTCCTTGGTGGGCAAGCGCGTCGCGGCGATGCGGCGCCGAAGGTCGGCGACCGCTTCGCCGGGCATGTCGACCCTAAACGGACGGATTTCAGTTTCGCTGGACATAGGTCCCACCTCCTCGGTGGTCAGTTGGGCGCCGCGTCCCGGTAGGGGGCCAGGAACGCGGTCAGGGCGGCTAGCAGCTGCTCGGGGGCCTGCTCGGCGACCCAGTGGCCGCAGTCGGTGAGGACCATGGCTTGCACGTCGTCCGCAGCGAGCTTCATCGTGTTCCCGACCCCTTCTCCTGAGCTTTCCGCTCCGCCGATCGCCAGCACGGGCAGGGTCAGCCGAGTTTCCTTGCGTTTCTGGTTCTGCGCGATGGTGGCGGGGATCGCGCGGTAGAACTCGAAGCTGCCGCGCAGGTGATCGGGGTCCTTGAGGGTGTCGATGTAGTACTGGACGGTATCGTCGGGCAGCTTGTGCGTCCCGGCCGAGGCGTCGAACTCCGCGCCGAAGAAGATGTCTTCCCGCCCGGTGACGAGCTGTTCGTTTATCTTGGGGAGCTGGTTGAAGGCCAGATGCCACAGCATGGCGTTGAGCGGCGGGGGCAGGAACAGCGGCGGTGAAGGGGATATCCCCGGCAGGGGGGCCTCGGAGACGATCAGGCGGTCGACCCGGTCGCGGTGATCGGCGGCCAGGGCGTAGGCGATCGGCATCCCGACGTCGGTCCCGTACAGGGCGAACCGCGGGTGCCCCAGCGCGTCCATCACCGCGACCAAGTCGCTGGCGAGGGTGGCGGTGTCATACCCGTCCGTAGGTTTGTCGGATAGCCCGATACCGCGCTGGTCAACCGCGACGACGGAGAAGTCCCGGGCCAGCCTCGGCAGGATCAGGCGGAACTGGTACCAGAGTTGGGGCCAGCCGTGCACAAGCAGCAGCGGCGGCCCCTCGCCTCCGGTGACCGCGTGCAGGCGCAGGTCACCGGCGTCAACGTACTGGCTGGTGAACGTGTCGGTGAACCCGGCCGGGAGGTTCGGCGCCCCGGACACCGAGCCGGGGCCTTCCGGAGTGGGAGACGAGTCCATGACGATCCCCTTTCATACGTGGTCCTGTCTCACGATCGCGCATCGGGGGGGTATGTCGCGCCCGTGACAGTCCCTGGCTTTACCCTGGCCTTACCCAGGTCTGCGATAGGGCGCACACGGAAGCTGCGTCGCGTCAAGCAGCGGTCAAACGCCAGGCTGCGTGCTCGAATGGACAGGCTGAACCGATCCGCGGCCCAGCGTGAAGCAGTGGCCCGGCGTGCGCCGGGCGGGCCGCTCAACGGCAGAGCCCGGCGCTGACGCCGGGCCAGCGGCGCCGCGCAGCGGCGCCGCCTTGATTCAATACGGCTAAATTCGGCAACGCACCGCGGCGCAACCGCAGCCGCGGCACAAGCGGCGGCCGAGCGGCTAGACACTGCGGCAGTCTGGTGAGGGCTTCAGCGTGTCGTGCGCAGCACTGCGGCCAGGGAGTCCAGGGCGGCTGGCACCAGCGAGTAATAGGCCCACACGCCGCGTTTGTCGCGAGTGAAGATCCCGGCGTCGACCAGGATCTTGAGGTGATGGGAGATGGTCGGCTGGGTCAGGCCTAGCGGTTCGGTGAGGTCGCAGACGCATGCCTCGCCGCCGTCGTGTGCGGCGACTAGGGAGACCAGCCGCAACCGGGTGGGGTCGGCTAGGGCCTTGAGCAATCGGGCGAGTTCGGCGGCCTGGCTGGCGGTGATTGGCTCGCGCAGCAGCGGTGCGCAGCACGCGTCGGCAAGCGGGAGGGCTGGCCGGTTCCCGGTAGCGGTGGTGGTCATCTGACCAGTATGCAGTGGATATTGACAAGCGTCTATCTCTGCTGCATGATTATAGATAGACAATCATCTATATCTGAGGGGTGATCAGGATGACCGACCAGGCGAGCATCGATCTGCGGGAAGAGGTCCGGTCCCGGTACGCTGCCGCGGCCCGCGCGGTCCTGGAGCCGCAGGCTGGCGTAGCCGCTTCGTGCTGTGGCAGCTCGGCCGCTGACTCGTGCTGCGGCACGGCGGCAACGGCGGCGGAGGCGGTCGGCGGCTTCAGTGAGGGGCTCTACCGCGAGGGCGAAACCGACGAGCTGCCCGAGGAGGCGGTCCTGGCCAGCCTGGGCTGCGGCAACCCGATCGCGGTCGCGGAACTGCACGAGGGCGAGCGGGTGCTGGACCTAGGGTCCGGCGGCGGCATCGACGTGCTGCTATCGGCCCGGCGGGTCGGCCCGACCGGGTTCGCATACGGCGTCGACATGACCGACGACATGCTGGAGCTGGCCCGCGGCAACGCCGCCAGGGCCGGGGCAGCCAACGTGGAGTTCCGCCAGGGCCAGATCGAGGACCTGCCGCTGACGGACGCGTCGGTGGACGTGGTGATCTCCAACTGCGTGATCAACCTGTCGGTCGACAAGCCTGCGGTGCTCGCGGAGATGTTCCGGGTCCTGGTGCCCGGCGGCCGGATCGGGATCTCCGACATCGTGGCCGAGGACCACATGAGCCCGGCTGACCGGGCCGCCGCCGGATCCTACGTCGGATGCATCGCCGGGGCGCTGTCCCGCACGGAATACCTGGACGGGCTCACGGCGGCCGGGTTCGCCGGCGCATCGGTTACTTTTACCACGGAGGCGGCTCCGGGCCTGCACTCGGCGATCATCCGGGCCGTCAAGCCCGCCGCGTAACCGGCGAGGTCAGGAGACGGCGGCCAGGCGTGGTGCCAGGCGCGCGACGCGGTCGGCGAGCTGGGCCAGTGCCGCGTCGAAGCTGCCCGGGTCGCCGGCCGGTACCGGGTCCGGGATGGACCAGTGCACCGCGGCGGCTTCGGCGAGTTCCTCGTGAGCTAGATCGCACACCGTGACGACGAGGTCGCCCTGGTGCCGGACGTCGCTGATGTGGCGGGGCCGCAGCCGGGGCAGCGGCAGGTTGTGGCGCCGGGCGGCGGCGATGGCACCGGGGTCGATCGCCGTCGCCGGGTGCGTCCCGGCTGATACCGCCGGGACGGTGCTGGCCTGGCGCCACAGCGCGGCAGCCAGGTGCGAGCGCGCGGAGTTCGCGGTGCAGACGAACAGCACACGCACCGCCGCGCGGGCAGCCGGGGGCGCCAGCGAATCTAGGGCGCCGGGGATCAGCTGCAGGTACGTGCGGCGGCGGTCGCCCTCGGAGCGGCGGCGGGTGATGATCCCGGCCTGCTCCAGCACGTGCACGTGGTGTGCCAACAGGTTTGAGGGCATGGCCAGCATGGCCGCTAGCTCGGACGGGGACGCGTCCCCGGCCAGCAGCGTGTCGGTGATCCGCAACCGGGCCGGATCGGCGAGCGCAGCATGCAGGACTACACGACGCTCCAGCTCAGAAGTTTCCTCATAATTCATTGAGTCAATATTGACTGAACTACCTTCGTCTGTCAAGATGGCCGCGTGACCACCGGACCCATCCCGCTGTGGCGGCGACTGCTCGCCGAGTTCCTCGGCAGCGCGTTCCTGGCCGCAGTGGTCATCGGCTCCGGCATCGCCGCGCAGCGGCTGTCGCCGGGCCAGACCGGGCTGGAGCTGCTGGAGAACGCGGCGGCGACCGCGGTCGGGCTGTACGCGATCATCTTGATGTTCGGCCCGGTCTCCGGCGGCCACTTCAACCCGGTGGTGTCCTTCGTTGACGCCGTCTTCGGCGGGCTATCCTGGCGGGACGCCGCGGCGTATCTTCCGGCGCAGGTGGCCGGGTGCATCGCAGGGGCGGTGCTGGCCAACCTGATGTTCGCGCTGCCCGCGGTCACCATCTCGGCCAAGCACCGGGCCTCCCCGGCGCACTTCCTGTCCGAGATCATCGCTACCCTCGGCCTGCTGCTGGTGATCTTCGCGCTGGCCCGGTCCGGCCGGGCCCGGTCCGCCCCGGCCGCGGTGGGCGCCTACATCGGCGCGGCGTACTGGTTCACGTCCTCCACCAGCTTCGCCAACCCGGCGATCACCGTCGGCCGGATGTTCTCCAATACCTTCGCGGGGATCGCCCCGTCCTCGGTGCCGAGCTTCATCGGCGCGCAGATCCTCGGCGGCATCGTGGCCGCCGTGGTGATCAAGGCGCTATACCCGGCCATCGCGCCAGCCGACGCCGCCGAGATCATCGTCCCGCACAGCGCCGAGCGCGCGGCCACCCGAGCGGGATATGACGGCACGGTGCCATCCGCGGACCGGCCGTCCGGTCCGGCCCAGTCTCCGTGAGCAGACAATCAAAGGGAGCCCCGCCATGCACCTGGTCATGATCGGCGGCAGCGACGCCGGGATCAGCGCCGCCCTGCGCGCCCGCGAACTCGACCCGGCCGCGGACGTCACGGTGGTGCTGGAGGATGCCTACCCGAACTTCTCCATCT
>Ga0335083_10011174_pt1 | contig 10803 bp, 13 predicted proteins | sample Lox_Sample_42_FD_206716 | JGI IMG/M metagenome (GOLD analysis project Ga0335083, IMG submission 206716) | Soil microbial communities from Loxahatchee National Wildlife Refuge, Florida, United States - Lox_Sample_4.2 | ecosystem: Environmental > Terrestrial > Soil > Wetlands | place: USA... | reverse complement strand
GGCTTTCTATGTCGCAAATGGCAAAGCCGTATGTCGATAATTGGCTGCGCACGCGACAAAGTATTTCCGATCTCATTCATTCATTTTCAGTATCCGGCGTCAAAACCAATTTGATGGGCGTCCTAAACGGCGGCGGTGGCGAGGAAGAAACGACGCGCGCGAACATGTTCATTAACATGCGCGACAATAATGGCGTCATGATGTTGGATAAGGAAACGGAAGAATGGTTCAATGTTTCTACACCGCTTTCTACTCTAGACCACCTACAAGCCCAATCACAGGAGCATATGTGTTCGGTGTCTGGGATTCCGTTGGTAATTTTTACGGGTATCACTCCGAGCGGTTTGAATGCGTCGAGCGAGGAAGAGATAGCGGTCTGGAACACATGGATCGAGGCGACACAAGAACACCTGTTTCGCGAACACCTGATGACGTTGCTGCGCATCGTACAACTGTCGTTGTTCGGGGAGATTGATCCGGAGATTGATTTCAAGTTCGTGCCGCTGGCTGAACCGACAGCGAAGGAGGAGGCCGAGATTGAATTGGCTAAGGCGCAGGTTGATGCGGCCTACATCAATATAGGCGTCATCGGGCCGAATGAGGCGCGTGAGCGGTTGGCGGCTGACGAAGATTCGCCTTATGACGGCCTGGAAATAGACATGCCAATGCCGGGGATGATCGACCCGGTGACCGGCTTGCCTATCGAGCAAGACCCGTTGGCGGCTGGCGGGCAGGTTGTTGACAATGGGCAACAACCGCAGGCGGTGTCCCAAAATGAGCCACCTATGCAACAGCCGAGAGGAGGCGCGGTGTCGAACCAGTACCCTTTAGGACAAGCCCATGATGCGGCATGGAATGAAGGCAAGCATCCTCGTGGTCAACCGGAGAATGCGGGAGAATTTGCGCCTGTGGCTGGTGGGGGAGCGTCGGAAAATACCAGCGAAGGTGAATCGAGATACTGGGAATCAGCCAACGCCGTTGATCCGCAACTTGATGATAATGAAGCGCAAGTCATTCAAAATTATACTTACGAAAATTATCCGATTAATGCTGCGCTTCGTTCGGGCGATAATCTAGAACATTTTGGACTTAACATAGAATCATTGGACAGCATCATAGGGAAGGGCGTTCTAAAACCAGGGACTCAGATTTATCGATGGGTGCCAAAGAAAGATGTTTCGGAATGGTTTGGTCGGCAAATTCGGCGAGGTGATATTGTCGAGGATAAAGCATATCTATTTACGAGCAAAGACGCAGAACATAAAGATTTGACCAATCCAGCCTATGTGAGATTCCTTATTGTTGCGGGTGAGAACACCAGAGGGTTAGACATCGAAAGATATGCCGCGCATCCTTTTGAGCACGAAGTTTTGTTGCCCCGTAGTAGTAAATTAAGAGTAAAAGCTATTCACAAAAAGGGAAAGGGTGTAACGATCGAATGCGAAGTAATCTAGACAGATTGCTATGGAAAGGAAATGAGGCAACCGTAACAAAATCGGACGGTCCGGTTTTGTTTGATTTTGATAATGCGGGTGAGGATTTTGGCGCCCATGATGCGGCATGGAATGAATCTGACCACCCTCGCGGTCAGCCGGATAATGCTGGACAATTTGCTAAAGGATCAGGAGGCGGAAAGAATGCCGGACAAAACGAAGGAGAAGGATCACAGCCGGGAGGGGGACGGGCTTCAGGAGGGGGAATACCTGACGAAAGATCAGGACGACATGATCGAGCAAATCAGGAAAGGTCGGCCGAGCCTGACACGGAAAGCGATCATCGAGGAAATGCGCCGCACGTTCTGGCTCTAACCAAGCATGTTCACCACCACGAAGGCGGTAACGTTGACCTTCATGAAAACGTTGACTTTCATGAACTGGAAAAGGGCGAGGAAAGCGCGGCACTCTTTCATAAGGCTATTAGTGCGGCGGCGAAAGCCAATAAAGCCGGTGCAGTGGTTCATGTTTACGAACCGGAAGAATATAAAAACATGCGCCTGTTTCTGGCGCCGGATGCGCTCGGTGGCTTTGCGCTAAAGGGCGATGATATTGTTTCGGTGTTCAAAGACCCGAAAGCGCCCTACAAGCGTTTCGCTTTAACGGCATTGGAAATGGGCGTCGCTCAAGGTGGGCGGCGCCTTGATTGTTTCGACACGGTGCTGCCGCATTTCTATAGTAAAAATAACTTCCGCGCCGTCGCCCGCATTCCATTTGTCGATGAATACGCGCCGGAGGGTTGGGACTACGAAGGAATGAAGGATTTTAACAATGGATGGCCTGATGTTGTTTTTATGGTTTACGATCCTGAAGCTGGTCCCTATCGTCCAGACGATGGAGAAAAGGTCGAGGATTACGATAAAGCTGTGGCCATACAACAGAAAGAGGTCGCGCGGATAAAGAAAGAATGGCCGGATATGGTGGAAGAGCCACATCATCCGCCGGATCATCATTTTATACCTGAAATGCCAAGTGCGACGTTGGAGGCGCCGATAGAAATAGAGGGACAGGGTGAACTTTTTCCTGTTCCGAAAGATTTACACGATTATTCAGCAGCAAGAAAGAAAGTTGAAAAAGTTGTTTATGAAAGCGAAGAAGGACCAGTTCCGACGCTGCAAAGAGAAGCTGCGCAAAGTGTGGTTGACATTGTAGCCGACGAATTGAAATATCCAAGTTCCAATATAACAATTAGCAATGATGTAGGAACATTCAAATTGAATGGTAAAACATATAATTATGGCGGCGCAGCGTACTTAGAGACTGGCCGGATAACCATATACAATAACACGATTCATAAAGCTACGTTGGATTTGGTTGTCGCACATGAAATCATGCACCAAAAGTTTCAAGCTGTTCTTAATGCGAGGAAATCTGAATTCAGAGCGATGGGACAAAATTCGGCCAGGAAGTTAGTTGGCAAGGAAGTAATCAACGAACACTATCCAATTTTTCATTTGTTGAAGATGGATAATACAGCATTAGCCGAGGACGATGGGTTCACGGATTACAGCCGAGAGTGGTGGGAAGCTGAAAAGAAAGGCGCTGCAACTTCTATACAGGCTATTCACGAAACATTAGCAGAAATGCAAATGTTAGAGTGGGAAGGTAGTTTAGGGCACTTACTGAAATATAAGGAATCAACCGCTTTTGCGCCGTTGTATAGAGCGGTAAATCATGCGTACGAAATGATAAGAGAAAAAGAGAAAAAAGAATGATTGTCAAGCAAGAAATAGACGGCCGACAGGCCACGGTTATGTATTTGACTCAAAACCTAAAACCGGCGAGCGAGAATGAGGCAGAATTGGTGCAAGTTGTTTTTGAAGACGGAGAATCGCTGTGGCTGGTTCCTGAAAAGGAAACAAAATGATACATCTTAGTTATCAGCAGGCCGTCGCGCTGGAATTCCTCCCCGATGATGGCTCATGGGTTTTGTGTCCGCGTGTGTGGCGCGATGGCATGGATAATCTTATGTTGCTATATCCGGATTTGGTGGAACGATCATCGTTGCCGCCAACATTTCATAACTCGCCGTTGCGCTGGCAGTATCGGTTGACTGAGAAAGGAATTGAGGAAAAGCGGGCGCAGCATGACAAAAGCATTGCCCTTCAAGCCGGGGCCGCCGATTCATCCGAATGTGGGGATCGAGGCCACCTATAAAAAGCGGTTATTGCGTCTCGTAGAAGAGATGGAGCGGTCATTAGCCTATTGGCTGACTGCGCGTTGGCACGCAAACCCCCCGATCATGGCGCAGGACGAATTGCCGGCGGCGAGTCTGCAACGAACCATGGAACAATTAGGTAAGCGGTGGTTGTCGCGTTTTGATGAAGCAGCGCCCGCGCTCGCGGCGTATTTTGCACAGGCGGCGCGCGAGAGGGTTGATGGCCGGCTTGAAGAAATCTTGGAGCGGGCTGGATTTATTGTCGATTTTAAAACCTCGCGCGCCGTTCAGGATATGTTGCGGGCCACAATCAATCAGAATGTTTCGCTGATCACAAATATAGCGAGCGAGCATTTGAACAAGGTCGAAGGGGCTGTCATGCGCAGCGTTCAGGCGGGGAGGGATTTGCATAGTTTGGCCGAAGAGTTGAAGGAAATTGGAATTACGAGTCGGAAGCGGGTGGCGTTGATTTGCAACCACCAGAACAATCTGGCAACGTCACAAATTACGCGCGTTCGGCAATTGGAGGCTGGTATAGAGATGGCAATTTGGCGCCATTCGCACGCGGGCAAAGTGCCACGGCCGGATCATGTTGCGCATGATGGGAAACCCTATCCTGTTCGAGAAGGTATTGTTCTTAATCCGAAAGAGGGTGTGTGTTGGCCTGGATCGTTGATTAATTGCCGGTGTTTCAGTCAACCGATTATTCCTCGTCGTTGACGATAGAACGCGCACTCTATTGCCAACTTGCATCGAAACCTCTATATGAGAAGCGGTCAGGAGAGGGGGGCCAATGCCCTTCGATTATTTTCCAATCGCGATGGATGGCAGTGTCCGGTCTTACGATCAGGACGGGCGACTCCATGTTTCGATCAGTCATATCAGCAAGGCCAACATCTGCCCCTATCGTGGTTCGGAAATACCCGACTTCGAGAGATTAAAACTAAATCCTGATCAAGTCTATCAATTGCTGCGCGCGCCCGAAGAATTGATGAAGGCAGCACCAACATTCAACAATGTTCAACTTCTGAAATCACACGTTCCCGTAACGGCTGACGAGCCGAAAAAGGAATTGACTGTCGGTTCTACTGGAACTGACGCGGTTTTTCGTAGTCCTTACTTGGACAACTCTCTTGTTATTTGGGACGCCGAGGCAATAGCCGGAATAGAAACCGAACAGATCAAGGAACTATCGGCGGCTTACCACTATGATGCTGATATGACCTCCGGAACATTTGACGGGCATAACTATGATGGTGTAATGAGGAACATTAAAGGCAACCACGTTGCGTTGGTTGAGGCTGGCCGGGCCGGTTCGGATGTAGTGGTAATGGATTCGGCGTTATCCAAGAAGGAAAGCAAGATGCCAGCCAAACCGAAGAAAGTCGCGCTTTCCCCTCAGAAACGAGTGAATGTCATTCGGGCCATTGCCAAGCTGGCGCAGGACGCCACGCTCGATGACGTTCATTCTGTCCTCAATCGTCTCGACGGCAAACCTGATCCGATTCCGGGTGCAACGACGGCGCCCATGGCTGAAAAGCCGCCGCACGTCGAAACGGACCCGGAAAATACCAACGCCGGAACGAGCATGAAGGGACCGTCAGCCTCTCAGACCGAAAAACCCGAAGGCGAGGAACACGGCGAGGACGCCGCGCCGGGTGGACATGAAGCGTGCATGATGCAGCTTCACCAATTGCTCGACGGCAAGGTCGATCCGGAAACGATGCAGGCGGTCGAAATGGTGTTGCAGCAACACATGGCAGCGCCGCCCGCTGAGCCGCACCATGAGCCGCCGGAGCATGAGGAAGGCGCCAGCGACCCTGATGATGCCGGTGGTGTCGGAGAGGATGAGCACGAGGAAACAGCCGAGGATTTGTCTGAAGAGGACGAAAGCCCGGAGGGTGAAGAGCGTAAGGCCGAGAAAGAAAAGGAAGCAGAGGATCGGCGCATGGGAAAAGATCGGGTGTCCAAGCCGGCGATGGACGCCGCGATCACGCGCGCCATTGCTGTTGCGGTTAAAACAACGACCGATAAGCTGAATGGCATTGCTGAAGCCCGCGATCATGTTCGCCCCTGGGTGGGCGAATTGGCGCTTGGCATGGACAGCGCGGCGGATGTTTATAAATCCGCGCTCGAAATGCTTGGAATCGATGTCAAGGGCGTGCATCCATCGGCGTTTAAATCCATTCTGGCGATTTGCCCGAAACCGGGTGATGGTGTTCCGCGCCGCAAGCCGGTTGCGATGGATGCCAAGGGGGAGGACGATTTCTACACTCGTTATCCCAACGCCGCTCGTATGCGCGTGATCGGTTAAGGGAGCGAAACGATGGCTGATTTCCAAACTTCCGTCAACATTCAGCCGGCGCCGGCTGTTGCTGGCGATTTCGCTTCCGCCAATCCGCGCGTCACGGTTCTCGCCGGGCCGGGGCAACTTGTTTCTGGTCCGGGTGGTGTTACGGTCGGAACGTTCGTGTGGCTGGACAGCACCTATACGCAAGTCAGCAGCAACGCCAGTATCGGAATCGGCAATCCAACCGCGCCGGCCGGTTTCCTGGGCCGGCAAGGTCAACCGGCGCTGATCACGACGTTTCTTGCTAAGACCAGCAACATCGTTCCGCCCGGCCTGGAAGTCACTGTCCATAGTGCCGGTGATTTTTGGGTCACGAATTCCGGCACCAACCAAGTCGTTCCGGGCATGTATGCCTACGCCAATTTGGTTGGCGGGCTGGTGACGTTCAATTCCAGCAACACCACGCCAACGGCGGCGGCGAGCGTGACCGCCAGTATCGCGGCCGGAACGGGGAGTGCCACGGGTTCCATTTCCGGCGGCGTGTTGACGATTACGGGTGTCGTTACCGGATCGTTTCAGGTCGGTGGGACAATTAGTGGCGGCGCCACGATTTCCGGCACGATGATCACGTCCCAATTGACCGGCACGGCGAATGGCATCGGCACTTACGCTATTACTCCACCGGAACAGACCGTTGCCAGCACGACCATTTCCGAAACCCATGGTATCATGACCGTAACGAACGTGGGTTCGGGCACGGTTTCTGTGGGCGATGTTCTGGTGGCTGGTGGTGGTGGCAATGGCGCGGTGGTTGCTGGCACATATGTCAGTGCTCTCGGCACGGGAAGCGGCGGCAACGGCACTTACATCGTTACCAATAATACCGTTGTCACATCCGGCACAATTGTCCTGAACGGCAATGTGCTGACCAAATGGCAGGCGATGTCATTTGCCGCACCGAATGAACTGGTAAAAATGTCTAGCTGGTTGCAGGGGTAATGACAATGCGCCACTCTGATTTTGACCGGCTGGAAGAGGAATTCGGTATTATCATCCCGGAAGAGTGCCGGGATTATACGCCGAAGGGATGGGCCAAAAACTTCCGCCTTGCCATGGATGCGCAACCCGCGCTCATTTCGACGCCGAATGCCGGTATTCCGTTCTATCTCACGAACTATATCGACCCGAAGCTGGTTGAGGTTTTGGTCGCGCCCAATAAAGCGGCCAAGATTCTTGGCGAGGTTAAAAAGGGCGATTGGGCGACGCTCACCGCAACATTCCCGCTGATCGAGCATACCGGCGAGGTTAGCTCGTACGGCGACTGGAATGATAACGGTTCGACCGGGGCGAACGCCAATTTCCCGGTGCGGCAGTCGTATCATTACCAGACCGTCACACAGTGGGGCGAGCGGCAGTTGGAGATTGCCGCGCAGGCCAAGATTGACTGGGCGCAACGGTTGAATATTGCGTCTGTCATGGTTTTGGATAAGTTCCAGAACAATAGCTATTTCTTCGGCGTCACCGGCTTGCAGAACTATGGCTTGTTGAATGAGCCATCGTTGTCCGCTGCCATTGCACCGGGGACCAAAGCCGCAGGCAATGGCAACGTTTGGGTTTCGGGCAATACGATCAATGCCACACCGAACGAGGTCTATGCCGATATTCAGGCCATGTACGTGAAGCTGGTCAACCAAGGCAACGGCCTGATCGACAGCGATACGAAGCTGAAGGTTGTTATGTCGCCGCAAAGCAAAGTGGCGCTGACTTCCGCCAACAGCTTCAATGTCAACGTCATGGGGCTTTTGAAGGAGAACTTTCCCAATATTGAGTTTGAAACTGCTCCGCAATATGCGACGGCGGCGGGGCAGCTTGTGCAGATGTACGCGCTTGATGTTGAGGGGCAGGAAACCGGCTATACCGCATTTACTGAAAAACTGCGCGCTCATGCGGTGATTAAGATGATGAGTTCATTCCGGCAGAAGAAAAGCCAAGGAACTTGGGGCGCAGTTCTATTTCATCCATTCTGCGTAACACAAATGATTGGAGTTTAATTTATGGCTGCTGAATCAGGAAAAATGCCGCCGGTCGGCGCCCCGGTGCCATCGGTGCCGATGCCAGACCATGGACGCGAAACAGTAACAGTCGCATCGAAACTGCCATTCCCGCTCTTGCTCGAAATCGAATGCGACACGGGGCAAAAAACCCTGAGCGGTGAAAAAATTTACGCCAAGACTGAATACAATGGCATTGAGGCCATCGAAATTAACGGCACCGCCAAAAAGAGTTCTGACAACGTTAGTCCGGCCAATCCGATTGTTGCCGGCTATGCGTTGACCTATGACGTGCCGAAAGACTTTTGGGAGATGTGGCTAAGTCAGCACAAGAACGCCCCATTCGTCAAAAAAGGCTTTGTTTTCGCGCACGCCAATACCAAGGACATCCACGCTCACGCGAAAGAAATGGAAAAAGAGCGCACCAATCTTGAGCCAATGATGCAGGAAGGTGATCCTCGCGCACCTGTCGAGAAGGTTCCGGTCGGAGGATGATTTGGCAATTGTCGTTTTGGACTATGCTCACTGGCAGCGGAGATACCCGGAACTAGCGTTGTGGGTTAGTTTACCCATGTACGAAACGTTGTTCGAGTTGGCGCAATTGTATTGCGATAATACTCCCGGCTCCAAAATCAAATACGATCCGGACAACAACATTTATACTCGTCAAACACTTCTTGAATTAATGACATCGCATCTCGCGGCACTTAATGCGCCGCTCGATGGTCAACCATCCCCGACACTCGTAGGCCGGATCAATAGCGCCATGGAAGGTTCTGTGAGCGTTGGAACGGAGTATCCAATTCTTCCGGGCCAGGAATGGTATGCGCAAAGTAAATATGGCGCAATGTTTTGGGCGGCAACACAACAGTATCGACGTGCGCGTTATTATCCGGCGCCGCAACCATTTTATATTACGCCCGGCGCAAGTGGAGGCCAATACTAAATGGCAACTGCCAAGGGTGGAGAACTGGTTAAAGCCTATTTGGCAGGATTGGCAACAAAACTTGTCGGCCAACCGCGTGTGCGTGCCGGCTTTTTGCGCGGCGCGACTTATCCGGATGGAACAAGCGTGCCCATGGTGGCCGCAACAAACGAATATGGAGTGCCGTCGCATAATCAGCCGCCTCGTCCGTTTTTTCGGATCATGGTAGAAACGCATCAAAAAGAATGGCCGAAGGAAATAGCGGCAGATTTGAAGTTCGCCAATTTCGATGCGGCAAAGGCGTTGGATTTAATGGGCCAGAGACTCAAGGCCGAGATACAGGACTCGATTAATGAATTAATGTCGCCGCCATTGGCACCGGCAACGATCAAGCGGAAAGGTTTCGCAAAGCCCTTAATCGACACAGCTCACATGAGCAACAGCGTGGAATATGAGGTTAAGGGCACATGAACCTCCACGGCATAGTTCGCACCAACATTTCAGCGGTGAATCCCAACATCGAAGCTCAAATGCTGCGCTCGACCGGCTTTATTACTTTGCCGGACGGCACTCGCGAATCGACTTATAAAGAGATCGAATTACGGATTCAGGTGCAGGCGCTCACCAATGCGGAGATACGCCAGCTTGACGGCCTGAACATCCAAGGCAACCGGCGAGCGGTCTATCTAACCGGGCATTGGGCTGGTATAGTGCGGGCCGATCAACGCGGTGGCGATTTGTTCCGGTTCTATGATAAAACGTGGTTGGCGGTTGTGCTGTTGGAGGCTTGGCCCGGTTGGTCGAAAGTTGCGGTCGTGCAGCAAATGGACGGAGTGACGGAAGATGCCGCTTGAAAAAGCCCCTGTTGGATCGCCGGGTTTCGGTCGTAACATCAAGACCGAGATGGAAGCGGGCAAGCCGCAGAAACAAGCAATAGCAATAGCCTACAAAGAGTCGGGTGAGAAACAAGGCAAAGACTGCATGGCAACCGGCAAAGACGCCATGAATCCCATGGCTGGCGGTGTTGCGGCGCCGCAACCATCCATGGTGACGGCGCCAAATGCCGGCGCGCCCGTTCGTAAGCCGGCGCCGGCTCCTGGGCCTGATGCCGCGCCGCCGCCGATGGCGCAGAAACCCATGGTACCGCCGCCGATGGCCGCAAGGCCACCGATGGGACCGCCTCTTGCGCCACCGAAACCACCGATGCCCATGGCGCCACGGCCCGCCATGGGCGCCCCGCGCCCGACTCCCTTGGCCTCGGCGCCCCGGCCTCCTGCGCCGCCTATGGCAGCCGCGCATCCTGTTCCATCTGTTGCTGGACCGCAACCGGCGCCAGTTGCGGCGCCGTCCGCTAAGCCGCCGATGCCGGTTTGGCCTGGGCGCGTGGTATAGGAGTAACGATCATGGCAAGCGCGCAGGCAATCTTGAATGCGCTTCGTCTTATGCCGGAAGGCGGTATTCCAACGGCAAATTTGGCAAATCAGCTTGACGCCATAGGATTTACCAACACGGTCATGCCTGAAACCAATCTTGTATCGTTGTTAGTAAGCTCCGAGATAATTCCGACGACCGATCCCGTTGCTTTATCGGCGGCGGCTTATTTGATACAGCGTGGGGGGATTAGACAAATTGAGGTTGCCAATGCTCTTTCCATGACTCCCGGAAGTTAAGGAAGCAATCAATGCCGAGCGCCGCCGCACTTGCGTTTGCCTTAAAGGTTTGTCCGGAAGGTGGTCCGGTTGCGGCCAATATAGCTGCAACATACGATGCGGCGAATAATGCAGTCCCCTCGGTGGGCGGAACTTTGACACATGGCGCCTTGATCAGTTGCGACGCGACCAATGGCTATAGTTATAATTCAGGAGGCACCTTAACGGCGATTGGCG
>Ga0335083_10011173_pt1 | contig 10804 bp, 10 predicted proteins | sample Lox_Sample_42_FD_206716 | JGI IMG/M metagenome (GOLD analysis project Ga0335083, IMG submission 206716) | Soil microbial communities from Loxahatchee National Wildlife Refuge, Florida, United States - Lox_Sample_4.2 | ecosystem: Environmental > Terrestrial > Soil > Wetlands | place: USA... | reverse complement strand
CTCTATCGAATTCCCGCCGACGCCGACATGGAGGCGCTTACGATGCTGAGCGACATCCTGCCGACCGCGTTCGAATGTGGCGTCCTCAACGGCAGGGTACAGCCTGGCAGCACCGTTGCGATCGTTGGCGCAGGGCCGATCGGGCTCGCTGCGCTACTCACCTCGCAGTTCTATTCGCCGGCCGCGCTCATCGCCATCGATCTCGACGACAATCGGCTCGATGTGGCCAGGCGCTTCGGTGCGACGGCGACTGTCAGTGCAGCGAACGGAAGTGCCGCGGCTCAGGTGATGAAGCTCACCGATGGCCGCGGGGTCGATACGGCCATCGAGGCGGTGGGCGTCCCTGCGTCCTTCATCCTTTGCGAGGATATCGTCGCGCCCGGTGGAACGATCGCCAATGTCGGCGTCCACGGCGTCAAGGCCGACCTCCACCTCGAGCGGTTGTGGTCGCAGAACATCACCATAACGACGCGGCTCGTCGATACAGTCACCACGCCAATGCTGCTCAAGACGGTACAGTCGCGGAAGCTCGATCCAAAACGCCTGATCACCCACCGTTTCAAGTTCGACGGCATCCTCGACGCCTACGATACCTTCGCGCGTGCGGCAGGCACGCAGGCTCTCAAGGTCATCATCGCGACGTAGTTCGCCTAAAAGGAGAGGCAGCACATGCGCCCAATCGTGATTATTATTGGCCTGGCCATCTCGCTTCCCTGCGCCGCCCAATCTCCGTTGCCTCACCATCAGCCAAGTCAGGCTGAAATAAAACAGCGCGAAAACGCATCCCCCCCCAGCGAGAGATCGGTGTATGACCAGTCGACGTCGTTGCAGATCGATGAGCGGTTTCTTGCAGCTTGCATAGCAAGAGTCTACTTGGACGAGCCGCTTGGAAGCGAGCAAAAACACGGTCAGTTCTGCAACTGTCAACTGGGCCTGCTGAAAGCGTCGATCACCGGCCACGAGCTTCAGGCAGTCGCCATCAACATCGAAGAGCGCGATAGCCCCGCAGCGCGCTATCGGCTTCCTGCCAACGTCGATCAAATCCATCAAGCGGCAGTCCTGAAATGCATGGATAAGCTCAGCCCTTGATGTGCGGCGGCGGCGTCGCGCGAGTAGGCGACCTGCCGCCCACCGAAGCGATTTCTCACGATATCCAGGATGCGCGCACGTCCGATGATGCCACGACCGGAGAAATGGCGATGCCGATCGACAGTTTGGTTTCGCTCGCAGTCCGCAAAGCGCTCATCACCGGGATCGCCAACGACCGGTCGATCGCATGGGGGGTGCGCCAAAGCGTTGTCGCTGTTGGGCGTACCTCGCGATCACCTACTTCAATGAGAAAGCAAGACCCTTTGTGGAGCCCCTTGCGCAAGAAGTCAAAGCCTCGCTGGTGCTGCCGCTGGACGTGAGGATCGAGGGACAGGTCGAAACTGTTTTCGAGCGGATCACGAGGGAGTGTGGACGCATCGATTGCCTGCTGCATTCCATTGCCTTTGCGCCGAGAGACGACCTGTACGGCCGCGTCGTCGACTGCTCCAAAGCGGGCTTTCTCACGGCGATGGATGTGTCGTGCTGGTCCTTCATCCGGATGGCGCACTTGGCCGAGCCGCTGATGCACGACGGCGGCGCGATATTCACCATGACGTACTACGGTTCGATGCGGGTCGTCGAGCATTACAACATGATGGGCCCCGTAAAGGCCGCTCTCGAGGCGTTCGTGCGCTATCTCGCCGCCGAGCTCGGGCCTAAAAAGATTCGCGTCCACGCCATATCGTCCGGCCCTCTCAAGACCCGGGGCGCCTCGCGGATTGAAGAATTTGATGCGCTCGTCGACAAGGCCCAGGCCAAGGCGCCGGCCCGGAGCCTCGGTTCGATCGACGGTGTCGGTCGGGCCGTCGCGTTCCTCGCAACCGACTATGCGAAGCCGACCACGGGCGACACGCTTTACATCGACGGCGGCTATCACGTTATGGGCTAGGGCTGGGTGCGAGCGCTGCGTGTCTTCCCGCTCTCTCGATGGGCTTACTAAAATTTACCGCGGCTAACCCGACCTCACGCCGTGCCGCGGGACTCCTATGCAACAATCCGCCAATCCAATCGGCCGACAATAGAGCTGCCGACTTACTTGCGTCCTTAGCCGTGGCGCGGAGATACCGACGATGAAAGCGATGACAGCGGCCGTGGTGCATGCGTTCGGCAAACCGCTGGAAATCGAGCAGGTGCCGATTCCGACGCCGGGGCCAGGCGAAGTGCTGGTGAAAATCGTCGCGACGGGAGTTTGCCATACCGATATTCATGCTGCCGACGGCGACTGGCCGGCGAAGCCGGTGCCGCCGTTCATCCCGGGGCATGAAGGCGCTGGGATCGTCGCGGCCCTTGGCACGGGAGTCACGGGATTGAAAGAAGGCGACCCGGTCGGCATCGCGTGGCTGCACGATGCCTGCGGCGAGTGCGAGTATTGCGTTACGGGCTGGGAAACGCTGTGCGCGTCCCAACGCAACAGCGGCTACAGCGTCAACGGCACCTTCGCCGAGTACGCTATCGGAGCCGCCTCGTATGTGGCCCGGCTTCCTCGGCAGGCGCACTTCGCCGAGCTCGCGCCGATCCTGTGCGCTGGGGTGACGACGTATAAAGGCATCAAGGAGACCGATGCAAGGCCGGGCGAGTGGCTTGCAATCTCAGGAATCGGCGGGCTTGGCCACATCGCAATTCAGTACGCGAAAGCGATGGGCCTTCATGTCGTAGCCGTCGACGTAACAGAATCGAAGCTTGCACTCGCTCGTCGGCTTGGTGCCGACGTGACCGTCGATGCGAAGTCGCCGGACGCCGTCGCCAGCGTCGTCAAGGCCACCGACGGTGGTGCCCATGGCGTGCTGGTGACCGCCGTCTCGCCGCCGGCCTTTACGCAGGCGCTTCATATGGCGCGCCGCAAGGGGACCGTCAGCCTCGTCGGTCTACCGCCCGGGGCATTCGCGACCCCCATCTTCGATGTCGTCCTGAAGCGTATAACATTGCGTGGATCAATCGTCGGCGGGCGCCAGGATCTCGCCGAAGCACTTGCCTTCGCGACCGAGGGTAAGGTCGCCGCCGCCATCATCCCGGCAGCCCTAACCGACATCAATCGTGTATTTGCCGAGCTCCGGGCGGGGGGAGTCGACGGACGCGTCGTCATCACAATGTGAACTGTTCGAAGCCGCCAAAATGTTTCGACCGAAAACATCTGCAATCGCTTTTGGTTCAAAGGACGCGTGAGAATGTCACTCGGCAATGTTGCCAAGCAGCCTGCTCCATCACCCGAGACGCCGGGTGCGTGCGATGAATCGCACTCGCTCGTGCAAGACGTCACGAAGTTCTGGAGCGACGCCGCCGCATACCTCGACGACTGGGCTCAGCGATCAGTTCTCTTCTGGGACGTGATGCGACAGCGTGGCAACCAGTACCTCGAACGTCAGAAACAAACTGCGCCCAACGTCCTGAGCTTTGCCTATGAGTTAATGATGGATGGGCGCGGCTTGCCGCGGCCGGTCAACTACATGATGGTGCGGATCTTACCGCCGGCGGGCGTGGAAACTGATCGCGAGAAAAGGCCCTTCGTCGTGATCGATCCGCGCGCCGGGCACGGACCAGGAATTGGTGGCTTCAAGGCCGACAGCGAAATCGGCGTCGCGCTGCAGGCAGGGCACCCCTGCTATTTTATCGGCTTCCTTCCTGACCCGGTCGCCGGACAGACGATCGAGGATGTGTGTCTGGCGGAAGCGACGTTTCTTGAGCACGTCATTGCTCTTCATCCCGATGCCGAAGGAAAACCAACGGTCATCGGCAACTGCCAAGCGGGCTGGGCCGTGATGATGCTCGCAGCGGCTCGACCCGAGCTCTTCGGCCCCATCATAATCGCAGGCGCACCGCTCTCCTACTGGAACGGAGTGCACGGTACCAATCCGATGCGTTACACCGGCGGGCTCGTGGGCGGAAGCTGGACGGCAGCCTTGGCAAGCGATCTCGGACACGGCACATTCGATGGCGCCTGGCTGGTGGAGAACTTCGAGAACCTGAATCTCGCCAACACGCTCTGGACCAAGCAGTACAACCTCTTCTCGAAGATCGACACCGAGGCGCCCCGCTACCTCGAATTCGAGAAATGGTGGAACCAGCACGTTCGCCTCACCGGCGCGGAAATCCAATTCATCATCGACAAGCTATTTGTCGGCAACAAGCTGATCTCCGGCGACATCGTTACGACCGACGGAACGCGGATCGACCTGCGCGCGATCCGGTCGCCGATTATCGTCTTCTGCTCGAAGGGCGACAACATCACCCCTCCGCAACAGGCGCTGGGATGGATTCTCGACCTCTACGGCAGCACCGAGGAAATCCGCATGTACGGTCAAACGATCGTGTATGCCATCCACGAGTCGGTCGGACATCTCGGCATCTTCGTTTCTGGCGCCGTCGCACGGAAGGAGCACGAGGAATTCGCCAGCAACATCGACCTAATCGATGTGCTTCCCCCGGGTCTCTACGAAGCGGTCCTCCATCAGAAGGCGCCCGACGATGCGAATCCGGCGTTGGCGCATGGCGACTTCATCGCTCGCTTCGAGGAGCGCACGCTCGATCATATCCGCACGCTCGGGGGAAATGACTATGAGGACGAGCGGCGCTTCGCGACTGTCGCCCGGTTGTCCGAGATCAACTACGGACTCTATCGGATGTTCGTGCGCCCCTGGTTCGGGGCATGGTCGAACGAGTTCACCGCAGAAACGCTGCGGCGCTTGCACCCCTTGCACCTGCAGTACGAGTTCGCCGCGGACACGAATCCGCTGATGCGGACGGTCGCCAGTGCCGCCGAACAGGTCAGGCGAGCGCGCCGGCCGGCCGCGCCCAACAATCTCTTCCTTGCCTGGCAAGACAACGTGTCGCACCGGATCGTCGAATGGCTCGACGGCTGGCAGGCGGCGCGCGATGGGCTCTACGAGCAGATGTTCCTGGGCATCTACGGATCGTCCTTCGTCCAATCCCTCGTTGGCGAACAAGCGTCCGGCGACCCGCCGCGGCGCAAACGTGCCAATGAGCCACTTCATGTGGCCATTGTCGAGCGCCAGATCGCGGAGCTGAAGGTGCGCATGACCCAGGGCGGGATCCGCGAAGCGGCGATCCGCGTGATGCTCTACGTCACTATGGCGGATGCCGCTGCCGATGAACGTACCTTCGCCGTACTTCGTCAAATTCGGGCCGAACATGGAGGCGGACTTACGCTTGCTGAATTCAAAGCAATGCTGCGAGATCAGTTCTTCATGCTGCTGGTCGACGAAGACGCAGCAATTGCCGCGTTGCCGGTGCTCGCACAACGGGATCCCGACAAGATAACAGACGCCATTGACGCGCTGCGTCGCGTGCTGACGGCGACCGGCCCGCTCATCGGCGAACGGGCGAACCGCCTCGCGCGGATCGAGCGCCTGTTCGGAGGATCCGGGATCGAACGACTGACGGACGGTTTCGCGTTGTCTCCCGCTACTCGGTCTAGCCGACGGGATGGCCGGGAAACGGCCGTCAAGGTCGGCTGATCCGACGAACGCTGAAGAAAGGGACAGCGACATGACCACTGACGCCACGGCAACAACCGTACTCACTCCACAGCAGCTGCACAAGCTCTCCCAGGAAATGGCGATCGCGGAGGCGCGCAAGGCAGAGGCGGACGCGCGGAAGGCTGAGGAGCACAAGGAGGCGGTGAAAAAGGCGTTCATGGAGCGCGAGCTCCGACCCGACGCCATGCCCTATCTGATGAGCGCCGTGAAACACGCCGCCGAACAGGGCAAACACGAGTTCTCTGTCATGCAGTTCGCCGCCGAGCTTCTGTCCGATGGCGGTCGCCAGGTGAATAATTTTGATCCGAACTGGACCGAGACGCTACAGGGCTACCCCAAGCGCGCTTACGAGTTCTTCGTCCAGTACTTGAAACCCACGGGATATCGCCTGCGCGCACAGATCCTCGATTACCCGAATGGCAACCTTGGAGATGTCGGCATTTTCCTCTGCTGGTGAACCAGGGGCCGAACTCCTCGTCCAAAACCATGGAGAAGCAGATGTCGAATGCGAGCCTGGGCAAAACGCAGATGAGCGACCGTCACGCCAAATACGAACACCTCATCGCGCATGCCAAGCAGCTGCCGCCCGTGCCGACCGTGGTTGCCCATCCGTGCGATAAGACGTCACTCACGGGGGCGGTGGAGGCGGCCGAAGCCGGCATCATTGTCCCCCTCCTGGTCGGACCCGTTCAAAAGATCCGCAGCGTGGCTCGAGAAACGGGTCTCGACATTAGCAAGTTCGAGCTCGTTGATGCGGAGCACAGCCACGGGGCTGCGAGCAAGGCGGTGGAACTGGTGCGCGCCGGACAAGGCGAGCTCCTGATGAAGGGCAGCCTGCACAGCGACGAATTGCTGCACGAGGTGGCGGCCAAGGAGGGCGGCCTCCGCACTGCGCGACGCATCAGCCACGTGTTCATCATGGATGTACCGACCTACGCGGATGCACTTTTCATAACGGACGCAGCGGTCAACATCGCGCCCGATCTCGATGCGAAGCACGACATCGTCCAAAATGCGATCGACCTGTATCTCGGGCTCGGGCTTGGCACGCCACGAGTGGCAATCCTGTCCGCGGTCGAGACGGTGACAACCAGAATTCCAGGCACGATCGACGCGGCGGCCCTGTGCAAGATGGCAGATCGCGGTCAGATAACGGGCGGCGTGCTCGATGGGCCGCTCGCCCTCGACAATGCCATCAGCCCCGAGGCCGCGCGGATCAAGGGCATCAAGTCGGAGGTCGCGGGACGCGCGCAGATCCTCGTGGTCCCAGATTTGGAGGCGGGCAACATGCTGGCCAAAAACTTGAGCTTTTTGGCCGGGGCCGACGCAGCCGGCATCGTGCTCGGTGCGCGCGTCCCGATCATCCTGACGTCGCGTGCCGATAACGTGCGGACTCGCATGGCATCCTGCGCGGTCGCGGTTCTCTATGCCCATTCGCGGCGCTCCAGCGTCACCGTCGCCGTGGAGTAGGCGATGGTCGATACAATTCTCGTCATAAACGCTGGCAGCTCGAGCCTCAAGTTCGAGGTGTTCTCGGTGGGCACCCGGGGGGCATTGGTGCGCGAGGTGAGAGGGCGGGTCGACGGCATCGGCGTACACCCAAGGCTGATTGCGAACGACCCGAAGGGCGCTACCCTGATTGACGAGCATTGCCCCGAAGGCGAGGTCACTGATCTCGCGGCTGCGCTCGCTCGTGCGCAGATTTGGTTACGCGAGAGATTCCCCGGCGTCACGCCGATCGCCGTCGGCCATCGGGTGCTCCATGGCGGGCCGATCTATTCTGCTCCCACGTTGGTGAACGACGCGGTCTTCGCCCAGCTCGAGCGGTTTATCCCGCTGGCGCCCCTGCATCAGCCGAACAACCTTGCGCCGATCCGGGCGCTCCGCCAGCGATTGCCTAACCTGCCACAAGTCGCCTGCTTTGATACCGCGTTTCATCGAGGGCACCCCGATCTCGCGGATCGGTTCGCCATTCCCGAAGCGCTCTATCACGAGGGCGTACGCCGGTACGGGTTTCACGGTCTCTCTTACGAATTCATAGCGAGCCGACTACCCGAGGTGGCACCCGAGATCGCGCGCGGCCGCGTCATTGTGGCGCATCTCGGGAGCGGCGCGTCTATGTGCGCCATGGTGGACGGAGCGAGCGTCGACAGCACCATGGGCCTCACCGCACTCGATGGATTGCCGATGGGCACGCGTCCAGGGCAACTGGACCCCGGTGTCGTGCTTTATTTGCTCACCGAAAAGCGCATGGAGCCCAAAGCGATCGAGCACGTGCTCTATCACGAGTGCGGCCTCAAAGGGCTTTCCGGCGGAAGTGGCGATGTGCGCGATCTCTTGGCTAGCACCGACCCGAGAGCGGCGCTGGCGCTCGATTTCTTCACCTATCGCATCGGGCTGCTCGCTGGGTCCTTGACTGCTGCGATGGGCGGCATAGACGGCTTCGTCTTCACGGCTGGCATCGGCGAAAACTCGCCCGACATCCGCGATCGAGCGGTGCGCTGGATGACGTGGCTGGGGCTCGAGATCGATCCCGCCGCCAATCGTGATGGGAAGCTGCTGATCTCCAGCAAACGCTCCCGCGTTGCTTGCTACGTGCTGCCGACTGACGAGGAGTTGATGATTGGCCGCCACACGCTCTCAGTCTTGCGCGCCGAGGCGGTAGCATGACGCACGCGTTAGCGCAATCCCACCTCGCGGCGGCTGCCGGCGATACGATTTTTCCATGTGGACCGTGCGAAGCGAGAACCTACGGGATTTGCAGCTACGTAGGCCATGCTGACCTTGCCCGCCTCGCAGCCCTTGCGACAATTATGGACCTTTCGCGCGGGCAAACCTTTATACACGAGGATTTGCCCGCGGAGCACTTCTGGATCCTGATACTCGGCAGCGCCAAACTTTTCAAACTGTTGCCAGACGGCCGGCGTCAGATCGTTCGCTTTGCACATGCAGGCAATTTCCTTGGCCTGTCCGCCTCGGATCGTTATGGATTTAGCGCCGAAGCTATCGAACCGATCCGAGTGTGCCGCATCTCGCAACGAAGGTTGCAAGCCGCCCTTTCTACCTTCGGCGCGATGGAGCAACGGCTTTTCGAGGTTGCAGTAAGCGAGCTGGCCCAGGCGCACGAGCAAATGCTCCTCCTTGGCCGTAAGACGGCCATCGAACGCGTAGCATCCTTTCTTCTCTTCCAAACGTCCTGTCCGCAACCTCGCCGCGTCCGGGCGCCGCGGATCTACTTGCCGATGTGCAGGGGCGACATCGCCGACTATCTGGGGCTCACGGTCGAAACGATCATTCGCTCTCTCGCCAAACTGGAGAAGCTCCGCATCATCGTCGTACCAAACGTCCGCGAGATCGTCGTTCTGGATTCCTGCCGTCTTGCAGCGCTCGCGCACGGGTCTTTCGGGTCGATACTGGTCGGCTCCGATGAATTGGGCTTTGCGACGAGCCGTCATTTGGGCAAGCAGTCGGCGTTTTCAAGCGATTACGAACGAGTTTCATGAAATCCTGACCTCGCTCAAGGTGAGCGTTTGGTCGTTCACGTAGGATCATCCAACAACACAAACCAGGAGTACCAGCCATGCTTCAAATTCGCTTTGCATCAGCGTTTTTCTCGGGAGCAATCGGCCTCGCCGTTATCGCCGTGCTTCCGGCTCACGCGGCCGGCAAATACGACGGCACGTGGATCATTGACGTTCCCGCCACTATGGACGGTGATGGGCGGAACCCGACGTGCGCTGCATTGCGCTTTCCTCTTGAGGTCAAGGACAATCTGGTCGGCGGAAGCCTGGAGCGGATTTACGCCGGCGGATACAACGTTGTCGAGCGCGGGTATGATAGCAATGCCACTCCAATCTCGGGCTCGGTTCAGGCGGACGGCACGGTGACCTTCGAGTGGGAGGGATATCACGTTGCCGGAACCTTTGGAGAAGCCACCGGGACTCTCACGATCAAGGGAGCATGCGGCCCTCGAGTTTCCAAGGCGGTGCGCGTGCAAAGCGCAGGAAATGCAGTTTCCCAATAGCCAGCGGAGCGACGACGATTGCCGCGCCTTGCTGGCGTCTGCGTCGCTCCCAGTGCTCGCTCGGCAGAGGAACTGGGGCGACGCTCAGGATAACCAGGCCAAACGCGGGCATTCCGCACGACTCGACCTGCTTCGAGTTAGGCCGCGAGGGACTCATCCAGTATGAAACTTGGTGCAACAAGAATCGCGCGTGTCGCGGAGCGTTACGCGATTGCGCTCTTCGAGATTGCCGACGAAGAGAAAGTGCTCGACACCGTTGCAGCGGACCTTCGTGGTTTTGCGTCGCTCGTCAACGGAAGCGTTGGCCTGCGTGAGATGATCAACAGCCCGGTGCTCGGGCGCGAGGAGCAAGGCCGCTTGGTTGCCGCGCTGGCCGAGGCCGCGGCCCTGCAGCTGCTGACACGCAATTTCCTGGGGCTGCTCGCCCGCAACCGCCGGCTCTTCGCATTGCCGGCAATGATCGAGCACTTCCTCGCGACGCTGGCCGCACGGCGCGGCGAAGTGACCGCCGACGTGGTCACGGCCCAAGCGCTGACCCAGGAACAGCATGACCGCCTGAGCGAGCAGCTGCGCCGGTCGGTCGGCCAGAAGGTCACCGTCGATATCCGCGTCGATCCCGGCCTGTTGGGCGGGCTGGTCGTGAAACTGGGCTCGCGCATGGTCGACGCCTCGCTCAAGAGCAAGCTCCATCGCCTCGAGATGGCAATGAAGGGGATTCGTTAGATGGAAATCCGGGCGGCGGAAATTTCCGCCATCTTGAAGCAGCAGATTGCCGATTTCGGCACCGAGGCCGATGTCGCCGAAGTGGGCCAAGTGCTGTCGGTCGGCGACGGCATCGCCCGCATCTACGGGCTCGACAAGGTCCAGGCCGGCGAGATGGTCGAGTTCCCGAACGGCGTCAAGGGCATGGCCTTGAACCTCGAGGCCGACAACGTGGGCGTCGTGATCTTCGGCGACGATACCGGCATCGGCGAGGGCGACACGGTGAAGCGCACCGGCGCGATCGTCGACGTGCCGGTCGGACGCGGCCTCCTTGGCCGCGTGGTCGACGCGCTCGGCAATCCGATCGACGGCAAGGGCGAACTGACCGACGTGACGCGCACCCGCGTCGAGGTGAAGGCGCCCGGCATCGTGCCGCGCCGCTCGGTGCACGAGCCGGTGCAGACCGGTTTGAAGGCGATCGACGCGCTGGTGCCGA
>Ga0335083_10011172_pt1 | contig 10804 bp, 7 predicted proteins | sample Lox_Sample_42_FD_206716 | JGI IMG/M metagenome (GOLD analysis project Ga0335083, IMG submission 206716) | Soil microbial communities from Loxahatchee National Wildlife Refuge, Florida, United States - Lox_Sample_4.2 | ecosystem: Environmental > Terrestrial > Soil > Wetlands | place: USA: Florida... | reverse complement strand
AGTTCGGGATGGTGGCGTTTGGCCTCCAGCTCGGTGATGACCACAACGGGCAGGACGACGCGGTGCTCCGCGAACCGGCCGATGGCCGCCGGGTCGGCGAGCAGCACGCTGGTGTCCAGGACGTACGTACGCCGCCGGGAGCTGGCTGTTCCGGGGCTGTCGGGATCGGTGCGGGTACTGCTGTGCCGCGCTGAGCGGCGGGCAGAAGAACTGGCCACTCGTTCTCCCCTGGGCGCCGGGATAGGCGCCGCATTCGGACACAGTCGTGTCGGTTAGACCGGGACCAGCCCACGAAGGGCCGGTCGCCGGCCCTTCGCTCGTCTCGCCTGTGTGCTCCGGCAACAAGCTCGAGGATGTCGAGGGCCTTCCCGGCGGGCGGCGACGCACCGCCCATCCAGCTCTGACGGTACCCGGGGGTGGCCCTTCCCGGAAGTACCTGTGAGCTGCTTCGTGTCCGCGCTGGCGCGCCGGTGGTCAGGAGCCGAACCGCCGGTGACGCGCCGCGTACGAGCGCAAGGCGCGCAGGAAATCAACCCGCCGGAAGGCCGGCCAGTAGGCATCGCAGAAGTAGAACTCCGAGTGTGCGCTCTGCCACAGCAGGAACCCGCCGAGCCGCTGCTCCCCCGAGGTCCTGATCACCAGGTCGGGATCGGGCTGGCCGGCCGTGTACAGGTGGTCGGCGATGTGCTCCACGTCGAGGATCTCGGCGAGCTCCTCGATGCTGGTGCCCTTGGTGGCGTGGTCGTGGAGCAGGGAGCGGACGGCGTCGGCGATCTCGCGCCTGCCGCCGTACCCGACGGCGACGTTCACCAGCAGCCCCGGGTTGGCCGCGGTCGCCTCGGCGGCGTCCTTGAGCACCTGCGCCGTCTCCGCCGGGAGGAGGTCGAGCGCCCCGACTGGCTTGACGTGCCAGCCCTGGGCGACCAGCCCCTGCACGGTGGCTTCGATGATCCGCAACAGGGCCTCGACCTCGGCGGCCGGGCGGGCGAGGTTGTCGGTGGACAGCAGCCAGAGGGTGACCACCTCCACCCCGGCCTGGCGGCACCAGTCCAGCAGCTCGAAGATGTGATCGGCGCCCTTCTGGTGCCCGGAGCTCACGTCGGTGAGGCCCGCGGACCGGGCCCACCGCCGGTTGCCGTCCAGGATCACCCCGACGTGCCGCGGGATCGAGTGCCCGGGGAGCGATGCTTCCAGCCTGCGCTCATACAGCCGGTAGACGAGATCGCGAAGTCCCATCCCCAACCTTTCTCCGCTGTTGCCTAACTCCCGCACCGTGTCTACCCCCGCGCCGTGTGTCATGCCGCCGCACCTGCGCCCGTCCGGCCGCCTGCCGCCGGGGCGCCGCGCTGGCCCCTGGCCGGCACACGCTGCGCCGCCTCGCGGCGGCGGTGCTGTGTGCCGTCTTGCTGCCAGACCGACCTGATGTTCATTTGTTGCCGGACTGTTATCTCGCGGGCGCGCATCCCGCGGGCCGGGAGCCCGGTGCGCGCCTGGCCGCCGCTGCCGGACCGCTGGCCGCGGACCGTGCGCCGACTGCCACTACCCACGGTGGCCAGCCCGGCACCGTCCGATCACAGCTGGTGTGAGGGCCGTGACGCGTTGCGGGGATGGGGCTGGCGGGACTGCAGCGTCATGGTCCCCTGTGCACCGTATCCAAGGATCTCACCACTGGGGCGGAGATTGTGACAGCCACGCCCCCAGGGGGCCCGCCCCCAACCTCTGCATCCAGCCCACCCCCCATCTCCGCCAGCACTCCCCTGGCCCCCGTGGCCCGCGGCCTGGTGGTGGCCGGGGCGCGGGGCGTCGGCAGATCAGGCGGCTGGTCAGCCGATCGACTTGACGATGGCCTCGTCCAGGCCCGCGAACGAGGACAGGTACTCCCGGCGCTCCCGCTTGAGCCGCGCCACCATCGCCGTGTACTCGTCCATCCGGTCCTGCCGCTGGTAGAGCCGCCGCGGCTGCAGGATCTCGGGGTCGTCGACCCCCGGCAGCGACGCGGCGATCTCGTAGCCGAAGTCAGGGTCGGTGGTCCAGCTGATCGTTTCCTCCACGATCGCCTGGACGATGGCGGAGGAGTACGGGATCGTCACCTTCTTGGATCCCTCGTGCTCGTCGCCGCCGCCGACCCGGCCGGTGTTGAGCACGAACACCTTCAGCTCGTGGCTGTCGAGCAGTTCCAGCATCCGGTTGCCCATGTCGGCCATGTTGCGCGGGAAGAACGGGTTGGTGCCGGGGACGCGCAGGAACTTGCCCTCCTCGTCCTTGCCGCCGGCCGAGGTGCCGGTGGTCTCGCCCAGCATGAAGTACGCGGCCGCCTGGGCCCGGTCCAGACGGGCCACAGCGGGCACGATGTTCTCGTTCCGGTTGAGGATCAGCAGGAATTCCGCCAGCGGGATGTCGCTGGCCGGCCACGGGTCGACGTAGGAGAAGGGCCAGGTCGTGCGGCCGTTCTTGGTGTAGGAGGTGTCGAAGAAGTCGACCGCCCCGGTGCTGTCGACCGAGACGTTCTCCAGGTAGGCGTCGGGCTTGGTGGTGGCCCTGTAGATGGCCGGCTCGAGCCTCGGATCGAGCCCGAAGGTCTTGGCGAAGCAGCCGTTCTCGGTCGTGTAGACCTTCCCGCCGGGCATGAGCGCGATGAAGTCGTCCTGGGCCGGCTTGCTCCCCAGCTGGGTGGTGAAGGTGGTGGTGGTCTTGCCGGTGCCGGACAGGCCCACGATGAGGAGCCCCCGCGGCCGCCCGCCGACCGGCATCACCTTGCAGCCGGCGTGCAGGGCCAGGCCGCCGCGGTTGTAGACGATGTTGTTCCACATCCGCAGCCCGCCCTTCTTCGACTCACCGAAGTAGTCGGAGTTGAGCACGCGGGTGACGCTGGCCGTCAGGTCGACGGCGATGACCCGGTCGTTCGGGTAGCCGGGAGCGGGCAGGTTGGGTGTGTAGATGACCGTGGTTTCCGGCTCCCAGGCCGCCGGGTCGTAGTCGTCGCCCACGGGGTAGTACAGCTGCTGCTGCATGCCCGCCACGTTGGCGCTGGCGGCCTCCATGATCAGCCTTGCCCGGGTGCGGAACGCTGGGTCTGACCCGATGTAGCCGTCCACCACCACCACGTGGCTCTCGGCGATGTAGGCGTCCTGCTCGGCCGCGATGCGGTCGAATTCCGCCCGGGTCATCGTTTGTTTGGTGGCATTGGTCGAGTCTTCGACGATGAAGGTTGACCTGGTGCTGCGGGAGTCCACCCGCGCCTTGACCGCGACATTGCCGAACTCGGTGATCACCGCGTTCGGCATTTTCTCCGCTAGCTCCCGAAGCCGGGCTGCGGTCGGATTCCACTCAACCGTCGCCGCCTTTACCTCGTGCGCCACTGCTCCTCCTCCTGGGCGCGCCTCCGGCACGCTCCATGCCCGGGCCTGCCTCCCGCAGCGCACGGTCATGTGCGTCCTGCGCTGCGAGATTAGGGGAGTGTACCCCGGCACGACCCGGTCGATTGCCGGCGGCCGACTGACTTTCTGTCAACGCTCTGCGCGGCCCGATCGGCGCGCGGTCGCCGGGAGCGGGCTGGCACGGGCCGGCCAGCACGGCGAGATGCCTTCTCCAGAAGCACGAAACTCACGCCGGCAAGGTGCGGAAAAGGCAACATTGACCGGTGCACCGCCATGTCGGCGGCACTTTCCCGGCTTTTGGTTTAGACCTTTGGTTTAAACCGGTGCCGGCAATTCGTGGCTGGTCACGCGTGCGGCCCCTCCGCGCGCACCTGCTCCACGTGGCGCAGCGCCTCCCGCAAGTCGGAGAGCCAGGAGTCCTCGTGCTCGCCGACCAGCCGCACGCACCAGGCCAGCGCGTCGCTGCGGCTGCGAGCCACCCCGGCGTCCACGAGCGTGTCGAGGACGCGCCGCTCCGGCTGGCGGAGCCGGGTCATCACCGGGATGGAAAGTGTGGTGAACATCACCTTGTAGTCATCAGACACAACGCCCCAGGACACCTTGCGGCCGAACGCGTGCTCCGCCTCCCGGGCGATCTCTATCCGCGCGTCACGGGTCTGCTCGCGGAACCGGCGGCTCCGGCCGATGGCGGCCGCCTCCGCCTCGGCCCCCGGCCGCGCCGCCGCCCCTTCCGTGACGGTGGCGTCCTTCGCCCGGCCGGCCTCGCCGCCCCCGCCCGCGGCCGCCGCCGTCACCGGGCTGGGCAGCTGCCCGATGACCGTGATTTCCTCCCGGTCGATCAGGATCTCCGGCGCGCCCTCGAACCAGTCGCCGGGCAGCCGTCCGGTGAACCAGCCCCGTATCTGCTCCGGCGGGCTGGCCGTCTCGTCCTGCTTCTGGGTACGCATGTAATTATAATTACACAGCCGGTTACCTCGTGCAACGACTTCTGCCCCACCCATGAGCAGCGCCCGGCCCGCACGGGATGTGCGGGCGGGCGGCACAGGTGCCACGCGGGCCCGGCGCAGGTGCCCACGCAGGCCCGGTGCGTGGGGATCACTTGCCGCGAGGGGCACAGGAGCCGCGGGCCATGGCTACCCCAGCGGGTTGCCCGCGACCGCCGCCGCCACCGCCGGCGATACGGCCACCGCGCCGGCGAACCCGCTGCCCAGATCCACCGGGGCGATCTCCACGTTCTCGCCGGGCTGCGGCGCCTGGAGCATCAGGCCCTTGCCGAGGTAGATCGCCACGTGCGAGATGTAACCGGGGGCTGTCGGGTCGAAGTGGTAGAACAGCAGGTCGCCGGGCTGAAGCTGGCTGACGGGGACGGCCGGCCCGGTGCGGGCCTGATCCGCGGCGACCCGCGGCATGGCGATCCCCGCCTGCGCGAACGACCACTGCACCAGCCCGGAGCAGTCGAACGCGGTGGGACCGGCCGCGCCCCACACGTACGGCATGCCTACCCTGCTCAGGGCCGCCTTGAGGAAGGCCGTGACCTGAGCCAGGCTGAGCAGGCCGCCCGTGGTGGCCGAGCCGGCCGTCGCCGGGCTGCCGCCGGTGGCCCGGGTCGCCGGGGTGACCAGCAGCTCGACCGACGCCGCGGCGGGCACGGCCGCCTTGATCCGGGACTTGAGGACGGACAGGCGGGCGCCGGGGGCGCTGATCACGATCGCGTTGCCGGCCGGGAATCCTAGCGACAGCGCGACGCCGTGGGAGACGACAGCGTCGACCCCGGGGATGCCCACGGTGCCGAGCCCACCGACCTGAAGGGTCTCCAGCGTCTGCCCGGTGACCTTCACCGTGCTGCCGGCGGGCAGCTTGGCCTCCCGGCCCATCGTGTAGGAGACGGCGATGGCGCCGTTGGCGACGCTGCCCCACAGGGCGGTGTTCATCGCCGTGGGCTTGGCGGCGAACCGGCGGAAGGCCGACGGATCGACCCCGAGCACGGCGGCCAGCGACCCGTTCACCCGCACCCGTGCCGCGTCCACGGGCTCGGCCGCGCGGACGCCGGGCAGGCCCCGGACCTTGGCGGCGGTCCCGGCGGGCAGCGGGTGATCGGACACGACCAGGACGTCGGCCGGCAGCAGCCTGCGGGCCGGAAACGCCGGGGGTGAGCCGCCGCCCGCGGGACCGGCGCTGGGCGGCAGGCCGGGCTGCGGCGGCACCAGCATCGCCAGGGGCGGGGGCGTGGCCCCGCTGGCGGATGCCCGGCCCGTGGGGGGCGAGCCCGCCGCCACCGCCAGCAGCGAGCTGGCCGCGACCAGGAGCGGCACGCTGGAGCGGCGCAGTCTGTGTCCCGGCACCCGGAGGCGGCCCGGGACCCGGCGGCCCAGGACCTGCACCGCTAAGACCCGCATACCCAGAACACGCATACCGAGGACCCTTGGATCAAGGACCCGCACACCCCGGACAAACATACCCCGGGCGGGCCAGGGCTGGGCCTGGGTACCCGGAACCGCATGCCGCGCTTCACCACCTTCGCCTGCCGCTGCCAACGCGGGCTCTATACCCGCCCGCCGGTACCGCCTACCCAGGTGGCGCCGGCGCCGGGTAGCCCAGGGCGGCCCGGAGCTCCATGGGATCAGTGACCGGCAGGCGGCAGGTGAAATCGCGGCAAACATAGGCGGCCGGGGCGCCGGCCACCAGGGTCCGGCCCGCCAGCAGCGGGATGGCCTCCGCGGGCTCCTGCCCGGCCGCGCCGGCCCCGTCGCCCGCGCCCGCCGCCGGGCCGCCGCCGGCCGCCGGGCCCTCGCCGAGCGCGATCACGGCGCCCGGCGGTGCGGCGAGCATGGCCGTTGCGTGCAGGGCGGCGGTGCGCGGGTCACCGGGCGGTCCCACCACGGCGATCTCCGCGGGCCCGGACACCACGGCCTCGGCCACTGCCAGGCCTGCCCCGGCCGCCCGCGGGTACTGCGGGGCGACCGGGCCGAGGGCACCGAGCGCGGCCAGCGCTGCCTCCCGGTGCCGGGCCGACCCGGTGAGCGCCCCGTAGCCCAGCAGGGCGCCCGCCATGGCGAACGTCCCGGACGGGGTGGGGCCGTCGAGCGGATCGCTGGGCCGGTAGATCAGCGCCTCACCATCGTCGGCGGTGTCGTAGAACGTGCCGCCGCCGCCGGAGAACCGGGCCAGGGCCGTCTCCAGCAGCTGCCCGGCCATCGTCACCCAGCCCGCCTGCCCGGTCACGCCGGACAGGACCAGCAGGCCCCCGGCCACGCAGGCATAGTCCTCCAGCACGCCGGCGCCCGGGCCGGCCACCCCGGCCCGGGAGGTCCGGGCCAGCCGCCCGCCGCGCAGGTGGACGCGGGTGAGCAGCGCGGCCGCGTCGCCCGCCGCCGCGGTGAAACCCGGCTCAGCGAGCAGCAGCCCGCATTCGGCCAGGGCGGCGATCGCCAGCCCGTTCCACGCCGCGACCACCTTGTCGTCGCGGCCCGGGCGGACCCGCCGCTCCCGGGCCGCGAGCAGGGCGTCCCGGACGGCGGCGAACCGGTCCGGCTCGGCCGGATCGGCCCGCAGCTGCAGCACCGAGCGGCCGCGCTCAAAGCTGCCGGCCTCGGTGACGCCAAACGTTTCCGCCGCGTACCGCCCTGCCTCGGCGCCGAGTTCCGCTGTGAGCTCGGCCGGGGTCCAGGTGTAGAAAAGCCCTTCCTCGCCCTCGCTGTCGGCGTCGAGCGCCGACCCGAAGCCGCCTTCCGGCGTGCGCAGCTCCCGGATCATCCAGGCACAGGTCTCGCGCGCCACCCGGCGGGCCAGCGGGTCACCCGTGCGGCGCCACAGGTGCGCGTAGACCCGGGCAAGCAGGGCGTTGTCGTACAGCATCTTCTCGAAGTGCGGCACCACCCAGCCGGTGTCCACCGAGTACCGGGCGAAGCCGCCTCCGAGCTGGTCATACATGCCGCCCCGGGCCATGGCGCGGGCGGTGCCTGTCACCATAGCCAGCGCCCGGCCGCCACCGCCCGCCGCACCGCCGCCCGGCTCACCCGCGGCCGCCCCACCCGCGGCTGCCGCACCGCCGCCCGCCTCGCCCCCGGCCGCCCCACCCGCGGCTGCCGCACCGCCGCCCGCCTCGCCCCCGGCCGCCGCACCGCCGTCCGCCTCAGCCGCGGCCGGCCCGCGGCCTGCGCGGGCCTCATCACCGCCCGGGCCGACGCTGGGCCGCTCGGAGTGGCGGAGCAGGAACTCCAGCACCATCGACGGCGGGAACTTCGGCGCCCGGCCGAACCCGCCGTGCTGGGTGTCATAGTCCGCCGCCAGCGCGACCACCGCCTGGTCGCACAGCGCCGCCAGGCCCGCCGCGGGCGCCTGCCCGCGCAGCGGCGCGGCCCGCTCCGCCAGCGCGGCGGCGATCCGGCCGGCCTGCCCGACGACGCCGTCGCGGTCCTCGCGCCAGGCTTTCGCCACCCCGAGCACCAGCCGCTGGAAGTACTCGCGCGGGAAGTAGGTCCCGCAGTAGAACGGCTCGCCCGCTGGCGTCATGAACACCGTCATCGGCCAGCCGCCCTGGCCGGTCATCGCCTGGGTGGCGGCCATGTAGACCGCGTCCACGTCGGGACGTTCTTCGCGGTCGACCTTGATCGCCACCAGGTTCTCGTTCACCAGCGCCGCGGTCTGCTGGTCCTCGAAGGACTCATGCGCCATCACGTGGCACCAGTGGCAGGCCGCATAGCCGACCGAGAGCAGCACCGGCACGTTCCGCGCCCTGGCCTCCGCGAACGCCTCCCCGGACCAGGGCCACCAATCCACCGGGTTGCCCGCATGCTGGAGCAGATAGGGGCTGGTCGCGTCGCTGAGCCGGTTCATGTGAGCCTTCCCGTGGCCGTCCATTACCCCCAGCCTGCCCGCCGCCACGCCGTTCAGCCACGCCGGGGCCAGCCCGCCCCGCCGCCGCGATGCTTCAGCCGCCCGGGCCAGGCCCGCCCGCCGCGATGCTTCAGTCACACTCGGGGCCCGGCCCGCCCGGCATCCCGCCCCGCCCGGCATCCCGCCCGATGCGGTTGCCGCCCGCCCTGTTAATGAATGTGATTCCCACTATCGTTTTCACCATCACGAGCGGAGCCGACGGGCAGCCATGAGACATGCCATGCATGGGCGGCGGGGCACCACCGGGCGGCCATGCGACCCGGCCGGGCGGTCGCGTGACACTGCCGGGCGGTCGCGTACCACCGCCGGCCGGCCGTGGCGGCGCTGCCACGGCGGGCGTGCCAGGCCCCGCTGCCCGGGCCTCCCGCGGGGCCGCGCATCGCGGTGGCTGGCCGCGGCGGCGGGCCCGGTGGCACTGACCATGCTGGCCACGGCCTGCGGCGCCGCCAGCGGGACCGACACGCCCGGGCAGCCGCGGGTGATCGAGGTCGTGGCCGCCGAGAACTTCTGGGGGAGCCTGGTCAGCCAGCTCGGCGGGACGCGCGTGCAGGTCCTGTCCATCGTGACCAACCCCAACACCGATCCCCACGACTACGAGAGCTCCGCCGCGGCCGCCCGCGCCGTCGCCGAGGCGGGCTATGTCATCCAGAACGGCGCGGGCTACGACGACTGGATGGGCAAGCTGCTCGCGGCCAGCCCGGACGAGTCCCGCCGGGTCTTCAACGTCGGCGCCTACCTGGGCAAGCGGCCTGGGGACAACCCCCATCTGTGGTACAACCCGGACTACGTCACCGCCGCCGAGAACCACATCGAAGCGGACCTGAAGGCGCTCGACCCCGGTAGCAGCGCCTACTTCACCGCCCGGCGCAAGGCCACCGACGCGGCGTTCGCAGGGATCCGGGCACAGCTCGCGCAGATCCGCCGCACCGCCGCGGGCCGGCCGGTGGCCTCGACCGAGAGCATCTTCGTCTACCTCGCCCGCTACCTCGGGCTGAGGCTCATCAGCCCGCCTGCGTTCATGAACGCCGTGTCGGAGGGCAACGACCCGCCCGCGGCCAGCGTGGCCGAGATGACGCAGCAGCTCTCGGCCCGGCAGGCGGACGTGCTCGTGTACAACAAGCAGACCGCCACCGCGCTGACCACCAGCATCCGCGAGCTGGCCGCGCGCAACCACATCCCCGTGGTCGGCGTCACCGAGACGGTCCAGCCCCCGGGGGCGAGCTTCGAGCAGTGGTTCTCCGGCGAGCTGGCGGCGCTCCGCCGCGCCCTGGACGGGGGAGCATCATGACGGGCACCACCCGGCCCGTCCCGCCCGCCGGGCACCCGGCCGCTCCCCCGCCCGGCGGGGTGATCGAGGCGTCCGGGCTGGCCTCCGGGTACGGCGGGAAGATCATCTGGTCGGGCGCGGACTTCCGCGTCGGCGCCGGGGAATTCCTCACCGTGCTGGGCCCGAACGGGGCGGGCAAGTCCACGCTGCTGCGCATGGTGCTGGGCCTGCTGCCGCCCGCCGACGGCAGCCTGCGGGTGTTCGGCGAGCCGCCGGAACGGGGCAATCCCAGCATCGGGTACGTGCCGCAGCGCCGCGCGCTCGACCCGGATCTCTCCATCAGCGTCGAGGACATCGTGGGACTGGGCGTGGACGGGCACCGCTGGGGAGTGCGGCTGTCCCCCCGCGCGGGCCGCCAGCGCCGGGAGGCGGTAGCCGAGGCGCTGGCCGCGGTCGGCGCGGACCGCTACGCCCGCCGGGCCGTGGGCCGGCTGTCCGGCGGCGAGCAGCAGCGGCTGCAGCTCGCTCAGGCGCTGGTCACCCGCCCCCGGCTGCTGCTGCTCGACGAGCCGCTGGCCAGCCTCGACCTGCGCAGCCAGCAGGCGGTGAGCCAGCTGGTCGCCGGCCTGCACGCCGAGCAGGGGTTCGCCGTCGTGCTGGTCACCCACGACATCAACCCGCTGCTGTCGGTCACCGACCGCGTCATGTACATCGCCGGGGGCAGCGTCAGCATCGGCACGCCCGGTGAGGTGATCACCAGTGAGAACCTCTCCCGGCTCTACCAGGCCGAGGTCGAGGTGCTCACCGACTCCCGGGGCCGCGTCTTCGTGGTCGGCCTGGAAGCGGAGACGGCCCATCCCCACTCGCCCGCCGCCTCCTCCGGGGCCCCGTCATGATCGGCCCGGGCATGATCACCGCGCTCGCCGCCCAGGTTCCCGGCTTCACCCCGGGACCGGGCTGGAACGTCATCGCTGATGTCCAGGACATGCTCAGCTTCACCTTCATGCGCAACGCATTCGCCGCCGGGACCGCCTCGGCGATCGTGGCCGGCCTGATCGGCTATTTCGTGGTGCTGCGCGAGTCAAGCTTCGCGGCGCACGCGATCTCCCACATCGGCTTCGCCGGCGCGGCCGGCGCGGTGCTGCTCGGCCTCAGCCCGGTGCTCGGCGTGGCCGTGCTCAGCCTGGCCGCCAGCGGGGCGATGGGCCTGCTCGGCCAGCGGCTGCGCGGGCGGGACGTGGTGATCGGCCTGGTCATGGCCGCG
>Ga0335083_10011171_pt1 | contig 10804 bp, 8 predicted proteins | sample Lox_Sample_42_FD_206716 | JGI IMG/M metagenome (GOLD analysis project Ga0335083, IMG submission 206716) | Soil microbial communities from Loxahatchee National Wildlife Refuge, Florida, United States - Lox_Sample_4.2 | ecosystem: Environmental > Terrestrial > Soil > Wetlands | place: USA: Florida... | reverse complement strand
AATTCACGCCGCTCGCCCGCGCCACCCACGCCCGGTAACGACATCAATGTGACATTCATGTCGCTATAACGACATCGATGCCACATCGATGTCGTTTGCGGATTTCGGGGGTCGGTTGCGAGAGGGGGCTGTGATGCGGATGTGATAGCTGGGTTCCACGCGGGGCTCGGTGAGGTGCGTGGGGGGGCGGGGGTGGGCGGACTTGGGCGGGGTCCGGGGCTACAGGAGGCGGGGGCGTTGCCATTCCTGGGCGAGGACGTGCTGGGCGAGGAAGGCGAAGACGGTCTCATACCAGATCCGCGCGTTGCCGGGGGTGAGGATCCAGTGGTTCTCCTCGGGGAAGTAGAGGAACTTGGCCTCGGCGCCGGTCCGGGACAGGTCCCACCACAGCCGCAGCGCCTCGCCCACCGGCACCCGGTAGTCCTTGTTGCCGTGGATGACCAGCATCGGGGTGCGGATCCGGTCGATGTGCCGGTTCGGTGAATTCTTCTCGTACATTTCGGGTTCGGTCATCGGGTCACCGAACTGCCGCCGCCAGAACATCGGGTGGTCCGTGGTGCCGAACATCTGGTCCAGTGTCCATAGCCCGGCGTGGCTCACGATCGCCTTGAACCGGTCGGTGTGGCCGGCCATCCAGTTGGCCATATAGCCGCCGTAGGAGCCGCCCATCATCGCGACCCGGTCCGCGTCGATGTCCGGCCGGGCCAGCGCGGCGTCGGTGACCGCCATGATGTCGGCGCACGGCCGGGCGCCCCAGTCGCGGTGGCCGCGGGTGATGTAGTCCTGCCCGTACCCGGTGGACAGCGCCGGGTCCGGCAGCAGCACGGCGTAGCCGCGGGCGGCCATCAGCCACGGGTTCCACCGCCAGGACCAGGTGTTCCAGCTGCTGTTCGGCCCGCCGTGCACCCACAGCACCAGCGGCGCCGGGTTCTCAGGCGACGCCGTCCTGGGCAGCACCAGCCACGACCTGACCGGCTGGCCGTCGTCAGCGGCCGCCTCGAGCTCCGCCACCTGTCCGGGCACCGTGACCGGGGTGCCCGGGCAGTCGAGCGGGGCGGGCTCCGCGCCGGTGACCAGGTCCAGGCGGACCGGGGTGGGCGGGGTGTCCACGGTCGCCCGCAGCGCGTACAGGTACCGGCCGTCGGGGCCCGGGTTCAGCTCGGTGTACGCGCCGTCGTCGGGGGTCATCCTGGTGACCTCGCCGGTCTCGACGTCCACCCGGAACACCGGGCGGCGGCCGCCGTCGTCGGCGGCGAAGTACAGCGCGCGGGAATCGTGCGACCAGGCCAGGTCGGCGGGCCAGCGGTCGAAGCCGGGCAGCAGGTCACGGCCGGCGTCGCCGGGCTCGCCGGCCCCGTCCACGTCAAGCAGGACCACGGTGTCGTCCACCGGCCGTTCGGCGGTGCCGTGCCGCTCGCGCAGGCAGGCGACGAACCGCCCGTCGGGCGAGACCCGCGGGCCGCCGAAGTCGAACTCGGGCACCGACAGCAGCACCCGCCGCTTGCCGCTGCCCACCTCGATGAGGACAAGCTCGCAGTGCGACTCGCCGGCCGGGTGCCACTGCCACCAGCCGGTGATGACCGACGCGCCGTCCGGCGTCAGCTCGAACGCCTCGCCGTCCAGCGCCCGCCCCGGTTCCGGCGTGAGGTCGCGGAGCCCGGGCGTGTACGCCACCCGTTCGTCCTGATCGTCGTCCTGACCGTCGTGGGCACGGCCGGCCACCCCGGTCTCGGGGTTCTCGGGATCGAGGTCGAGGGCGAACAGCCGGGGCTGGTCGGGGCCCAGGTCGTGATCCCAGAAGCGGACCGGCGCGGACTCGTGCAGGATCGCGGTGATCCCCGCCTTCTTGCGCTCCTGGCGCAGCCGCGCGTCCTGCCCGGCGGCATCCTCGCCGCGCCCGTTCCCGCCGGCCCCGCTCGCGCCGATCCCGTTCCCGCCGGCCCCGTTGCCGCCGGCCGCCCCGGGCAGCACCGGCGCGCCGACCACGACGGCGGTGACATCCCTGGCCGCCTCCGCGGCGGTGATGCCGCCGGGCAGCGCGGCGACCACGCGGGCCTCGCCGCCGCCCGCGGGCAGCAGCCACAGCGCCGCGCCGTCGCCCGTGTCGTCGCTGTCACCCTTCTTCCGGCCCGGATCGGGGCGCCGGGAGGTGAACAGCAGCGACCCGTCGGGCAGGAAGCGCGGGCTGCCCTCGCCCTCGGCCGACCGGGTCAGGCGCCGGGCCCGGCCGCCCTGGGTGTCGATCCGCCAGATGCTGGTCAGGTATTTCTTCCGGTCCGGGCTCAGCGTCTGCACCGCCGCCGCCAGCCAGCTCCCGTCCGGGGCCAGCCGCAATGCCCCCACCCGGGGCAGGGCCACGAAGTCACTGAGGTCACTGAACGGAGTGGAATTGGTGCTCACGGTAGCTCCCGCCTGGGTGATCAATAAGCCGCAATTCGCGTCATACCCCGGCATTTTGCGGAGATTCCTGAGGGTCAGCTGGCCTCGGTGATCATGGCAGCGCCGACCGTGGCGTTGGTGCCCTCGTCGATCAGGATGAGACCGCCGGTGGTGCGGTTCCTGGCGTAGGGGTCGCAGAAGATCGGCTGGGTCAGCCGGAGCCGGACCCGGCCGATCTCGTTAAGACCGAGTCCGGTCGCCGCCTCGTCCCGGTGCAGGGTGTTGACGTCGATCCGGTAGTGCAGGTCGGTGACGATCGCCTTGACCGTGCGGGAGGTGTGCTTGACGACCAGCCGGCTGCGCCGGGCCAGCTTCGTATCCGACGCCATCCAGCAGACCATCGCCTCGATGTCCTGGGCGACGGCGGGCCGGTTGTGCGGCCGGCAGATCATGTCCCCGCGGGAGATGTCCACGTCGTCGTCGAGCAGCAGCGTCACCGACATCGGCGCGAACGCCTCGGTGACCTCGGTCCCGGCCGACTCGATCCGCTGCACCTTGGTGCCGAACCCGGACGGCAGGTGCAGCACCTCGTCGCCCGGCTTGAGCACGCCGCCGGCCACCTGGCCGGCGTAGCCGCGGTAGTCGTGCAGCTTGGCGTCGGTGGACGCGTGCGGCCTGATGACGTACTGCACCGGGAACCTGACGTCGATCATGTTCCGGTCCGAGGCGATGTGCACGTGCTCCAGGTGGTGCAGCAGTGAGGGCCCGTCGTACCAGGGCATGTTGGCGGAGCGGTCCACCACGTTGTCGCCGTGCAGCGCGGAGATCGGGATGAAGGTCAGGTCGCCGATGTCCAGCCGGGACGCGAACGCGGAGAACTCCTCGCGGATCTTCTCGAAGACCTCGGCGGAGTAGTCGACCAGGTCCATCTTGTTCACCGCGAGGACCATGTGCGGCACCCGCAGCAGCGTGGTGAGGAAGGCATGCCGGCGGGACTGCTCGGTCAGGCCGTTGCGCGCGTCCACCAGCACCACCGCGAGGTCGGCGGTGGACGCGCCCGTCACCATGTTGCGGGTGTACTGGATGTGGCCGGGGGTGTCGGCGATGATGAACTTGCGGCGCGGCGTCGCGAAGTACCGGTAGGCGACGTCGATGGTGATGCCCTGCTCCCGCTCGGCCCGCAGCCCGTCGGTGAGCAGCGCCAGGTTGGTCCCCTCCTCGCCGCGGTCCCGGCTGGTCCGCTCGACCGCCTCCAGCTGGTCGGCGAAGATCGACTTGGAGTCGTAGAGCAGCCGCCCGATCAGCGTCGACTTGCCGTCGTCGACCGAACCGGCGGTGGCAAACCGGAGAATGTCCATTAGAAGTACCCCTCGCGCTTGCGGTCTTCCATCGCCGCCTCGCTGGCCCGGTCGTCCGCCCGGGTCTGGCCGCGCTCGGTGATCCGGGTCGCCGCCACCTCGGCCATCACCTCGGCCACCGTCTTGGCCGTCGAGGAGACCGCCCCGGTGCAGGTCATGTCGCCCACCGTCCGGTACCGGACGGTGGCCGTGAACACCGGCTCGTCCTCGCCCCTGGTGATGTAGGGGTTGTCGGCCAGTAGCAGCCCGTCGCGCTCGAACACCCGCCGCTCATGCGCGTAGTAGATGGACGGGATCTCCAGCTTCTCCCGCTCGATGTAGGCCCAGACGTCGAGCTCGGTCCAGTTGGACAGCGGGAACACCCGGATGTGCTCGCCGCGGCGGAGCCTGGCGTTGTACAGGTTCCACAGCTCGGGACGCTGGTTCTTGGGGTCCCACTGGCCGAACTCGTCCCGGAACGAGAACACCCGCTCCTTGGCCCTGGCCTTCTCCTCGTCGCGCCGGGCCCCGCCGAACAGCGCGTCGAACCGGTGCTCCTCGATCGCGTCGAGCAGGGTCACCGTCTGCAGCCGGTTCCGGCTCGCGTGCCGGCCGGTCTCCTCGGTGACCCGGCCCTGGTCGATGGAGTCCTGCACGGAGGCGACGATGAGCCGGACGCCGAGCTCGGCGACCCGCCGGTCGCGGTATTCGAGCGCCTCGGGGAAGTTGTGCCCGGTGTCCACGTGCATCACCGGGAACGGGATGCGGGCCGGCCAGAACGCCTTCTCGGCCAGCGCCAGCATGACGATCGAGTCCTTGCCGCCGGAGAACAGCAGCACGGGCCGCTCGAACTCGGCGGCGACCTCGCGCATGATGTGGATGCCCTCGGCCTCGAGCACGTCGAGCTGGGACAGCTGGTAGTCAGGGCGCATGAGTGACTTCCCGGATCGCTCGCAGCAGGGTGCCCGCCAGCGCGGGCCGACAGACCAGGATATCCGGCATCAGCAGGTCGGACTGGTTGTAGGCGAGGGCTGACCCGTCGATGCGGGACGCGTGCAGGCCGGCCGCGCGCGCCACCGCGACCGGCGCCGCGGTGTCCCACTCGTAGAACCCGCCGCCGTGCACGTACGCGTCGACCTCGCCGTTGACCACGGCCGCCACCTTAGCTCCCGCCGATCCCAGGGGAACCAATTCAGCATCAATAAGACCGGAAATATTCCGAACGAAGGCAGGTGGCCTGCTCCGGCTCACGACGATGCGGATCCTCGGCCCGGCATTACCGGCGCGATGTGACATCGACCCGGCTATAACCGGGTCGTTGCCACTTTGAGCCGGTTGCAGGTCGGCTGTGGACAGGACCATGCCCTGGGCGGGGAGGGCGACGGCGCCGGCGGTGAGGTCGCCTGCACCACTGGGGTCTCCTGAGCCACTGGGGTTACTTCTTTCCCAGAGGGCGACGTGGACGGCCCAGTCGGTGCGGCCCGGCTCGCCGAACTCCCTGGTGCCGTCCAGCGGGTCGACGATCCACACCCGGCGCGCGGCCAGCCGCGCGGGGTTGTCGGCGCCCTCCTCGGAGAGCACCACGTCATCGGGGCGGCGGGCGGCCAGTTCGGCGGTGAGGAAGTCGTGCGACTGCCGGTCGCCGGCCTTGCGCAGGTCGTCCTGCTCGCCGCCTTGAGCGCGCAGGGCCAGCAGCCGCTCCCCGGCCAGGGCGGCCAGGTCGCGGGCGAGGGCGTGGTCGTCGCCGGTCATCCGGGCAGCTCCTCGTGGTAGGTGTTCTGCGCGCGGTCCAGGCCCTCGGCGATCAGCGCCTCGGTGGCGTCGGCCGCGCGGTCGGTGAAGAACGGCAGGTCCTTGCGCTCGGCCGCGGAGAAGTCGCGGAGCACGTAGGCGGCCGGGTCCATCCGGCCCGGCGGCCTGCCGATGCCGAACCTGACCCGGTAGTAGTCCCGGGTGCCGAGGGCCGCGGTGATCGAGCGGAGCCCGTTGTGGCCGTTGTCACCGCCGCCGAGCTTGAGCCGCAGCGTGCCGAAGCCGATGTCGAGCTCGTCGTGGACGACCACCAGCCGGTCGGGCGGGACCTTGTAGAACGCGGTCAGCGCCGCGACCGGCTTGCCCGACAGGTTCATGTAGGAACGCGGCCGGGCCAGCGTGACGGGCACCCCGGCGAGCCGGCCCTCGGCGATGTCGCTGCCCGAGCGGTGCGCCTTGAAGCGCGATCCGCACCGCTCGGCCAGCAGGGCGATCACCATGTACCCGGCGTTGTGCCGGTTTCCCGCGTACTCCGGTCCCGGGTTGCCGAGACCGGCGACGATCCAGCGTTCTGCGGTCAGCCCGCCTACTCCTCTTCGCTGCCGCTCGCGGCCGGGCGGTCGCCCGCCTCGGCGTCGACCGACTCGGGCACGTCGCCCTCGGCCTCTTCGGCCTCCGGCTCCTCGGCGGCCTGCTGCGCGATGACCTGCAGGACCAGCGTGTCCGGCTCGACCTGGAGGGTGACGCCTGGCGGCAGCTTCAGGTCGCTGGCGTGCACCGCCTGGCCGAGCTCCAGGCCCTCGACGTCCACGTCGATGCCCTGCGGGATGTTCGTCGCGTCGGCCTCGACCGGGATCTGGACCAGCTGCTGGTTGAGCATGGTCTCACCAGGGGCGATCTCACCCGAGATACGGATCGGCACCTCGACGGTGACCTTCTCGCCGCGCCGGACCAGGATCAGGTCGACGTGCTCGATGAAGCCCTTCACCGGGTCGCGCTGGACGGCCTTGGGCAGGGCGAGCTCACTGCCGGCCTTGAGCCCGTCGAGCTGGAGCAGCACGTTCGGCGTCTTCAGCGCGAGCATCAGGTCGTGCCCGGGCAGGTTCAGGTGGCGGGTCTCGGTCCCGTGCCCGTACAGCACGGCGGGCACCTTGCCCTCGCGGCGGCTGCGGCGGGCAGCGCCCTTGCCGAACTCGTCACGAGTCTCGGCGGCGATCTTTACCTCGGGCACGGTGCTTCTCTCCTCGTCTCAACGTGCTATGCGGGTACGAAGTGTAGCCGAGAACGCAGCCGAGTGCGGATCGAAGCGGCCGGCCGTCTGGGATGCTGAGCGCTGCCCCCGCGCGCTACCGCGAGCTAAGGGTGCGGGATTCCCCTGGGCTCCACGCCCCCTTCGTCGTCATCGTCGTCGTAGTCGTCATCGTCGTAGTCGTCATCGTCGTCGAAGTCGTCGTCGTTATCGGGATCCTCGTCCTCGGGCTCCGTCTCGCTCGCGTCGAGCCGGTAAAGCTCGTCGAGCTCATCGGTGCCCGGCAGTTCCCCGGCCACGGCGGCAGTCCCCATGATGACCCTCTCTTTCCTCGGCCCCCGAAGGAAATGCGGGGCAGACGCGCAGCATCGTATCGGCCCGACATGATCGTTTCCGGAATCTCAGCAGACGTCCGCGGTGGCCATCTCGGCCCGGACTTCCGCCGCCTCGGCCCGGTCGCCCAGGCCCTCGAAGATGACCGCGGCCTGAGTCCACGAGTCGCGCGCCTCGGCGGCCAGGCCGGCTCTGTGGTGGGTGGCGCCGAGGGATCTCAGGGTGGCCGCCTGCATGCGCCGGTTGCCCGTGGCCCGATGGCTGGCCAGCGCCCGCTGCAGGGAGTCCAGGGCTTCCGCGTTGCGTCCCAGGGACAGGTAGCAGCGCCCCAGGATGTGCAGCGCGTAGCCCGTGCCGTCCGCGTAGTCGATCTCGTCGAAGGCTTCCAGGGCTTGCCGCAGGTAGTCGATGGCCTCCCCGGCCCGGTCCAGGTCCAGCAGCGTCCAGCCCAGGCTGCCGAGCGCGATGCCTTCGCCGAGCCGGTAGCCGACCTGCCGGTTCAGCTCCAGCGAACGCCGGTACAGGTCGAGGGCCTCATCGGTTCGTCCCAGCCGCTGGTAGGCATCGGCGAGGTTGTTGGCCGCCTGTGCCTCGCCCATCCCGTCGCCGATCTCGCGCCTGATCGCCAGCGACTGTTCCAGGCAGCCGATTCCTTCTGGCTGGCGGGTCTGCCCGAGGGCCTCGCCGAGCGTGTTCAGGATCCACGCCTCGCCCTGGCGGTTACCCACTTGGCGGGCGCTATCCAGCGCGACGCGGCTGGTGGCGATGCAGTCCGCCCAGTTGCCCCGGCTGTTGAAGAGGCTGAACAGCGGCGCGGGCAGCCGCCAGGCGATCTCGTGCAGGCCGGACCCGGCGGCCTGGCGGACGGCGGCCACCAGGTTGGCGTGATCGTCGTCGTACCAGGAGAGGGCCTCTTCCGAGGCGGAGAAGGTGAGCGGCGGGGCGTCCTCGGCCGCCGCGGCGTCAATCGGCACGTTGTAGCGGTGCGGCGCCACGGCCGTGGCGGCGGCGTCGGCCGTGCGCATGTACCAGGTGAGCAGGCGGACGACCGCTGCGTGGCATTCGGCCGCGGGCAGTTCGTCCTCGGCTCGTTCGGCCGCGTACACCCGGAGCAGGTCGTGGAACCGGTACCGGTCCTCGGCCGTGCACTCCAGCAGGTGCGCGTCGACCAGGATCTCGAGCGCGTCCTCGGCCAGGTGCTCCGGGGTGCCGAACAGGGCCGCGGCCGCCACCGCGGAGATCGACGAGCCGTGCCACAGGCCGAGCAGGCAGAACGCGCGGTTCGGGTCGATGCCCCGCGGATCGGCGGTGCCCGGCAGGCTGGTGAAGCTTACCTGGAGGCTGGCGCGGACAGCCAGGTCGCCGACCTTCAGCTCGTCCAGCCGTCGCCGGGTATCGGCGAGCCGGCCGGCCATCGTCCGGATCGTCCAGCCGCTGCGGGTAGCCAGCCTGGCCGCACAGATCCTGATGGCCAGCGGCAGGCCAGCGCAGGCCAGCAGCAGGTCGGCGGTAGCCTCGGGCTCGGCCGCGGCCCGCTCCTTGCCGACCATCTTGGTGAACAGCGCCAGCGCTTCCTCGTCCTCGAGGACGTTCAGGTCGACCAGCTTGGTGCTGGCCAGGTCGGGCATCCGGCTGCGCGTGGTGACGAGCACAGCGGACGACGCGGAGCCAGGCAGCAGCGGCCGGACCTGGGCGGCGTCCCGTGCGTTGTCCAGCACCACCAGTACCCGCCGGCCGGCCAGCGTGCTCCGGTACCTGGCCGCCCGCTCGGCCTCGTCCACCGGGACGTCCCGGCCGTCCACGCCGAGGTCGCGCAGGAACCTGGCCAGCACGTCCGCGGGCGGTAGCGGGGCCGGGGTCGCGCCGAGCAGATCGACGTACAGCTGGCCGTCGGGAAACTGGCCGCCGACCTGGTGAGCGGCGTGCACGGCTAGGGATGTCTTGCCCAGGCCGCCCGCGCCGGCCACCACGGCGATGCGTACCGCGCCCGGATCGATGCTGGCCGCCGCGCTCGCCTCGGCCAGCAGGTCACACAGGTGCTGTACCTGCTCGTCGCGGCCGGTGAAGTCGGTGACGGCGGCGGGCAGCTGGGCCGGGGGCGGGACGTGCCGGACGCGGTGGAACTCGTCCTCGACCGTCCCGGCCGCGGACGAGCCGGACGCGCTCCCGCGGTCCGGTCTGGCGCCGGCCTGACCGGGGCGCGTGGTGACGGTGCCGGCCGAGATGACACCAGCCGGCGGGGCGCTGTCCTTGGCCAGGAGCTCGGCGTGCAGCTGGCGGAGTTCGGCGCCGGGGTCCACGCCCAGCTGGGCGGAGATGGCCTCCCGGGCCTGGCCGTAGACCTCGAGCGCCTCCGCGTGCCGGCCCGCGCCGTCCAGGGCGCGCATCAGCAGCAGCCACAGGCCCTCCCGCAGCGGGTGGTCGGCCAGCAGCCGCCGCAGTTCGGCCACGGCCTGGTCGTGCCCGCCGAGGGCGAGCTCGGCCGTGATCCGCAGTTCGGCAGCACCGAGGCGGAGCTCGGAAAGCCGTTCGGCCTCCGCCTCGACAAGCGGGGTCGGCGGGACGTCGGCCAGCGGACGGCCGTGCCACAGGCCGAGGGCCTCGGCGAGCAGGCGGGCGGCGGCCTGCGGGTCCCCGGCCCCGTACGCGCGCCGGCCGTCCCGCACCATGTCCTCGAACAGCAGCGCGTCGGTGTCGGTCGTGCTCACCCGCAGCTGGTAGCCCGGGGCCCGGGTGACCAGCACCGCGTTGTCCGCGTCGCCGATGAGGCGGCGCAGCCGCAGCACGTAGATGCTGACCAGGTTGGCGGCCCGGGCCGGGGGCTCGTCTCCCCACACCTCGCTGATCAGGGTGTCAGCGGAGACTATCTGCCCCGGGTAGATGAGCAGGACGGCCAGCACCGACCGCCACTTGGGGGCCCCGATCGCCCGCCAGTCGTCACCGACCAGTACCTCGAGCGGCCCCAGAAGCCGGAACCTCGTCATTACCTGGGATCACTCGCCTCCGCCGGGGTGGGAACCGGCCATCAGGGATTTCACTTAACCACGACTCAATCCGCGCGTAAACCACCCGCACCACGATGGGCGGTGTCGGCACCGGAGCCTACGGCGGATACGTAGCGCCGGACGGCAACGGGGGCGTCGTCCGACCGGCGCCCCGGTCGCCCGCTCGCCTGGCGGGGTGGGCGTGGCGGGAAGCGGTCCTGGCCCGGAGCAGGGGAGGGAAACGGGCCGGCCTCGTGGCCGGGACCGTCCGGTGCCGCCACCATGGCCGTCGTCCTCGCGCCTCTGGCGGGGGCGGGGACGACGGTCACCATGGTGCTCTTGCCCTCGCGGCCACCGGCAGCTCAGCTCTGGCCGTCGAACAGGCTGGTGACCGAGCCGTCGCTGAACACCTCGCTGATCGCCCGGGCCAGCAGCGGGGCGATGGACAGCACGGTGAGCTTGTCGAACCGCTTCTCCTGCGGCACCGGCAGCGTGTTGGTGATGATGATCTCGCTGATCCTGGAGTTCTTCAGCACGTCCACCGCCGGGCCGGAGAGCACGCCGTGGGTGGCGGTCGCGATGACCCGGTCCGCGCCCTGCTCGAACAGGGCCTCCGCCGCCTTGGCGATGGTCGAGCCGGTGTCGATCATGTCGTCCACCAGGATGCAGGTGCGCCCGGCCACCTGGCCGACCACCTCGAACATCCGGATCTGGTTGGCTACGTCGGGATCGCGCCGCTTGTGGATGATGGCCAGCGGGCAGCCGAGCCG
>Ga0335083_10011170_pt1 | contig 10804 bp, 12 predicted proteins | sample Lox_Sample_42_FD_206716 | JGI IMG/M metagenome (GOLD analysis project Ga0335083, IMG submission 206716) | Soil microbial communities from Loxahatchee National Wildlife Refuge, Florida, United States - Lox_Sample_4.2 | ecosystem: Environmental > Terrestrial > Soil > Wetlands | place: USA... | reverse complement strand
CGATCGTGTTCGCGTTCGAGACCACCCGCCAGCCGATCGGGCTGCTGCCGTTGCTGGCCGGCGGCGTGACGGCCCACTTCCTGTCGTCCCTGCTGATGCGCAACTCGATCATGACCGAGAAGATCGTCCGCCGCGGGGTGCGGGTGAGCAACGAGTACGCCGCCGACCTGCTGGACCATCTGCTGGTCAAGGACAGCGCCACCCGCCAGCTGGTGACGTTCGCGGCCGCCAGCACCGTCGAGGCGACGCGCGCCTGGCTGGCCTCCGGCGCCGAAGGGAGCGACCACCAGGGGTTCCCGGTGCTGGACGCCGCGGGTCGCGTCCTGGGGGTGGTGACCCGACGAGACCTGCTGGCCCCGTCGGCGCGGGGGGAGCTGCGCGGCTTGATCAGCCGGCCGCCGGTGGTCGTCTTCCTGGACAGCTCGCTCCGCCAGGCGCTGGACCAGATGCTCCGCGCCGGCGTGGGCCGGCTGGTGGTGGTCGATCGAGGCGATCCCACGCGGCCGGTCGGCATCCTGACCCGCAGCGACCTGCTGGGCGCGCACGCGCACGTCCACGCCTAGCTGAAGCTTGGCAACGGCGTCGCGCGCGGGCACGATACGCGCGCGTGGGCCGCTACACATTGTGGTGCCTGAATCGGATCGCCGGCTGGAACCTGGGCGATCTCCGGGATGCCCTCCGCGGAATGAGCAACGCGGCTCGCCTGGGCAGCCGGGAGCGCTTCGACGACCCGCCCCAGGGGATGAAGCCCACCGCCGACGGCGTCCTCATGCACGAGGACCCCCTGCGCGACGAGTACTTCGTCCCGATCGTCGTCAAGTGCGTCGGCAATCCCGGCGGCTTCTTCCAGCGGGTCGGGAGCGCCATGTCGCTCGACGGCCAGCGGCTGTTCCAGCAGCTGCTCGACGACTACCCGGACTTCTACCGGCCGGCCGACCCGCCGCCCGACGTCCACTGGCGGAACTACTGGAAGACGTTTCCCCTCGGCGGCGCGGGCTGGAACCTGGGCATGCTCACGCGCGCCGGCGCCGACGAAAACGCCCAGGACGACTGCCTCGGGTACTACGAGATCGTCCGCCGCGAGGCCATTGCAAACGACGAGAAAGCCGTGCTCGTCGGCTACAGCCAGGGCGGCTTGGTGGCGCGGTTCCTGGCCTGGATGGACGAGCAGCTCATGCCGCCCGAGCAGCGGGTGATCGCCGGCGTGATCACGGTGCAGTCGCCCAACCACGGGTCCCCGCTGGCGGGCCACGGCGACGAACGGCTGGTCAGCGTCGGCCTGCTGGGGATGTTGACGGCGCTGGCCGGGGTGCCGATCGTCGACGCCAATCCCAGCACGCACATCGCCGTCAGGAAACTTGCCGACGGCATGCTCACCCTGCCGCCCAGCCAGACGCACTACCGGTTCGGCGTGAACGCCGTCTGCGCGATCCTGGATTACGCCATCGTCGACGCCGTCGCCGGGGGCAGACAGGATTCCCAGCTGGCCGAATTGTTGCGCACCGCGCGCAAGTGGCTGACCGGGCTGTCTCCCGACAAGGTTCAGACCGCCTTCCGCGATCTCGACCCCAGCGGGCTGGACGACGACAAGACGGTGCTGGGCCGGCTGACGAAATCGCCCCACCGCGAGCTGTTTCACGGGGCGGTGATCGGCGCCAACTCGTCGCTGGAGGATCTGATCCTGCAGACGCGCCCCTGGTACGAACGCTGGCCGGTTCGAAAGCTCGTCGCGCCCACCCGGTTCTCGAACATCGAGACGGCCTACTCGAAGATCGCGCTGAACGAGGAAGCCAACCACCAGTATCCGCCCGGGACGCCGCTCCGCCGGCAGCTGGCCCATCATTACGCGCGCGGGCTGGACGGCAACGGCGCCGATCCGGAGCTGCCCGGTTTCGCGCACGACTTCGTGATCCCGTCCGTCTCGGAGGCGCTCTGCCTCTTCAACCCGCCGCCGCCCGGGAATCGGTTCCTGGGCAACGTCGTGAACCGGCGGGCGACGCACATCTCGGGCGCGCAACCGTCGGGCCGCGCGTCCGACGTCCCCTACGTCTTGCGGATGCTGGGCGACCTCAGCCAGCGACTCAGTGCTGAAGGCGCAGGACGGTGAGCGCCAGCTCGACGACGATCAGCACCACGATCGTGGCCTCGAGCAACACCAGCCGGCGGTCGCGCGCGACGTCCAGGACCAGCTCCAGCGCCTCCTGGATGCTGCGCAGCTTCAGCTCCAGCGCCTGGTAGCGATCGACCAGATCGAACTCGGCGCGCAGCTCGTCGTAGATGCGATCCATCCCGGGGTCGTCCCAGGCCTCGTCCGGCTTGTCGAGCAGGTGCAGGATCGTCAACACCTCGTTGCGCGTGGCGATCGCGGCGCCGATGAAACGGTGGAGGGGCCGCGTCCGCGTCGGCACCGTCCCGCGCACCTCCAGCCGCTGCACCAGCCGGTCGGTGCGCACGAACATCTCCTCGACGATGCGCTCGTAGTACTCCATCGCCGCGCTCTGGGCGACGGTCAGCGCGACCACGCTGGCGCGCGCGGCGTTCAGGTAGTCCAGGATCAGCACGCCATCGGCGACGTCGGGCGTCCGGCCCGGGTCCTCGCGAACCGTCATCTCCTCGCTGACCGTCGCGGCGGTCAGCCCGGTCCGGGCGGCGCGCAGCCGCTGCAGCTCGCGCTCGCGTGCCGCCGCCGGGAGGTCGCGGAACACCACCGCGCCGAACGGGTAGATGAACACCGCCCCGTCGCTGACGGCGTAGGCCAGCTCGTGAGGACTGCGGCGCGCGTCCGGATAGGCGGCCGCCAGGTCCTTCAGCGACAGGTTCTCGACGAACCCGGTGGCGTAGAAGACGTGCGTCGGGCCAGGCGACGCCATGGCCGCCGGCTCGACGCCGGGCGTTGCGCGCGCGCCGTTCACTCCTTCTTATTGCCAGCCACGCCCTGCTCGTTCAAGTCGTAATGGCCGCGCGTGTCGGACGGCGCGCGGCCCGGGGGCGGCGTGTTCACGGGCCGGCGAATCGAATGCTGGTCATCCGAGTTCAGCAGCACCGGAGACTGCCCCACCCCGGTCGGCGCGTGCGGCGGCCCGACCATCATCGGTCCGCCGGGCCGCTCGGGCCCGCCGACGGCGCCCTGTTCGGTCTGGGGCGCGGGCGCACCCGTGTCGATGTCTGCCCGGGCGGCCAAGGGCGCCACCATCCCCAGGGTCATCGCCAGTAACATTGTTGTTGGAAGCCGCATACCTCCAACCTAACCACGCCCCGCCGGCTCGCGACGCGCCCCCTCGATCAGCCGAGCCAGCAAAGTGCGGTGGCAGCGCTCGGGGTCGGTGCAGGCGGATGAGCAGAGCAGCGTGATGGTCTCGCCGGCCGCCACCCGGCTGGCCAGGTCGCGGATTCTCCAGAGCTGGGCCGGGCGGGTCATCTCGTCCAGGTAGCGGACGCGGTAGCTGTCCCATTCGATGGGGGCGCCCCCCTTGCCGTGGAAATCGTCCAGCAGCGCCCGACTGGGCCCCAGGTCCGGCCACCAGTCGTCCCAGGTCTGGTCGGCCCGGGCGACGCCCCGGGGGCGGATGCGACAAACCAGCAGCCGGTGGCCGTCGGCCGGCTCGGCCGGGTCATTCCAGCGCTTGGTTCGCACGGGCACCGCAAAAGCGTAACCCCGGCACGGCCCAGGCGTAGGACGGGCAGGAGGACACCATGCTCACCGCGATTCTCGACCGACTGCGGCGCGCCGGCGACCGCGCGGCATTCCTGGGCCCCACGCTGGCCCGCCTGACCGTCGGCCTGGTCTTCATCGGCACCGGCTGGGGCAAGCTGCACAACCTGGGCGACGTGACCGACTTCTTCGCCTCGCTGCACATCCCGGCGCCCGGGTTCAACGCCCGGCTGGCCGCCTCGACCGAGTTCTTCGGCGGCATCGCCGTTCTGGTCGGGCTGGGGACGCGGCTGGCGGCGCTGCCCATGGGGTTCACGATGGTCGTGGCGATCCTGACCGCCAAGCGCGGCGACATCACCGGGCTGACGGCGCTGGTCGGGTTCGAGGAGTGGAGCTACCTGGTGTTCTTCATCTGGCTGGCGGTGGCCGGCGCCGGGCCGATCTCGCTGGACGCCTTGATCCGGCGGTTGCGTGGGCGGCGCGCGCCCGCGCCGCTGGCGGAGGCGCGAACCTGACCGCTTTCGCCATCGACGTCGAGATCGTTTGTGGTCCGGCCGTCCCCGGCTTATTTAAGGGGCGGTGGACGTGCGTGGACCCTGAAGCGATCGAGGCGGCCCAGCTGATGGCCCGCTACTGCGCGGGGGACGCGGCGGCGTTCCAGGCGCTGTACGCCCTGCTGGCGCCGCGCCTGCTCGGCTACCTGTTCGGCCTGCTGCGCGACCGCGCCGCCGCCGAGGACACGCTGCAGCTGACATTTCTGAAGCTTCACGAGGCGCGCGCGGCTTACGTCGGCGGCGCCAACCCGATCCCCTGGCTCTACACCATCGCCCATCGCACGGCGCTCGATGAGCTGCGCAAGCGCAAGCGGGCGCGCGTCCGGCTGACCAACGACGGCGCGCTGCCGGCCGAGCCCGCCGCCCACGTGACCGGCGTGGCCGCCGAGACCCAGCAGGACGAGGCGAGCCGGCCCGACGCCGAGGCCGCCCGCGGCGCGCTGGCGGCGCTGGATCAGCTCCCCGAGAACCAGCGCGAGGCGTTGCTCTTGACCAAGGTCCACGGGCGGTCGACCGCCGAGGCGGCGCGCATCGCCGGCACCACGCCGGGCGCCATCAAGCAACGCGCCCACCGCGCGTACCTCACGTTGCGAAAGGTGCTGGGCCAGCCCCCCGGCGGCGACACCGCCGAACCGGCCGTCCAGTTGCAGAAGGAGGTCCCGTGAAACGCCAGCCGTCGTCCGACGATCCGACGTCCGGTCTGCCGGCCGCGCCGTTCACGCCGCCGCCGCCGTCGGGCCGGCTGATGGCCGCCATGCAGGACATGCGGCCGGTCCGGACACGATCGCGGTTCGGCGCGTTCACGGTGGCCGGGCTGGCGGGGCTGGCTGTGGCGGGGCTGGTGCTGGCCCGCCACACGCTGCGCCCCGACCTGTCCGCCCTGCCGACCGGCTGGATCGTGGCGGCGGCCGCGCTCTGGACGGCCGCGTTCGCGCTGCCGCTGCGGGCCGCGCTGGTTCCGGCCCGCGGGGAGGTGTTGCCCGCGCCGGCGACCGGCCAGCGGGCCGGGCTGGGCGCGCTGCTGGCGCTGGTGGTCTTCACGCTCTGCGCCAGCGTCGAGGCGCCCGGAGCCAGCCTGCGCCCGAGCGATCTGCACATGTCGCTGCTGACCTCGGTCGTGCACTGCGGAAGCTTCGCGCTGCTGATGTCGCTGCCGTCGGTCCTGGTCGGCCTGGCGGCGTTGCGGCGGTTGGCGCCCGTGGGCGGCGCGCGGATCGGACTGGCGCTGGGGGCCGCCGGCGGCGCGCTGGGCGGCCTGGTCCTGCACTTCATCTGCCCGATCGCGAACGCCGGACACGTCCTGCTCGGTCACGTCGGCGGAATGGCCGTGGCCGCGATGCTGGCCGCCCTGGCGCTGCCGATGATTCGCGATCGCCGCTGACGGCTCAGCCGGCGCCGCGTGCGGCGGTGGCGGCACCGAGCCAGGCGCGTGCCCCGAAGCGGCGAACCGCGCGGCGCAGCTCCAGCCCCGCCACGATCGCCAGTCGGACCAGCGCGCCGCCAGCGACCGCGAGATCGACGGTGGTCCCGCCCCGCTCGACCGCCACCACGCGGCCGCGCACGTCGCCGGGCGACACTGGCCGATCCATCTCCAGCGCGGCGTCGCCACAGGTGGTGAGGCGCGCGCGATCCACGGACAGCACGCGGTGAGCGACCAGCCGGCGGCCCGTCTCGCAGAGCACGACGTCGGCGATCCCGACGGCCGAGGCATCGACCGGCGCGACGACCAGGCAGTCGCCGTCGCCGATGGCGGGCAGCATGCTCTGCCCACCGGCGCGAAAGCGAATGGCGATGCCGTCTGCCAGCAGCGCGCGCGCGACCGTTGCGAAACCAGGCACGGATCGAGACATCGGGCGCCCGCGCAGAAGCTGAAGCGCGAGCTTCTCCGACGGAAAACTGACGCGTCACAGATCAGTTTTCGAGCGATCGCCTCGCGCGATCAGTTCGCGCGCACGAAGATCGGGGCGCTGGAGTCGGGGACGAAGGCAAGCTCGACGCATTCGCAGCGGGCCGCGACCTGCTCGAGCGTGGCCAGCACGGCGTCCAGGCCGCCGGCGTCGTGGAAGGGCGGGAAGCAACAGGAGAACAGCCTGGCGACCGCCTGGCTGGCCGCCAGCGGGCGCATCTGGTTCTCGGTCGCGTGGCGCAGCAGGCAGATCCGCGCCAGCGGCGCCCGCCCGGGGTTCGAGATGCGGCCGTCGCCGTGCCAGGGCGTTCCGTACATCCAGATCGTGCCGCCTTCCTGGCGCAGCACGATGCGCTCGTCGCTCAGGATCCGCACGCCGGGCTGCCCCAGCCACAGGCGGGCCATGGTGGTCTTTCCGGCGCCGGACTGTCCGGCGAACACGGTCGCGCGGCCGTCGGCGTCGACCAGCCCGCTGCCGTGAATCGCCACGCCACCACCGCGCGCCAGCAGGTGCACGACCAGCAGCTCGTCCAGCGGGTATTGCAGCGGGTAGACCGGCAGGCGGCCGGCGAAGGCTCCGCGGCGCAGCACCACCTCACCCTCGGTGAAGTCGGGGCTGAACGAGGCGATCTGGTAGGGCGCGGTCCCCAGCAAGGACGAGGTGAAGACGAAGCGACGCCCCAGACCGCCGCGGTAGAGGCGCCACAGCCCCTTGCCCGAATCGAAGATTCGCTCGCCCGGCCCGGGCTCGACCGGGTCTCCCCAGCGAACGCGGACCCGCACCTCGGGCTGTTCGACGTCGGCCACGAACTTCGTCGCGGCGCCGGCGGCGGCGATCGGCAGGTCACCTTCCGACGAGAGCCCGATCCGGATGCCGGCGATGTCCAGGCCGAACGACGCGCTCATGAACCGAAGGTCATGCAGCCGCCCAGCGACGTGCAGTCGGCCTCGGCTGGTCCCGCCACGCCCATGGTCTTGCAGTTGCCCAGCACGGCCTCCTCGGGGCGGAGCGCGACCTCGGACAGCGTCGGCTTCTCGTAAGGCTTGCGCCCCTCGGGCGCGTCGGGCGGCGTCTGGTCGCTCATGCCGCGCTGTCCTCTCCTTGCGATCCACAGCCGCCGCAACCGCCGTCGCTACCGCAGGACGACGAAACGACCGCCAACCCACGCCCGCGCCGCGGCTGCGGGCGGGCCACCTGGGCCCCGGACCGGATCTTGGCCGCGTCTTCCAGCAGGCCAGCGTGGCCCGCGCCCCCCGCGCAGAAGGCGCACTCGCCGTGAGCCGGTGGCGTGAAGCCCACCACCTGCGCCCGCAGGTGCGCCACCTCGCAGAAGAACTCGACCGGCTTCTCCGGGTCGCCGTGTTCCAGCTCGCTGGTCGCCGCGCAGGCCGAGCAGAGCGCCCGGATGTGGCAGTCGGTGCACTTGCTCGGGCGCGTGATGGTCTTGGCGCGCACCTGGGCCAGGAACCCCTCCCAGCCCTCCTTGAAGCTCCCTTTGCGCAGGTCGTAGCTCTCGAGGTGCGAGAGCACGCAGATGCTCATCTTGCCTTCGGGATCGATCGCGAACGCGTTGATCCCGCCGCCGCACTGGTAGACCTTGTCGCGCGTCGCGACGACCGGGCCGGTCCGCTCGCGCACCAGCGCTTCCCAGGCGGCGCGGCGGCCGTCCTCGGCGACGTCCAGCTCAACCATCTCCGCCGCCGTCAGGCGCACGTCCAGGGGGGCGTGCGAGCAATCGATGCGCGCGTTGATCATCCCGTCGAACTTGAACTCGACGCCCAGCTCCTGCTCGGCAAAGCGTTGCATGTCGGCGATCTCGTGGCGGTTGATGGTCGTCGCCACCGTCTTCAGCTTCAGCGGCAGGCCGCGCTCGGCCAGCAACTGGATGCCGCGCATGCAGCGGTCGAACGATCCCGGCACGCCGGTCAGCCGTTCGTAGGTCTCGCGCGTGCGGCCGTAGAGCGTGATCTCGACGGCGAACGGCCGCCACACCGCCAGCTCGTCGGCGATGGCCGCCGTGATCTGGGTGCCGTTGGTGAACAGCGTGATCAGCAGGCCGCGCCCCTTGGCATGCCGATAGATCTCGAGAAAGTCCGCGCGCGCGAAGATCTCGCCGCCGGTCAGCAGCAGCCACAGGCAGCCGGCCTCGGCGATCTCGTCGATGATCCGACAGACCTCGGCGGTCGACAGCTCGCCCCGGCGCGCCGCCGCGTCCCCCACCGGCAAGTTGTTGTAGCAGTGCGCGCAGGCCAGCGGGCACCGGTGGGTGAGCTCGATGGTCCCGTTGGTGGGAAGGCGGCTGCCGCGCGCGCGGCGGTAGATCTGGGCGCTGAAGTCGCCATAGCTGCGAAGCGTGGCGTTCACGGAGAGACCCCCTCGACCACCAGCCCCTTGGCGCTCAGCAGCTCGACGAACTCGGCCACGTCGGCCGCGGCCTGCTCGGCTCCCACGTCGTAGACGCGGACCACCTCGGCGGTCAACGCGTCGACCGACCGGTGTCCGTCGATCGCCCCCCAGATGGTGGCCGCCACGGCGTTGAGCGTGCAGATCGATTCGAGATCGCCGACGCCCCCTCGCACCGGCACGATGATCGCGTCGCCGGCGATGGACCGGCTGACATAGCCGTCCGCCTTGCGCAGGACACGACCCCCCCCTTTCGTTGGCACGGTGTTCATTATCAGCTGTCCCGGCCCGGAGCTTGAGCTTTTGCCCGCCGGCGAGCCCTCGCCAGAGCCCCCGCCAGCGCCACGAGGCCAGCGGTCCCGGGCAGGCCGGGCCCGGGAATCTGGCACCCACAGCCGCCCCCGGACGCGGGCAAACCACCGTCGGGGCCCGCGTCGCGGGCGGCATCGGGACCGCTTTCGGGGAGCGTCCGGTCGGGCGCCCCGGCGTCGTGGGACGCATCGACCGGCCCCGACCCGGCGTCCATCCCGGCGTCGGCTTCACGCGCATCCGGTCCACCGGCGTCGGCCGGGCCCGCATCGGCCGGGCCCGCATCGGCCGCGTCCGGCGGCGTCCCCGCGTCGGCGACCAGCAGCCGGCTGGGGGTGCCGAACAGCGTCGGATCGCCGAAAAGGATCCAGGTCCGCCGCGCGTCGGCGTCGGTGATCGCCCGCTTGGCGGCCATGGCGGCCTCGCCCAGCGAGGTGCGCGTGAGCCGCTTGACGAACTCCTGGTTCAGCGTCCCCTGCTGGTCGAAGGACGTCAGCGTCGACGAAGCCCAGACCGCGACCGCGCCCCCGCTGGGCGCCTTGGTCAGCGTCTCGGCCAGGCTCTCGGTGTAGACGTCGTGAAAGAACCCGTTCAGGCAATTCATGCTGACGTAGATCGAGAGCGGGGCGTTGCTGAGCCCGGCGGCATCGCTGCCGGCGAAGAGGCCGTCCCAGACCGACACCGACCCATGCCCGAAATAGTTGACCAGGAACGGACCGGCGTCCAGAAGCGGCACCAGGTCGGCGGTCGTCCGGTTGGGCTGGTCCAGGAAGAACTCGCTGGTCGGCATCAGCCCCGCCACCGAGGCCGCGCTGGCCCGGCTGGCCTCCTCGAACGACAGCCCGGTCTCGTCGGCATCGGCGACGAACAGCCCGCCGCGAGGCAGATCCGCAACACCCGCGTAGCCGAGAGTCTTCTGGACGACCGTGACGGCTTCGGCGGCGGTGCGCACGGAGATGCGCCCGACGGCGATGTCCGGCAGCCCGTCGCCGTCCCAGTCGACGAACCAGTCGTCCGAGGCGGTCTCCATCTGCGCGGTGTCGATCAGCTTGGTCGGAGCGAAGTCAAAGTCGCCCATCCCCAGGAAGTTGCGGGGGTCGAAGCTGGCGTCCCCCACCAGCAGCACGAAGCGGGGGGACGGCGACCAGGACTGTTGAACCGCCTGCAGGAAGTCGCGGACCGCGGGGGCGCTCTTGTCCCCGCCGGCGAGCTCGTCGTACACGTCCTGAAGGTCGACCAGCTGCACCGTCCACCCCTGGGCCTGGCGCGCCTCGACCAGCGGCGCGAGCGCGTCGAGAAACAGCCCGTGCGACAGGATCACCAGCTCGCCGGCGTGCGGCGCCGTCCAGCTGGAGGGGTGGCTCGGGGAGACGGCCGGCGTCAGGGCCGCCGCCGACGTGAACGCGTAGATGGCCCGGAGTGAGCTGCCGTCCGGCGTGTTGAACCCGACGGTATAACCGCCGCCGGCGGCCGCCAGGCTGGTCGCCAGCTCGACCGGGTCGTCGGGATCGGTCACGTCCATCACCCGCACGTCGGCCGACGGGAAACCGGCCACGGCCACCCGCTTGGACGGAGGCGGCGCCAGGGTCATCGACGTCCCGTCGCTGGCGTACAGGTGGCCGTAATCGATCTCGACGGCGGCCACCAGCGACACGTCGGGCGCATCGCCCCCCGAAGTCAGCACGACGGAGTTGCTCCCCTCGACCGGCGTGATCGCCCCGATCGCGCAGGTGACGGAGGCCTGCCCGGCCAGCTGGCAGGTGCCCACGGACTGGCCGTTCAGGGCGACCGTGACCTGATGGTCGCCGGCGGTCACGCCCTGCAGCGTCACCTGCAGCGTGGCCGGGGCCGACGGGTCGAGGCGTCCCACGCTGACCTGCTCCGTCGCCCCCGCGGTGGTGACCTGGTCGCCAAAGAAGTTGGTGGCGTCGCCGTTGCGCAGGGCCGCGAAGTAGGTGGTCCGCTTGCGGGAGATCGCG
>Ga0335083_10011169_pt1 | contig 10804 bp, 9 predicted proteins | sample Lox_Sample_42_FD_206716 | JGI IMG/M metagenome (GOLD analysis project Ga0335083, IMG submission 206716) | Soil microbial communities from Loxahatchee National Wildlife Refuge, Florida, United States - Lox_Sample_4.2 | ecosystem: Environmental > Terrestrial > Soil > Wetlands | place: USA: Florida... | reverse complement strand
TCCTGACATTCACCGAGGACTCTCTTTCGGCTTTCCTCAGTCGCCCGCGGCGGGAAAGTGGCCAACTTTTTTTCGCCGATCAGCCGATTATCCCGATCGACGACGAAAAAAAATGCGCCAGCCTTTCATATTTCTTTTCTGAGCTGTTCGAAGAGCATAGCCTCGCAGCGACCGGTTGCGAGCTCAGCATGCACGGCTTGCTCGCGGTGATCGCCGTGCGGGTGCTGAGGCTTTCCGCCCGGCAAACAGAGAATAATGCCGTCACGCTGTATCCGGAGGACACGACCGTCGCTAAACTCCGTGGCCTCGTTGATGCCCATTTCCGTGAGCAGAGATCGCTGGCGTTCTACGCGTCGAAGCTGTCGATGACGCCCGATAGGCTCAACGACCACGTTAAGCGCGCAATTGGGCTGACCGCCGGTCACGTCATCCGACAACGAATACTGACGGAAGCGAAGCGCCAGCTCGTGTTCACGGGCGAGCCAATCAAAAATATTGCCGGTGAACTGGCCTTTTCCGACGCATCACATTTTTCCCGATTTTTCAGCCAGTGCGTGGGGATGACGCCTCAGGAATTTCGGCGCAAGCGCGGGGGATGAATTCCGTTATGACGCCACTAGTCTATCTACGGCCAACCATCCATCAACCGCTGCATTCAATACTCACGCTGCTTCGATACGAATCCTCTTGGCGCCTTCCCAAAGCACGGCTCGCCCGACATCGGCGAGTCTGTCCAGATCTCCGGTAATCGTCAGGAAATGGTTGCCAGCGAGCTGTCCGACCTTACTCGCGAAATGCACACTGCCATAAGCAAGAAGAATTTCAGTTTCGCTAATTCCACCAGGGTACACGATCATCTGCCCAGGCGCCGGATAACTTGTGTGGTTTTCGTAAGAAAGGCCGACGTCGAGCTCGCCCAGTGGAATCCAGACTCCTTCACCGCTCCACCGCACGTGTATGACCTTGTTTTCGTAGGGCAACAGCTTGCGAAACATGGCAACGGTCTTCGGCGCGGCGGCACTTTCGAACCGTGCTTGAAAAATGTGAGTATCAATTTTAATCCGAACTTGCTCCATGCGACTGTTTCCTTACACAGCACTCAAATTCGTGAGCACATCGAGGATGATCCCATAAATGCCACAGCAGAAAAAGACCGATCACTTTTTACTTGCCGACGCGGGAACGGTTCACCGCGGCACATTCGCTGCGAACTTCCGGCCCGTCGCGCTGATTAACTCCGGCGACACTATTGTTGTCACAACGTTGTCGGGTAACGAGTTGGAGCTTCCCGCTGACGATTCGGTCTTTTCCGTTTCACCTCAGCATCGAAGCGTACTGGCTCGGGTTCGAGCCGGGCTGGGGCCGCATTTCATGACTGGACCGATCGCGGTTGACGGCGCGGTGCCTGGCGATGAACTTGTAGTCGAGATCCTTGGTATGGAGCTCGCGCAAAATTGGGGATGGAATGCGATCCGCCCTGGCAAGGGCGCCTTGCCCGACGATTTTTCGCAAGGGCGTGTCATTCACGTCGCGATAGATCAAAAGCGCGGCATCGTCAAAATGCCGTGGGGCCTTGAGCTGCAAGCTCAACCTTTTTTCGGCATCATCGGAGTTGCGCCGCGCCCTCAGGACGGACAGCAGACTTCGGTCATTCCCCGTGATTTCGGCGGCAATATCGACAATAAACATCTCGGCCCCGGAGCGACGCTGCATCTGCCGGTGTTCAACGCGGGCGGGCTGTTATCGGTTGGCGACGGACATGCTTGTCAGGGCGATGGCGAAGTATGTTTGACCGCTATCGAGACCGCCTTGCGCGGAACGTTGCGTGTCACAGTCAAAAAGAACACCGCCATCAGCAAACCTTGGGCCGAAACACCTTCGCACTGGATCACGATGGCCTTTAACGAGGACCTCGGCTGCGCCGCGCAGGATGCATTGCGTCAGATGATCAGGCTGATCGGCGATCGTAGCGGCCTGTCAGCCGCCGACGCTTATACCCTGTGCAGCATCGCCGCCGACGTTCACGTCACTCAGTTGGTCAACGTCAACAAAGGCGCCCATGTGATGCTGGCGAAGAGCCTTTTGCGCACGCAATAAAGTCTTAGCCCATCGCGAATTCATCCTTACGGTGCGCCCAGCCGGTAACGCGCCCCTCGATCAGCGAGAAGACCGCATAAAGAGCGACGCCCATGATGGCGAGGATGATAAGGCCGGCGAAAACCAGCGGCACGTCGAAATTTGAGCTAGCGATCATCATGACGTTGCCGATGCCTCGATTCGAGGCGACCGTCTCGGAAATGACGGTGCCGACGAACGCCAAGGTGACGGCGACTTTCAGCGAAGCAAAGAAGTAAGGCATGGTACGCGGCAGACCGACGTTCCATAGAATGTCGAACTTGCTGGCGCCGAGCGCTTTCATCACATCCTCAAGCTCGGGTTCGGTGGTGGCGAGCCCCGTGGCGACGTTCACGACAATGGGAAATAGGCTCATGATCATGGCGGTCAGCACCGCAGGCACCGTGCCGGAGCCGAACCACAAGACGAAGATCGGCACGACGGCTACTTTCGGGATCGTCGCAAAACCGATCAGCAGCGGGTAAGCAACGTCATAGGCGAGACGCGAAGAGCCAACCACAACACCCAACAAAACTCCAATGACGATACCGAAGGCAAATCCGACCAGCGTCGTATAAAGGGTTTGCACCGTGTGCGGCCACAAAGCCGGCATACGCTGGATCAGCGTCACAACGATTTGGCTCGGCTTCGGCAGAACGATGTCGCTGACGTTGAACGACCAACACAGCGCCTCCCAGAGCAGGAAAAAACCGATGATGAAGGCCGTTGACGAAAGATGCCGACGCAGTTGCTGGTTCACTGAACGGTCTCCTTTACCGGCCGCGCCGAAACAATGAGCTGTCGCAGGCGCTGCGTCATGGCGACGAATTCCGGCAAATAGGACATTTCAATAGTGCGCGGGCGCGCGAATGGCACTTCGGCGTCGTCGATGATCTGACCCGGCCGCGAACGCATCACGCAGATGCGGTTGGCGAGAAAGCCCGCCTCTTTCAGATCATGCGTGACGAGGACGACGGTCGGCTTCAGCTTCATCCATAATTCTTGCATGACGCTCCAGAGCTCTTCCCGAGTGAACTGATCGAGCGCACCGAAGGGTTCGTCGAGCATCAGAAGCTGTGGTTCGTGCACCAGCGCCCGGCAAAGCGACGCGCGCTGCAGCATCCCTCCGGAAAGCTGCCATGGATGCTTGTCGCCGAATGTGCCAAGCCCGACCTCCTTCAAGAGAGCGTCGGCGCGATCACAAAATTCGGTTTTGCGTTTGGCGGCGTATTCCTGACGGAAAGGCGGCACGATCTTGAGCGGCAACATCACGTTGTCACGCACCGTCAGCCACGGCAGCATGGTCGGGTTTTGAAACGCCATGCCGACGCGCACCGGTTCGGCGCCGACTTCGCGTCCCGCCACGTAGACATAGCCGCTGCTGGCATTGATAAGCCCGGTGACCAACTTGAGGATCGTGGATTTGCCGCAGCCGGAGGGACCAACCAAGGCTACAAAGTCGCCCTGTTCGATGCGCAAATCGGTCTGGCCAAGGGCCATGATCTGCTTATCGCCACGCCCATATGTGAGCGTCACATTTTCAAGTTCGACGAAAGTGTCGGAGCGGCGTGGCTCTCCGGCATGATGAACAGCGGTCATGCTGCGGTGTCCTTCCGCGGCCGTTTGGCCACCGGCGCGATGACCTGCATTGAAGCTTCGGCGTGCCGCACCGCCGGCGGTGGCATTTCCTGGATCTTGTGCACCGAACGCCCCCAGCCTTTGCTGCCGGCCACCAGCGCGCGGTCCTTCATGACGAAGCGCCCGCGCACGATCGTATGGATCGGTAGGCCCTTCACCTTGCGCCCGTTCCATGGCGAGATTTTCGAGCGCGACTGCAGCTTGGCGTCTTCAATGGTGTGAGCGCGCGAAAGATCGACGATGGCGATGTCGGCATCGGCACCCGGCACAAGCGCACCCTTGCGCGGATAAAGCCCCCAGATGCGCGCAGGATTGAAGGCGCTCATCCGCACATAGTCGGAAATCGACATCCGTCCGGCGTTGACCGCGGTCAACATCAGCGGCATTTGCGTCTCGACGCCAGGAAAGCCGCAGTCCACGGTCCAGATGTCGTTGCGCGTCTTTTCTTTCGGCGCATGCGGTGCGTGATCGGTAGCGATCAGGTCGATGGTGCCGTCGAGCAGCGCCCGCCAGATCGGCTCCTGGTTCACCGCTTCGCGCACCGGCGGGTTCACCGCGATGACACCGGGAAAGCGCTTATAGTCGTCGGTCGACAGCATCAGGTAATGCGGGCAGGTCTCGCCGGTCATGTCGACGCCGCGCGCCTTTGCTTCACGCAGCGGCCGCAGTTCGTCGGCGGTCGAAATGTGCAGGACATGGGTGCGCGCGCCGGTCCATTCGGCAAGCAACGCGGCGCGGCTCACGGCCTCGATTGCCACGACATTGGGCCGCGCCGCCAGGTGCGCCCATTGATCCATCTTGCCGGCCGCCATCAGGCGCTTTTGCCGGCGCTCCATGATGTCGTTGTTCTCCGCGTGCAGCGAGATGCGCTTTCCCGTTTCTGCCACGACCTCGAAGGCCTCGAGCGTCGCGCCGGTGTCAGGCGATGGGATCCTGCCGAAGGTGTTGCCCATATAGAGTTTGAAACCGATGACGCCGCCTTCGACCAAAGCCGGCACATTGTCGATGGTGTCATTGCCGAGCAGACCGTAGAGGCCAAAATCGACATGCGCCTTGGCCACGGCAATCGCGTGCTTGGCGGCGAGGATCTCGGCGGTGCTGGTCGGCGGAATGGTATTGGGCATGTCGAACACCGTGGTGACGCCGCCGAAGGCAGCCGCTGCTGTGCCGCTTTCCCAGTCCTCCTTGTGCGGATAGCCGGGATCGCGAAAATGCACGTGCACATCAATGGCGCCGGGGAGCACATGCAGGCCGGTGGCGTCGAGCGTCTCTTTTGCCGGCGGCATGGCGTCGGCTGCGCCGACAGCGAGAATGCGGCCGTCCTTGACGGCAACGCTGGCCTCGACCACGGCATCGGGCGAGACGACCTTGCCGTTATGAATGACGAGATCGGCGTTCATTTCCTCACCTCACATCATGGCCCAGCCGCCGTCGACCGGCAGATCGACGCCCGTAATCTGGCGCGAGGCATCGCTCGCCAGGAACAGGCAGGCGTTGGCAACATCATTGTCCACGGTGACGCGCTTGAGCGCATATTCCGCGGCATGGCGCTGCATCGCCTCCTCGATGCTGATGCCGTGGCGCTTGGCCATATCGGCACAAACCTTATCGCGGAAGCGCGGCCCATCGACCATTCCGGGCGCGACGCAGTTGACGTTGATGTTGTACTGGCCGACTTCGAGCGCAAAGCTTTTCGTGATGCCACGCAGGCCCCATTTAGAGGCCGAATAGGCCATCCTGCCGGCCCTGCCACGCATGCCGAAGGTGCCACCGACGTTGACGATCTTGCCGTAGCGCTGCGCGATCATGGTCGGCAGCGTCGCCCGCATCGTATGAAAGCAGCCATTCATATTAAGGTGGACGATGTCTTCGAATTCCTCCGGCGTCGTCTCCACGCCGGTCTTGCCGACCGGCCCGGAGCCGCCCGCGACATTGATCAAGATGTCGATGCGGCCGTCATAGGCTTTCTTGGTCTTCTGCGCGGCGTCTTCGCATTGCTCCGGCTTGGTCAGATCGCAACCGACGACAATCGCCCGCGAGCCTGACTTTTTCACCGCCTCGGCAACGGGCGCGATGGCTTCGACATCGCGGCCAATGAGCGCAAGCTTCGCGCCTTCCTGCGCGAAGGCCAGTGTGATGGCCGCGCCCATCCCCTTGGCCGGACCGGTAATCACGGCGACCCGCCCGCCGAGCTTCAGATCCATGGTGTCCTCGTGGCGCTTTTTTTGCTTGTCGCTGTGCGCTTTGTGAAAAGGCCGCCCCGTGAGAGGGGCGGCTCGAGCGCGGTCAGAACAGCTTCTTCGGCAATTCCGCCACCGGCGGCATGAACTTGTCGGTGTAGATTTCATCGACCGTCGGCGTGCGCGGCAGCTTCTGCGCCTCGACCAGGATCTCGATCGACTTCTTCAAGCGGGCCTTGTCGACATTGCCGAGGCCGATCTTCTTGATCTCAGGTGAGTCCATTTCGTCGCGCAAAGTCGCGTCGAACCGCTCGCGCTCCACCGTTTTGTTGATCAGCGGCTCCCGCTTGGCGACGGCGTCGATCGCCGCGGCCGGATCCTTGAGTGAATCCTCGATCCCATGGTTGATCGCCGCGATCAGGCCTCTCACGACCTCCGGATGTTCTTTCGTCAGCTTCTTGGAGACGATGATCGCGTTCGAATAAAGATCCATGCCGTAGTCGCCGTACTTGATGTAGCGGATCTCGTTGTCGCCGACATGCATCAGTTTGGCGCTGAAGCGGATGGTGTTGACGTAACCGAACACGCCATCGACCTGCTTGTTCATCAGCATCTGCTCGCGGAGATTCGGCTGAAAGGTGGTGATCTTGATCGTCGAGCAGTCGATCTTGGCGATCTTGCAGAAAGCCGGGAACAGCTTGAGCGCGCCGTCGCCGGGTGCACTGCCGAGCGTCTTGCCCTCCAGATCCTTCGGCGTCTTAATGCTGCTGTCGGCGCGCACCGCGATGGTGAACGGCGGCTGGTTGTACAAAACGTAGACGGCGATCGGCGCCTCTTCCGGCTTTTGCGCGGCGAATTGGATCAGCGCGTTGATGTCGCCGAAGCCGACGTCGTAGGTGCCGCTCGCCACTAGCGGGATCGGCGCGCCAGAGCCGTTGCCCTGGTCCATCGTGAGGTCAATGCCGGCTTTCTTGAAATAGCCGCGGTCCTGGGCGAGGAAGAACCAGCCTTGCGGGCCCTGATATTTCCAGTTCAGCACCATTTTGAGCTTGGTCTCGGCGACGGCCGGGGTTGCGTGGCCAAGCGGCAACGCAAGACCAATCGCGGCCAACGCAAGGAGCAGTGTACGGCGGGTCGAAGTCATGAAGCGCACTCCTGTGAGGAACTTCGGGTTGCGGTCGATGAGCGACGGGTCCGGCATACCGATCGTCCAAGGCGAATTGCCCGTATCGGCGACATCGAAACGCTGAGGCGGGCAAGAACCATTGATGTAGCTTAAGCAAGCATGGTGCCTAGGAGCCTAGCGCCGCGGACTGTTGCCATCTGCTGCTGTTTTTTTGCTAGAGTGTTGCTGAAAAGGCATCGCCGGCAAAGGATCGACGGATGAAGCACTTGCGCGTTCTCGACTACGTCGATGCGGTCGCCCGCTTCGGTTCGATCCGCAAGGCTGCCGAGCAGCTGCATGTCACCGCCTCCGCCGTCAACCGGCGCATCATGGATCTCGAGGACGAATTGGATGCACCGCTGTTCGAACGATTGCCGCGCGGCGTCCGTTTAACCGCGGCCGGCGAGCTCTTCGTCCACTACTTGCGCAAACAGCAGGATGAAGTCGAGCGCGTCAAATCGCAGATCGCCGACCTGAAAGGCTTGCGCCGCGGCACTGTGCGGATCGCGTGCAGCCAGGCGCTGGCGCTCGACTTTCTGCCTCGGGCGATTGCCGAGTTCCGCAAGCTCCACCCATTGGTCAAGTTCGACGTCAAGGTTGTCGATCACGAATATGCCATGGCGGCACTGACCGCATTCGAGGTCGATCTCGTGCTGGTCTTTCGGCCACCGTTTGTCGCCAATTTTCAGCCGCTGATGACGCTCGAGCAACGCCTCGTTGCCGTCATGACGAAAAAGCATCCGCTCGCCAAGAAACGAAAGCTTCGGCTGCACGACTGCGCCGCCTATCCGCTCGCATTGCCCGAGCGCTCGATCGGCGGTCGGCAATTGCTCGACGAAGTGACGGCCCGCACCGGGCTCACATTCAATGTCGTTGCCGAGTCGAATTCATTCGAAATGCTGCGCGGCGTGGTCAGCCAGGCCAATCTGATCTCGTTCCAGATCGCCATCGGCACCATGCCGGACGGCAATAAGCTCGATCTCGTCGCCTGCGACATCGACGATCGCGATGTGCCCAAGGCCAATCTTGTTTTCGGCCAGCTGCGGGGGCGCAATCTTCCCGTCGCAACGGCGGTGTTCGCCGAGCGCATCATCTATAAGCTCGAGTCTATGGCGACGAACGCTTATGGCGAGCGCGTCGCTTAACCGAAGTTCCCGCATTTTAAGGCCTTTGCCGGGCCTTGAGTTACGCCACCGGCTCCCTTATATTGTTTTTTTGAAGCCGCTCTTCGGTCCGCCGAAAGGGGCTTTTTGCTTTTGTGGGGCAAGCTGATGTCCACGAATCGCGAGAGCCATATCCGGCTCACCTCGCATCCCGGCCACCGCGCTCCCGGCCGTTATCCAATCAAATGGGGAGCAGCGACGGTGCGCGAGCGCGGGCCCGTCATCGGCACAGTCACGTCAGCAGGCGACCGCAACGCGATCGGCGCGCATGGCGGCTCCTACGCGCTTTATCGCGCGCTTGCAGTGTCGTCCGGTACGCTCAATCCGATCGCGCGGCCTGATCTTGCCAACACCGCACCGGTCGTCGATATCGGGCCATTCCCGCAGTGGAGCGAGCCGAACCGCATCGTGTCGCTCGACCCCTGGGGCCATCGCGTCGCGCAGGACTTCGCGCGGGAAATCGCCGAAGGTCTCGACATCCGCCCGACCATCGCCGTCACCAAGGCGCGTCTTACCATTCCAGAATTTACCTCCGGCGAATGGGGCGTGAAGGCTGATGGCGAGATCGTGCGCGAGGGCGGCGATATCGCCGTCACCAAGGCGGCCATCGATCCCGTTTGGCACCTGCCCGGAATCGCCGAACGCTTCGGCGTGAGCGAGGACAAGCTGCGCCACACGCTGTTCGAGCAGACCGGCGGCGCTTATCCGGAGCTCGTCACACGGCCCGACCTGTCCGTGTTCCTGCCGCCGATCGGCGGCATTACGCTTTATATCTTCGGCGATCCGGCGGCGATTGCCGATCTCAAGCGCACCCTCACCTGCCGGGTGCATGATGAATGCAATGGCTCAGACGTGTTCGGCTCCGACATCTGCACCTGCCGGCCCTATCTGATCCACGGCATCGCCGAATGCGTGAAGCAGGCGCAAGCCGGCGGCGCGGGGCTGATCGTCTATAACCGCAAGGAAGGCCGTGCGCTTGGCGAGGTGACCAAGTTCCTCGTTTACAATGCGCGCAAGCGGCAGGAGGGCGGCGACCAGGCCGCGACCTATTTCGAGCGCACCGAGTGCGTCGCCGGCGTCCAGGACGCGCGTTTCCAGCAGTTGATGCCGGATGTGCTGCACTGGCTCGGCATCACCCGTATCGATCGTTTTGTCTCGATGTCGAACATGAAATACGACGCCATCGTTGGCTCCGGCATCGACATCGGCGAGCGCGTCTCGATTCCACCCGACCTCGTGCCGCCGGACGCGCAGGTCGAGCTCGAAGCCAAGAAGGCCGCCGGATATTTCACGCCCGATCCGGCACCCAGCGCGGGCGACCTGAAGACGGTGGTCGGCCGCAAACTCGACGAGTTCTGACCATTCTCGGGCTCGCCAACAGACGCGACGTCGAGCGCAAGACGGCGCTGTCGTTGCTTTCGGCCGCGGCGGTGCGCGAACGCGCAGCCGAGATGCTGGAAGCCGGGCTTGCCGGCAAGCTCGACAATTTCCGTGTCGATCTCGACCGGCTTGCGCCAATGACCAATATCGTTGCCGGGGTCATCCTCACGAGCTATCCGAAGCTCAAAGTGCCGCTTCACGCGCGCTGGCAGCATTTCGTCTTGAGCGGTCGCGATTTGTGGAAGGAGATCGCCAGCAAGCGGCGCTGGCCCGACGCGCCGGCGCGCGCCCGCGCCGAATTCGATCTTGCCACCGTTTCGGTGTTGCTCGATGCAGGCGCCGGTCCGGACTGGCGCTATCAGGATACAGCGACGGGGCTGACCGTCGGCCGCTCGGAGGGCCTCGCGCTTGCCAGCCTGCGCATGTTCGAAGCGGGGCTGTTTTCCGCCGATCCTCATGACCTCCTGCGCGCCGACGCAACGCGTCTCGCCGAATTGACGGCGGACGATCTCGCGCGCGGCTTTGCCGTCACCGACTCCAATCCCATGGCTGGGCTTGCAGGCCGCGCGGCACTGTTGGCGCGGCTCGGCAAGACCATGCACGACAATCCACGCGTGTTCGGGCCGGGCGGCAGTGGGCGGCCCGGCGGATTGTTCGATCATTTCGCAGCCACGGCGGGCAGAACAGCCATTGCTGCGCCGACCATCCTGCACGATGTGCTGCTGTTCCTCGGCCGGATCTGGCCGGACCGATTGATGCTCGGCGACCTGCCGCTCGGCGACACCTGGCGGCACCCCGCGATCAAGCGCAAGGACGCCAGCAACGGCCTCATACCGCTGCACAAGTTATCGCAATGGCTCACGTATTCGCTGATCGAACCGCTGCGGCGTGCCGACATTCCCGTCAGCGATATCGACGGTCTCACCGGTCTTGCCGAATACCGCAATGGCGGCCTTTTCGTCGACGGCGGGGTGCTTGTACCGCGCGATCTTCAACTTGCCGCGCAGCCTCACGCGATCGACTCCGAATTCGTCGTCGAGTGGCGCGCGATGACGGTTGCTCTGCTCGATCGTCTCGCACCCCTGGTCCGCGACAAACTCGCCGTAGCAAAAGATGCGTTTCCACTTGGCGCGCTGCTCGAGGGTGGCACCTGGGCGGCAGGA
>Ga0335083_10011168_pt1 | contig 10806 bp, 6 predicted proteins | sample Lox_Sample_42_FD_206716 | JGI IMG/M metagenome (GOLD analysis project Ga0335083, IMG submission 206716) | Soil microbial communities from Loxahatchee National Wildlife Refuge, Florida, United States - Lox_Sample_4.2 | ecosystem: Environmental > Terrestrial > Soil > Wetlands | place: USA: Florida... | reverse complement strand
GCGGAGCAAAGGGTCCCGGGACAGCGACAAAGGTGGGATAGGCCATGGGTAGTTGGATCTGGAACCCCACTGCCCACTCGTGCCATGCGCCGCCCAACACCTTCGCGAGAGCCCCCGCAATGCCATTCGGCACCTTTGACGCCACAAGGGCCTGGTTCATTCTCAACTCCACATTCGTTTCACTGACCAGGGAGCCGGGCGTGAGCACAGCGGAAGCTCCCTGCACCCTGCCGCCCTGAATCCGCGCCTTGCCGATCCACTCGTTGACCGCGGTGCGGAAGGCTTCCTGCACAGCTCTGGCGATGGAATTCCAATCCACGTGCGTCCTCCAGAGATACGCTAGCAGAATACGGAGGACTGTCGCGGGGCCGGGGGACACCGCCGGTACTTTTGCAGCGGGCAGGATTCGGACGCGAGACGCCCAATGCTATCGGCTAACCGCTTCCACCCTGCGCCGACCGTTGTGTCTGAGCCCACGAAGCCGCATACGCCAGGTTCAGGGGCAGCGTCCACCATATTTGAACCGGAGATCTCCACAACCTCCGGGCCACGCTCGACAGGGAGTAGAACCTTCGGTTGGCATACCGGAACCCGGCCAGTAGTTCGTCCACGCTCATTCGATTCGGCCGAAACACCACATCCGTGCGCGCGTTGTATTTGCGCCAGTCGCGCGTCAGAATGCGCCCCTGGGCTTCCAGCCGCTGGAACAACGGGGTGCCGGGGTAAGGCGTCAGGATATTGAATGTCGCATTCTGCACGCCGGCGTCTTCCAGAAAATCGAGCGTCTCCTTGAATATCGCCGGTGTGTCGTGGTCAAAACCAAAGACAATCCCGGCCTGGACGGCGATCCCGTGCTTGTGGACGCGGCCGACGACGCGCGCATAATCTTCCACGCGGTTAAAGGCTTTGCCCACCTCCTTCATGCTCGACTGCGAGATCGACTCGAGGCCCAGGAAGAGCTGTTTGCAGCCGCTCCTGGCTGCCGTATCGAGAAGTTCTTCGTCCTGAGCCGCCTGGACGGTGGCCTGACTGCTCCACCATTTCCGGTAAGGCGCGATCGCGCGAAACAACTGCTTCGCATACTCCTTGTCGGCTGTAATGTTGTCGTCCCAGAAGATGATTCTCCTGCCTCGGAAGGAAGCGTACTCCGCCGCAACTTCAGCAACGGGCCGCTTCCGCAGCCCTCGCGGGTACATCACGCGGATCGAGCAGAAATCGCACCGGTTTGGGCACCCCCGCGTGGCAAACAGGACACCGTTCGTGAAGTCGCTTCGGTGAAAAAGCGATTTCCGCGCCATCGGAGTACATTCGAGAGATGCCGGACCGGTCTGCTGGTAAACGCGCCGCCGCGCGCCTGCTGCAAAGCCGTTCAGAAACTCCTCCCACAGTCCTTCGGCTTCTCCCACGAAGATCGCGTCGGCGTGTTGGGCGGCCTCCTCCGGCAGCAGAGTCACGTGCGGCCCGCCCAAAACGACGCAGGCTCCCCGCCTTCGAAACCGCGCCGCCAGATGATAAGCGTGATAAGCGCTCGGTGTGTGAAATGTAATGCCAACCACGTCGGGTGTAGTGGTCCAATCGACGCTTTCGGCCTCTTCATCGACGTGAGTCACGTGCCAGCCGGCGGGAACCCTGGCGCCGAGGTACGGCATGGTGATCTGCTGGAAGTTCAGGAACCGCGACCTTCGGGCCCTCCGGATGTCATCCGACGAAGCGGTAATCAGCAGGAGCCTGGGCATTGAGTCTGTACCGGCTTCTGGGACGGTCTGTTGGCGCCGCCGGCAGGCGACACCGACGAGCCCGGCTGCCTGTGTCATCCCTCATCACTGACACCCATACCACAATTATCGATTTAGGGACATTGCGAGGCGCCGTGCGCTGTAGCGCCGCGATCGGGAGCTTTGCCCGCGATCACAAAAGTTGCTAGCCTTTCTCAGTGAGTCACCAGGGCACTTCGGCGGCTGGAGAAGCTTCGCGCCGAGTTGTGTGCCGTATCGAACTGTTCGGGAAATTCCGCATCAGGCGCGGCGACGAGATTGTCGCCACCGTCAATACGAATCGCCTCAAGTCGCTCCTCAGCTATCTGATTCTGCACGGCGATTCGCCGCAGCCCCGCGAACATCTGGCCTTTCTTCTATGGCCCGATTCTGACGAGGCGCAGGCTCGCACAAATCTCCGCCAGCTTCTGCATCATCTGCGCCGCGCACTTCCGGACGAATGCGGCTTCCTCGAAGCAGACCATCAATCCGTGTTCTTCCGGCGGGACGCGTCCTGCCTTCTCGATGTCTCCGGATTCGATGCTGCGCTCGCTGCCGCTGAAGCTGCGTCCCGGTCCGCTGACGCCGCGTCGGAGATCCGCTCGCTCGAAACGGCGGCTGATCTGTATCAGGATGATCTGTTGCCTGGTCTGTACGACGATTGGCTTCAGAGCAAGCGGGACCAGTACCGTCAAATGGCGGCCAGTGTTTTCGGCCGTCTAGCCGCGTTGCTCGAGCAGAATCGCGACTTGCCATCGGCGATTCGATATGCCGAACGTCTCGTAGCCCTCGATTCGCTGCGGGAGGCGCACCATCAACTCCTGATCCGGCTTCACGCGGCCAATCACGACCGCGCCAGCGCGCTCCGCGCGTATCACCAGTGCATGCGAATCCTCCGCCGCGAACTGGGCGTGGAGCCTTCCGAGCCGACTCGCGGCCTGTTCGAAGCGGTGCTGAAGGCCGATCTCGCAACCAACGCTCCTGTAGAGGCCCCGTCTGCTCTCTCGGATGCGCCGTCGCCAATGATCGGCAGGAAGAAAGAATGGCTGCGTCTGGTCGAGTATTGGCACATGGCCGCCGCGGGCGATATACATCTCGCCGTGATCCCCGGCGAACCGGGCATCGGAAAATCCCGCCTTGCCGAAGAGCTGTATACGTGGTGCGTGCAACATCAGATCCCCGCGGCGCGGGCGCGATGTTATGCCGCACAGGGCCGCCTCGCCTACGGACCCGTCGCCGAGTGGCTGCGCTCCGAGCCTTTGCGCGCCGCGCGTGCTCAACTCCCGCATTCCCAGATGGCCGAACTTGCGCGCGTTCTGCCGGAAATCCTCGCCAGGGATCCCGCCCTCCCGCGTCCCGAGCCGTTGATCGAGGGCTGGGAACGGCATCATTTCTACGACGCTCTCAACGCCGCCTTCCTGAAGGCTCGAAAGCCCCTGCTGCTGGTCATCGACGATTTGCAGTGGTGCGACCAGGATTCGTTCGAGTGGCTGCACTCACTGTTCCGCATCGGGCGGCAGGAGGGCGGAATGATGGTCCTCGGCACTGTGCGCACCGAAGAGACCGGACGCGATCATGGGTTCACCAGGCTGTGGAGCGAACTGCGCCGGTCCGGTCAGGCTGAGGAAATCGTTCTGATGCCCCTGGACGCCGAGGAAACCGCTACGCTCGGGTGCCGGATCGCCAACCGCCAGTTGAACGACGCGGAGCTGGCCCATCTTTATCGATCCACCCAGGGGAACCCGCTCTTCGTGGTGGAGAGCATTCGGGCGGGTCTGTCGGAAACTCCGGCCGGGGTCGCGCCGCGAGTGCATGCGGTGATTGTGGCGCGCCTTGCTCAATTGACGCCGTCCGCCTATGAGCTCGCGGGATTTGCCAGTGCGGTCGGCCGGGCGTTTTCCTTCGGCCTGCTGGCGAGGGCGACCGATTGGGACGAAGACGGCCTCTCGCGGGCTCTGGATGAACTGTGGCAGCGCCGCATCATCGAAGCCAAAGGCGCGGGTGAGTACGACTTTACGCACGACCGGCTTCGCGAGGTCGCGTACGCAGAGGTGAGTCCGGTGCGCCAGCGTTTTCTGCACCGGCGCGTGGCCCGCGCCATCGAGGAGCTTCACGCCGGACAACTGGAGGACGTGCACAGTCAGCTTGCCGCGCATTATGCCGACGCGGACATGGCCGAGGAAGCGATCCGTCATTACCAGGAAGCCGCCCTGGTCGCTCGTCTGCGCTATGCCGACCGGGAGGCCGCCGCCGACCTTCGTCGCGCCATCGCGCTCTGCGAGGACCTGCCGGCCACCGCCCGCCGCAAGGAACAGGAACTCGATCTTCTGGTAGCGCTGGAGCGCACACTTCTCACCACCGCCGGTTACCCGGCGCCGGAGGTCGGCGAGATCTCGGGGCGCGCTCTTACGTTATTCCGAGAGCTGAAGGCAAACCACTACGGCGTGCCCGTATTGACTTCCGCGTGCGTCTATCACCTGGTCCGCGCGGATTTCGAAAATGGCGCACAGCTGGGGGAAGCACTGCTCCGGCTCTCCACGGGTGACCGACGCGCCATCGCGGCCCTGGGCGGCCATTTCAATCTCGCCGCAGTGTGTTTTCACACCGGGCGGTTTCCGGAGTCACAGAGCCATATCCAGACCGCGCTCATTGAACGCACCAGATGTACGCCGACCGATCTCGCCCTGTTGGCCATTCCTGAGACCGCGGTGTTGTGCCGGGTCTATGCGGCTCATATTCTCTGGCATCTCGGATATCCGGACCGGGCGCTTACCACCGGCACGGAACCGATCGATGGCGGAGGCGACGCACATCCGTTCGGTCTGGCCATCGCCCTGAGCTACGCAGCCATGATGTATGTATTCCGGAACGAGAGCCGAGAAGCGCTGTCGCTGGCGCAAAAGGCCATCGAGCTGTGTGCGCATTACGACTTCGCCTATTACCTCTCGATGGCCGAAATCGTTGCAGGCTGGGCTCTCACGCTGCGCGGTGAGACGGAACCCGGATTGTTGCAACTGCGAAAGGGCATAACTGCCCTCAAAGCAACCGGCGGAGAACTTCGTCTGCCTTTTTACCATGCGCTCCTCGCCGAAGCCTGTGCCAAAGCAGGCCGGCTCGAAGAGGCGATGGCGAATATCTCGAACGGGCTCGCGTTTCAGAACAAGAACTCGGAGGTGTGGGCCGCGCCGTATTTGCACCTGGTCCACGGCGACCTGCATCTTCTCGACGGCAGACGCGATCTGTCGCGTTCGAGTTATCTTCAGGCGCTCGACTCCGCGCGGCATGTCGGGGCCCGCCTGCTGGCGCTGCGCGCCGCCGTCCGCATGTGTAATCTGGAATACGAAACATCAGCGCGGCAGACTCTTCAGAGTCTGTACGGCGAGTTCACCGAGGGCTTCGACACCACGGACCTGCAGGAGGCGCGTCGCCTGCTCGACCGCTCTCCCCACGCCTCCAAAACGCAGGCAACCAGTTGATACGGAACATCTTCGCCGCGCGGTAAACGGCTTTTCTCACCACTGCAGCCCCGCGGAACGCCAGTTTCGGCTCCCTCAGAACGCTCCAGGAACGCCCGGAATGAGAACCTGAACGTGCTTCCCGGCAAACGGAGCCGGGGCCAGAGAGGATGAAGATGCTCCAACAAGAGAATATCGCTCAGTTCCGCGCCCAGTTGCGAGGGGAGTTGATCGCGCCGGCCGATCCCGCTTACGCGAGCGCCAGAAAGGTCTACAATGCCATGATCGACCGGAAGCCCGCCCTGATCGCCAGGTGCGCGGACGAGGCCGATGTGATCGCGGCGCTCCGCTTCGGACAGGAAAACGGCCTGCGCGTATCGGTTCGCGGCGGCGGCCACAACGCCGCCGGACTGGGCGTCTGCGACGACGGACTGGTGATCGATCTTTCCCTCATTCACTATGTGCACGTAGACCCCGTCGCGCGAACGGTGCGTGTCGGCGGAGGCACAACCTGGGGAGACGTTGATCATGCAACGCACGCTTACGGGCTGGCAGTCCCATCCGGCGTCATCTCGACCACCGGAGTTGGCGGACTGACCCTCGGCGGAGGCATCGGTCATCTCACAAGAAAGTACGGCCTGACCATCGACAACCTCCTGTCTGCCGACGTGGTGCTCGCCGATGGCCGTGTCGTGGCCGCGAGCTCTGAGGAAAACAGCGATCTCTTCTGGGCCCTCCGCGGCGGCGGCGGCAACTTCGGTGTCGTCACGTCATTCCTGTTCCGGGCCCATCCTGTTCATACCGTCTGCGCCGGGCCCATGTTGTGGGAGATCGATCAGGCCGCCGACATCATGAAGTGGTACCGCGAATTCATCGTGTCGGCTCCGGAAGACATCAGCGGTTTCTTTGCATTTCTGACAGTACCGCCCGGGCCGCCGTTCCCAGAACCTCTTCACATGAAGACGATGTGCGGAATCGTCTGGTGCTGCACCGGTTCACTGCAACAGGCCAACCAGATCCTTGACCCGATTCGCGCCCATCGCCAGCCGGCGTTCGAGTTCTTCGCCCCCATGCCCTTCCCGATGCTGCAGGGCATGTTCGACGGTTTGTACACGCCGGGGTTGCAGTGGTATTGGAAAGCTGACTTTGTCAGGGAACTAAGCGACCGGGCCATCGACCTTCACGTGGAACATGGCCGGCGTTTGCCTACGTTGCATTCGACCATGCACCTTTATCCGGTGAATGGTGCGGCTCACCGGCCCGGGCGCAACGAAACGCCATGGATACACCGCGACGCCACCTGGAGTTCGGTCATCGTGGGCGTCGATCCGGAGCCGGCGAATCGCGACCGAATCACCGCCTGGGCCCGCGATTACTGGGAGGCGCTGCATTCGTTCAGCGCCGGCAGTGCTTATGTCAACTTCATGATGGAAGAAGGCAACGACCGCATCCGCGCTACCTATGGCGAAAACTACGGCCGTCTGGCCGCGATCAAAGCGAAATACGATCCGGCCAACTTTTTCAATGTGAACCAGAATATTCAGCCAGTTGGGGGGGAAGCCTCATGACCTCCCGGCAAAGTGAGATCCGCCGCGTTGTTCCGCATCCGCCGTTGTGTTTTGTCGCCCCCCCCGATGAGACCACCGCATGGCTGGCGGTCCCTGAGGATGGGCTATGCGCGGTTTGATGCTTTTCGTGACGATGGTTGCCTGTTCCGGCCTCGCCTGGGCCGCGCCCGCGCGGGTTGATGTGCACGTATGCCAACAGGCTGAGGTTCCCGCCGCCGAACTCGCCGGCGCTGAAAAAGAGGCGGCTTACCTGCTGGGCGAGGCAGGCGTCAGCGTCAACTGGCTCGGTTGCACGTGGGCGGAAGGAGACCATCCTGCCGCGCCCGTGGCGGAAGTCGTGTTGCTCATTCGCGAACGCTCACCCTGGCAGGTTCCGGACGGGCGGCAGGTCTGTGGCGCCGCGCTGATCGATCATGATCGCACCGGAACCTATGGGCTGGCGTTCTACGATGGAACCCGGCGGCTCGCCCTGAAAGGGACGATTGACACCGACATTGTTCTCGCTTACGTGATCGCCCACGAGATCGGGCACCTGGCGGGTCTCCGCCACGGGCCCACGGGGATCATGCGCCCCCAGTGGGGCGAGCACGAAATGGAACTCATGAAGAAACACTGGCTGGGTTTTACCGTACAGGAACGCAGTGTTTTGACTGCCGCGCTCGCGTCTCGTGTCGAGGCGCAGACATCCGCGGGTCCCGCCGCAATGACGGGGGAACCGCCATCGGGCGGGCTTCCTCAAAAGGAAGCAGAGAATCCGGCTCGCTGAGGTGAGTCGCATCGCCCCGGAGAACAGAGAGGAGAACAGATATGGAGTTAGCTGACGAGAGATTGATTGACGTCGTTCTGGGGAATGGGCACATGGGAAGTTACTGCCACTGGCCGCGCCGGACGCGCACCGAGGCGCCGGGTCTGGCCGGCCTGAAGTCGCGGCTCAAAAGAATCTGGATGGCGGGCGACCACGACCGGCTGTCCCGTTACCTGGAGCCCGCCGCGGCGGATTTCTTCAAGCGTTTGTCCGTGCCGCGAGGCTCCCGGCTCCTCGATGTCGGGTGCGGCTCAGGCCAGTTTGCTTTGATCGCGTCCCGCAATGGCATAGCCGCCACGGGCATCGATATCGCCGAGAACCTGGTCGAACGAGCGAGGGAGCGCGCCAGAATCGAGCAACTGGACGCGCAATTCCGGGTGGCCGACGCCGAGGCGCTCCCATTCGCCGACTCGAGCTTCGATTTCGTGACCAGTCTCACCGGCGCGATGTTCGCTCCGCGCCCCGACGTTGTTGCCGGCGAACTTCTGCGCGTCTGCCGCCCCGGCGGCACCATCGCCATGACGAACTGGACTGCGCAGGGCTTCATTGGAAAGCTGATGCATCAGATTTCCGGTTTCATTGCGCCTCCCGGAATGCCGGACCCGGCCCTGTGGGGAGACGAAAGCATGGTTCGGGAACGTCTCGGCCCCGGCACTCGCGGCGTGCGGATCGCGCGCGGGAGGGTTGAATTCAGCTTTCCGTTTCCGCCGGCTGAAGTCGTGCGCTTCTTCCGCGAGTACCACGGGCCCGCCAACCGGGCTTTCGCTTCGCTCAATCGGGCCGGCAGGAAGGTTCTTCAGGCCAACCTGGAGGCATTGTGGTCGGAATACAACGTTGCGCGTGACGGCCTCACCAGGGTCGACGCCGAATGGCTGGAGGTTATCGCAGTCCGGGCGTGATTGCGGCGGCCAGGGGAGATGTGTGCGCCATCCGGTGCATGGTTTCTCAATGTTGCCGCCGCTGTCTGGAGCGAACGGCGGAAATCGCAATTGCACGTTTACTGCCTCCTCGCTGGTAAGTCGCCGGCGGGGAGACAGGCCGTGAGTCAGTGAAACTCCTGATTGATGTTCAGGCAGGGGTGCCCGATGATGGGAGGGTTCGCTGGGGGCTGACGGTGGGAAGAATATCGCTCGCATTTGTGTGGGTTCTAAGTGTCTGGGGTCAGCCGGCGGTGCTGACGTGGCATAACGATAACGCGCGAAGTGGCCAGATTATCAACGAAACGCTTCTCCAGCCGGCCAACGTGAATTCTTCAACGTTCGGGAAGCTTTTTACAATTCCCGTCGACGGACATGTCGATGCTCAGCCACTCTATGTCCCCGCGGTCAACATCGGCGGAGCTCTGCACAATGTACTGGTCGTCGCTACCGAAAGCGACTCGGTATACGCGTTCGACGCTGATACCGGCGCCGTCCTCTGGCATGCGTCGCTTCTGCTGCCCGGCGAGACAACCTCTGAACCTGTCTATGGTTGTGGCCAGGTTTCTCCACAAATCGGTGTGACGTCCACGCCGGTCATCGATCCTGGAGCGGGACCGAATGGCGCGGTGTACGTGGTAGCCATGTCGAAGGACTCGAACGGCAACTACTTTCAGCGCCTTCACGCTCTTGATCTGGTGACCAAAGCGGAGTTGTTCGGCGGCCCGGTAGCGATTCAGGCCACTTATCCGGGCAGCGGCGACAACAGCAGCGGTGGAAAAGTGGTTTTTGAACCCAAAGCTTACAAGGACCGCGCCGGGTTGCTCCTGCTCAATGGAATCGTCTACACATCGTGGGCTTCCCATTGCGATATCCGGCCCTACACTGCGTGGGTAATCGGCTATGACCGGCTGACTCTCCAGCAGGTCAATGTGATCGATCTGACGCCCAACGGATCCGAGGGATCCATCTGGGGCAGTGGGGCCGGCCCTGCGGCCGATGCCGGCGGGAATGTCTACCTGCTCATGGCGAACGGAGCGTTCGATACTACCCTGAACGCGAGTGGGTTTCCTAATCAGGGGAATTACGGCAACGCCTTCGTGAAGCTGTCATCCGCCGGCCGGACGCTTACGGTAGCTGACTACTTCGCCATGGACAACGACATCAGCGAAGACGACGGAGACGTCGATCTCGGCTCCGGTGGCGCGATGCTGTTACCGCCTCTCACGGATAGTCAGAAGCGCTCACGCAATCTGGCGGTTGGGGCGGGCAAGGACGGAAATCTCTATGTGGTCGACACCGGCAATATGGGCAAGTTCAGCCCGTCGTCTAACCAGGTCTATCAGGAACTGACGGGAGCGCTCCCGGGTGGCATATGGTCGGCGCCGGCCTGGTTCAATGGGAGCGTCTACTATGGCTCGGTGGGCAGTCATATACAGGCATTTCCCTTCGCAAATGGGTTGTTCACCGCGAATCCCGCAACCACCGGTACTTCATTCGGATATCCTGGAGCGACCCCGAGCGTTTCGGCAAATGGATCGAACTACGGAATCGTATGGGCGTCGGAGAACACGAATCCAGCGGTTCTGCATGCTTATCGGGCCGACGACCTCAGCACCGAGCTCTACAACAGCAATCAGGCAACAGGCAGCCGCGATCACTTCGGTGCGGGGAACAAATTCATAACTCCCACCGTCGCGAACGGCAAGGTGTACGTCGGCACGACCAATGGCGTGGGGGTTTTCGGCCTTTTGCACTGCAGCTATTCGATAGACCAGCACGCATTGTCGTTTCTGCAGGCGGGCGGAACCGCATCTGTCAACGTGACAACTTCTTCCGCGTGTGTATGGAGCGTCAGTACCGACGCGTCTTTTGTCACCATCAATGGCAGCATCGGAGCCACCGGGAGTGCTTCGGTCTCTTTCAATGTGGGGGCCAATGGCACCGGTTCCACTCGCATCGCTCACCTGACTATTGCGGGGCAGACCCTGACCGTTAGCCAGGGCACTGCAGGAGTGTCATATACCCTGACAACGGCCGTTGTTCCGGCTGGGTCGGGGATGGTAACTGCATCGCCGGGCGCGTCCGGGTTGACGTATCCCTCTGGAACCCGGGTGTGTTTGACCGCGACACCGGCCTCGGACTGGATGTTCACTTCATGGAGCGGGGCCACGCTGGATGCTCAAAACTGCCTGGTGATGAACGCGAATACGACGGTCTCAGCCAGGTTCACTTGTGTTGCCGGCTGTCTCCTGCTGGATCAGGAGGACTTGTGGTTTGGCGCCACCAGTCGGGGGGCCATCGTAA
>Ga0335083_10011166_pt1 | contig 10807 bp, 5 predicted proteins | sample Lox_Sample_42_FD_206716 | JGI IMG/M metagenome (GOLD analysis project Ga0335083, IMG submission 206716) | Soil microbial communities from Loxahatchee National Wildlife Refuge, Florida, United States - Lox_Sample_4.2 | ecosystem: Environmental > Terrestrial > Soil > Wetlands | place: USA: Florida... | reverse complement strand
GCCTTGCCTGTCTCGGGCAATTCGAACAGCCGGCCTTCCTGCAGGGCGGTCAGGATGCTTCGCATGATCTCGGCTCAGTGTTAGTCGGTCCCGAATTTCCGGGCAAACCACATCTTCACGCTGTGCGTGAGGAAGCTGTAGCCGATCAAGAAGCCCGTCACCCAGATGAAGTACACCGGCGGAAGCGGCACCAGACCGAGATAACGACCCACCGGCGAATAGGGCAGCCAGATGCCGACGGCCATGATGAGCACGGTCGTGAAGCTCATGGTCTTGCTGGCGCGGCTCTGGATGAACGGAATGCGGTGGGTGCGGATGATGTGGACGATCAGCGTCTGGGTGAGAATCGACTCCACGAACCAGCCCGTATGAAACAGCGCCGCGGAATAGGTGGCGTCGGACCGGACGCCGTGCGCGAAAAACCGGGCCAGCGCCGCCGGCGCCGGCAGGTCGAGATGGATGCAGCCGAAGAAATACAGCATCAGGAAGAACGTGGCATAGTCGAAGACCGAGCTGATCGGCCCGATGAAGACCATGAAGTTCTGGATGCTCTTGATGTTCCAGCGCCGCGGCTTGTCCAGGTACTCCCGGTCGACGTTGTCGAGCGGGATGCCGACCTGGGAGAAGTCGTAGAGTAGATTGTTCACCAGCACCTGGATGGGCGCCATCGGGAGGAACGGCAGGAAATAGGCGCCGCCGACCACGCTGAACATGTTTCCGAAATTGGAACTCGCCCCCATTTTGATGTACTTGATGATGTTCCCGAAGACCTTCCGGCCCTCGATGATCCCGTCCTCGAGCACGAGGAGGCTCTTCTCCAGCAGGATGATGTCGGCGGACTCCTTGGCGACATCCACGGCCGTGTCGACCGAGATGCCCACGTCGGCCGCCTTCATCGCGAGCACGTCGTTGATGCCGTCGCCCATGAAGCCCACCACCCGCCCCTGGCCGCGCAGGGTTTTGATGACCTTTTCCTTCTGGTCCGGCGTCAGGCGCGCGAACACGTTGGCCTCGTTCACCTCGCGGCCGAAACCCGCCTCGTCGAGGGCCGCGAGCTGCGGGCCCGTCGCCACCCGCGTGACGGACATGGCGACGTCGTGGCAGACCTTGCGCGTCACGAGCTCGTTGTCACCGGTCAGGATCTTCACCGCCACGCCGGAGCGGGCCAGCGCTTCGATCGCCTTGGCCGCCGTGTCCTTGGCCGGATCGAAGAAGGCGATGTAGCCCAGCAGAATCAGCTCGGATTCGTCGGCGACGGAGAACGTCTGCTTCGAGCGGTCGAACTCCCGGTACGCGATGGCGAGCACGCGGTAGCCCTGCGCGCTCAGGTTGCGGTACTCGTCCATCAGGTCGTCGCGGATCAGCCGGATGAGGGGGTTGATGTCCTCGTCGACCTGGTAGTTGTCGCACACCGCCGCGACTTCCTCGACCGCCCCCTTGCACACGAGCACGTGGCGGTCCTCATAGTCGATCACGACCGACATCCGCCGCCGCTTGAAGTCGAACGGGATCTCGTCGACCTTCCGGCAGTTGCGCTCCACGTCGAGCTCGGTGTGGGCGAGGATGGCGCGGTCGAGCAGGTTGCGCAGGCCGGTCTGGTAGAAGCTGTTCATGTAGGCGTAGCGCAGCACGTCCTCGCTCGGCCGGTTGGTCACGTCGACGTAGCGCTCGAGCACGACGTGATCCTGGGTCAGCGTGCCCGTCTTGTCCGTGCAGAGCACGTCCATCGCCCCGAAATTCTGGATCGCGTGGAGGTGCTTCACGATGACCTTCTTCCGGGCCATCATCAGCGCGCCCTTCGAGAGGCACACTGTCATGATCATTGGCAGCATCTCCGGGGTCAGGCCCACCGCCACGGACAGGGCGAAGACCAGCGCCTCGGCCCAGTTGTGCTTGGTCAGGCCGACGATGAGGAAGGTGATCGAGACCATGATCACCATGAACCGGATCATCAGCCAGGTGAAGCCGCGCACACCCTTGTCGAAACTGGTCGCCTCGCGCTTCGCGCCGAGCTTCTCGGCGAGCGAGCCGAAGAAGGTGCCCGCCCCCGTGGTGACCACGACGCCGCGGGCCGAGCCGCTCAGCACGTTGCTGCCCATGAAGCAGGCGTTGCTGTACTCGAACGCCGCGCGTCCCGCCGCCGGCACGGCGTCCGCGTTCTTCTCCACCGGCATCGACTCGCCGGTGAGAGCCGACTGGGTGACGAAGAAATCCTTGGCGGAGATGATGCGCAGGTCCGCCGGGATCAGGCTGCCCGCCGCCAGCACCACCACGTCGCCGGGCACCACCTCCTCCAGCAGGACCTCCACCTCGTGGCCGTCGCGGACGACCGTCACGGTGGTCCGCACGAGCTTCTGCAGCTTCTCCACCGCACGCGAAGAGCGTGTTTCCTGGAAATAGGACAGGAATACGCTCAGGAATAGCATGCCGCCGACGACCAGCGTCGACCGCAGATCCCCCATGAGGTAGGAGACCAGCGCGATGACGAGCAGCTGGATCACGAGCGGATTGCGGCAGCGATCGAGCAGGTCGAGCAACACGGAGTGCCGGTGCCCGACCACCACCGTGTTGGGTCCCACGCGGTCCAGCACCTCGGCCGCTCCGGCCACGCTCAGCCCGTTGCCGGAAGTGCCCAACTGGCTGAACAATTCCGTCTCTGGGATGGAATAGAGATTCGTGGGGGGCTTCAAAATTCCGGGTCGAAACTCAACGGTTCGCCATGGTGATTCAAGGCGAATAGCGGACGGCCCAGGTTAAATCGGGTCGACGGCGGGCGACCCCGTCCCCGGGGCCCGGATTGCCGCTTCGCAGGGGGCTGGCCGACCCAGTCTGCCCCCGCCCTGAATGCCGTCTTGCCGACCCTTGGAGCCAGCTACCAGCCCGCGACTCACGATCCACCACCAACGTTGACGGGCGCCTTCGCGCCCACGCCATGAGGTCCACCGGGCCGCCCCGGGGGCTGGCTCCCGTGCATTGTGCAGTCCGGTGAGCCTCCGGTCCCGCGAATCGCAATGCTCATGGGCGCCCGCCGGCAGTGGCGAAAATCTTAGCTGATTGTCGGCCAGCAGGTTCGGAGAGTCAGATCCGGTCTGGCACCATTCTAGGTACAAGCCAAGCGACTGCATCAACCGCACTCTTCCCATCATGCCCATGACCACGCCTGATTTCCAATCCACCGCCGGCCTGCGGCACGCCCCGAGCCCCGATGCCTCCGCGGGCGACCTTCCGCAGGATTCGAACCTGCTGCAGCGCTTCGCCACGGGCGACGAGTCTGCGTTCACCGAGATCGTCAACCGCTACCGCGGCAAGATTTTCAGCCTGACCCTGAACCTGCTGCACAACGCCGCCGACGCCGAGGAGATCACCCAGGACACCTTCATCCGCGCCTACCGCGGCCTCGCGCGGTTCCGCGGCGAATCCTCGCTCTCCACCTGGCTCTATCGCATCGCCCTTAACCTCGCCCGCAACCGCTACTGGTATTTCTTCCGGCGCCGCCGGCAGAACTGGGTGTCGCTCGACCGGCCGCTGAACGATGACTCGCAATCCACCCTCGCCGACCTCGTCGCCTCCACCGACCACGACCCGGCGCAGGAGACCGCGACCAGCGAGTTCAACTCCCTCGTCGCCACCTGCCTCGAGCGCCTCGACCAGAAGCACCGCGAGATCCTGATCATGCGCAACGTGCTCGATCTGTCCTACGAGGACATCGCCCGGGCGTTGGGCATCAACGTCGGTACCGTCAAGAGCCGCATCGCCCGGGCCCGCGAATATCTGCGCACCCTGCTCGCCGAGCTGTGCCCGGACCTGGCCCCGGCGCTCTCGCTCGCCGACTTCTTCCTCACCGCCCGCGCCGTCTACGGCCAGCCGGCGATCAGCTACGCCTGAACCGCTCGGGCCGCGAGGCGGCCCCGGAACCCGGGCGCCTCTGGCTGACCGAGGAGCTCCAGCGCTTCCGCCCCATGAAATCGAACCGACTCTATCATCGCCTGGCGGCCTGGCTCCACGCCCACCGCCCGCTGCGCTGGGTCGAGACCATCGTGGCCGACTTTTCGGAGTGGACCCCCTGGTAGTCCGCGGCGGAGCGGGGCCGGCCGCCAGCCGGTCTCTCCGGCGGCCGGGTCCACGCCGGTTCCACGCTCAAAACCGGGCTTCGATGCCGGCAAACACCCCGGCACCCAGGGCGGGATAGCCGGCCACCTCCTCGTAGTGGCGGTCGAGGAGGTTTTCCACCCGCAGCTTGACCGTGAGCCGGTCCGTCGCCGCCCACGCGGCATAGAGGCGGACGACGGTGTAATCCGGCGCGTCGATCGTGGCGAAGGTTACCGGATCGACGTCCTGACGGTCGGCCACGTAGACCAGGCCGGCGCCTCCGCTCCAGCGGCCCGCGCGCCGCTCGACCCCGGCTGTCAGCGTGTGGCGGGGACGGCGCAGGAGGCGGGTTTGCTGCGTCAGATCGTCGGCCTCGAGGTAGTTGCAGCCCAGCCGCGCCTCCCAGCCCGGCGCCAGCCGCTCCTTCCAGGCGAACTCGAGGCCGCGGGTGCGCGCCCGATCGACGTTGGCCGTGGTGCCGGGAAACACCGAGAAGTCGTAGACGATCAAGTCGCGGTAATCGTTCTCAAACCAGGTGGCGCTGACCGCGCCGCGGCCGTCCGCCAAGTAGAGGTCCGCCCCGCCGTCCCACCCGCGGGCGTGCTCGGGCTGGAGCCGGGGATTCCCGACGTAGTAGGCGCTCTGGCCGTAGAGATCGAGGAAGCTCGGCGAGCGGAAGGCGGTGCCGTAGCTGGCCCGGAGCTTCAGGCGCCGCGGCACCGGCAGCCATGCCGCCGTCACCCGTCCCGTGGTCGCCCGGCCGAAGGTGTCATGATCATCGCTCCTCAGGCCGCCGGTCAGGAAGACATTCGGCGTCGGCGTCCACTCCTCCTGCGCAAAGAACGCCAGGAGGTTCTGCTGGTGGTCGATGTCGCCGAATCCGTCGTTGCGCGTGTGGCTGCGCTCCGCCGTGAGCCCCGCGGTCAGGCGCTGCCCCGCGCCCGCCTGCCACGTGTTCTGCCAGTCGAGCACCGCCCGCTGGTTCCGCACCACCGTCACCTGGGTGGGCTGGCCGGGCGTCGGATTCACCGACACGAAGCGGCGGTCCTGGCCCCCGAAGGTCACCCGCCCCGACCACGCCGGCGACGCCGTGTAGTCGGCGAACAGCGTCGCCAGCTGGTTCTGCTCGCGATCCCGGTTGTCCGGGTCGTTGGTGAACCGGTCGCCCGGCGACCCGTAGCGGCTGAGGAAGCCGCGCCACGTCGCGCCGAGCGCGAGCTGCGTATTCACCCGGCGGTCGAGGCGCAGCGCGTAATTCGTCCCGGCAAAGGCATTGTTCACCCGCTGGTTGTCGGTGTGTCCGACGCTCAGCCAGGTGTTGTAGGCCCAGCCGCCCTGCGCGCCCTGCGCGCTGATCGTGCCGCGCACCGTGCCGAAGGATCCGCCCTCGACTCCGACGCTGGCCGCGGGCGCCCCCTCCCCCGGCTGCATCCGCAGCGCCACCACCCCCCCGACGGCCTCGCCGCCGTAGAGGGTGCTCTGGGGGCCCCGCACGATCTCGACGGAGTCGGACGGGGACAGGCTCGCACCGCCCAGAAACACGGCGTAGTCCGTGTCCGGATCGTTCATCCGGAGTCCGTCCACGAGGAACAGCGTCTGGTTGGAGTTCGCGCCGCGCAGGAACAGCGAGGCCGACGCCCCGGGGGCGCCGCTGGCGAACACCGGCAGGCCGGCGACGGCGCCCAGCGCCCCGCCGAAGGTGTCGATCTGTTGCCGGGCCAGATCGGCGCCGGAATAAAAGTCGACGCTGCTACCGAGTTCGCCGGCGGACACGGGTGTCCGGGTAGCCGTGACCACGACCTGGTCCAGCGGCACGGATCCGGTACCGGCCTGGGCCGCGAGACGGCCCATGACGAGCGGCAGCAACCCGAGGGTTGCCACCAGCGGAAGGAAGGACTGGCGCGCGGTGCGCGCCGTGGAACGAGTATGCATGTCTGCTCTGCCTGGTTGCCTGGGAAGAGCAGAAATCGGGAGCTCGAGGCGGTCCGCAACTTCTTCCGGCCCGCCGCACCCGTCACTTCCACTCTCACCCTTCATTGATGCGATGAAGGTTTTCGCCGACGCGCGCATCCGCGCCGGCGTCGTGAGCTTCCAAGGCCAGATATTCGGACTCCGCATTTCCCGCCCGCGCCCCCGCCGGATGCCCTCCGGCCGGTTCGCTGGCTTCCTCGCCCCTCGCCTTCACCGAGGCTGGCGCCTCAATTGGCTTTGGCGACCGTTTCGTCCCGCGCACCGGCTCGAGCAAGCCCGAGTCGCCGCGCGGCACACCCGGTCGTCCGGGGTCTGTGATGCGATACCGCAGCGCTACTGTGGCCGATTCCCACGGCCTTCCCTGCGTCCCTGGAACCGAAACAAAGAACGAGGCGGCGATCCCAAGCCTCCCGCCGATCCGCGGCAAGCGCCTTTTTTCCCGCCCGCCGCGGCGCGCCTCCGCCCGCGGGCACGGCCGGCGATTTCCGGTCTTGCCAAAATACATATCATCATATCTTGATATGTAGATACATTTTCTATGCCCACCGCCCTCCCACCGGAATCGTCCGCCGCCACCGAACTCCGCCGGCTGTTCGGGGAGCGCATCGTCATTCTCGAGGGACCCAAGGGCACGATGGCGCAGGCCCACCGGCTCTCGGAGGCCGACTTCCGCGGCGAGGCGTTCCGCCGCCATCCCCACGACCTGCGCGGCGACCACGACATCCTCTGCCTGACGCAGCCCGCGCTCATCGAGGGAATCCACCGCAGTTTCATCGCGGCGGGCGCCGACATCGTCGCAACGAACACCTTCAACGGCACGCGCATCTCCCAGGCCGACTACCACACCGGCGACCGGGTGGCGGACATCAACCACGCGGCCGCGCAGCTCTGCGTCCGCGCGGCCCGCTGGGGCGCCGAGCGCTTCGGGCGGCGCATCTTTGTCGCCGGCGCCCTCGGGCCGACCAATCGCACCGCCTCGCTTTCGCCCGACGTCAACCGGCCCGACTACCGCGCCGTCACCTTCGACGAACTGGTCGCCGCCTACCTCGAGCAGGCCCGGGCCCTGGTCGAGGGCGGGGTCGAGATCCTGCTCGTCGAGACGATCTTCGACACCCTCAACGCCAAGGCGGCGCTCTTCGCGGTGGAGAGTCTCTTCGACGAACTGCCCGTGCGCCTGCCGGTGATGATCTCCGGCACGATCACCGACGCCTCGGGCCGCACGCTTTCCGGGCAGACTCTCGAGGCCTTCTACAACTCGGTGGTCCACGCCCGTCCCTTCAGCATCGGGCTCAACTGCGCCCTGGGCGGCCGGCAGATGCGGCCGTACATCGAGGAGCTGGCGCGCCTGGCCGGCTGCTTCGTCACCTGCTACCCGAACGCCGGCCTGCCCAACGCCTTTGGCGGCTACGACGAGACTCCCGCCGAGATGGCGGCCACCCTCGGCGAGTTTGCCGCCAGCGGGTGGGTCAACCTCCTCGGCGGCTGCTGCGGCTCCACCCCCGCCCACATCCAGGCCATCGCCGCCGCCGCGGCCGGGCGTCCGCCGCGCCGCGTGCCGCCCGCCGACGACACGACCCTCCGTCTCAGCGGCCTCGAGCCGCTGGCCATCGCTTGAATCTCCCTCCGCCCGCCTTCCCGCGGTGAACTCCTCCGCCTCCAGATTCATCGTCATCGGCGAGCGCACCAACCTCACCGGCTCGCCGCGTTTCGCCAAGGCCATCAAGGCCGGCGACTGGGAGGCCGCGCTCGCCATCGCCCGCCAGCAGGTCGAGAGCGGTGCCAACATTCTCGACGTCAACGTCGACGAGGCGCTGATCGACGGCGAGGCCACGATGACCCGGTTCCTCAACTTCATCGCGGCGGAGCCGTCGATCGCCCGCGTCCCGGTCATGCTCGACAGCTCGAAGTGGTCGGTGCTCGAGGCCGGCCTGAAATGCCTTCAGGGCAAGGGCATCGTCAATTCGATCTCGCTCAAGGACGGCGAGGCCGAATTCCTCCGGCGCGCCCGGCTCGTCCGCCGCTACGGCGCCGCCGCCGTGGTCATGGCCTTCGACGAGCAGGGCCAGGCCGTCGACTGCGCCGCCAAGGTCCGCATCTGCACCCGCGCCTACCGGCTGCTGCGCGACCAGCTCGATTTCCCGGCGGGCGACATCGTCTTCGACCCCAACATCCTCACCGTCGCCACCGGCATCGAGGAGCACAACAACTACGCCGTCGATTTCTTCGCCGCGGTGCGCGAGCTCAAGCGCACCCTGCCCGGCGCCAAGGTCAGCGGCGGCGTGTCCAACGTGTCCTTCGCCTTCCGCGGCAACAATCCGGTGCGCGAGGCGATGCACGCGGCGTTTCTCTACCACGCCATCCAGGCCGGCCTCGACATGGCGATCGTCAATGCCGGCATGCTCGGCGTCTACGAGGAGATCCCCGCCGACCTGCGGGAGCGGATCGAGGACGTGCTGCTCAACCGCCGGCCCGATGCCACCGAACGCCTCGTCACCTTTGCCGATCAGCTCAAGGCCCACCAGGGCGGCGCCTCCAAGACCGAACTCAAGGAGGACCTCGCCTGGCGCGACGAGCCGGTCGAGGCGCGGCTCAAGCACGCCCTGGTCAAGGGCATCGACTCGTTCGTCGAGGCCGACACCGAGGAGGCGCGGCAGAAGTATCCGCGGCCGCTCGAGATCATCGAGGGCCCGCTTATGGCCGGCATGCGTGTCGTCGGCGACCTCTTCGGCGCGGGCAAGATGTTCCTGCCCCAGGTGGTGAAATCCGCCCGCGTGATGAAGAAGGCGGTCGCCTATCTCACGCCGTTCATGGAGGACGAAAAGCGCAAGGTTGCCGCCGCCGGGGGCCGGGTGCGCGCCCAAGGCTGCGTCGTCATGGCCACCGTCAAGGGCGACGTCCACGACATCGGCAAGAACATCGTCGGCGTCGTCCTGGCGTGCAACAACTACGAGGTCATCGACCTCGGCGTCATGACGCCGTGCGAGAAGATCCTGGCCACCGCCGCCGAAAAACAGGCCGGCCTCATCGGGCTGTCCGGCCTGATCACGCCGTCGCTCGACGAGATGGTCCATGTATCGAAGGAGATGCAGCGGGCGGGCCTCCACCTGCCGCTGCTCATCGGCGGCGCCACCACCAGCGCGGCGCACACCGCGGTGCGCATCGCCCCGGAGTATGCCGGGCCGGTCGTCCACGTGCTTGACGCCTCCCGCGTGGTCAACGTGGTGAGCTCACTCCTCAGCCCGGAGCGCCACGCCGCCTTTGTCGCCGAGGTCCACGGGCGCCAGGAGGAACAGCGGCAGGATTTTGCAAATCGCCGGGCCCGCCGTCCCCTCCTCCCGCTGGCCGCGGCGCGCGCGCACCGTGCGACGTGCGACTGGGCCGCGATCGATATTCCGCGGCCGGAGTTCCTCGGCCCGCGCGTTTTCGACTCGGTGCCGCTGGACGAGATCGTCCCGTTCATCGACTGGGGGCCGTTCTTCAGCGCCTGGGAGCTGCACGGCCGCTTCCCCGACCTGCTCCAGGATCCAACGGTCGGCGCGGAGGCGTCCCGTCTCTACGAAGACGCCAGAAAGCTGCTGGCCCGCATCGTCGCCGAACGGCGCTATACCGCCAAGGCGGTCGTCGGCTTCTGGCCGGCCAACGCTGTCGGCGACTCCGTCGAACTCTACGGCGACGAGCAGCGTGCGCAGGTCGTCGCCCGCTTCCATTTCCTGCGTCAGCAGCAGGAGAAGCCGGCCGACCAGCCCAACCTCTGCCTGGCGGATTTCGTGGCCCCGCGCGACAGCGGCCGGCTCGACTTCCTCGGCGGCTTTGCCGTCACGGCCGGCCACGGGGTCGAGGCGTTCGCCAAGGAGTTCGAGGGCCGCCACGACGACTATTCCGCCATCATGGCCAAGGCGCTGGGCGACCGGCTGGCCGAGGCACTGGCCGAGCTCACCCACAAGCGCGCCCGCGACTTCTGCGGCTACGGCCGCCGCGAGACGCTGTCCGTGGAGGAGATCATCCGGGAGAAATACCGCGGCATCCGGCCGGCCGCCGGCTATCCCGCCTGCCCGGACCACACCGAAAAGCGGACCCTGTTCGACCTGCTCGGCGCGGAGTCGGCGACCGGCATCACGCTCACCGAGAGTTTCGCCATGCACCCGGCCAGCAGCGTGAGCGGCCTCTATTTCAATCACCCGGCGGCGAAGTATTTCGCCGTCGGCAAGCTCGGGCGCGACCAGGCGGAGGACTACGCCGGCCGCAAGGGCGGCCCGGTGGCGGCCGTCGAGAAGTGGCTGGGGCCGTATCTGGACTACGAGCCCGCCTGACCCGCCGGCGCCGGGGACGGCGCGCCGGCTGGTGAAGACCAGACAAATCGTCGCCCGGCAGTTGAGCGGGGCGCCCCGGTGGGCATCGTACGCGCGATGTCCGACCCTGCCGCCAGCCCGCTTGCCGGAAGCCCGCCGGCCGCGATCGCCGGCCTGGCGGCGGCCGGACCGGCGCCGGCGCTCGGCTTCATCTTCGTCACGTTGGTGCTGCTGGTGCTCGGGTTCGGGATCATCATCCCGGTGCTGCCGGGGCTGGTGACCCAGTTCGAGGGCGGCAGCGTGGCGGAGGGCTCGAACGCCTACGGCTCGCTCATCGGCGTGTTCGCGTTGATGCAGTTCGTCGCGTCGCCAGTCCTCGGCGCGCTGTCCGACCGCTACGGGCGGCGCCGCGTGCTGTTCGTCGCGCTCGCCGGCTCGATCGTCGACAACCTGGTGAT
>Ga0335083_10011165_pt1 | contig 10807 bp, 12 predicted proteins | sample Lox_Sample_42_FD_206716 | JGI IMG/M metagenome (GOLD analysis project Ga0335083, IMG submission 206716) | Soil microbial communities from Loxahatchee National Wildlife Refuge, Florida, United States - Lox_Sample_4.2 | ecosystem: Environmental > Terrestrial > Soil > Wetlands | place: USA... | reverse complement strand
ACCATCCTTTGGGCCCCGCCGTCCGGGTTTCCGGATGCCGTGTGCGCCATTGCGGCTCGCGAGGAGAACGCGCGTTAGATTCGTCTAATCCGTTCAGAGGTTTCACCCTCCCGAGCCCGGAAAGCTCCCGAGGGTTTTTTTGTACCCATGCCTTCGCGACACTTCCCGGGTTCGGGCTACTGAAGAAAAGCCCGTGTCATGTCTGAGATTGCAGATCTTTCCGAATTCGACATCGCCCACGCCGGCGCGCGCGTCAGCGGCCATGGCCTGGATGCGTGGATCGCCGAAGCACGCGAGCTGTTGAAGCTCGCGGGCCCGCTGGCGCTCACCCAATTGGCGCAGATGGCGATCAACGTCACCGATACGCTGATGCTCGGCCGCTTCTCGAAGGAGGCATTGGCCGGCGCGGTGCTCGGCAACACGCTGTTCTACTTCACCTGGATCTTCGCTTCAGGCCCCACGGCCGCTGTCGCACCGCTCATCGCGCATGCGCTCGGCGCCGATCCCAACGATTACCGCAATGTGCGGCTGGTCACACGGATGGGATTCTGGGCGGTGCTCATCCTCTCCGTGCCGCTGGTCGTGTTCCTGATGTTCGCGAAATCCATATTGCTCGCGCTCGGTCAGGATCCGGTGCTGGCGGACGCGGCGAGCAAATTCGTCGTGCCGCTATCGCTCGGCCTGCCCTTCTCGCTGTGCTTTCAGGTGCTGCGCAGTTACGCGACCGCGCTGTCGCGGCCGACTGCGCCGCTGGTGGTAATGCTCGTCACCATCGTGTTCAACGCGATCGGCGACTACATCCTCATCTTCGGCCATTTCGGCGCGCCGCGCCTTGGCCTGATGGGATCGGGGCTCGCCAGCGCCTGCTCGCTCCTGTTCAGCTTTGTGCTGTTGACCATCGTGGTGCGTTCGAAGCCGACCTTGGCGCGCTATCACGTGTTCCGCAAAGCCTGGCAGCCGGACTGGTCGCGCCTGGCCGAAATCTACCGGCTCGGCATGCCCATCGGCGTTACCATGCTGTTCGAGGCGACCCTGTTCTTCTCGGCGAACTTCATCATGGGAACGTTCGGGGTTGCGGCGGTGGCAGCACATGCCATCGCCATGAGCGTGCCGTCGGTCACCTTCATGGTGCCGCTCGGTGTCGGCATGGCGGCGACGGTGCGCGTGGGTCTTGCGGCCGGTGCGCGCGACGGCGAAGCGGTGCGGCGCGCGGGCTACTCCGCGCTGATCGTGGCGACGGCGTTCATGAGCGTGTGCACCATTCTCATCTTCGCCTTCCCGTTCGACATCGCCTCGCTCTACCTGCCGGCGATTCCGGCGAACATTCCCGTGCTGCTGCTCGCCGTGTCGTATCTCTACTGGGCGGCGGCGTTCCAGGTGTTCGACGGATTGCAGGTGGTGGCGGCGCTCAGCTTGCGCGGACTGAAGGATGCGCGCATGCCGATGTGGCTGGCTGGCGCGAGCTATTGGCTGATCGGGTTCCCCACCTGCCTGTGGCTCGGCAAGGGACTGCACATGCAGGGCGTGGGCGTGTGGATCGGTCTCGCCGTCGCGTTGTTCGCAGCGGCAATGCTGATGTGCTGGCGGTTCTGGTATCTCAGCCGCAGGGCCTAGCGAGGTCTCAACCAATTTAACCGTGCCTGCGAAGAACCGATTGGCCCACCCTGCCGGCACTCGACAGGGTGGGCCGCGTCCGTATGATGTGACGGGGCTTCGGGCGGACAGCGCGATTTCAACGCGAGCGTGCGCCTGTCGGGGATCGGATTGGTGTCAGACGTCCAGGATGCTGCCACCGCCGGCACGCGCGAACTGCTCGCGACACTCGAAGCGCGGCACGACCGGGCGATCCCGGAAATCGCGCGGCGGATCGCGAGGGCGAAATCGGAGCTCGGCGATGTGCGCGGGGCCGTCGCAACGCTCACCGAATCCATGGCGCAACATCCCGGCGACCTGACGCTCGTCGAACAATGCGCGCGATTCAAGCTCAAACTGGGCGATGCGGCAGGCGTGCTCGCCTTGCTTGCACCGCTCGAGGCCGATGCAAAGCCGAACATGGCACTTTTGCTCGCCCGCGCGCGGGCGCAAAAGAATGGCGCGCAGGCGGCCGCCGCCACACTCCGGCGCGCGCTGGAGCGTCACGCCGGAAACCCCGACCTTGCGCGGCAATGCGCGACGTATCTGATGGAGGCCGGCGATGCCAACGGCGCCGTCGCGCTCCTGACACCGCTGACGGATGTGTTGCTGCCGGCGGGGGTTGTTGTGTTGGCGCGCGCGATGTCTGAGACGGGGGACTTGGCTCCGGCAGAGTCCGTCGTCAACCGCGCGCTCGAGCGTTTCCCGGAGGAAACGCTTCTCGTGGGACAACTCGCGGAACTGTATCTGGCGACGGGACGATCGCGCGATGCGGTCGAATTGCTTTCGCAGGTCGAGGACACGGCGCCCGCCCCCCAATTGCTGCTGTTGTCCAAGGCGCGCCTGACCGGCGGCGATCCCGCAGGCGCGCTGGCCACATTGGAACGCGCCGTCGAGCGATTTCCTGCCAACGCGACGCTTCTTCAGGGCCTGGCGTCCGCACGCTGGATGATGGGGGATGCGAAAGGCGCGCTTGCATTGCTGGACCGCGTTCCCGAACCGCATGCAACGAGCTGGTTCTCCGCGCGCGCCCAGGCACTGGAGACGCTTGGCGATCTGCCCGCCGTCGAGGCTGCGCTCCGTCAGGGACTCGTGGCCTTTCCCGACGATGTGCCGCTGCTGTCGCAACTGTCCAAATGCCTGACGGCCCAGGAACGCATCGACGAAGCGCGTGCCGTCGGCACGACGATCGAGAACGTCGTCGTCAAGAACCCGAAGAGTCTCGGCACCCTCGTCACGTCCTACTTCATTTTCGGCGATGCGCAGGGGGCTGCGGATCTCATCGCGCGTATTCTGTCAAAACTTGAAGCGGCGAATCCCAGCCGCGCAACGACCCAGGCCCTGATCGACCTGATACCCGGAACGCGTTTGCTGCGGGCCGACATCGGGGTGCCGTTGCTGCAACGGATCCTTGCGCGCTTGAGCGCCCAGGCTGCGGCGCTGACGATCGATCAGCAGGTCACGGCCGCAGTCGCTTGCGGCGTTGTCGAGGACCACGATGGCCTGCGGCGGCGGGTGCACGCGATGACACCGAAACTCGAGCGGGTGAAGGACGTCATCGAAGCAATTTCGCTGGCCGCATGGGCGAACGATCTGGAGGCCATGGCCACGCTGCAAGATCGCTTCCGCAGCGCGGTCGAACGCGAGCAGAGCGCCGCTGGTGGTGGGGGAGCGAAGATCGGGCCTGTGAACTCCATACGGGTTTTCGCGGACGCGGAACTCGGCACGGCGGTGTTCGACACCGGCGGAACGGACGTCGTGATCCTGTTCGCCGGTCTCTACAATATTCCGGAAGCCCTGCAGCAGAAGCTCGTGCTCGGGCCGCTGGCGCGCGGCGCCGATGTCGTGCGACTCTTCGACATGCGCCGCGACGTGCTCTTGTCCGGCGTGGGACCCTTCACGACGGAGCGCGAACAATCCTTTGCGGCGCTGAAACGGCTCGTCGCCGAACGCGGCTACCGGCGCGTGATCTGCGCCGGCACGTCGGGCGGCGGAATGCCGGCGGCGATTTACGGCGATGCCATCGGCGCGGATCGGGTCGTGGTCTTCTCGACGGGAACGTTCTTTCCGCCGGATGACGATCGGCTGGAGCGGCGCGCCCGCGCCTTTCTGCACAAGGTTCGTTCGACCGGTATCGAGATCGGCAGCGACAATCTCGAAATCTGGATGCGGCCCGGACCGCACCCCGAACTCCACATCCACTATCCGGCAATGAACCCCCAGGATGCACGCCATGCGCTGCGGATGCAGGAAGCACCCGGGGTCAGCTTGTATCCCGTTGCGACGGCCCAGCACAATTTCTTTTCGATGCTGAGCGCCGAAGAACTGGCAGCTGCGATTCTCGGAACGCCGTGATGAAGCGTGGCCGCGGTTCTGGTATCTGAGCCGGAACCGCTAGCCCATCCGGCGCAAGGTCAGCGGGAGTTGCGGGCCTCGAGGCGTTCGAGCATCTCGCGATCCTCTTCCGTACGGCGCGCCCATTCCGATCTGCGCGCGCAAAGGATCATGCTCATCTTGCTCTTGGGCGCAGGCTGGAAACGGCAAATCACCGGATCCTGAAACGGTTGCGCAGGCGCGGAAACCTCGGCCAGACCGTTTGTCGAGCCGCTTTGCTGTTCCGCGAATGCCGGGCTGCCCGATGCAGCCATCAGCGCAATGACAGAAGCCATGAATAGTGTGCGCATCGCGGTCCTCCGTGAGACAATCCGGCAAACCATCAGAATTCGGGCGAAGCGTCCCGGCACTCAGCCCGGATTGAGGTTAACGCCTTCGATCCGCTCCAGCCGCTCGCGGTCCTCGCGTGTGCGGCGATCCCATTCGGATTGCTTGGCACAAACAATGATCTGGGTGGTGCGGGTGTTCATCTTCGTCTGCTGCCGGCAGACGACCGGGTTTTTCATCGGCTCGGCCGGCGCAGAGACCTGCGTCGCACTTGCCCCGGTGTTAGCTTGCGAATCCGCCAGCGCCGATCCGGCGGACAGCAGGACAGCAGCGGTGGAAGCGATGATCAGTAGGCGCATCGTGGTCCCCTAGGTGATTACGATGCTGGAAGACTAGCAGGCTTCGGACGGCGCGCCGCGCAACTTTTCGCGAGGCGCGCCGTATCGCCGGCGCGGGCAACGCTATCCGCCACCGGTGAACCCGCCCCGCTCCAGATTCTCCATATGGGTGCGATCTTCCCGCGTGCGGCGATCCCATTCCGATTTTGTGGCGCAGACCCGCGTGCTGCCGAGACGGGAGCCGGTCGTGCCCTCCATTTTGCAGATAACCGGGTCCTTGACCGGTTCGGCTGCTGCCGGGGTGGTCGTGGGCGTGGCCGTTCCGGCGTTGGCCGGCGCCGGGGTCTGATCCGCGAAGGACAATGACGACGTTCCGGCAAGGCAGAGCGCGGCTATTGCAATCGTCAATCTGGTTGCCATTCGAGTCCCCTGTCTCTCGATGCAAGGCCAGATTGTCCCTGTCCAACTCCGGTTGCAATCGCAGCGCCGGTCACAAAGAAAACGGCCCGGGCTTTTTGGGCCCGGGCCGTCTCTCAAAGTGAGCGAAAACCTGGTCGAATCAGCCGCCGGAGGTGAAGCCGCCGCGCTCGAGATTCTCCATGCGCGTGCGGTCCTGCGCCGAACGGCGATCCCACTCGGACTGCTTGGCGCAAATGCGCTGCACGCCGAGGCGTGAGCCGGTAATCGGCTGGGATTTGCAAACCACCGGATCCTCTTTCGCGACAGTCACGGCCGGAGCGGACGTGGAAGCGGCAGCGGCTGGTGCGGCGGCCGGGGCCGGTGTGGCCGCCGGGGCAGCTGTGGTTGCGGGGGCCGGCGCCGTGGTGTCGTCGGCAACAGCCGGAAGAACTGCGGCGGAGCCAAGCAAAAGCGCTGCCGCAAAGGCAAAATAGTGTACGCGCATGATTACCCCTTCGGTAACGGATTAGACAACAATGTCACAGGATTAGCGCGTGTTTGCAAGTTAGTCGCGAACCAACCTTTTGTCGCAACCTGTCGCGAGCGAACGGGCGCCGCACCGTCCGTGCAGCGTGGGATCACGATGGCGTGAAGCTTTGCCGCTGTGACAAAGCCCCCACAGCACTTGGGGTTGCAGCCAACAAAGGATAGACTGGACTCGCTTTTGGGTTACATCCTTTTGGGAGGAGGAGACCCGTGAGACAGCTTTATGCTCCGGCCCTGGTGATGGCGTTCGTTCTCGCGAATGGTTCCGCCTTTGCCGATGCGGCAATCGTGGCTGCGCCCGACAGCAAAGCCGAGGTCGTGCCCGACGTCGCGCCCGGCGATGAGATCATGATCGCCTGCGATGCGGTCGAGCATCGCGCGGCGGATTCGGATGTGCGCGTCGTGCTGACCATCTCCGCCCTCCCCGATCAGACCTCGCCCGGCTACAAGAAGGTCCTCGCCACCGACGAAGAGATCGGCAAGTACGGCGTCAAGGTTCGCATTCCCGACGTCCCCGATCTCGCCGACCACACCGTCAACCTCAACGTCTATGTGGTGAACGACAGTTCGCACGCAGGCTGCGATGGCGGACACGTCAAGGTCGTGTCGCACGGTATTCCGGATTTCCGGCGCGATACCTCGTTACCCATCCGCCATTCCTAGAAGCTCAACCGATCGCTACACCTGCGGCAGTGCCGCGACGCGCGACCAGTCCATCCGGCGCGTGGCGTACATTGTGGCGGCCAGCGCGGCAAACAGCAGCACGGCACCGATCAGCAGCGCGTCGTCTTCCTGCCTGAGGATGACGTAGAGCAATCCGTATAATGTGCCGAGCAGAACACAGAGAACGGCCGCCACCTTTCGGCTCGCGAACACGCTCAAGGCGTAAGCCGCGGTGAGCAGCACCGTTGCTGCAGCCGCCGCCAGGTACGAGTAGCCGAAGCCGATATGCTCCGCGAACGACAGCAGCAGCAGGTAGAACAGCACCTGTGCCGCTGCGATCAGCGTGTACTGCATCACATGCAGGCGCTGCGCCGACATCAGTTCCGTCACGAAAAACACCAGCAGCGACAGGCCGACGAACAGGATGGCGTATTTCAGCGAACGCTCGACCAGCTGATAGAAGCCGACCGGCTGATAGAATTTCACGCCGAACAGCGATGAGGTCAGCAGCGGCATGGCATCGGCGGCGGAACGGAAGCTTTGCGCATAGCCGCGCGCCAGATACGGCACGCTCCAGGTCGCATCGAATCCCTTAGGCGACACGCGCCGGTCCGCCGGCAGGAAATTGCCGAAGAAACTGGGATCGGGCCAGCCGGAGTGAATCGCGGCGGTGGTTTGCTGGCCGAGCGGGGCCACGCTCAATTCCTGCGAGCCGCGCAGGCCGATATGCGTCGAGAGCGTCAGCTCATTCGGCGCACCGGACAGTCCCAGCGGCGCATGCATGCCGTTCGCGTTCTTGGACATGGTGCCGATGCCGGGCTGGAACGGCACATCGCGATTGTTCACCCGCAACGCGACGTTACCGGAAAGACCGCGCGGATCGTTCACCAGCACGACCGTGTAGGCGTTCTTCCAGTCGACCCTGGCGTTATCCGGAAACAGGCCGGCAAACGCGGCGGGACCGAAGCTCGCGCCGATATCGATGTTGGAGGTGTAGACCGGCACCTCGAAGATGCCCCGCGCCCGTTTCGTGGTGTCGACCTTCGCCTTCACCGACAGCTGCGATGGCAGGACGACCGCCTCGTCGTGGTTGGTGGTCACCACGGATTTGCCGTCCACCACCGACTGCACATCGACATCGTAGGGGATGAAGATCACCGGACCGGCGATGGTCTGCGTGGCGCCCCATCCCGAGGCAATGTCGCCGGCCGCTTCCGCCGCGCGGCCTTCGCGATCGGACAGCGCCAGGTTGATCGCGAACAGGGGCACGATCATCAGAACGGTGAGCAGGATGACGGCAAGCAGCTTCAGTCCGGGCGAGTTCGCCCGCTTTTCGCCCGCGGGCGCAACGATGTCCGACACGCTTCCCCTCCAAGGATTCGACGTGAGAAGAGACGCTCGCCGTCAATCGCGACGCAAACAAGGCAGCGCGAGGGCATTGCCGGGGCTTTGTTGGCTCGGATTGTGTCGACTAGCCGGGAAATCCGAACCGAGTGCGAATTCGTCTGATCCAAACTATTGAAATCACGACGGCGAAGAAAACGCCCAAAAACGGGATCGGAGATTCGATAGCCCAACCCGCTATTCCTGACATTACGATGAGCAAAACCGTGGTGACATCGGCGGTGACCTTTTGCTTGTTGTACTCGGCGCGTCTGTCGCGCGGCAGCGCCCAGTACCAGCGCCGCAAGCGCGTATATGCTCGAAAGGGATGACTATAGTCGCCGCGCATTAGAGCCTGCTATTCTCCTCTTTTCTTAACGCTGCTGGTATGCAAATCTGCCGGCTGCGAATCCGGCTCCCATTCGGCGCGGAACTTTCTTTGATATTCCAGACCGTCCATCTTCACGTTCCGCCAAAGACCAAAGGCCTCGTCCAGCGCATCGGTTCGTAGCGCCTCCGATTCGCTCTGCCTCTGTTTCCGCGGTTTTTTCTTCACGACGATGGCTCCAACTCACGGCCATCATAATGTAACGACTTCACCAAACAAATCGTCATCGCCCGGTCGCGCGAAACAGCGCGATCCGGGCGACCCATTTTCAAAAAAGAAGGAATTGGTTCGCCCGCACCCGCCTGCGCCAAGGTTACGGCGGGCGAGAGGTTGCACCTGAGTCCGCCGAAGCTTTGGCGAAGGTGGATAAAGCGGGCGATGACGAAGGAGGGTTATCGCACCAGCAATGCCACGGCGAGCATCACCAGCGCCGCGGCGGTGATCCAGATGGCGATGCGGACATGGCGCATGCGCCGCTCCTGCACGTCGGCGAAGTGGCGCAGCGAATCCGGATGCAGCTTCACGCCGCCTTCCGACAGCATCTCCGAAATATTCTCCGCATCGCGGATCAGCCGCGGCAGATGCTGCGCCACCTTTGACAGCGCGTTGAGGCTTTCGCCCATATCGCGCAGCCGCGCTTCGGGCCCGACTGTTTCCAGCATCCATTTCTCGACCACCGGCCGCGACGCGTCCCAGATGTCGAACTCGGGATCGAGCGCGCGCGCCACGCCTTCCACCACCACCATCGTCTTCTGCAGCAGCACCAGATCGGGCTGCAGTTCCATGTCGAATCTTCGCGTGGTGTCGAACAATTGCTGCAACAGTTTCGCCATCGACACATCGCGCGCCGTGCGGCCGAAGATCGGCTCGCCGATGGCGCGCAGCGCCTGCGCGAAGGTGGCGATGGGGTGCGTCTCCGGCACGAAGCCGGCGTCGTAATGCACCTGCGCCACGCGCAAATAGTCGCGATTGAGGAATCCGCCCAGCGTTTCGGCGAGGAAGCGGCGCATGTCGGGGCTAAGCCGGCCCATGATGCCGAAATCGACGGCCACCAGGCGGCCTTCCGCATCCACGAACAGATTTCCCGGATGCATGTCGGCATGGAAGAAGCCGTCGCGCAGCGCCTGGGTGAGGAAGCTCTGGATGACAATGGTTGCGATGCGATTGGGATCGTGACCGGCTGCCTCCAGCGCCGCCACATCACGCACCGACGTGCCGTCGATCCATTCCGCCGTCATCACACGATCCGAGGTGCGGTCCCAGTCGACGCGCGGCACGCGGAAGTCTGAATCGGCCTTGGTGCGTTCGCCGAGTTCAGACGCGGCCGCCGCCTCCATGCGCAGATCCAGCTCGAGGGCCACGGATGTGGCCAGCGTGTCGACCACGGCTGTGAGGCGCAGGCGGCGCGCTTCGGACGAATAGCGCTCGGCGATCTTCGCGGCAAAGGCGAAAGCGGAAATGTCTTCCGCGAACTGCTTCTCGATTCCCGGACGCAGCACTTTCACGGCAACGCGTTGCGGGTCATCGCCGGTCGTCTCGGCTTCGTGCACCTGGGCGATCGAGGCAGCGGCCACGGCATCGCTGAAGCTCGAGAACAGCTCGTCCACCGGACGGTTGAGCGAGCGCTCAATCTCGGCCCGTGCGTACGACGTCGGGAATGGTGGGAGACTGTCCTGCAAGGTTTCGAGTGCCAGTGCCGTGTCGTCGCCGATGATGTCGGGGCGTGTCGCCAGCACCTGGCCGAGCTTGATGTAGGCCGGCCCCAGACTCTCCAGCGCACGCGCCAGTCGCACGCCGGCCGACAGGTTTTCCGGATTGGCCTCGCGGGTGCCGAGCACGCGCCGCGCCATGCGCACGGGGAACGGCATCATCGCGGCGACTTCGTGCGGCACCAGCGCATCGTGCCGCGCCAGCACGCGCGCGGCATGGAGCAGCCTTCTGATGTTCCCCCACGCGCCGAACATCAGATCTTCCATGCCGAATGGAGGGCGGCGATGCCGCCGGCCATGTTGCGCACCTTCACGCGCGAGAGTCCGGCCTTGCCGATCATCTTGGCGAACGCGTTCTGCGGCGGGAAGCGGCGGATGCTTTCGGCGAGATAGCGATAGGCGTCCGAATCTTTCGCCACCATTTCGCCCAGCCGCGGCAGCACGGCGAACGAGAAGCGGTCGTACAGCGCATCCAGCCCCGGCGCCTCGACACGGGAGAATTCCAGGCACAGGAACCGCCCGCCCGGTTTCAGCACGCGTGCGGCTTCGGAGAGCGCGCGATCGATGTGCGTCACGTTGCGGATTCCGAAAGCGATGGTGTAGGCGTCGACGCTGGCATCCGGAACGGGCAAGGCTTCCGCGTCGCCGACGATCCATGCGATGGCGCCCTCGCCTTTGTCGCGAGCGCGCGCCACGCCCTCGCCCACCATTTCGGCATTGATGTCGCAAACCGTGATTCCGGCCTCACCGCCGCGGCGCCGTACGGCCTCGGCAATGCGGAAGGCGATGTCGCCCGTGCCGCCCGCCACGTCGAGCACGCGCCAGCCGGGCTGCGGGTTCAACCACTCGACCATGGTGTCCTTCCACAGCCGGTGGACGCCGCCCGACATGAGGTCGTTCATCAGATCGTAGCGCGCGGCGACCGACGAAAACACTTCGCGCACCATTCCCGCCTTGTCGGGGGCGGGGACGTCGCGATAGCCGAACGGAACGTCGCCTTCGTCTAAGCCGCCTTGATGATGTGCTCGGCGCAACCGTCGATCTCCTTCGGCATCAGATAGCCGTCGACGGTATAGCCCATTCCCTTG
>Ga0335083_10011164_pt1 | contig 10807 bp, 9 predicted proteins | sample Lox_Sample_42_FD_206716 | JGI IMG/M metagenome (GOLD analysis project Ga0335083, IMG submission 206716) | Soil microbial communities from Loxahatchee National Wildlife Refuge, Florida, United States - Lox_Sample_4.2 | ecosystem: Environmental > Terrestrial > Soil > Wetlands | place: USA: Florida... | reverse complement strand
TCGCCATGACGATCCGTTACAGCTTGGTTCCGTCAGGTTTCGATCCCGATCGCATCAAAGAGGCACTTTTGGCCGAGCCCCGATAAGCAAGCACTGGCGCAGGACTCCATCATGGCAGACCGGAAATTCATTCCTTTTCATCTCCCTTCGATCGGCGAGGAAGAGATCGCCGAGGTGAGCGCCACGCTACGCTCAGGCTGGCTTACCAGCGGCGAGCGAACCGCCCGCTTCGAGCGCGAGTTCCAAGCCTATACGGGAGCCCGGCACGCACTGGCCGTCAACTCCTGCACCGCGGGCCTGCATCTCGCTCTTGCCGCTCTCGACATCGGCCCCGGCGATGAAGTGATCACGACTCCGCTCACCTTCTGCGCGACCGTCAACACGATCCTGCACGTAGGCGCCACGCCGGTGCTGGCCGACGTTCTGCCCGACGGAAATATCGATCCGGACTCCATTGCGGAGCGCATCACTCCGCGAACCCGCGCGATCATCCCGGTTCATCTGGCCGGACATCCTTGCCGCATGGACGCCATTTGGGATCTGGCACGCCGCCACAACCTCAAGGTGATTGAAGACGCGGCTCATGCCGCCGACACGCGCTATCGAGGTATGGCGCCGGGAGCCGCGTCGACCGCCGGACGGTCGAGCGACGCCGTGGCTTTCAGCTTTTACGCCACCAAGAACATGACCACCGGTGAAGGCGGCATGGTAACCACCAATGACCCGAAACTGGCTGAACGCATGCGGATCCTCTGCCTGCACGGCATCAGCAAGGATGCATGGAACCGTTATAGCGAAAAGGGGAGTTGGTATTACGAGGTCATCGAACCGGGTTTCAAGTACAACCTGAGCGACGTGCAATCCGCGATCGGCATCCACCAATTGGCGAAGCTGGAGCGCTTTCATGCGCTACGCACCGCCTATGCCGGTGTGTACACCAGGAGGCTGGGGGAGATCGAAGAAATCGAGGCGCCGCCGCACTGCGCTTATGGACGTCACGCGTGGCATCTGTACGTCATACGCCTGAACCTGGACCTCCTGGGCGTTTCGCGAAATCAGTTCATCGACGAGCTTCGTGGACGCGGCGTCGGCACCAGCGTCCATTTCATCCCGATTCCGCTACATCCCTTCTTCCGCCCATGGGCACACTTGGAACAGAACCAGTGCCCGCGCGCTCTCGACCTCTACGCGCGCATGATTTCGCTTCCGCTCTATCCATCCCTCAACATGGATCAGATTCAGTTCGTGACGGACAGCATCAAGGAGATCGCCGCTCAACACTCGCGGCGCCAGATCGTGGCCGCGCGCGGCTAGAGGTTTTCCCCGGGTCAAAAATGCATATCCCGAACTTCGTAAGATCTCATAACCGCTTCTTCCTCACGGTCCTGCTCGGCCTCCTCGCGGCGGCTTCGGTAGCAACCGCGTTCGTGCTGCGTTTCGAGTACACCGTGCCAGCCTCCCAGGTCACCTTTCTTTGGAAAGGGATGGTGATCGCGGCGATCGCGCGGGTAATCGTCTTCCGCGTGGCGGGAATCGATCGCGGCGGTTGGCGCTATTCCAGCCTGCCGGACGTCTACAAGGTATTGCTGGCAACGGCCGCTGGCACTGCGCTCTGGTCTTCAGCGGCATATGTCCTCCTCGGCCGCGGGTTTCCGAGGTCCATCTACGGAATCGAATCCGTACTCTGTTTCGTCGCCACGGCAGGTGCGCGATTTGTGGTGCGCTCTTATTACGAAACTCATGGCATTCTGCGGCGCAGGACCAACCGCAACAAACGTGTCCTGATCTATGGCGCCGGCGCGGCCGGATACACGCTGGTCCGGGAAATCCGCTCGAACGGGTCGCTCGGCTACCACGTGGTCGGTTTTATCGACGACGACCCTCACAAGCGGCAACAGGACCTCCTCGGCGTGCCGGTCCTGGGCAGCGGACGCAACGTAGCGCTGATCGCAGAACGCCTCAGCCGGCAGGGTTCTCCGCTCGACGAGATTATCATTGCCATGCCTTCGGCCAGCGGGACCTCGATGAACGAGGCGCTCTCGAATTGCCGCTCGTCCGGCGTCCCGTGCAAGACCATTCCGAGCGTCGGCGAGTTGCTCAGCGGAAAGGTACTCACCAGCCAGATCCGCGACGTTTCGGTGGAGGACCTGCTTGGGCGCGAGCCGATTCACCTCGATGAAACGCTGATCCGCACATCGCTCGAAGGCCGGGCGGTGATGGTTACCGGGGGCGGCGGTTCCATAGGAAGCGAGCTTTGCCGCCAGGTGGCCGCGTTCCAGCCCTCCAAGCTGGTGATTTTCGAACGGGCGGAAAGCGACCTGTACCGCATCCACCTGGAGCTCAGCGAGAAATTCCCTAATCTGGAAATCGAGCAGCAGATCGGCGACATCCGCGAGCTGAGCAGCGTGGAGCAGGCAATCGAACGGCACGACATACAGTCCATCTTCCACGCTGCGGCCTATAAGCACGTGCCTATGATGGAGGCGCACCTGCTGGAAGCGGTGAAGAACAACGTGCTCGGCACGTACAACGTAGTGAGCGCGGCTTACAACTGGGGAGTCACCGATTTCCTGATGATCTCTTCGGACAAGGCCGTCAATCCCACCAACATAATGGGGCTGACCAAGCGGGTGGCGGAACTGATCGTCTCTTCCATGCCCACCCCGGGCGAAGGCTCGGCGACGAAATGCGTCTCCGTCCGTTTCGGCAACGTGTTGGGATCGAACGGCAGTGTGGTACCGCTGTTCAAGCAACAGATCGCCGCCGGGGGCCCCGTCACCGTGACACACCCGGACATGCGCCGATACTTCATGACAATCCGGGAGGCGGTGCAACTGGTGCTGCAGGCGTCGACCATGGGCAAGGGCTCGGAGATCTTCGTGCTCGATATGGGCGAGCCCGTCACCATCGTTTCGCTGGCGCGCAATATGATCCGTCTGTCCGGCCACCAGCCAGATGTGGATATTGAAATACGGTTCACCGGTCTGCGGCCCGGAGAAAAGCTGTTCGAAGAACTCGCGCTCGAGGGCGAGAGCCACCTGCCGACGTATCACAACAAGATCAAGATCTTTTGCGGCGCACGCAGAGAGGCGAACCCGATGGAAATGTGGATCGCCGACTTGGAGCGGCTGATCAGAGAGAGAGCCGAGTCGGCGATTGTGGCTCATCTGAAGTCGCTGGTTCCCGAGTATCAGCCCATGGGCCAATGGAAGGAGGCCTTGAGCGCCTCTGAGGCCTCCGCGGTAGCAGCCGAGTAGCAGGGCTCCATACTTCAACATGACACCATCCATCGGTCGAGCCGAACTGCCTACCGTAGCGGCACCCAACATGACGCCGGAACTCCCGGCTCATCATCTCCGCATTCAGCCATCCAGCGGCTGGGTGTCCCTACAGCTGCGTGAGTTGTGGGAATACCGGGAGCTTCTCTATTTCCTGATCTGGCGCGACATCAAAGTGAGATACAAGCAGACCGTACTCGGCGCGGGATGGGCGATTATCCAGCCGCTGTTTACCATGCTCGTGTTCAGCCTGTTTTTCGGCAAGCTGGCGAAGGTCCCGTCCGATGGCATTCCGTACCCGCTATTCAGCTATACCGCGCTGGTGCCGTGGACGTTTTTCGCACAGGGTCTCACCCAGTCGTCCGACAGCCTGGTCGGCAGTTCGAACCTGATCAAGAAGATCTACTTCCCGAGGCTGGCGATCCCGATCGGAACGGTCTGTGCCGGCATGATCGATTTCGGCCTGGCATTTTCGGTCCTGCTGGTGCTCGGCTTCTCGTATCACGTCCACCCCACGCGCAATATTCTATGGCTGCCGCTGTTCGTCCTGCTTTCGCTAGTGACGGCTCTCGGCGTCGGGTTGTGGCTCTCGGCGTTCAACGTGAAGTACCGCGACGTGAAATACGTGGTGCCGTTCTTCACGCAGGTGTGGATGTTCATGACGCCGATTGCGTATCCCAGCAGCCTGCTCACCGGGAAATGGAGAATCATCTACGGTTTGAATCCGATGGCCGGGGTGGTCGAGGCGTTCCGCTGGGCGTTACTCGGCACCAAGACCGCACCCAGCGCCATGATCGCAATCTCATGGTTGGCGGCCATCGCGCTGCTGGCCGGAGGCGCTTATTACTTCCGCCGGATGGAGAAAACCTTCGCCGATGTCGTCTGACACCCCGAAACATTGCGTGATCATCGCCGAGGTCGCGCAGGCGCATGACGGCAGCCTCGGCATGGCCCACGCATTCATCGACGCGGCAGCCCGCGCCGGCGCCGACGCCGTGAAATTTCAGACGCACCTCGCCGCCGCTGAAAGTTCTCCGGCCGAGCCCTGGCGCGTGAAATTCAGTTACCAGGACGCCACACGGTTCGATTACTGGAAACGGATGGAATTCACGGAGCCGCAATGGCTGGGCTTGAAGGAACACGCCGCGGACAAGGGGCTGCAGTTCCTCAGTTCGCCGTTTTCCATCGAGGCAGTGGAACTGCTGACGCGGGTGGGCGTGTCCGCGTGGAAGGTTGCCTCGGGCGAGTTCAATAACACACCGATGCTCGAGCGCATGCTCGACACCCGGCTGCCCGTCCTGCTGTCGACGGGCATGAGCCGCCTCTCCGAGATTGACGCTGCCGTCGGTCGGATCCGCCCCCGCACGCGATCGCTCACGGTCATGCAGTGCACTTCGGAATATCCGTGCCCGCCGGAGCGAGTCGGGTTGAACATGCTCCAGGTCTTTCGCCGGCGATTCGGCTGTGGGGTGGGGCTTTCCGATCACTCCGGCACCGTCTACCCGGGCCTGGCGGCAGCCACTTTGGGCATCGACGCTCTTGAAGTGCACGTGACGCTTAGCCGAGAAATGTTCGGGCCGGACGTGAAGGCATCGATAACCACCGCGGAACTCCGCCAGCTCTCCGATGGCATCCGCTTCATCGAGCGGATGCGGACCAGTCCCGTGGCCAAGGATGATATGGCCGCGGAACTGGCCCCGATCCGCTCCATGTTCTCGAAGAGCGTGGCTGCCCGCCGTGCGCTCGAGGCGGGGCGGATCCTCTGCGGCGACGACCTCACGCTGCGCAAACCGGGCACGGGAATCTCGGCCGACCAGCTTCCCGCACTGATCGGACATCGCGTACGGCGCGACATCGGCGCAGGCGAATTCCTGCGCGAAGACGACGTGGAACTCCTGGAGGTGGCCGGTGCCTGAAGCCGCCCTTGCAACCGACTTCGATGGCATCCGCCAGGGTGACCGGGCGGTGATCGTGAAGCGGTTCGGGGAAGAAGAGGTGGCTGCCTTCGCCGCCTTGTCCGGGGATTACAACCCGCTGCACATGGATTCCCGGTTTGCGGAGAATACACGCTTCGGCAAGCGCGTCGTGCACGGCATGCTGGTGGCCAGCTTCGTTTCGACGCTGGTTGGCATGCACCTACCCGGCGCCGGAGCGCTGTGGATGCAGCAGACCTTTCGCTGGCGGAAGCCGGTGTTCCTGGGCGATACGGTGGAGATTGTGCTGGAGGTGACGCAGAAATCGCCTGGTGCCCGGTTACTGGCGATTCGAATCTCAGCAACCAACCAGGACGGAATTGGAGTGATGGATGGCGAAGGTGCCGTACACATGCCCGCATGGAAGACCCTATGATCGACCGCGACCAACTCCGCCGGCAAATTGAAGACGACCTCGCCGCACAGCACTTCCCAGCGGCTCGGGCTGGCCTCGAAAGGCTCTGGAGCGCACATCCCAGCGCGGCGCTGGCGGGCTTCGTCAACGGATGCTATGAACGGCTCCGCGGCCATGCGACTTTCTCTCCCCTGCGGGTCGCAGTGTTGCGATCGTTCACCGTGGAACCTGTGCTGCCGCTGCTGCGCGCCATGGCGTGGATGCAACGGCTTGACGTAACGGTGAAGGCAGGAGAGTTCAATGCCTATGCGCCGGAGCTACTGGATCCACAGAGCTGGGTGCACGGTTTCGCGCCTGACGTGGTGATTCTTGCGGTGCAGACGCGCGACGTGGCCCCGGATTTGTGGGACAACTTCGCAGACCGCAAGGCCGATGAGGTGCAGGCAACCGTGCGGCAGGTGCTCGACGATTTCCGGAACCAGGTCCGCGTGTTCCGGTCGCGCAGCCAGGCATACGTTCTGCTGCATACGCTTGAGCTTCCCGAACACCCGTCCCGCGGAATTCTCGATGCGCAGGCAGGGGGCAGCCAGGCCGAGGCCGTCCGCGCCGTCAACGACGGACTGCGCCGCATCGCCGGCGAGTTCTCCGGCGTCTACCTTTTCGATTACGACGCCCTGGCGGCGGCCCGTGGCCGCGCCGGCTGGCGCGACGAGCAGCGCTTCGCAACCGTCAAGCTACCGCTGCGCGCGGAGAGCATGCTGGCCCTGGCGCGCGAATGGGTTCGTTATCTGTGTCCGCTTGCGGGCCGCTCCGCTAAGGTGCTGGCTGTGGACCTCGATAACACGCTATGGGGCGGCGTGGTCGCCGAGGACGGCGTTACCGGAATCCATGCCGACCGCGAGCATCCCGGCATCGCCTGGTGGAATGTGCAGCGGGCGCTTCTGGATGTGAAGCGGCGCGGCATCCTGTTGGCCATCTGCAGCAAAAACAACCGTGAGGATGCGCTGGAGGCCTTCCGTGCGCATCCGGGCATGCCGCTACATCTCGAGGATTTCGCCGCGGACCGTATCAACTGGGTGGACAAGCCGGCGAACCTGCGGGAAATCGCAACGGAGCTGAACATCGGCGTCGACAGCATCGCATTTCTCGACGACAACCCGACGGAACGCGACCGCGTGCAGCGCGAGCTTCCCGGCATCACGGTGATCGACCTGCCCGACGACCCGATGGGATTTGCCGCCGCCATTCGCGCCTGCCCGGTGCTGGAGCGGTTGGCGGCATCGGAGGAAGACGCCGAGCGCAGCCGATATTATGCCGAGCAGCGCCAGCGTGCGACGGCGCAGGAGAGCGCGGCCAACGTAGAAGAATTCTATCGCTCGCTGTTCCAGAAAGTGGAGATCGCGCGGCTCAGTACTTCGACGCTCGCACGGGCGTCGCAACTCACGCAAAAGACCAACCAGTTCAACGTGACGACGCGGCGTTACAGCGAACAGCAGATCGCCGCGCTGGCGGAGACTCCCGGGTGCGACGTCTACACGGTCCGCGTAAAAGACCGCTTTGGCGACAACGGGTTGGTGGGAGTGATGATCACACGAGAGGCCGAGCCGGGAGTCTGCGAAATCGATACGTTTCTGATGAGCTGCAGGGTGATCGCCCGAACTGTCGAAACCGCGATGCTGTCTTTCCTGGCGGACGAAAGCCGGGCCCGCGGCCTGGCCGCATTGCGCGGCTGGTTTCTGCCCACCGCCAAGAACGCACCGGCCGCCGACCTGTACCGGAAGCATGGTTTCGAGGCGGGCGCGGCAAGCGTAGCGGGATCCTGTTGGACCCTGGACCTCGTTCGTGCGGAGGTCATCTGCCCGGACTGGATCGAGCTGACGGCGCCCCATGCGGAGGCGTCGCCGGCCAGCGGGCAGACCGGAGGGCACTCTCAAGCCTCAGAGTACTTCGAAAGGGCAAACGCTCAGTGAATACTCCGTATCTGGACCGAGTACGCCGCGTATTCTCCGATGTATTTCAAGTTCCACTGGACCAGGTGACCATGCAATCGTCACCGGAAACCATCCCGAGCTGGGATTCACTGCAGCATCTGAACCTGGTGCTGGCGCTAGAGCAGGAGTTCCGCATTCAATTTACCCCCGAGGAAGTGGAGCAACTCCTTTCGGTCGAGGTGGCGGCGAACGTCCTGGAAGAAAAGCGCGTAGCTTGCGAGGTATCTTGATGGGTCTCGATTTCCGTTTCGCACGATCCGGCGAATACCCGCGGATCAGCACGTTCCTGCATGAATTCTGGGCGCAGAACCATGTCTATTGCCGGATGTCGGATCTCTTCGACTGGACTTTCCAGCGGCCCGGCTTCTGCGCGCCGGACGAGTACTCGTTCGCGCTGGCAGAAGATAAGGACGAACTGGCCGGCATCCTCGGCGGCATTCCATTCCAGTTCAATCATTTTGGACGTCAGAGCAACGGGATGTGGATCGTGAACTACGTGATCCGGCCGGACCACCGCCGCGGCTCCGCTGCGTTGCAGCTGCTGAGCCAGTTCCGCAAGCCCGAATTCAACCCGGTGATCGCGTTCGGCATCAACCCCGCAACGTCCGCCATCTACCGCGTGCTGCGCGGCCAGGTTCTGGATGAGATTCCGCGTCACTTTCTGGTATTACCGGAAGCCCGCGACCGAATGAAGGCACTGGCCGCTTCTGCGTGTCCGGATTGGACGTCCGAACGGGCCGGCGAACTGGCGGACGCTTTTGTGCTGCACCGCGAGCCGCAGGGAGAGCCGGAAACCGGCACTCTGATTCCGCGCGGCTGGGACGAGCGCGACTGGCCTGCAATTGCGGAGCGGACGATCGGCGCGGTCCGGGACACCTCCTACCTGACCTGGCGCTATCGCAAACACCCGGTCTTCGAATACCGTTTCCTGACAGTAAGCGAAGGCAGCCTCACCGGTCTCGCGATCTGGCGGCTCGAAACCATCCGGCAGCAAACGCCGCATGGGCGGATTGATATCGACCGCATCGGGCGGCTGGTCGAGTTTCTCCCGGCGTCCGCCTCAAACGCCGAGGCGCTCTTTTCCGCGTTCCTCCACGCCCTGCGCCAGGCGGGGGCCTTCGGCGCCGACTACTACGGTTATCACGGCCAGACCCGCTGCTGGTTCCGGCAGCTCGGCTTTCCTGAATCCGGCATCCATCCGGACGGGCGGGCCATCCCGTCCCGCTTCCAGCCGCTCGACGGCAAAGGCGGCGGCATTCTCAGCGCCATGTTTCTGCAATCCGACGTGCCGTCCTGCGCGGACGGCATGGATTGTCCCTGGTATTGGACCAAGTCCGATTCCGACCAAGACCGGCCCAACTGAAGGAGTACCCAAAAGATGCAATCCGACCATATCCTCCGAGTCGTGATGTATCACTATGTTCGTGACGTGGCCGGCACGCCTTTCCCCAATTTGAAAGGCATGCTGCCGGAAGATTTTCGTCACCAGGTGACCGAACTGGCCACGCAGTTCGAGATGGCAAGCATTGAATCCGCAATGGATTTCCTTACGGGCGAGTACCGGCCGCGCCGCGATCTCTGCCTGCTGACTTTCGACGATGGATTGAAAGAGCACTTTCGCGAGGTCACGCCGATTCTGGCGGAGAAGCGGATTCGCGGCCTCTTTTTCCTGATCACCTCGTGCGTGGAAGAGCGGAAGCTGGCGGCGGTCCACATGAACCACTTCCTGATGGCGAAGTTGGATTTCGAGGATTATGCCGAGGCGTTTTTCAAGAAGGTAGTGGCGCTATCGCCGGATGCCTTCACGCCTTTGAATGTGGACGCCAATCGCGCCGCGACCAGCTATCCCTGGGACCCGCCGGAGGTCGCCCGCTTCAAGTACCTGTTCAACTTCGGCATGGATCCGGAAATGCGCGACCGCGCCGTTCGCGAGCTGTTTGCCACCTACATCGGCAATGAGACCGAGTTCGCCGACTCGCTGTACGTGAACTGGGACGAGGCACGCCGGATGCAGAAGGCCGGGATGACGATCGGCGGCCACACGCATCTCCACAAGCCGCTTGCCAATCTCACGCCGCGCGAGCTGAATTACGATCTGGAGACCTGCAGCCGCCTGCTCCGCCAGAACCTGAACCCGCAGGCGGTCTGGGCCTTCTCATATCCATACGGCAAAAAGGATTCGTTCCACATTCGCGCTATGCGCAAGCTGCAGCAGCTCGGCTTCCGCTGCGCCTTTTCCACGGAGATTTCGGATAACCGGCGCGGCAGCGACCGGTTCACGATCGGCCGTACGGACTGCAAGAAGGCGCTGGTGGCGACGGCGGGAGTCTGAAACGGTAAACAGGACCCTTATGCAACCCCGAAAAGTCTGTGTCGTTCTGGTCGATCGCGCTAATTACGGACGGCTCAAACCGGTCATGCAGGCGATCTCCGATCATCCGGAGATGGACATGCAAGTCATCGCTACCGGCACCATGGTGCTGGGGCGCTTCGGCCGGCCGGTCGAGGTGGTGCGAGCCGACGGCTTCCACGTCGATAGCGAGATCTATATCGAGCTCGAAGGCTCCACGCCGGCCACAATGGCCAAATCCGTGGGATTCGGCGTAGTGGAGTTCGCGAGCGAATACCAGCGCCTCCAGCCCGAACTGGTCCTGTTGATCGGCGATCGTTATGAGGCGCTGGCCGCAGCGATTGCCGCCGCCTACATGAACATCTGCATCGTGCACATTCAGGGCGGCGAGGTGTCGGGCTCCATCGACGAGAGTGCGCGCCACGCCATCACCAAGTTCGCGCACTATCACTTCCCCAGCACGCAGCGTTCGGCCGAGTATCTGCTGCGCATGGGCGAGAGCCCGGAGACCATCCTCGGGGTCGGCTGTCCCTCCAGCGATATCGCGCGAGGGCTCCAGCCCGTACTGCCCGCCGGCGCGATCAACGCCACCGGCAGCGGCGCCTACATCGATCCGCAGCAACCGTTCCAACTCGTGATCTTCCATCCAACCACGACCGAATACGGCGGCGAGCACGCTCAGATGCGCGAGCTGCTGCTGGCTTTGGAAGTGCTTCACATGCCGACACTGCTGCTCTGGCCGAACATCGATGCCGGCAGCGACCAGATCAGCAAAGCAATCCGCATCTTCCGGGATCAGGCCGGCCCGGACTGGCTCCGCACCGTCACCAACTTGAAGCCGGACGACTATCTGCAAGTCC
>Ga0335083_10011163_pt1 | contig 10808 bp, 4 predicted proteins | sample Lox_Sample_42_FD_206716 | JGI IMG/M metagenome (GOLD analysis project Ga0335083, IMG submission 206716) | Soil microbial communities from Loxahatchee National Wildlife Refuge, Florida, United States - Lox_Sample_4.2 | ecosystem: Environmental > Terrestrial > Soil > Wetlands | place: USA: Florida... | reverse complement strand
ACGGCTGCTGATGAGGCAATTGGGCTGCAATTGCCGCACATTATTCATAAAGGCCTCGGTCTCGTCGTGGCTCATTCCTCCCGGCATATCAAACCAAATCAGTCCGAGCGGCCCGTAATTGGAAAGCAATTCCTTGATTTGCGGCACCGACTTGGTTGCGTAATAGAGTTTGTAGTCCTTGTTAGTCTTGCTGAAGTCCCAGGTATTTCCACCACCATTGGGTTCATGCCAATCCAAAAACTGCGAATAATAAAATCCGAATTCCAATCCATCCTTTCGGCAGGCATTGGCAAGGTCCTTCATCGGGTCTTGATGATAGGGCGTAGCATCCACAATATTAAATGGCGATGCTTTTGAGTCGAACATGGCAAAACCTTCGTGATGTTTTGCCGTCACTACAAGATAACGAGCGCCGGATGCCTTGACAAAATCCGCCCAGGCAGCGGCGTCAAAGTTCGTTGGATCGAACGTCTTCGCGATTTTGGCGTATTGGGCCGCAGGAATTTTGGCCCGATTCATAATCCATTCGCCGGAACCATAATAAGATTTCCCCTGCCACTCATTACCCAATTCCGAATAAAGTCCCCAATGGATAAAAATGCCAAACTTCGCCTCACGAAACCATTGCGTATCGGGTTCCGCCGACGCAGAACGCAGCAGCAACACGCCGGCCAAAACGCTGGCCGCGCGGAATAACGACGATTTGAAGAAATTTATTTTCACTGGTCTTTGCCGTTTTCTAACTAACGCGGCGGGCGATTTGACGCCAAATCGCCCGCCAGCGAGACAGTCAATGTTCCGGCATTCGTGTGTTCAACATTACGGCACACGAATCAGATAGAAGTTTTGCGGCGCGTGTGGGTTCACCGTGTTCGTCACGTTGAATGCCGACCCTGAGAACGTATTGGTCGAAATCGGCGTCCAGTTGGAGAGCGGCGTCAGCAGATTGGTGCTCTCCAGCACGCTATACTGCTGGCCGGAAACGCCGTTCGTACCGCTGATGACCAATTGATTTCCAGACAACGTGATGCTGGTGATGCCCGGTTGCGGCACAAACGTACCGGCCACAATGCTTAACACACCGCTCGTGGCCAGATTGTTGGTGTTCCAGGCCAGGCCGTTCCCTGGCGTCGCCGGCACGATGCTGCTGAATGCACCGCTATAGCTGGCGCCGCCGAATATCTGGAAATTGTTGCCGACCGCGTACGAGCCGGAAATATTGGCCAGAATCAGCGTGCCGCCGTAGGTAATTGCTCCATTGGTTACGTTGATAAAGTCGTTTGTTGCGGCTCCCGGGTTCAGTTTGATGAAGGCGTTGCCTTGCAATGTCAGATCGTTGGAGAGTGTCAGCGAGCCGATGGCTGTGAAATTAGTGCCAGCTAAAATGGTTCCGCCCGCACTAACAATCACGTCGCCGTTGATACCGCCATTCCCCAGGAGGTTTTGGCCGCTGGGCACAGTCAGTGTTTGATCACTTTCCTGTGATGCATCCAAAACGGCATTGGCGGCGACGATAATGTTTGAGCTATTGAAGATGGAACCGTCTACCCCAAAGCCAAAGCCCAGTTCTAATGTGCCGGAGTTCACAAACGTATTGCCGGTATAAGTGCTGGCACTGCTGATCACCAACGGCAAGGTGCCGTTGACAATCAAATTACCCGAGCCGCCAATGACCCCCGTAATATACAACCACGGAGACGTGCCGCCAGTCACGCTGATGGTAGCGTTACCGTTTAAGGTGACATTTCCGGAAATGGCGTTGTTGCCGGCATCGCTCAGAAGTGTTGAGCCGTTGTTGAGCACGAGATTTTGGTAGAGTGGATACGCCGAGCCCAGGGTATTAAATTCCAGCGTGCCACCGTTCTCGACTGAGATCGTGCGGTTCGCCGTGCCGGAGCCAAACCAACCAGGGCTGTTTTGGGCGGTGCCAGCCAATTGCAGAGCCAAGGTTCCGTTCTGAACGTCAATATTTCCAATGCTGGAATCAATCGTACAGGTCACTAAAGCCACCATGTTGGTGCCCACTTTAGTCAGGTTGTGCGGGTGACCATCCGAGGTCGTTAGCAATGCATTCTGGGTCCCGTTTACACGGATGTCCCAGCGGCCGATACCACCAATCGTGGCATCGCCGGACAGTTTTACCGTATCCAGCGCATGCTGGTCTCCAGTAGTGGTGTAAACGCTATTAATAATCGCGCCGTTTCCGCCTACACCGGAGCCGGAAATAATCACCGGAACATTGCCGATACCCTGGTTGTTAAGATCAAGAGTACCTCCGTTCGTCACTACAGCGGTGCCGGCAGAGCCGAAAGCGTTGCCGTTGCCGACCTGCAGTGTACCGCCTTCGATATAGTTGGTGCCGGTATAATTTACATTTGCTCCGGAAAGAGTCAGCGTGCTGCTGCCTTGCTTAATGACCGTTACATTTCCAGAAATCTGGCCCGGACCGGCAATCGTATAATTCACTGAGCTGGAATTATCCGAAATCACTGCCGGCGAAACCACGACGCCGGAAGGTATGGTAACCAGATTGGTAACCCCCGCGACGGAATCGTCAAAGATTACGGTGTCTCCCTGGTAAAACACATCCTGCAGGCTTGTACCGAGGTTCAACCAGTTCGAAGCGCCGCCTAAATTCCACTGGTTGTTGGCCATGGCGATCGTGGCATCCCATTTCAAGTTCGCACCGGAGCCATTCAAGGTAACCGTGATTGGGCTCGAGCCTTGGTTCAGCGTTGCGTTGAAGTGCGTTCCTGTGATGACCGGATTCAGGCTGCCGCTCTTGCTGCCGCTGAAATTAACCAGCGTGTAAGTATTGCCCGGTACCGGCACCCCTTGGAAGTTCAACGCTACATTGTTATTGTTGGCCGTGAAACCACCATTCACTGACAGCAAGTCATTGATTCCACTGCCCACCGTCGTGTTGTTCCCGGCTAAATCGAAGGCCAGCGTCGCACCGGAAGACAAATTCAGTGCGCCGGAGGTAAACGTCGCCGGTGTTCCGCTCGAAGCGCTGGGCTGCACAACGCCTCCCGCATTGATCGCGCCGGAATTAGTGCCCGACCCGCCAACGGTGCTGCCCAGGGAGCTATTCACGCTGCCGGGAAGAACACCGTTCACCAGCAACGTTCCGCTACTCACGTTCACCACCCCGCTGAAAGTATTCGACGCGTTAAGCGACAAAACGGATGCCCCGTTCTCAGTGATTGTGCCCGAACCGGAAATAGCATTGGGAACAATCACGCTTCCGCTCCGGTCGATAATCAAATTGCCGTTGTCCAGAATGTTGCCCGTCGCCGGAATCGTGCCACTGGTGCCGCCGTTCCCGAATTGCACCGACCCGCTGTTGACATTGATGCCGCCGGCAAATGTATTGCCCGAATTGGTAAACAGAATCGTGCCGTTGCCATTCATGGTTAAAGCACCTGATCCGCCGACGCCAGCACCGGAGAATGAATAAGGCAGCGAGCTGTTATTGAACGTCATACCGGCGGGTGAAACCATAGCCGGAATATTTATGCCCGTCGGTCCGGTGGCCGTATCATTGAAAATCACTGCCGCGCCGTCAAAATAGGCGACCGGCGAACTTCCACTCAACCAATCAACGCTGGAAAAGTCCCAGCTGCCGTTGGCTGTACCTTGCCACACCAGTGAACTGACACTGGTCGGGCCGCTGGTCAGCACCAGGTCAATCGAGCTGTTCGCAGTGTTGTTGGAAATATAACCTTGATACGTGCCGGGAAGATTGCTGATTCCAATATTGAATGTACCGGCAATGGATCCATTGTAAGCAATAAGTGGAAATTGAGACGGATAAGTAATCGTCGTGGCCGGCACGGTGCTAATATTAATATAGTTCGTTGTTCCACTAAGAGTGAGGGCGGAAACCACGACGTTCGTCTGCAATCCGGAGACTGGCAATTGCAACGTCGCGCCGGAAAGAGTAATGGCCTTGAGCGGCGCTGTGGCTGTTCCAATAGAACCAAGCAAGCTGGAGATGCCCAGGAACCCGCCGGTCATGTTGATATTGGCCGTAGTATTCGCGCCGGCCACAACACCGTTGGTGATCGTGCTCGCCAGCACAGTTCCCCCGTTGATATTCAACGTGCCGGACGCGTAAGTGCTGCCGCTATTAGCCACATAGTAAGACAGGCAGATGGCATTGTTCGCGACCAGCACAGCCGAGCCGTTCACATTCATCGTTCCCGAAGGCGCGCTGCTTCCGCCAGTGGCTACGCGATATCCCAAATAAAGGGTATTCACATTGTTTGTCCCTTCATTAAATGTAAAAGTCCCCACGCCGTTGCCGGTGCCGGAACTCGCGCCTGATTCGCCTTCTCCAACGATTAAAGTGCTCACCAGGGCATTCAGGTAACCACCACTAAAATCAACGGTGCCTGCCGTACCGCTGCCTGTAGTCGACTGGTTTGAATTATCAGCCACTTTCCAGGTAGTGACGCGGCTGCCAGCGCCATTCGTGCCCGAAATATTCGCTACCGGAGCCAGATTGGTGAAAACCGGGGCGAACGCCAGCAACGCGCCAGAACCTTGTTTGTCTCCACCAATGGTAATGGTGTTAACATTGATGGTGTTCATAATCCCGAGGTACATGGGCACCTGAAGATTCGAACCATTGCCCAGATTCTGCCCCACCTCAATCTGCCCTTCATTTGAGTAAGCCTTTGGCGCATTTCCAATAAAGTTAATGATGTTCGTCTTAGCCAAATAGAGAATGCCTTTTTGCCGCGCTATCGCCTGGTTTGGGGTATTGTACTTACCCACTGTAATTCCTCCGATGCTGGCGTTGAGCATGTTCAAATTGGTCATAATCAATGTGGCCGAAGAAGCATTGCCCGCATCTCCCTGGCTGACATTAATGCCGGCAGAACCATTGCTCACCACTAACGTCCCTGCGCCGATAAAGGCGGCGTTCATTATATTGGTCCACGGAGTATTTCCCACCGTCAGATTGCCAAGAACACTCAGCGTCTGTCCCGCACCAATCTGGGTCGTGTGATAAAATCCTGCTCCGGTACTGACATTCGTATTGATGAATTGCAATGACGCGACCGTGCCGGCAAATCCACTATCCACGATGTTATCCACAGTTCCCGGGCTGCTGGCGGCAGTCGTATTGTTGGTAAAGATAACATTGGTGGCGGAACCTGGCACAACGCCACCCGACCAGTTTCCCGGCGTGGACCAATTTTGGTCGGCGCCACCGCCGGTCCACAGCTCCGTTTGCCCGGAGGCCATTTGCGTGGCCATGACACCAACAGCCAGGATTGCAAGTATATGATTATAACCAGGGATAGTTTTCATGTTATGGGTTCAGGGAGTTTCGGTGATAGTCAGGCCACTATAAAATTTTTGAGTTGCTACAAACAATCGCCCGTTCGGGTGGGGCGTGGTCTCTCTCAATTGTTACCCGGGTTGGTGCCAAAAGCAGGAAAGCAATAGCCGTTGGCGGCATAGCGCAAGTCACGAGGACATTTTGCCAGAGTCGTTGCCAGGCCATCGCTCGGTTTGCTCGAGGTATTCATGTCGTTGGCCAGCGTAATTGTTGCACTGTCCAGCCACTTATGCATTTCGGCATGGCCATCCACAAAAATAAATGTCTCGCCGGTGATATGATAAGCGGCCGGACCATCCCACCAGGTTAGGCCCGCCCAGTTATCGGCCGGATAAGTCGTACCCGTAATAGGAAGAGTCCATGAATTGATGTTTTCATTCACGGTATAGGATCCTGCCGACTGTGAACGCGGATCGTTTTCTTCAAGGAAGATATAAATGCTTGATGTATGATGTACGCTCGTATCCTTGACAAAAGAAGACTGCGGATAAGAAGCGGAAGAGGAACCATTCAAACCATTCGCCAGAGAATAACTATCAAAGGCCGTATATCCGGCTACGAAGGATCGGCGATCCGCCGCGCAATGCATTACGTTAGGATTTTTACAATAGGGATACAAGCCGCCCTGCATAAATCCCTCTTGATCCAGATATTGATTCAAAGCCTGGTTTTGTGACGGACTGGTCGAGATTTGAGAAGGAATGGTCGGCATGACAAAACCGGAGCCGGCAGGTGAAATGCGCCAATCAGTCTTGGCATTGCAGCCGGATCCGACGATATAGCCATTATTTTCGTCGGCATAAAGTTTCCATCCTGTGCCCAATTGTTTTTGGTTATCCAGGCATTCGACGATCAAGGCCTTTTGCCGGGCCGCTGCCAACACGGGCAGCAAAATCGCCGCCAAAATGGCAATGATGGCGATGACCACCAAAAGCTCGATCAACGTGAAGCCATCGTTTTTTACCCTGGAAATACGACCTGAGTTAGTCCTTCGGCTCGATGGCCAAATTATTAAACGTTTATGCGCAATAGACATTGGAGTAGTATGCTCCCAATATAGAACCATGGCTTATTGGCACAATCACCCATTCGGGCGAGAGCATAACCTTGCCTGTGGGATTAAGATTTGGATGATAACACAGCGTTAAAAACCCGTAATCGACCTTAGCTTGTACGGTTTCAGCGCATGAACAGAGTGGCTTATTTTGTAAAAATCCTTTGGCGGTGGCGTCATTTCCCCCTCGCCTGCCTGCTTGGTCTTTTCATTTCGTTCGAGGCCATGGCAGATGATGGGGACTGGTCATTGCAGTCATGGCTGTCCGACAACGGCCTGCCCAATAACAACGTCACCAGCCTGGCCCAGACAGACGATGGCTATCTGTGGGTGGCCACGACCGGCCATTTTGCGCGATTTGATGGCGTCCATTTTGAAGAGTTTACGCCGCACGACGCGCTGCCGGCCTTTAACGGTCCCCTCGGGCGCGTCAGCACTTTTCTAAAAGATTCGCAGGGAGGTCTTTGGCTGGCCATGATCCATGGCCCGATTGTTCGCCTTAAATCCGGGACCGCCCAAATCTTCACGAACAATCTGCCCGACTACATCGTGCAAGCTATGGTGGAAGATAAAGAAGGGGCCATATGGGTTACCTATCACGGCAACGTTGTTTGCCGCATCAAGGAGGGAAAAACCACACGGTTCACAAGTAACGATGGATTGCCCAATAGATACGATTGCACGTTGACCGTTGATCGCCTCGGCCGCATTTGGTTTGCAAAAGACGGCCAGGTCGGCCGATTTGATACCAATCACTTCAATGTATTAAATAAAACTCTTGGCCGTAATGTGCGCCTGGCATGCGCCACCACCGGCGGAATTTGGATTTGTTCCGGACGTGAACTTTTTAAATGCGATGACGCGGGCGTGGTCACATCCGCAGGCACTTTCCGTCCGGATGTTTCAGGCACCGACCCTACTTCCCTGCTTGAGGATAAGAGCGGCGCCGTCTGGATAGGTACGGCGGCCGATGGACTATTTCGTTTTGACGGTTCCATTTTTGAAAAAATTTCGTCCTCCCATCCTTACATCTCCAGCCTGTTACAGGACCGCGAAGGAAATCTCTGGGTTGGCACCGGCGGCGGCGGTTTAGACATGATCCGTCCAAGGGCGTTTACCCTTGAGAATGAAAAGACCGGGCTGCCTTTCGGCGCGGTGCAATCGGTGTGCCAGGACATAACCGGAAATATTTGGGCCACGACTGCAAGCGGACTGCTGGCCTGTCGCACCAATGAAAGCTGGTTTATCGTTTCTGCCGGCACCAATTGGCCCGGCGGGAGGGCAACCTGCGTAGCCGCAGATCGTGAAGGCGCAATTTGGATCGGCACCCAGAACCACGTATTGTATCGCCTTGACGGAGACCACTTCACTTCCTGGCGCACGCAGCAAGGCTTTTCAGGTCATGTCGTCCGCGGCCTCCTGGCAGATACTAATGGTGACGTGTGGATGGTTGAAGAAGAACCTGATGTCGTGCAACGCTTCCACGGCGGTCAATTTGATACCATCAACCTGCCGGCTGCCGCTGGCGTACCGCGTGGATTATGCAAAGACACCAAGGGGAATTTATGGATTGGGACTTCGAAAGGCTTTTTGCTCCGGATTGCCAATGGCATCATTAGCGATGAGACCACGAATGTTTCCCACTTCTATACTTCCATTCGCACCCTGGCAGTTACCCCGGATGGCAGTCTATGGATTGGCTACGCCGGCTGGGGCCTCGGCCGATTTAAAGACGGCCACTTTGCACGCATCTCCGGCCCGCAGGGATTATTTAACAGTTATTTATCCCAAATTGTCCCGGATGGCCAAGGATGGCTTTGGTTTGGTTCAGACCGTGGAATTTTCAAGGCAAAGGAGAACGATCTCGATGACGTAGCCGAAGGCCGTGCTCAAAGTGTGCTCTGCGTTCATTATGGCGAAGGCAATGCCCTGCCGAGCCTCCAGGCCAGTTTTGGCGTCACTCCAAACGTTCTTCATAGTTCCAATAACCGGCTCTGGTTCCCCACTTTAAGCGCATTGGCAGTGGTTGACCTCGATAATCTTCAGGAAGATTCGCAGCCCCCACCTGTATTGCTAAAGCAGGTCGTCATGGATGACAAAATAATCGCCTCCTACGGAGGTCCCATGCCTGTGACTGAAGGTATAGACCTCCGCGCAGCAGGAACAAAATTGCGTCTGCCTCCGAATCATCATCGCCTGGAATTTGATTTTACCGCGCTCTGTTTTAGTGCGCCGGAAAACGTCCACTTCCAATGCCGCCTGGTGGGGATTGATGACGATTGGGTCAACGTGACCGGGCCGTGGAACATCAGCTATTCACGGCTGGCGGCCGGCAATTATCAATTCCTCCTGCGCGCGCAAAATGGCGATACCCCTTGGAGCCAGGCCAGCGCCGTAAAATTGGACGTGCTGCCCTTCTTTTGGGAAACGTGGTGGTTCCGCTCCGCGACGCTGTTGCTTTTCACCGCGGCCATTATCGCCGTGGTGCGTTACGTTTCCTTCCGCCGGTTGCGAATGAAACTCCACACCCTGGAACAGCAAGCCGCCCTGGACAAGGAACGCTCTCGTATCGCCAAAGACATTCATGACGACCTCGGCGGAAGCCTCACCCAAATTAAATTGTTGTTTGAATTGACCCAGCGCAATCGCTCTACCCCGGATAAAGTGGAACGGCTCGGCCAGGAAGGCCTGGCCGCTACGCGGCAAATCATCAAGTCCATGGACGAAATCGTCTGGGCGGTCAACCCCCGCAACGATTCGCTTCCTCACCTGGTTGATTATCTGGGCCAGTTTGCGATTGAGTTCCTTTCCCGCGCCGGCATCCGGTGCCGTGTGGATTTGCCCGACTATCCCGTTGCCTGGGCCATCTCACCGGAAGTGCGGCATAATTTATTCCTCGCCGTGAAAGAAGCGCTGAACAACGTCATCCAACACGCCGGCGCGAACGAAGTCTGGCTGCGTATCACTGCCATCAATGACGTGCTGACAATCATCATTGAAGATAATGGCCATGGTTTTAACGGCAAAACCAACGGCGAATTTGCCGACGGCCTGCCCAATATGAGCCAGCGCATGGCTGAAATCGGCGGACGCTCCAACATCGAAAGCACTGCGGAAAAAGGAACCCGTGTTTTCCTCATTTTTCCCAAACCCAATTAATTATGCCCACGTTAACCACAACTTCAATTTCCTTGCCTGAAACCAGCTTGCCCGACAGCATAGCGGCAATGCCCATCTCCGTCTCCATCGTGGAAGATAATCCCGGCACGCGGAAGAACCTGGCAGCCCTCCTGAGTAGTGAACCGCAATTGCGCCTGCTCAATGCCTACGCCAACGGCGAAGAAGCCGTGCGCGGCATCACCTCCACCCAGCGCCCTGACGTGGTCGTCGCGGATATCAAGCTGCCCGGCATGAGCGGCATCGAATGTGTCGCGAAACTCAAAGCCGCCATTCCGGATTTGCGCGTCCTCATGCTCACCACTTACCAGGAATCCGATTTAATTTTCAATGCCCTGCGCGTTGGTGCGAATGGTTACTTGTTGAAAGAAATGCCTGCCGAGGAATTAATCACGGCCATCCAACAAGTTCATTCCGGCGGCGCGCCCATGTCCATGCAGATTGCGCGCAAAGTGGTCGCCTATTTCCATGAAATCAAGGAACCGCAACCCGACACCGCGAAACTGACCCAACGCGAACAGGAAATTCTCACATTGCTGGCCCAGGGTTACTTCTATAAGGAGATTGCGGACAAGTTGGGCATCAGCCTCAACACGATGAAATCGCACCAGCATTCCATCTATGAAAAACTTCATGTCCAATCGCGCACGGAAGCCACGTTAAAGTTTCTTGGGAGAGAGAGCCTAAAATAGTCACCAAAACCTGGGGAGAAACGTGTTAGCTGGGGGGCGGAATCGGCCAACTTTCACCATTACCTCTTGTTAAAATAACTCATTTTATTGGGTTACTCAAGCGTAACGAAGGGTAACAGTGCTGAACATTGGCGGTGCAAACGCGGTGGAAATCGGCCGATTCCGACCTCCGCCTCCACCCAATTTTATTGAAGTTTTGTGAAATAATGCCGGGCCAAAGGATTTTCAGAGATTTCATTTTCCAGCCAAAAATTCAAATACGGCACTGTCATATTCCTTTTGGCAGGGCGGAATGATGCCAACTTCCATCAACGCCGAGCCTCTGACAGTCTGGCCCTCAATGGCAAATTTTGATTTTTTGCCCTCGGGCAAATTCACCTCATGAATCAAATATTTTTTGCCGGGATCCAATCCCCGCAGGGCCAGTTTCACCGCCTGGGCATCCTCCAGTTGATACACGAACAGCACGGCGTGGGAGCGGTCAGATGAGACATAATCCAGTGCGGCCCTGGGATTATTGTACGGCGATTCG
>Ga0335083_10011160_pt1 | contig 10810 bp, 12 predicted proteins | sample Lox_Sample_42_FD_206716 | JGI IMG/M metagenome (GOLD analysis project Ga0335083, IMG submission 206716) | Soil microbial communities from Loxahatchee National Wildlife Refuge, Florida, United States - Lox_Sample_4.2 | ecosystem: Environmental > Terrestrial > Soil > Wetlands | place: USA... | reverse complement strand
GAGGCGAGTGGCACCAGCAATATGAAATTCATGATGAACGGCGCCTTGACCATCGGCACGCGCGATGGCGCGACCATTGAGATGGCCGAACAGGCAGGCGAGGAAAACTTTTTCCTTTTCGGGTTGACGGCGGAGCAGGTGCTGGCCGGCCGCAGATCGTATGACCCCCATTGGTATTACGAGCACGAGCCGGAAACCCGCGAAGCTCTGGATTCGATCTTCTCCGATCACTTCAGTCGCAACGAGCTGGCAGTATTTGAGCCTCTGCGAAATGCGCTGCTCAGAGACGGCGATCACTACATGCATCTAGCGGATCTGAAATCGTACCTGGAGGCGGACGAACAGCTGTGTGCCTTGTATGGCGAACCCGATGAATGGGCACGAAAGGCCATTGTCAATGTGGCCAGCTCGGGCGAATTTTCCAGTGACCGCACGATTGCAAGGTATGCCAGCGAGATTTGGAACCTGAAGGCATGCCCTGTTCCCTAAGGGCCAAAATGTTGATCAGACGCTCGAACAGCTGCGGATCAGGGATATGGAGCATCATAGGGTCTCCTGTTTGTCAGCGCGCTTCTGCGAAGGATTGTGGGGTGGAACTGTGGCACGGGGCACGAAACCCAAGCTCTGACAATTGCGCGCGGCTTATCGCTTCAGTCGCGGGTCAAAAGGGTATTCCAGGACAGTGGTGACTACGATCTGTTTGGCGCCGAGGTGTGCGGGATTGAGCAGAACATTAGACGTCGCGGGAGCAAGAACGCTAGGAACACGCAGCAATGCCGAGCGCATCGAGCGCAACCATTCTGAGCCAATGGCGCGAGTCGTCTCCAGATTCTCCGACCAGTCCTGCGGGAGAGAATCAAAACTGATTGTTTCGACCGTGGTTGTAGTCGGAACCGTTACTTCCAGAAGCGTGTAGTTGGGCGGAACGTCATTGGCCACTGTGTGAACACAGACCTCCAGTAACGCTCCAGCGGCAGTCTCGGCTAAATAGACAACGGGCAGGCCGCGCTCGTGCCATCGACCTGGTGCCCGCAGGCCGCCCAGGCCGTCTAGGTCACGGTGCCGGCTAATTCGCCAGAGCACCATCAGACGAACATGCCTTCATCAATCTGAACGAGAAGCTCCTCGACAATACGGGCGCCAGTATCGGTCCGCATCAGGTCGAGGGGAGCACGGTTCTGGAGCCTGGCCACGGGACGGCGAAGCCAATCAAAGGCCCGCTCACGTGAGCCGTACACTGCTTCTGCCTGTGAAAGCAACCGGACAACGCGCAGCACGCGGTCGGATTCTTCCACTGTCAGTTTCTCGCGCTTCGACCGGCGATGCTGAAGAGTGCGTAGCGGGATGACGAGTGCATCGATCTCTTGCCGCGTCAGTCCCAAGGCGAGCAGTCTCTTAATCGAAGAGGTTGGAAGCTGCTGCTCAACCATTTGGAGTACTTGCCTCTCGGTGTGCATGGGCGGTACTCCCAGCCACTCTGCGATCTGTTGTTGCAGGACTGACATGTCTACATTATGCCACACTTAAGATGGCAAGTTGTAGTTAAACCACGCCACCGGAACACGCAGGAGTGAGGCTATGTGCCGATGCACCCGCCCTCGCGCAATTCCTGCTGGCGTGGAAGGAACGAACGCCCTACGCCCAGGAAACGGACTTTGTTTTTCCGTCCCTCAAAGCACAGGGCAAGGTTCCCCTTTCGCCTGCCGTTTTTGTTGCGGACCATCTGCGCCCTGCCGCTAAGGCTACAGGAATCGAGATTCCGGACGGCTACCGCTTCGGCCTCCACAATCTCCGGCACTCGCTCTCAAGCTGGCTGGTGAACAAGGGCAAGGTGTTACTAGAAAATTTCTAGGGCGCAGCAGGAGTTGGCTTATCCATGCAGGGCCGACGGGCCGGAAGTCGCGTTCTGGAAGTGTGGCTGTTGCATCAATCACTCCCTAGATATGCCGCCCGCAGAAAGCACTTGAGTGAGAATTCGGCGTTTCGTCTTTGTGGCCGCGATCTGATCGGGGATGATCAAAGGCGCGGTTTAGCCGTTATACGGCCAGATAAAAGGAAAGCATTCGTAAACACTGGCCGACTTCTCGGAGTTTAGTCCTTTACGGCGCCTCTCAGCTGATTGTGCCCTTCGGGATTCCGCTACTGCAACTTCCCGTACTCGGCTTTGGCTGCTCTGTATATAGGGATGTCGGGGTCTGCGTCCTTCCAAAGACTGAGAAAATCCTTGTAGGCGTCGAGCGCGCGCACGCGGGCAACATCGGCGTCGGCGCCCTGCGAGTTCTTCGCCCGCAGAGCGTTGGCGCGGGCCACACCAAGGCGCGCCAATGCGCCGGTCCAGCAGTTCCAGACGATGCCGCTGTGGTCGAGTATCTTCTGGAACTCGGCGGCAGCCAGCGTGTCTTTCCCAGCCGCCAGGTACACCTGTCCGCGAATATAAGTCGGATTGCCTCCCGATGCGATAGATCGATCCGAGAGGGGTTTGGGTTTCAAGTGCCACGGTTGGCTATCCTCCAGAAATGAAGGCCCGCGCAGCCGCGAGAACTTGGGGGGCGATTACGGGAATCTCTCCCTCTCGAAGTAATCGCAAAGGTACGCGGTCTCCCAGTTCCGGATTCACCCCTGTCAGCCAAGCTTGCACGACTTGGGGGGAATCGTGATCCAGCAAGGTGCGGACCACTTGAAAAGTCAGTCGCAGACGGGACTCTGCTTCGCCATAGGGCTCTACCCCATGGATCCACCGATTCAAAGCACGGACATCTTTGACGCCCGCAACATAAGCGGTCAGCTTACGGCCGATGGAATCTGCTAGGGAGGACACCAATTCCGGGAAAGAGAGAGTTAGTGATTCCCGATATGCCTGCAGCCCGGGACGGGACGGTGCCTTTGTTGCCATGGCTTTGTCCTCCTATACATAATGATGCCAGAGTCACCCATTTAAAAGCAACAGAATACCAAGTAAATATCAATATAATACCAAACCAATTGACGCCGGAGCCACTTCATGTGCCGGTTAAGCTGAACAAGAAAAGCCGTTTACCGCTCTCATCGGCTGAGTTGCCTACAGCTGCTGCCGCCCTCACTCAGGGTCTTAATGCGAATCGTAAGCACCAGTACGCGCAACGCAGTTCCCAATACCGCGAGTGCCTGACGCACGCTCTCCGGATCTTCGGATTGCAGCGGAATGATGAGGTTGGGTTCCGGAGTTTCCTGGCCCCAGTATTCGCATTCGTCATCGAAGCAGGCCATGACGGAGTCTCTGGTACGGGGTCAAATCTGCAAAAACATGAAATTGAGAAAGGCGGACACAACAGTCACGAGGGGCGTCTTCCATACGACCGACCGACTCACAGGATGGCGACGACAGCTTGAGGAACCGGTCGGGGTGTGTTCTCCTAAATTAGGACAGCCCACATCATATGATTGGATTTTGGACACGACTCTCCTTCGCTTTTCGTTCTTTTTTCGCCATTTTGTCGAATGCTGAGACTCCACAGGACGTCGCGAGCGCCTTGATCAACCCCGTGGCTGAGGTCACGCCCGGTTCCGGCACGGCTGCGCCCAGTGCAGCGCCGCGATCGAAGACCGTGGACACTCCTGTGGCCGAATCGGTGGATCGAGCGGTGCAGATGCTCGGCTTGCTGCAACGAGATGGGCGGTTAATCGACTTCCTGGCGGAAGATGTAACACCTTTTCCGGACGCACAACTCGGGGCAGCGGTGCGCAGCATTCACACCTCCTGTCGCCAGCTTCTTGAGAAATATATAGAACTCGGCCCGGTAATCGATTCGGAAGAAGACCAGCCCGTCACGGTGCCGGCGGGTTTCGACCCTGCAGCCATTAAACTGGTCGGAAACGTTACTGGCGAGCCACCGCTTCGGGGTGTCCTGCGGCATCGCGGGTGGCGAGTGAAGAAGGTTACCCTGCCCTCGCTGCCTCAGAGCGCGACGGGACGAGCTATCGTGGCTCCCGCCGAGGTTGAGATTCTTTAGCAAACCCCCACAGCTTCGAATCATCTTTAGACAGACGTTATCCCCTTTGGAGATTTGATTGGATTCGCAATTCATCATTGGCATTGACCTCGGTACCACGAATTCTGCCATGGCACGCTCTCGCATCGAGGATGCCGGAGACGGCAACGGGATTGAACTCGTGAACATCCCGCAACTGGTGAACCCGAACGAAGTTGCAGAGCGTACGCTATTGCCGTCATTTCTTTACATTCCGCTCGACTTGGATTTTCCCAAGGGCAGCTTGCAACTGCCGTGGGATGCGGACCCAAAGCTTGTCATCGGCGAACTGGCTCGGAAACGAGGAGCTGAGAGTCCCTTGCGGCTTGTCGCCTCGGCCAAATCATGGCTGTCCTATGCTGCCGTGAACCGAAGCGCTCCGATTCTGCCCTGGCAAGCGCCCGAAGATGTAGCCAAGCTATCGCCCGTAGATGCCTCTTCGCAGTACCTCTCCTATTTGCGCACGGTCTGGGATAGCAGTCATCCTGAACAGCCTTTGAGTGCGCAGGATGTGTTGCTGACCGTGCCCGCTTCGTTTGACGAAGAAGCTCGCGAGTTGACGCTGCGGGCAGCGCAGCAAGCCGGGTTGCATCATGTGACCCTGCTTGAGGAACCGCAGGCTGCGTTTTATGCATGGCTCGCGGCGCAAGGTGATGCTTGGAGAAAGCAAATCAAGGTTGGCGATTTGATTCTGGTGTGCGACGTGGGTGGAGGAACGACGGACTTCAGCCTGATTACGGTTTCGGAAGAAAACGGTGATCTGGCCCTGAAGCGCGTAGCCGTTGGTGATCACATCCTGTTGGGCGGCGACAACATGGACCTAGCGCTCGCGCGTCTTCTCCAGCAGCGACTGCAAGACGACGGCCACCGGATCGATACCCATCATCTGCTTGGACTATGGCACCAGTCTCGCGTTGCTAAGGAATTCCTCTTCGAGCATCCACAGAAACAGAAACACGACATCACACTGTTAGGCAAAGGACGGAAATTGGTCGGCGGCACGATCAAGACCGAACTGATGCGGGAAGATGTTGACCGCGTGCTGCTGGAGGGCTTCTTCCCCAATGTCCAAAGCGATGAGGTACCACTGCGGCAGCGCCGTATCGGGTTTCAGGAGTTGGGACTGCCCTACGCGGCCGATCCGGCAGTGACGAAACATCTGGCGCGATTTCTCTCGCAACAAGTGCAGAACAGTCCTGAAGCTGCGAACATTCGCCGCGGCCGGAATGGGCTGGCCTGCCCTACGCACATCTTGTTCAACGGTGGCGTAATGAAAGCCGCAGCTCTGCGGAGTCGCGTGGTTGAAGTGCTGAATCATTGGCTAGCCCAGGAAGGGTTCGAGGCGCTGGGAGCAGCGCGAGTCCTGGACTCACGGGATCTCGATCATGCCGTAGCACGGGGAGCCGCTTACTACGGGCAAGCCCGGCGAGGACAGGGTGTGCGAATCCGCAGCGGGGCCCCGCGCACGTATTACGTCGGCATCGAGAGCGCCATGCCGTCAGTGCCAGGCATGGAGGCTCCGCTGAAGGCTCTTTGCGTTGTCCCCTTCGGTATGGAAGAAGGGACCGAGGCGCAAGTTCCCAGTCGAGAGTTTGGCCTGGTGGTTGGCGAACCTGCGGAGTTCCGGTTTCTGAGTTCGACCATTCGCAAGCAAGACCATATTGGCGACGTGCTGGAAAACTGGGGCACGGAGGTCGAGGAGATCAGCCCGCTTGAAGTAACGCTCAACGTCGACGGTGCGCAAGGGGCGATTTTGCCGGTTCGCCTTGAGTCACGCGTAACCGAAATCGGCACGCTCGAGCTCTGGTGCGTATCGCGAGACAGCAAGCAGCGTTGGAAACTCGAACTCAACATCCGCGATCAGGGCGAGTGATGGACCCGGGCCGCAAACCAACTCCGGCGAGTGAACATGTCTCCCGCTACCTCATTGGTATCGATCTCGGCACCACGAATTCGGTCGTCGCCTACATCGACACTCAGGAAGCCGAGGATGCGGAATCGCCTCGCATCCATGTCTTCGAGGTATCTCAACTGGTGGGTCCCGGGGAGGTGCGGCGGCTCCCATATCTCCCTTCTTTCCTCTATTTCCCCACGGAAGCTGAAATGGCGTCAGGAACGCTGGCCCTTCCCTGGGAAGAACGGCCAACCTCGATCGCGGGTGTAATGGCTCGCGAACAAGGCGCGCTGCAGCCGGGACGCCAAGCCTCCTCTGCAAAGTCGTGGCTTTGCCAGAGCGACGTCGATCGTACCGCCGACATCTTGCCGGTCGACGCCGAGCCTTCGGCGACCAAGATTTCTCCGATCGACGCATCCGCCCGTTATCTCATCCATCTTCGAGATGCCTGGAATTGGGCAATGGCTGGGCATGAGGCAGGCAATGAAGAACACCGTCTTGAGAATCAGCAGATTGTTCTGACGGTTCCGGCTTCGTTCGACGAAGAAGCGCGCGAACTTACGGTGGAAGCGGCGCATCGAGCGGGCCTTGAAAAGCTTATCCTGCTGGAAGAGCCACTTGCCGCCTTCTACGCCTGGATCGCGCAGCACCAGCCAACAATGCATGAGCACGTGCGGGACGGCGACCTGATTCTGGTTTGCGATATTGGCGGTGGTACCTCGGACTTCAGTCTGGTGCGCGCGCGCTCACGGGGCCAAGCAGTGCAGTTCGAGCGCACGGCCATCGGCAATCATCTGCTGCTGGGAGGAGAGAACCTCGACGTCGCCCTGGCACGGCGTGTGGAACAGAAGCTGCAGGCGAAACTCAGCTTGCGCCAGCGACGAGCCCTGCAGATAGCCTGCTCTGCAGCCAAGGAGCGCCTACTCACAGAGCCAGACGTTGATCATCTATCCATCAACATTCTAGGCGGCGGACGTGCCGTGGTCGGTCAGATGGTTAGCAGCGAGTTAACTCGCGACGAAGTTGTTGAGTTGCTAAACGATGGCTTTCTGCCTCTGAGTCCTCTGCGCGAACTCCCGGCGCGGGCCCGGTCGAGCGGGTTGCGTGAGCTCGGCTTGCGCTATGAAACTGATCCGGCGATCAGCAGGCATCTCGCCACTTTTCTGAGTCAAGCGGCGCAGGCAATGGGACATGCCGCACCGTCTCCCTCTTCCGGAAACGAGCGGGACGTGGCGATACCCGACGCTGTTTTGTTCAACGGTGGTTTTTGCGTGCCGGAGATCGCACGCGAGCGCATCGCTAAAGTCCTGTCCCTCCTGGCTGGCAAACAAGACCAACATTGGCGCCCGAAGATCCTGGCCAACACTTCGATGAACAGCGCCGTGGCTCTTGGTGCCGCATACTACGCTCGTGTACGGCGTGGAACTGGCTTGTCGGTCAAGGCGGGCAGCGCACGTAGCTACTACATCGGGATGCGCTCGAACAACGGTGGTAAGGCCGTCTGCGTGCTGCCGGCCGGCACCGGCGAGGGCACAACTCTCTCGCTCTCGGGCCGCGAATTTGCAGTGCTCGCGAACCGGCCGGTGTCATTCGATCTCTATAGCTCGACTATTCGGCACGATGCCCATGGAGATTTGTCCGATTTAGATTCGGGCCAGATGCACCGGCACGCGCCGCTCGTCACCTTGTTGCGCTATGGCAAGAAGCTTCAGGAGCTCGACCTCGCAGTGCGCGTGGCCGTGAGCTTTACTGAGGTCGGAACGCTCGAGCTATGGTGCGAATCGCTGAAGACACCGCATCGTTGGCGACTGCAGTTTGAATTGCGCGGGCATGACAATCAACCTCAGGGCGCGGAAACCGAACCGACACGAGGAGCGAAGGCGGAGCGATCGCCATCATCGCAAGTTTCGGAGGAGGCACTGCAATCGGCCGCGCAACTGATAAAGGCAACTTTCACTAAGGTGCCCGATGGTGCAGCCGGCGATCCTACACTGCTGGTGAGCGAACTGGAAGGCATCATTGGTTTCCGGAAAGAATCCTGGCCGCTGAGCTTGGCGCGGCTGTTAGCCGACACCCTTCTCGAGGTTGCCGAAGGCCGGTCTTTAAGCGCGCGTCACGAAGTGCGCTGGCTTAATCTCCTTGGCTATTGCTTGCGCCCGGGCTTCGGAGATCCGCTAGACAGTCACCGCTTAGCCAAGACAAGAAAGATCTATCAAGGCGGGCTTAAATTTCCTGCCAATCTTCAGTCGCAAGTTGATTGGCTGGTGTTGTGGCGCCGAATAGCAGGAGGTCTCAGTGCAGCACACCAGCACGAGCTGCGCAACTACCTTGCTGGTCTCGGTATCGGTCGTAAGAAGACAGGCCCGAGGCTGAACCCGCAACTCGAGCGCGATGGATGGCGCCTGCTGGCTAGCCTGGAGCACCTCTCCGGCGCTACCCGTGCGGCGCTCGGAAATGAACTCCAGCGCAAACTCAAGAAAGAGCCTGCCGACGGAAGCTGGCTATGGTCGTTGGGCAGATTTGGTGCGCGCATTCCGCTCTACAGTGCACTCACCTGCGTCGTACCGGTAGACACCGCGGCGGAGTGGATCACGACGCTTGTGGAGTTGCCCAAACAAACCCATGAAACGGCATCGGCAATTCTTCAGCTGGCGAGGCTGACCGGCGACCGCACGCGCGATGTGAGCGGTGAGATACGCGAGCTTGCTATTGCACGGCTGCGTGAGGCAGAGCCCACCGTCGAATCCATTGTTCAGCCTATAAGTGCGCCCGTGAGTCCAAATCGTGACGATGTGGCGCGCACCTTCGGCGAACCACTTCCTAGGGGCTTGCACCTGGAGAGTACTGCCAACTGTCTGTCGCCGGTTTCGGCATTAGGCACCGAAGCACAAGCCGGATGAACCCGCCCGATCTATTCGCGAGAGCTGCGAAGGCCGCGTGCAGGGTTCGCCCTGATATCGTTCCATGAGCCTGTGGAAAGGTTCTGAAAAGCTCTGTCTTCCTTAGCTCTTGCCATAGGCGGTCACAGTGACGTGTGACCTCTACACTTGTCGAGTGTGAGCTCGCGTGTTCAGCTGAAATGTATCGAAAGAGCTCGAAGTGCTGCAGGGACGATGGGCAGCGTCCATCAGAGAAACTGCCGGAATCACAATTTGTCACGGTTTAGAGTGACCACAGGCACAAAGCGCAGGTAAGGCAACCCTGCGTCCTGCTTCGAGTTTAGAGCCGTAGATGCGTCCGCAGACGATCCGGCACGCCCATGCAAGCGGCGATACGCTGTGAGGCGGGAGCATCATGCTTACACCATACGGGCTCGATATAGTAGAAAACTGCCTGAGCTGCAAGATGCGGGCGGAGCATAGCTTCTGCGATCTTCCTCCGGCGGCATTGCAGAATTTTGAAGCTATAAAGTACTGCACTACCTATCCCAAAGGCGCCATTCTGTTTGTCGAAGGCCAGGAGCCGAGGGGTATCTTTGTTCTCTGCACAGGGCGTGTGAAACTCTCTATTTGCGATCGGGAGGGAAAGACCCTGATCGTGAAGATCGCTGAGTCAGGAGAAGTGCTCGGACTCAGCTCCACGATCGGCGGCAAACCCTACGAGCTGACGGCAGAAACCGTTGCTCCATGTCAGGTTAACTTTGTGAGGCGCGAAGACTTCTTGTCGCTTCTGAAAGAGCATAGCGACGTTTGTCTACGGGTAGCTGTGCAATTGAGCCACAAGTACAACACGGCCTGCCACGACATCCGTTCGCTGGGTCTCGCGCACTCAGCGGGCGAGAAACTGGCGAAGTTGCTGTTCGACTGGGGCACGCGCAACGGACAAGCCGGGAAGTCAGAGCCACGTTTCACCCTTGCTGTGACGCACGAGGAAATGGCCCAGATGATTGGCACGTCGCGGGAGACTGTAACCCGCCTGCTGGCCGACCTCAAGAAGCGTCAAGTCGTGCAGATGAAGGGTTCGACTTTGCTGATTCGCAACAGAGCAGCGCTAAAGTCGCTGGCGATGGCTTAGTGGCCTATAGCGCTTCTTGTGGTATGGATTCAGGTGCGCTCGGGGCTGGAGATGCGCTGTGCCATCCGCGGATCGCTGCGGCGCGCCGAAATGTCGTTGATGTGGCGGCTCTTTTGCAGGCTTCGAGAATGTGCAGCCACTCTGACCCAGTGCAGCCCCAGGAATTGCCGGGCTGTAATTTGGGTAAGCTCCACGGAATTGAAAGCACTCTTGCCCGCCTCGGTGAGGAGTTGCTCGGTGGCTCGTCGCAAACCCCACGCCCGCCCAAAACCGACCACCGTACGGCTCATAGCATTACCCACAAAAAAGTAGTTCCAGCCACAGTTACGTGCACGCAGGTCGACTTCGTCGCTTTTCAGATTCTTGAGCAGCCTCCATCCGTTTAGATACGACTGCCCCTCGAATCGTAGTGCCGGAGGCAAAAGAGTTCCCTCCATGACGAAAACGCAGCCATTTTGCAGGGCTATTTCCATGCTTACCTCCGAGCCTTCTCGCACGCACGAAACCAACTGCGTCTCGGAATCTACAGCGACTCGCCGCGCGGCGGCAGATCGGTTATGGTCGCCAGCGACATTGTTGGCATCGGCTTCACATAACGTAAAGATGCCAGAAAAGCAGCAGCACACGCGAGCTGTATGGGGAGCGACGCCAAGCGCGAGAACTCAAACGGCACAATCGGATTGAAATAGAGAGCAACCAGTGCAAAGGCCGCCGCCCATAGATATTTCTGGCTGCGGAATGCTTCCAGCATCACGAACAACGCTCCCCCGCAGACTACTAATTGAGGCAGAATCTGCGGAACTCCGTGCAATATCACAGCGGCAGCCAAAACCAAGACGGCCACGCAAATCCACTTAACGATTTTTGAGTACATTTCAGCCTCGGTTTCGCTTTT
>Ga0335083_10011159_pt1 | contig 10810 bp, 10 predicted proteins | sample Lox_Sample_42_FD_206716 | JGI IMG/M metagenome (GOLD analysis project Ga0335083, IMG submission 206716) | Soil microbial communities from Loxahatchee National Wildlife Refuge, Florida, United States - Lox_Sample_4.2 | ecosystem: Environmental > Terrestrial > Soil > Wetlands | place: USA... | reverse complement strand
CCGGCGACCCGCGACGTGCCGACCACGCCTCCCGGCCGCGGGCCTGCCTCCATCACCTGCGCGTCGAACCCAGCCGCGACGAGCGCGCGCGCCGCGGTCAAGCCGCCCATCCCGCCGCCGACGACCGCGACCCGCATCACGAGCTCGACGACAGCTCGCGCACCGCGGTCACCATCGCGCGCACGTGCTCGGGATCGGTCTCGGGCAAGACGCCGTGGCCGAGGTTGAAGATGTGACCGCGATCGCCGGCGCGCGCGAGGATATCGGCGACGCGCGCGCGGATCTCGGCGGGCGGCGCGAACAACGCGCCCGGATCGAGGTTGCCCTGCAGCGCGACGCCGTCGCCGACGCGCCGGCGCACCTCGTCGATGCCGACGCGCCAGTCGACCCCGAGCACGTCGGCGCCGCTCGACGCGTAATCGTCGAGGTACGGCGCGCAGCCGTTGACGAAGTAGATGATCGGCACGTTCGGCCGCGCGGCGCGCACGATCTCGATCGCGCGCTTCGCGTAGCGCAGCGGGAACTCGCGAAAGTCGCCGGGCGACACGATCCCGCCCCAGCTGTCGAACAGCATCACGCAGTCCGCGCCGGCCTCGATCTGCGCCGCGAGATAGGTGCCGCACGTGCGCGCCAGCTTGTCGAGCAGCGCGTGCGCGTCGGCCGGCGCGCCGAACAACAGGCGCTTGGTATGCGGATAATCCTTGGAGCCGCCGCCCTCGACCGCGTAGGTCAGCATGGTCAGCGGCGCGCCGGCGAACCCGATCAGCGGCACGCCGCCGCGGCTCGCGAGGCCGGCCTTGATCAGGCGCACCGCGTCCATCACGAACGGCAGCTCGCTCACCGGATCCGGCACGGCGAGCGCCGCGATCTCGGACGACGTGCGCACCGGCTTGCCGATCTTGGGCCCGACCTCGGGAAACTCGACGTCGATGCCCATCGCGGGCAGCGTGATCAGGATGTCGCTGAACAGGATCGCGGCATCGAAGCCGAGCTCGTCGATCGGCTGCAGCGTGACCTGGCAGGCCAGCTCGGGCGTGCGGCACACTTGCAGGAACGACGACCGCGCGCGCACGGCCCGGTACGACGCCTGATACCGCCCGGCCTGGCGCATCATCCAGATCGGGGTGCGCTCGACCGACTCGCGCCGGCAGGCCCGCAAGAACAAGGGATCTGGCATCGAGTCTCGTGTACCACGAGACTCGTCGATCATCGCCTCGCGGCATGCCGCTCGGCCATACGGATCGCGCCAACGCGCTGATGGCGTGTGCCACGAGGTGATATCGTCGCTGCGATGGCCAGCGCGATCGCGATCGCACCGCGCGGCGCCACCGGGCCGCTGCAGGCCCTCGTCGATCGCCTCACCGGCGCCGGCATCACGGTCGCCGTCGTCGACGACATCGGCTCGGCCGCCGAGCTCGTGCGCGAGACTCCCGACGCGCCGCCGTGCGTGCTCCTCGACCTGCGCGACCTCGCCGCCGGGAGCGACGTCGAGGACGTGCGCGCCGCGACCGGGGCGATCCTGCGCGTCGCCGAGGCGATCCCGCGCATCGCGCCGGTCGCGGTGACCGGCGCCGCCGATGCCGCGCTGATCGTCGCGTGCATCCGCGCCGGCGCAGGCGACGTGATCGATCTGCAGCTCGAAGGCACCGCGCATGCCCGCGCCGTGGTCGAACGCGCGTGCGCGCGCCAGGCCGCACGCGTCGCCGACGCGCGCGAGGCGTACCAGCTCCGCGTGATGATCGAGGAATTGTTCCGCGATCTCATCCGCACCGAGCGCCGCTCGCTCGATCTCGAGGGCAAGCTGCTGGCGGTCGAGCGCGCGAGCTCGGGAGAGATCGCGCTGCCCGCCGAGACGCGCGGGCCCGCGATCCTGCTCGTGGAGAGCGATCGGGTGGTCGCCGACGAGCTCGCCGAGCGGCTCGAGCAGGCCGGCGTGACCACGTACTCGTACCCGAGCGGCGAACAGGCGCTGCGCGAGGTCGACGAGGCGATCGGGGCGCAGATGTTCGATCTCGCGCTGGTCGCGGCCCAGTTGCCCGGCCTTCCCGGCCTCGCCACCGTCCGCGAGCTGCGGCTGCGGCGTAGCGATCTGCCCGCATTCCTCGTCACCGCGGTCCACGACGCCGAGCTCGCGGCCGGGGCAGCCGACCTCGGGGTGGTCGGATTCGTGGTCAAGCCGTTGCCCGACGTCTCCGAGGTCGTCGCACGCCTCGCCCAGCTCGCGCAGGACGCGTGGAGCCGCGAACGCGAGCGCTTTTACCTGCAGCGGATCAAGGCTCGCCACGAGCGCGTGCTCGCCCGGTACCGGTCGTTGCCTCGGGAGCCATGACGTGACTATATTTCGGCGATCGTAGATGGCTGCAGCTGCGCTCAGCATCAAGCTCCGGTGCGCCTCGTGGCAGCAGCTGGCGACCATCTACCGGCGCGATCTCACGCGCGGCTCGATGTTCCTCAAGGCCACGAACCAGCCGCCGATCGGCACGCTGGTCCGCATCGACCTCGAACTGCCGAGCGCGAGCGTGATCGAGCTGTCGGGCGTGATCGTGAAGCACGTCGTCGACCCCCAGCGCGGCAGCGGCGTCGATCTCAAGCTCGAGCCGCTGCCGACCAGCTCGGTGTGGCTCATCGAGAGCGCGCTCGCCGCCGAGACCAAGGTGCGCGCGCAGTCGGCAGGCATCGCCGAGGCGGCGTCGCCGACGTCGACCGGCCCGGTCGCGACCGTCACCGAGGGCGAGGATGTCGCGGAGGCCGAGACCGAGCTCGTGCGCGCGCTCGAGGCCGAGGTCGAGTCGCTACGCAAGCTCAACCCGTTCCTCGTGCTCGGCGTCGGCTACGAGACGACCGACGCCGACGTGCGCGCGGCGTTCGGCGAGCTCACGAAGCGCTACCACCCGGATCGCTTCGCGCGCTACCAGTCGCAGAAGCTGCGCCAGATCGCCGCCGAGATCTTCATCCTGATCCGCGACGCGTACCGCAAGCTCATCGACGACAAGAGCCGCGCGGTCGTGCTCGCCGGGATCGCGCCCAAGCAGCTACCGCGTGCGGCGAGCGACCCCGGGACGCCGCGCCCGCGCGTCGCGACGCCCGCGAAGGGCATCCCGACCATCGCGCGCACCGACCGCGTCGCGGTGCCGCCGATCCCGACGCCGCGTCCGCCGACGCCGGTGCCGGTGGCCGCCGAAGACCAGAAAAAGCACGACGCACCGACAAATCCCGGCCAGTACGACGCGCCGACCAACCCGAGCGGCAAGAGCGCCGAGCTCGCGCACACCGAGCTCGCGAAAGCCGACCAGCTCGCGGTGCCGGTGGCGCAGGTCGATCGCAAGAGCGGGCCGGTGCGCACGATCCCGGCCGCGGTCCAGAACGACCCCAAGCCGCGCCCGCCGGCGGTCACGGTGCCGATGGCGGGCAACCGGCCGGCGAACGTGCCGTCGATGCCCGAGCCTGCGGCCGAGGGCGAGACCGCCGCGCTCGAAGCGCTGATCGAAGACGGCAAGCTCGAAGAGGCGCTCGCGGGCTTTCGCGGCCTCGCGAAGAAGAACCCGCAGGACCGCACGTATCGCGCCGGCATCGAGCTGTGCGAGGGCTTGAAGGCGCTGGTGCAGCGCGATCGGCTCGAGGCCGCGCAACGGTTCGAGGCCGCGCTCGAGCTCGATCCGTCGAACGAGCGCGCCGCCCGCGAGCTCGCCGACATGCGGCGCCAGGCGACGAACGAACGCAAAGGCCTGCTGTCGCGCCTCATGGGCAAGAAGGAGCCGCCGCCTTGACACGGAGAGCTCGTCTCACCTCCATCGCCGGCTACGACCTTCGCGCCGCGGACAGCTCGGCGCGTACGTCCGATGCTCGCGCGTCGCGGGCGCCGAGCCCGCTCCTTGCCGCGCTTCGGGCGTGCACCAACCCCGCCGATCTGCCTCGCCTCGCTCGGTCTCGCGCGGCGCTGGAGGTGCGATGAGCTCTCGTCTCCTCGGAATCGATCTCGGCACGACGAACTCGTGCGTCGCCGTGCTCGACGAGCGCGGTCAGCCGCGCACGCTGGTCGCCGCCGACGGCGAGCGCACGACCCCGTCGTGGGTGTCGTGGAACACCGCCGGCGAGATCGCGGTCGGCGCGCGGGCGCGCCGCCAGGCGGTCACGAACCCGTCGGCGACGATCTACGGCGCGAAGCGTTTGATCGGCCGCAAGGTCAACGCCGAGGACGTCGCGTGGTTCGCGAAGCTCGCGCCGTTTCGCATCGTCGCCGCGCCCAACGGCGATGCGTGGGTGCGCGTGCACGGCCAGCCGATCTCGCCGCAGGAGGTCGCGGCCCACGTGCTGCGCCGCATGCGCCAGATCGCCGAGGAAGCGCTCGGCGAGCCGGTCACGCGCGCGGTCGTGACCGTGCCGGCGTACTTCGACGACGCGCAGCGCCAGGCGACGCGCGATGCCGGCCAGATCGCCGGCCTCGACATCGTCCGCATCTTGAACGAGCCGACCGCCGCCGCGCTCGCGTACGGCGTGCACCGGAGCGGGGAAGGCCGCCGCATCATCGCGGTGTTCGATCTCGGCGGCGGCACGTTCGACATCTCGATCATGAGCGTCGAGAACGGCATCTTCGAGGTGCTCGCGACCGGCGGCGACACCGCGCTCGGCGGCGAAGACTGGGATCGCCGCATGCTCGAGCGCATCGTCGACGACGTGTTCGATCAATATCGCGTCGATCTCACCGGCATCGCGATGGCGATGTCGCGGCTGCGCGAGGCGTGCGAGAACGCGAAGAAGGCGCTGTCGACCGACCGCGAGGCGATGATCCAGCTGCCGTTCCTCGCGAACGACCAGCACGGCGCGCCGATCAACTTCGAGCGCAAGATCACGCGCGACGAATTCGAGCGCCTGACCGCGGAGCTGACCGCGCGGCTCGAGGCGCCGTGCCGGCGCGCGCTCGCCGACGCCGGGCTCAAGCCCCAAGACGTCGAAGAGGTGCTGCTCGTCGGCGGCATGACGCGCGTGCCGGCGGTGCAGGCGTCGGTCGAGCGCATCTTCGGCAAGAAGCCGAGCAAGGGCGCGAACCCCGACGAGGTCGTCGCGCTGGGCGCGGCCGCGTACGCCGGCATCCTCGCCGGCGACTCCGACGACGCCGCGCTGCTCGACGTCACGCCGCACGACATCGGCATCCGCGTCGGCGACAGCGGGTTCTCGGTGCTGATCCCGCGCAACTCGATGCTACCGGTGCGCGTGCGCAAGCTGTTCGCGACGACCGCCGCCGATCAGAAGTTCGTCTCGATCGAGCTCTACCAGGGCGAGTCGCCGGAGATCGCGAAGAACCGCAAGCTCGGACAGGTCGTGCTCGACGATCTCCCGCCCGGGCCCGCCGGCAGCGTGCGCGTCGAGCTCGTGCTCACGATCGACGTCGAGTCGCTGCTCGGCGTCACCGCGCGCGAGCTGCGCACGGGCAAGGAAGCGAGCGTCACGATCCGTCCGTCGGGCGGGTTGTCGCAGCGCGAGATCGTCGAGATCATCACGCGCCGCCGCCAGGACCACTCGGTGGTCGGCAAGCTGCCGCACGAAGGCGGCGGCAACGTCGCGCGCGTGGCGACGCGCGAGCAGATGGCCGTCAAGCCACCCGACGACGACAAGACGTAATGGCCAAGACCGATCGCGTCGAACCGGCGGTACTCGAGGTGGCCGACGCGGTCGGCGCGCTGATCGAGGCGTGGGGTTTCAAGCGCAACATGGGCCGGATGTGGGCCGTGCTGTACCTGGAGGATCACGCGCTCACCGCGGCCGAGCTCGGCGAGCGGCTCGGTCTCTCGACGGGCGCGGTGTCGATGCTGCTCGCGGAGCTGTTGCAGTGGGGCGCGGTGAAGAAGGCGTGGGTCGTGGGCGAGCGCCGCGAGCACTACGAGGCCGAGACATCGATCTGGAAGATGGTGTCGCGCGTGTTCCAGGAGCGCGAGCTGCGCTGGATCCACACGGCACGCGACGCGTTCGAGCGCGCGCAGCGCGATCTGCCGGCGGCTGGCACCAGGGATTCGCGCAAGAAGCTGATCGCGGAGCGCGTGGCCGGCCTCGTCCAGCTGTCCCAGGTCGGCGCGCACCTGCTCGAATCGGTCCTCGAGGGCGAGGCCGTCGACAGCCTGCCGATCAAGACCGTCGGCGAGCTCGCGAAGGCCGCCGGGCGCGCGAAGCCCGAGTCGTAGCCGAGGCCAGCCGAACTTTGCCCTTGAGTCGGACTGCCCCTCTTCGTAGGCTGCGGGCATGTTTCGCGCGATCGCATGTGCCGTTCTCGTCGCCGCTTGCGTCCAGAACCCGCCTCCGCAGAGCGCGTCGGGGCCGCCCGGCCTGACGCAGCCGGCGCCCAAACCGGGCTCGAAGCATGCCGACGAGGTCCACTGTCACGAGGTGAGCGACACCGGCTCGATGTTCTCGCACACCGAGTGCACGACCACCGAGGAAGAGCGCGACCGCAACGAAGAGACCGAGCGCGTGCTGCGCCAGCAGAGCGGCGGCGCGACGCCCAGCAACTGCTGCGCGAGCCCGCACTAACGAGCACGGCGCTAGTCATCCGACGGCGGCGCGGCCCGTCGTTTCTTGGTCGGATCGTCGCCGGGATCGACCGTCGACTCGCGCGCCGAGTCCTGGCGCTCGCTCTCGATGCGGATCTCCTTCGACGGGTCGTCGAGGCTGTCGCCGCGGCGTGCGACCGGCACCTCTTTCGACGCGTCGTCGAGCGTGAGCAGCGGCATCTCGTCGCTCAGCGTGGGCGGGCCGATGAAGATCTGCTGCGCGGTGTCGTCGGGGAGCGCGTGCCACGGCGCGATGATCATGCGGAACGCGTTCGACACGTCGCCGACGTCGAGCTCGGCGGGCGACGGTGTCACGCGCTCGGCGCGAGCGAACGCACGCTCGCCCGACGGCGTCACCGGCGACGGCGTGAACGAGACGTCGCTGACCTCTTCGTCGACCATCGGCGCCATCGCGGGCGCGCTGTCCTCGGCGACCGAGACCGACGACACGCGCGCGCTGCCCGGCGTCTCCGACGCCCACGCGGCGACGTCGCGCGGCTTCGCGCGGCCGCCCGGGTTGCGCGCGCGGACCACGCCGAGGGCCTCGCGCATCGCCGCGGCGGAGGCCCAGCGCTGGTCGACGCGCCGCTCGAGCGCGTTCAGCACGATCTCGTCGAGCTCGGCCGGGCAAGCCGAGTTCCACTTCGAAGGCGGCGTGATCGGCGCGGTGCGCACCTTCGCGATGATGTCCTCGTCGGTCTTGCCCTTGAACAGACGGCGCGCCGCGATCAGCTCCCACGCGATCACGCCGGCCGAGAAGATGTCGGCGCGCGTGTCGAGCTCCTCGCCGTCGATCGCCTCGACGGACATGTAGCCGAGCTTGCCCTTGACCAGGCCCGAGTGCGTCCGGAAGCGTGTGCCGGCGACCGCCTTCGCGATGCCGAAGTCGATCAGCTTCAGGTGACCGTCGTCCGCGATCAGCAAGTTCGACGGCGACAGATCGCGGTGGAGGATGCGCAGCGGCTCGCCGTACGCGTCGGTGCCGTTGCTCGCGTAGTCGAGCGCGTCGCACAGCTCGTCGAGGATCGCGAGCACGATCGGGATCGGCGCCGGCGTCTTCGACATGTACGAGGTGCGCATCAGCGCGAGCAGCGGGATGCCGTACACGAGCTCCATCGCGATGAAGTACGTGCGCTCGATGCAGCCGAGCTCGAAGATCTGCGCGATGTTCGGATGGCGCAGCGAGCTCGCGAGCTTGGCCTCGTGGATGAGGTGCTCGATGAATCGGCGGTTGCCCGCGAACTCCGGCAGCATGCGCTTGAGCGCGACGTCGCGAAACACGCCGCGCGCGACCTCGATCGTCGCGCGGTGCACGGTGGCGGTGCCGCCTGCACCGAGCTGCTCGTGCACGCGATACGGCCCGAACCGATCGAAGTGAGTCACCGCGCTTGCGACCAGGGTAGCACCAACTCGAGCGCGCATCGGCTACCTTTGCCGCGTGATCCGCGCCCGCAACCTGACGAAGTACTTTCGCGTGCACCGCCGCCCGCCCGGGATCGGGGCGGCCGTGAAGTCGCTGGTGCATCGCCACTACGAGACGGTCAAGGCGGTCGATGGCGTCAGCTTCACGATCGAGCGCGGCGAGCGGGTCGGCTTCCTCGGCCCGAACGGCGCCGGCAAGACGACCACGTTGAAGGTGCTGTCGGGCCTGTTGCACCCGACCGGCGGCGAAGTCGACGTCGACGGCTTCGTGCCGTTCCGCCGGCCGCGCGAGCTGCTCGGCAAGATCACGCTCGTGATGGGGCAGAAGTCGCAGCTGATCTGGGACCTGCCGCCGGCCGAGACGTACGCGATGAACCGCGCGATCTTCGACGTGCCGCGCGATCAGTTCGAGCGGACGCTGAAGGAGCTGACCGAGCTGCTCGACCTCGGCGCGCTCGTCGACAAGCCCACGCGCCAGCTCTCGCTCGGCGAGCGCATGAAGTGCGAGCTCGCGGCCGCGCTGCTGCACCGGCCGACCACGCTGTTTCTCGACGAGCCGACGATCGGCCTCGACGTCGCGATGCAGGTCGCGGTCCGCGACTTCGTGCGCGAATACAACCAGCGCCACCACGCGACCGTGCTGTTGACCTCGCACTACATGGACGACGTCGTCGCGCTGTGTCCGCGCATCATCGTGATCGATCAAGGCAAGCTGATCCACGACGGCGACCTGCGCCAGCTGATCAAGACGATGGACCCGCACAAGCGCGTGTCGTTCACGCCGACGAACCACGTCGCCGACGACGAGCTCGCGAAGCTCGGCACGCTGATCGGGCGCGACGGCCAGCGCATCACCGTCCGCGTCACCGAGCGCGAGCTGCCGGCCGTGGTCGGCCACGTGCTGTCGTCGTTGCACGGCGCCGACCTCGCGATCGAAGATCCGCCGCTCGAGGACGTGCTGCGCGCGATGTTCGGCAAGACCGGCAAGGGAAACGCCGAGGCCGCGTCGTGATCCGCACGCTCAAGGCCTTGCCGACGCTGCTGCGGATCGGCGTCGCCGAGACCGTCGCGTACCGCGCCGAGTTTCTGGTGTGGATCCTGACGATGACGCAGCCGCTGATCATGCTCGGACTGTGGACGTACGTCACGCGCGACGGCGCGTTCCGCGGCATGACGTCCGAGGATTTCACCGCGTACTACCTCGCGAACTTGATCGTGCGCCAGCTGACCGGCAACTGGGTCGCGTGGCAGCTGATGGAAGACATCCGGCTCGGCACGATGTCGATGCGCCTGTTGCGCCCGATCCATCCGTTCTACGCGTACGCCGCGAGTCACGTCGCCGCGATCCCGTTCCGCACCGTCGTCGCCCTGCCGCTCGCGATCATCTTGCTCGCGAGCTCCGGCGCGCACGCGCTGACGCACGACCCGGTGCAGATCGCCGCGTTCGTGCCGTCGCTGGTGCTCGCGTGGCTGATCACGTTCGCGGTGATGTTCGCGCTCGGCTCGCTCGCGTTCTTCTTGACCCAGACCAACGCGCTGTCCGAGGTCTACTTCGCGCTGTTCCAGATCTTCTCGGGCTACATGCTGCCGCTCGCGATCATGCCGCGGCCGATCGCGGTCATCGCCGACTGGCTGCCGTTCAAGTACACGCTCGCGGTGCCGCTCGCGATCCTGACCACCCAGCTCGACGGTCACGAGCTCGGCGCGCTGCTCGCGCGGCAGGGCGCGTGGACCGCGGCCATGCTCGTGCTCGCGATCGGCGTGTGGCGGCTCGGCGTCCGCCGCTTCGAGGCGGTGGGCGGATGACGCGCTACCTGCGCCTGTTCGGGGTCCAGCTGCGCGTCAGCGTCGCGCAGGCGATGGCATACCGCGCGAACTTCCTGGTGTCGGGCGCGATGGCGCTCGCGCAGATCGCGCTGACGCTCGTGCCGCTGATCGTGCTGTTCGACCAGCGCGAGCAGGTCGGCGACTGGACCGCGCCCGACATGCTCGTCGTGATCGCCTACTTCATCGGCGTCAAGGCCGTGCTCGAAGGCGTGGTCAGCCCGTCGATCCAGGACCTCGTGCAGCGCATCCGCGATGGCTCGTTCGATTACGTGCTGCTCAAGCCGGTCGACGCGCAGGCGATGATCTCGGCGTCGCGCTACGAGCCGTGGAACGTGTTCGACTTCGTCGGCGCGATCGCGATCGCGATCTACGCGTTCGTTCGCCGCGGCAGCGCACCGGGGCCTGCCGAGATCGCGGCCGGCCTCGGGCTGTTCGTCGCCGGCGTGCTCGCGATGTACTCGCTGTGGGTCACGTGCGCCGCCGCCGCGTTCTGGATCGGCCGCCTCGACAATCTGCAGTGGCTGCTCGGCGCGATCTTCGACACCGCGCGCTGGCCGGTGCAGGTGTTCCGCGGCGCGTGGCGGATCGTGTTCACGTTCCTCATCCCGGTCGCGATCATGACGACGTTCCCGGCGATGGCGCTGCTCGGCCGGCTCGACGTCGAGACCGCGCTCGCCACGATCGGCGGCGCGCTCGTGATGCTCGCGCTGTCGCGGCTGGTGTGGCGCGCCGCGATCCGCAACTACACGAGCGCGTCGAGCTGACGCTAGAAGCGCGCGGTCAGCGCGAGCCCGACGCCGTGCAGGCTCGCGGTCGGCGCGACGACGACCTGATCGCGCGGCGCGGTCACGTAGATGTACGTCGCGACACCGGCGACCACGGCCGCGCCGACCGCCAGGCCGGTCGCGATGTTGGTGAGCGTACTCGCGTCGTCGACCTGCTTCGTGCCGACGCTGTCGCAGAACAGGCCGGCGGAGTTGTTCGTGCAGTGCGGGCCGTTCACCGCGTCATCGTAGTGG
>Ga0335083_10011158_pt1 | contig 10811 bp, 12 predicted proteins | sample Lox_Sample_42_FD_206716 | JGI IMG/M metagenome (GOLD analysis project Ga0335083, IMG submission 206716) | Soil microbial communities from Loxahatchee National Wildlife Refuge, Florida, United States - Lox_Sample_4.2 | ecosystem: Environmental > Terrestrial > Soil > Wetlands | place: USA... | reverse complement strand
CTGGAGGAGATCGTTCAGCACGATGGTTCGGTGTTGCGTCTGCGCAAGCTCGCTGCGCATTACGACCCCGGTGATCGCATCTCAGCCATGAGCTTCGTACAGGAGCATGAAGCAAGAGGCGAAGTCGTCACCGGATTGCTTTACGTGGATCCTGAGCCCGAGGATCTACATGCCCACCTCAACACCGTCAGCGCCCCCTTCAACGGTCTGACGGAAACGGAGCTTTGTCCGGGCGCGGAAGCGCTGGCCCGCTTCAACGCGACGCTGCGCTAGCAACCATCCTACCCCGGACGCCCGGCGCCACACCAGTCTGGCGGTACGCCTTACGCTCGGCTTTGTCGATACCTGATTTCTGCAGTCTCTCAAGCAGGTCGGGGCCGTTCTTATACCTGAGAATCGGCAACACCCACGGGTAACGCTTCCAGTGCTCGAACATGGCGTATTCCTTCTGCGCCGCGAGCACGATCGGCATCACGGGCACCGAAGGCAGATCGGGGATGATCGCCGTTAGTTCCTGCGGCACGCTTTTCGGATCGGTGAGATCAGCGATGATGAAGCGGGACATGTGCGCGAGCGTCACGATGGTTTCGGTAAGATCGCGATTGTCCGGTGCGGCAAAGTCGAACAGCATCGGCAAGTAACCCCGAGCGCGCAGCGTGCAGCGCACTGCGTCCAGCACCGCTTTGCGCTCCACCGTGAACCGGCCCAGGATAAGCACCGTCTTGCGACCGACCGTGTCGATCACGCTGCGGATCTTGCCGTTGTGAAGCAGCAAATACACGAACTAGGCGACCTCCAGGTCATCCACGGTGACAGCTGGGTCTTCGGATGCGGCGCGGATGATCAGGTTGGATTGATCCCTTGGGGTGCCCTTGAGATTCCAGGCGGCGATGCCATAGATCTCGCAGTCCGTCAGCTTAGCGTCCTCCACGCTGACTTCCGCCAGCGAGGTATGCCGCAGCACGGCGCCGGTCAGGTCCGCGTGATCCAGCTTGGCACGGCGAAGACTCGCAGCGCGCAGGTCTGCGCGCTGCAGGTTGGCTCGTGTCAAGTTCGCGCGGCTCAAGATTGTCTGGCGCAGGTTGGTGCGCACCAAGTGCGCGCCGGCCAGATTGATGCCGCGCAGGTCGAGGTCGATCAGGAGTGCTCGGCTCAGATCCGGCGTGAGCTTCGGATTCCGCCGACGCCAAGCGTTCCAAACGCTAACACCTTGCTTCAGACGGGCAAGGTGTTTGGGGTCGGCCATCGCGCCTACCGCCGTTCAGCTACCAGAGCAGCGCGAAGGCTAAGCTCCCCGGAAAGGCGGACGCGGCGCCAAAGCTCATGCGCTCAAACGCCCCCTGTTGGTTCAACGCCCGGCCTGCGGCGGCAACCCCATCAAATCTCAAACGCTCACTGCACGACGGTCGCGTGCTTGCGGTGGATCGAGGCCTCGATTTCCACGCGCCGATCCTTCTGCAGACAGGTGATCAGTTCCTCGCGCGCCAAGCCCTGGCACTGACCAGACTGCGTCAGCGGATCCTTGTCGCCGCGGCCTTCGTAGTGGATCTTGTTGTCCGGTACGCCTCTACTGATGAGGTACTGGGCCACGGAATACGCGCGCAGTTCGGACAGGCGACGGTTGTAGTCGCTGGTGCCGATGCGATCGGTATAGCCGATGATGTCGAGACGGTCGTACTCGGCCGTCTTCAGCTTCGCGGCGAGCTCGTCCAGGATCGCCTTCACTTCCGGGCGCAGCGCATACTGATCGAAATCGAATCGGCCTTCCTCGTTCACACCCAGCACCAGCGGGAGAACTCCGCCCAGGGTCTGTGGACGATACTCCTCGTCTACCTTCAATTTCCCACTGGGAACATCGATCGCAGCAATGCGCGAGTCGCCTTCTACGCCGGCAGTGGCGGCGCCTCCAGTAGCCGTGGCATCGTCGGTCGTCCCGGCAGCGGCGCTGGCTCCAGTTGCACTGGCAGTCCCGCGACGCCCCGCAGCGGTGCCAGTCCTGCCTCCTGTGTCAGCGTCCGCGCTACCTTCCAATGCAGCGACGGAATCGCCACTCGAAAGATCTGATCCCTCCGCATCGGTTCCAGTGGAAGCCGCGGCGGGCGTTCCTCCCGCGGCAACAGCACCCGCTCGATTCCCGCTAGACGAAGCGGCGCTTCCAGCACCGCTCGCGTTTCCCGTCTTGCCTGACGTACCCGGACCTGCTGCGGCTGCGTTACCGGTACGACCGGCTGCCGCCCCGTCTTTCCCAGTGCTGCTAGTCGCGCCCGGCTTCCCGGCACCCGCCATAGACGAGGCCTGATCGCCTCCTGCGTTGTCTCCAGCAGTCGCCATATCGTCGCCGGAGGACGACGTCGCAGCTTCTCGCGCGCCAGCGCTACCGTCTTGCGCGCTCGTTGCGGCCGCCCCATGGCTACCGTCTACGCCGGCTTCCGCCGATGCATTGCTGCCTTGCGATCCCATCGCATCATTTCCAGCGCTGGGTTGAGTTGCATCGGGAACGCCGCCGCGGGCCTTTCCGTTCTGGGACGCCGCCAGAGATGGGTCTCCGGACAACGAACCAATGCGCTGGGCTTTGGTCGCGCAGGCGGCGAGCAGAGCAGCCAGCAGCAACGGCGTGAGCTTCAGAACAGTTGCGCTGACCGAACTCGCCGAGCGCTTCTCCAGAGTCGAAGGGTGAATTGCCATAGCATCGCTCTCCTAATGGGTCGCGGCAGCTCCGCGACTGAAAGCTGGTATCGACCAACCAGCGCGTAACGGGCGAATGTTAACCGAGTTGAGGCTGAACGTCGCAACCAAACGGCTACAAGGGTGTTTCAATTGTGCGAATAGGCGCAAACGATAAGGAATCCAGCGCGCCGACTCCTCGTTTACCCATTCCTCCGGGTCGAGCGCGAACAAGACTGCCGGACGCGCTCCTCGTCTTCTTATCTCAGGCATCGGATTTGCAAAGCACCTGGGCAACTCTCCTCCGCGAGGCTGCACATGACGTGGCGCTGGCTGCTGATTTTTCCTCTCGTCTGGGGAGTATGGGACTACTGGAGCGAACGCCCCGTCGGACACCCGTCGGGCGTTTTGGTGGCCGCGGATCCTGTGCAATCCGCGCTCGACACAACCGCCCGGCCGCTGGCGCGGGGGCCTTATCAGATCACGCCACTGCAATCGTTCTCCCTTTCGGCCCGCGTCCTCAGCAAGGAGCGTTACCGTTTCGACGCCGGCGCCGACCTCGCGCCGGTCGACCTCGCGCTCGGGTGGGGCCGGATGTCTGACCAAGCCATCCTGGACGCATTCGACATCAGTCAGAGCGGAAGGTTCTATTTCTGGCACGTGAAGCAGTTTCCCATTCCCCGGCGCGAGATCGAGACGCACAGCGCGAACATGCACATGATTCCGGCGACCGACGATATCGAGCGTCGGCTTGTGCGCGTTCGCGCGGGCCAAATCGTGACTCTGGCCGGCTATCTCGTGGAGGCACGTGGCCCAAACGGGTGGCGCTGGCGCAGTTCCTTGACGCGCGAGGACACGGGCGACGGAGCGTGCGAGCTGGTTTGGGTGGAGACGCTGGAGGTACACTGATCACGATGCCCTGCGCGGGGCGGCGATATACTCGCCGCGCCCATCTGCAATCCAGGAGCCGATCATGATCGATTTGTACGTCGCCGGTACGGCCAACGGTTTGCGTGCCTCCGTTGCCTTGGAAGAAGCGGGGTTGCCCTACCGCGCGCACAAAGTGGATCTGGCAAAGGGCGAGCAGCGTTCGCCCGAGTTCCTGAAGCTCAATCCCGCAGGGCTGGTTCCCGTCATCGTCGATGACGATGGGCCGGGAGGCAAACCCCTCACACTCTCGCAATCGGGGGCGATCCTGCTCTATGCTGCGGACAAGAGCGGCAGGCTGCTGCCGAAGGATGCGGCGCGCCGAGCGGTTGCGCTGCAGTGGCTGTTGCAGGCGGCGAGCGATATCTCGGGCGCGAGCAACGCGGTATTTCACGTCGACACCAGAGCACCGGAGAAGAGCGCCGCCAACCTGGAGTATTTCAAGACACGGCTCGTCGACTTCTTCGCCATATGCGACCGGCGGCTGGCCGGCCGCGATTTCCTCGCCGACGAACTGTCCGTTGCCGACTTGATGCTCTATCCTAATTTCGCGTTGCGCAAGCCGCTTCTGGACGAGGCAGGGGGTCTGCCCAATCTGCAGCGCTGGGGAGCCGCCATGGCCGCGCGAGACGGTGTTGCACGAGGAATGAAGGTAGCGAGCTGAGCCCGGAGCAGAGTGCGGGCAACCGAACGCATCGTTGCCGCGCCTCCACGACCAGTCGCGGTGCGTGAAAGTCGCGATCTCCGATTTCCAACCCTCTCAGCCGGTGGCTACTTTTTCAGAACCGCTGGCAAGGCTGCGCGACCAACGTGCGCCAGTGTCATTTCTGAGTCCCCTCTCCGTAAGCCCCCGGCATTGCGGCGCGACAGCCTTGCGACAGCTTATTTTCGTTCTGCTGCAGACATGTCAGCATGCGCCCATGCCCGGGTTTTACACCCTTGCAATACTGCTTCGCATCCCCCGCGCAGGCCTCTCTCAGGGCCTGCATCTTCTGGCGTGCCTGAATCATCGCGTCTTTGCACGCCGGCGATACGCTCGACTCATGCTGTTTGAGACACCTGGCGATCCTGCCTTCTCCGGGCTGTACATCTTTGCAAAGCTTGTCGGCGTCTGCTTTGCACGCGCCGGTTCCTAGGTCTTGCGCGCGCATTGGGCCAGCTTGCAGGAGTACGAGCGCTGCAACAACGGAAAAGCCAAGCCGCAAAAGCCGCATGAGATCCCCCCAGCCAATGGTTGAATACCTCGCAGCAAGTATACTCGGTAGCAATATCGACACTTGGCTCGCGCGAGAGCCCTGTGCTACCGCAACGCCGAGGCAAGAAGCAGACAGCCGGTAGACTCAGGGCCGGATGCCGCGATTCCGAAGTCCGTTTACCTGGGAAGGCGACGCTCTGACAAAGTCGCCCGGGTCGACGGCCGAAAGCAGGTCTTCTGTGCTAGGCTTTATGCAGGCGACAGGCAGACTGCGTGGTCGCCGAACGATGGTGAGGCCGACATGCAGTTCCGTGGTCAGCAAATCGCATTGCTTCTGCTCGTACTCATTCTGATTCCATGGGGGACAGCGCGCGCGGACATCTTTCGATGCATCGCGCCCGATGGCAAAACTTCATACAGCGACGCACCCTGCCAGCAAGGGGCCGTCCGCAGTTCGAACATCACTACCGCCGTGGGGGCGTGCAACACGATGGAATGCATAGCACAACGAGAGCAAACGGCCAAATATGCGCGCGAGCAGCTCCGGTCGGAGCAACAGCTGCTGGCGACTCTGATCGACAAGCGACAACGCGACGAGCTGGAAACAGCCAGGGAGCAGGCACGTCTGGACGAGCTGGCGTGGCGGCGGTCGCCACCTATCGCAGCCGACGAAGGTGTGTACGCTGGCGACTATCCCGTTTACTACCCCTATTCCTTCTATCGATCAGTCAGGCCGTGCGGCTGGCGCTGCGCGGGGCTCGGCCCCAGACCCCGTAACGCGGCATCGATAAAACGCAGTTGGGGCACTGCCCTGCGCCTCGATCGCCGATAATTTGCACGGAGAGCCACCAGATTCACGCGGACCGTTCGAGCAGCCTGGTCTTCTGCCTTCGAGTGACGAGGAAACGCCCGCAAAAGCGGGCGTTTTCTCGTGCAGGCGCCGGGGTCAGCGCTGGCGATCGTTGTGCTTTTCCTTGTAGACCTTACGACTCTGGTGATTCTCGGCCGCCTGAATGTTGTGCTGCTCATTGGCGCTGATGTGGCCGTTTGCACCGGCGCGCGCTTCCTTCCGATCCACGTTCGCTTGGCCCTTCTCCAGATTGCTGACCTCGCGGTTCGTGAGTTGACCTGACTTTATGCCTTGCTCGATGCGCTGCTGCTGGTTGACGTTGCGCTGCACATCCGCCTGCATGCGTTGGGATGACGCGGAGTTCGGGTTTCCGGTCTGAGCATTATGCTTGTCCTGATAGATCTGCTGGCTTTCCTTGTTCTGCGCCTGCTCGATCCGGCGTTTTTCAGCATCCGTCATCTTCCCGTTCGCGTCCGCGCGCTGCTCCATCTTTTCGATGCGCGCTTCGCCCTTCTCCAGTTGTGACGCTTCCTTTGTGGTGAGCTGACCCGATTGCAGGCCTTGCTCGATGCGTTCCTGCTGGTTCGCATTGCGTTGCACCACATCGGCCGTGTTCTGCGCGAGAACTGGAGCGGCTAGCAGGGCACCCACGACGAACGGTACTGCGGTCTTTGACAGGGTCATAAAAATCCTCCGATGGAGTAGAGTGAGACATACGTCACAGCGCCGGTTATAACGGTTCATTTGCTACGCCCGTTGACCGCGACCTGGATGCGTTGTTGTACTCTTACACTCCGCTTTCGCACACGCTCCCTTGTTGTCGCTCAGTCACAACGCTGCGCGCGCACGCTGATCGCGATTGCTATCTACAATTGCGTTGTACCGCCCTGACCTACAGGTTCCATGCACGATCGTTCGGCATTTGCTGTCCGTATATGAGCCCATCCCATTCGCCCTTGAGCAAGATTCTCAGCGCGGGGTTTTGTGTCGTCTTTTTTGATGGTCAGCGTTACCGATTGCTCGCATTGCGCAGCTTCGACAGCTGGGACTTTCCGGAGGCACTCGTGCCCGAAGGCGAGGACGCTTTGCAAGCGGCACTCGATGAGACGCGCGCTGCGACGGGGCTAGAGGATCTCGAACTGAATTGGGGTAGCGAAGCGTTTCGCGAAACCCTCGCGGCCGATGACGGTCGCGTCAGCCGCTACTACATTGCTCAATCCAAAACCGACGACGTGGTGCTGCGCGTCCCTGCAGGCGAAGGTCAGGAAGACTTCGAGTTCCGCTGGGTCACGTTCGAGGAAGCCGAGGATATCCTGCCGCCAAGGCTCGCCATCATTCTCGACTGGGTTATCTCTCAACTCGCATCTGGTAAGCGTTGACGGCCGGGAGTTCGGCTTGGTGCCACTTTAGCTTCCACCGCTCTCGGCTTCGAGTCGATCCCGCAATGCCCTCTTCAGTACTTTGCCATAATTGTTCTTGGGCAGGCCATCTACGTACCGATAGAGCTTCGGTCGCTTGAAGCGTGCGATGTGCTGCAGACACAACGCGTCGAGTTCTTCCTCTGTCGCGCGCGCACCCGGATGCAGCACCACGAACGCAACGACCTCTTCACCCCAATCGCGATCAGCACGTCCTACAACCGATACTTCGCTTACGGCCGGATGACGGAGCAGTATCTCTTCGATTTCGCGCGGGTAGATGTTCGTTCCGCCGCTGATGATCAAGTCCTTCGAGCGATCGCGCAGGGTGAGGAAACCATCGTCGTCGAGCGATCCCAGATCGCCGGTGTGCAGCCAGCCCTCGCGCAACGTGTCTGCTGTGGCCTCGGAGTCTCGCCAGTAGCCCTTCATCACCGCGTCGCCCCGAACCATCACCTCGCCTGCCTCACCAGAAGCAAGCGGCACTCCTTGCGCATCCGCCACGGCAATCTCTACCGCCGACTGAGCCATACCCACCGAGGCCAGACGTGCTTCCCATCTCGGATGCTCCCGATTGGCGATTTGCAAGCGGGACAGCGCTGTGATCGCCATCGGGCATTCGCCCTGCCCGTAGATCTGGACGAAGCGCTCACCCATGACAGACAGCGCCCGCTTGATGTCTTCCACGTACATTGGCCCGCCTCCGTAAATTACGGTTTTCAGCCCGGACAGCTCAGGCTGGCGCTCCTCCGCCCATGCGACGAGCCGGCGTACCATGGTCGGTGCCGCGAACAGGGCAACTCCACGCCAGTGCCGACAAAGCGCGAACAGCTCGGCCGGCTCGAAGTGACCGGCCTCGGGAAGAATCTGATTGGCGGCTCGCAATACGTGCGGAAGGTTGTATAGACCCGAACCGTGCGACAGAGGCGCGGCATGCAAGATGCTGTCACCCGGAAGAATCTCGTCGACGTCGGCGTAGTAGCACAATGTCATCACGAGCAGATTCCGGTGCGTGATCATCACACCCTTGGGTCGCCCGGTGGTCCCGCTTGTGTAGAACAGCCACGCCGTGTCCTCGGGCGCTGCGGGATGGGGTGCTGAAAGCGCCGAATCAGAGGTTATGGCGCGATAATCGGCGGAGCCGACTGCGACTATCCGCTCGAGTCCCGGGACGCGGCCCTCCAGTGCTCCGATCGTGGCGAGGAGATCTGACGTGACGAAACATACGCGCGCCTCGGCGTGCTGCAAGATGTACGCTGCTTCCTCGGGATGCAGTCTGGCGTTGATGGGGACTGCAGTAAGCCCTGCCCACCATGCCGCATAGAGAAGCTCGATGTACTGGGGACAGTTGCTCATCGCGAGGGCGATGTTGGCGCCCGGCGGAACGTTCATGGTGTGGCGCAAAGCGAACGCGAGCCTGGCGGCACGTCGCGCGAGCTGAGAATACGTCGCTACTACTCGCTCGCCGTGCGAGACGGCCGGTCGGTCCGGGAACACGCGCGCAGCGCGTGCCAGAAAGTGGGCTAGATTCACGGTGACCTGAGACAGAATTCTCGAACAGGGTACCTCGGTCTGCATGCGCCGCAGCCGTACGCAGCGACACTTCAGCGCACGCCGTGCTTTGCGCGATAATGCTGAGTGAGGATCTTCCGCGTCTGCGCACCCAATCGAGTGTTGGGCGTAGATTTACGTTCCACTTTACTGGGAGCGCGAACTTTGCGTGCAGGCGTCGATGTCTTGTTCATTTGCATTATAGGAGTGAACTGCCGACAGCTTACTACTCGGCCACTAACCAGCGCACCCGCGCGCTGCTCTGTCCCAAAGTGCTCGGCTGACCTTCATCGGCGTCCGCCAGCACCGGTCTGAGCCACTCGAGCAGTTTTCTCGCCTCGGCATCGAATCCATGAGGTGGATTGATCACCAGCAGGCCGCAGCCTCGCAGGCTGACGGTCCAGCTTGCGGGCTGCACCGACAGCTCGAGCTGAAGAATTTTGCGGATTCCCGTGCCAATCACTCCGCGCTCGAAAGCATGCATGGCAGTGGGCTGCATCAATGGATACCAGAGCGCGTACACGCCCGTTGCGAAGCGCGCATGGCTCCGCACCAGCCCCTCGGTGAGCCTCGCGAACTCTCCGGACCGGTCGAAGGACGAGTCCACCAGGATCAGGCCGCGTCTCTCCTTGGGCGGCAGAAGGGCTTTGAGGGCTTGGTACCCGTCACTGCGCTCCACGACGACCTGCTTATCACCCTCGAACAGGCTGGCGAGCGCAGCGCAGTCATCCTGGTTTAGCTCGGACAGCACCATGCGGTCGCCCGTTCGCAGAAATCGGCGCGCGATGCGTGGTGACCCCGGATAAAAACGCAAAGCGCCGCCGGGATTGTCTGCTCTCACCGCCTCGACATACGGACTGAGGATTTCCGGGATGTCAGTGCGCGTCCACAGGCGCCCTATTCCATCTTTGTATTCGGCCAGCTTTTGCGCCCACGGATGCGAGAGGTCGTACCGCCCGATGCCGGCATGCGTGTCGAGATAGAAGAAAGGTTTGTCCTTGCGCGTCATCATGAGCAACAGACGCGTCAGCAGCGCGTGCTTGAATACGTCCGCGAAGTTACCAGCATGGAACAGGTGACGGTAAGCGAGCATGAGTTCGCGGACTATTCGACCGACCGTGCGCCCCCGAGTTGACCCGCCGGCTGACCGAGCTTCAGAGCTCTAGGCGAACTTGTCGTATTTCGTCGCCTTGCCCCGTGCTTTCGCAACCGGATATCTCTCGGCGTTCAATACTAGCTTTTTGCTGGCCGCGGCGACCGGATCTATGTTCAATTTGTCGCACAAGCGCAGGAGGAACAGCAAAACGTCCGCGACTTCGAGTTCCACCTCGCTTCTCGTGTCGTCCGGCAGCTGACTGCTCTGCTCAGGGGTGAGCCACTGAAAATGCTCTACCAGTTCGCCCGCTTCAGCCACCAGCGCCATCGCGAGATTCTTCGGGGTGTGGAATTGATCCCAGTCGCGCTCGGCGACAAACTCACGCAGTTTGATCTGCACCGCCTCCAGGCGGTCTATATCCGACATGCATTCCTCGTCGCGCGAGTGACAATGGAGCCTCGCAGGTAACGCCCGCAGTATAGCGAGAGGAGAAGATAAAGGCCCCGCCGTTCTAGCGGACTGTATCGCTGCGCCCGCGGGCGTTCATGCAGGACGAGTTCCGGGGCAACGCGGGACCGAGCAGCCGAAAAACCTTGCTGAGGAGTGGCTCCGCTGATCGCCGCCTTGCGGAACCATCGGAGCGCCGCACAGCGGGCAATCCAACAACTCCGCTAGAGTCGACCCGAGATGAGGTTCGCGGCGAGCCATTTCGTGCAGGTACGCCGGCTTCTGTGTTCTGCTGCGGTTGACCAGCTCGAGGAGCGCGCGGCCCTCGATGAGGCCGATCGGCTTGTCCGCCGTCCACGCTTTCGCATCTGGAGTCACATCGCCCGAGGTCACGATTAACCCCCCGGTAGCCGCTTCCGACGACATGATCCGATGCAGTTCACCCATCGCATCGAGACCGACGGCGGCGCCGGCATGATGTACATATCGGACCACAATCTTCTGACCAGGTTTCCGAAGTACCAGGCACGCACCATTGCCGGATTCGCTGGCCCCTCGCTCTTCGACTGAGTAGCCCTGGAGACGAAGGCTCTCGCTCAACAAGCGTTCCAGTTCACGGTACGGCAGACGCCGAATGGAAGCTAGGCTCGAATACCGTGCACG
>Ga0335083_10011157_pt1 | contig 10811 bp, 9 predicted proteins | sample Lox_Sample_42_FD_206716 | JGI IMG/M metagenome (GOLD analysis project Ga0335083, IMG submission 206716) | Soil microbial communities from Loxahatchee National Wildlife Refuge, Florida, United States - Lox_Sample_4.2 | ecosystem: Environmental > Terrestrial > Soil > Wetlands | place: USA: Florida... | reverse complement strand
GGAAGGCATACGGCCGCCGATTTCAAACCTCTCACCCAGCACGAACGCAACGCCATTTACGCCCGATCGTTGATTAACCCGGTGTGGTACCTGAAAGGAGCCACGTCGGCTGCGATCGATCTTGTGCACGATAAGCCGGAGGAGTGGGAGCAGGGCGCCTCGGGCTACGGCAAGCGTTTCGGCAACATCATGGGCCAGTACGCCATTCAGCGCACGACTACGTTCGGCCTGGCCAGCCTGTTGCACGAAGACAACCGGTACTTCAATTCCGGCAAGAAAGGCTTCGGACGCCGGGTGGTGTATGCCATGGCCAGCAGCATTCTGGCGCGGCACGACGATGGCCGGCGGTATCCCTCCGTGTCGGGCATCACGGGATTTGCCGCCGGCGCTTTTCTCTCGCGCCTGTGGCAGCCGCCCAGTACAAGCACTGCCGGCGATGGCGCAGTCAGCTTCGGCATTACCATGGGCTACAACGTGCTGACCACCACGGTCAAGGAATTTCTGCCGGACTTGACGCGCCCCCTGACCAAGAATCGGGGCAACAAGAAGAGTCCGGACAAGAGCGGGGCGGGCGTCACCGCCCATTAGTGGGCGACTTCTGCGGCTGCGTCTCCAGCGAGATCGCGAAGACGCCTTGCTGCTGTGAGAGCACGAGGAGGCGATCGGGCCGGCCTGGCTTCACCATCAACTGTTTCACCGAGATCACGGGCCAATCGCGGGGCGAAAACGGTTCCCAGCGCTCCCCTCCATCCAGACTCCGGTAAATCGCTCCGAAGCGGGCGGCGAACAGGATGGAGCTCTGAGCCGGATGACTGCAGATTGCCTGAACGGTATTTCCTTCGAGCGGGCCGCCTACGGGACGCCAGGAACGGCCCATGTCCTCCGAGATCCTGACGCCGGTAGTGGTTGCGGCTACCACCCTGCGCCCGGATGTGCGCACCAATCCTTCCACCTCGCCATCGGAGCGGGCGCACCGCGTCCAAGTTTCTCCGTCGGACGAGAGCCAGACATCGCGCCCGGCGATGGCCGCGATCCAGGCGGCATCCAGGGCCGCCAGAGAGCGGATCTCCGAGGCCACGCCGGGCAGGCGCACGCGTCTGCGCACGCCCGTGGTTTCCGTGCCGCCGAAGACCCCTTCGCCCGCCGACTCGATAAACCTGCCGTTCAACCAGGAGGGGACCAGCAATCCGGTAAGGCGGGATCCCGTGTTCAATCCCGTGACACGCGTCCAGGTGCGGCCCGCGTCGCGCGAAAGAAACAGCGTCCTGGCCGTCGCAACGTACAGTCTCTGTCTCGAGACGGGCGCCACCTGGACCAGCGGCTCGGCGGCGACTCCCGCATCCCAGGCGATCTTCGACCATTCTTCGGCTCCCGGCGCCAGACGAAAGAGCCCTCCATCCGCCGGATCGTAGATGGTGCTGGTGTAGAGCGTGCCGTCGGCGGACGTCCGCAGCGGAGTCAGAGGGCGGTTGCAGAAGCCGCGGTTGACCTGGCGCCAGGTGTTGCCGTTGTCCTCGCTGCGCAGGATTCCGCTCCCGGTGGCGATGAAGATCCGTCCCAGCCGGCGCATATCGAACGCAATGGCGCGCGTTTCGTAGGGCGCCAGTTTCTCCCAGGTCGTGCCGCCGTCGCGCGAGCGGATCATGCCGCTGGTTGTCCCGGCGAACAGCACGTTCTCGTACTGCGGATCCTGCACGATGGTGTACGTGCGGAAGGATGCCCCCTTGGCCTGATTCAGCTTGGTCCAGGATTCGCCTCCGTTCAGGCTTCGATAGATTCCGCTGCACGCGCTGGCGTATACGCGCTGCCTGCGGTTGCGGTCCACCAGCACGGAAAAGACATCGGAATCGTCGATCATGCCGTTATGGATCGAGCTCCAGGCGGCGCCCTCGTCGGCGGTCTTCCATGGCAGGTGAGGCGTACCGGCGTAGATGGTTTTGCTGTCGCTGGAGTCGAATGCGACCGACACCACGGGCTGCAGTTCGCGGTCGTCGGCCGGCGTGATTCTTTTCCACGTCGCCGTTCCGTCGCGGCTCAGAAACACGCCGCGCTCGGTCCCGGCGGCGATCACCTGCGAATTGCCCCTGAAAATGGCGATGGCGCGCACGCGCTCTCCGCGCAGTCCGGGTACGTCCTGCCAGGTGGCGCCGCTGTCCAGGCTGCGCAGCATGCCGGAGCGGTCGGGCGATTCCGCGGCGATTCCGGCCATATAGATGCCCGGCACTTTCGGATCGACGGCCAGCGCATAGAGGACCGCGCGCATCTCCAGCGGGAACCGCAGCGGAGTCCATGAATCGCCGTTATCCGTCGATCGGAACAGCAGAGCGTTGCTGGTCCCGGCAATCACCGTTCTGGAAGCGTGCGGATCCGTCTGCACCGCCGCCGCGGATCCGCCGAACGGTCCCAGGGCTTTCCATTGCGCGCGCGCCGCACACCAGGGCAGGGAAGCCGCCGCCGCGAGGCACGCCAGCCGTCGCCGGCGGCACATGCTCATGGCCAGCCGGTGGGCAGATTGTAGAATATCCCCACCGAGGCCCGAGTGTAGATTCTGTTACTGACGATTACTTTGAACTCGGGACGGACCCCCCAGTTGTCGCGGATGTAGTAGCGAACTCCGCCGCCGGTATGAAATCCGAAGTTCCATTCATTGACATGAGTCAATGCCGCTCCCTGCGAGCCCGCGACCGCGTGGTCGTAGGAGACCCAGAGCGGCCCGCCTCCCAGGATCACATAGGGCACCAACCGCTCGCGCACCGGGATGGTGATGTGAAAGGTCAGATTGAGGTCCATCAGGCGGGAACTCTGCACGGAATATCCCGCCGGATGGCTGCGGACGGTGTCGTTCCCCATGGGTGTGTACGAGCCTTCGAACAGCACCATGCCATACCGCGAAAAAGACAGTCCGGTGGTGCCCCCTACGGTCCAGTGGCTGCCGACGCCGAAATTTCCGCCGGTGAAGGCGGAGATCTCGCCGAAATCGTGGTCCGGCGGTTGAGCGCGCAACGCCGCGGGAATCGTCACGCATGCGGCCAGGATCAGAAAACGCGCCCAGGAGTTAACCATAGAAGGTCCTTTCCTCATTGTCATACGACTTCGCCCCGTGGAATCGTGAAGCGGAAAACCGATCCACTGCCGGCCGCGGATTCCACCCAGATACGTCCGCGGGATCTTCACGCTGGTACGCCGGGTACATGGCGGTCTGCCGGGTAGATGCGCAGGCGCGCACGCAAGCCTCATTATTTGAATGCCTGGACGCTCCAAGATAATCTAGATCCGTGACGGTTTCACATCATCTTTTGGCCGGATGGTGCAGTGGATTACCCGTGTGCTTGGCTTGAGCTATGTCGGTGCGCCTGCCGACTGGAATCGGATCGCCCATGTGGCAGTGGCCCCTCCCAAAGGCAGACTTCGAGTCGATCTGGATATCGGGAACGGCCTCTGCTTCGTCAAACTCAAATCGCCGCTGGTCGATATCCGGGTATTCCGTTGGACCCTGGAATTCGCGGACGGGAGCATTCAGGATCTGTCGGTAGGCTGTCTGCTGGCCGGCACGGAATCGCGACCCATGCCCGTCGCCGGCCGGCGCTTGAAGGGAATGGTGGTGGACTATGAGATGGCGAGAGGTTCGCGCCGGGGCCGTTTGGAATCCTGGGCACGGTAACGAACCGTGGCGGGACCGGCTACGACCGGTCCGCGCGAGCTTTCCATGGCGATGCAGTCTCCTGGCACTGCTGGCGAGCGCCGCTGCCCTGGCGCAGACCGCGCCGAACGCCGAAAGACGGGCCGTCTCGCTTTCCGTCCCCCTGCGCGCGCCGGAGCGACGGGCATCCGCCAACGCACTGGCTGCCAACGAACCAGCGGTCATCGAGGCCTGCTATCGATACGTCCGCGCACAGCTCGAGTATTTTTCCTCCGACCACACGGGCGACGGTTACCTTTCGTTTGCCGGACGCATCCGCAGCACACCCGGCAAGCACGACGGCCTCTACTGGCCGGTGGAGGGCGGCGACGATGAGAGTCCCATCGGTCCCAACTTCGCCGCGGCAGCCTGGGACGAGAACGCGCCAGAAGGCCAGGCGCGTCCTTACTTCGGCTATTACTTCAAGGTCCTCCTTTCTCAAGGGCCCGATGCCGCCGGGGGCGCGCGCGACTACTCGGTCGACGGCCGGCTGATCGGCGGGTTTGCCCTGATCGCCTGGCCCGCCGAATACGGCGTCACGGGAACGACGACCTTTCAGGTCAATCAGCTCGGAGTGGTTTATGGCAAGGATCTGGGCTCGAATACCCCGAGTGCCGCGGGCATCACGGTTTTTTCGCCCGACGCCACCTGGAGCAAGTTTTCCGCGGGCAACGAGACGACGGACAAATAATGAATCCCCTGGCCGGCCGCCTCGAATAATTTACGACCGGCTCCTCGTCCCGGCATCGCTAACCTGAGATGAAACGAATATCCGCAGCGTCCCTCGTGTTGCTCGGGGTCCTGGCCGCACCGTGTTTCGCAGGCAAAGTTCAGACGTGGTTCCCGCCGGGCACCGATTTCTCCCGATACAAGACGTACACGTGGCTTCCAACCAAGGTTCTGGGGAAGGCCGGAACCGTCGAGAACGATCCTGTGTTCGACCCGATCATCCGCGGCGCCGTGGGCAAGGAGTTGCAGAGGATCGGGCTGAAAGAGGTGCCTGAGGGCGGCGATTTGCAGGTATCGGTGCTGGGCCTGGGCACTTCCGTTCCGCAATTGGAAGCCGTGGTTTTTGCCGGCCTGGACCCGGCGAACTGGGGCACGATGACCTTCACGGTCGGCCGCTACAACAAGGAAGGAACCCTGGTGGTCAACCTGATCGATTCCGCGGCCAAGAAATCGGCCTGGGCGGGCATGGCCACCGAGACGTTGAAGACCACGCCGGGTGCGGGGAAGGACAAGATTCCGATCGCCGCCGAAAAACTGTTCAAGAATTTCCCCGGCAAACCGGGCAAGTCGAAATAATCAATTTGGAGGTGCGGACTTCGGTTGTCACCTCCGCCGCCCGCCGCCCATCCTCATACCGCCACCGCCGCGCTGAGAATATCCACCGCTGGGACGGCTGCTCATACTCTGCTGCGATCGCTGCGCGTTGGAGTTGCCCCAGCTTCGAGCCTGCGCGTCGCGATTCAGTTGCTGCGTTCCCGACGAGCCGCTGAAGCTGCGATTTCCGGAGCCGCCGGCGCCCTGCGCGTTGGTTCGGGCCTGGTTGGAGCCGGTTTGCTGCTGCCGGTTCACGTTTTGCCAGCTCCCGCCGTTGTTCTGATACCAGTTGCCGGACTGGTCCCGCTTGTACACGTTGCCGTCGCGGCCGGCGTAGACATCCCCCGACGACGATCGCGCGAGAAAGCCGCTGTTGCCGTTGGCTCCGCGGGCGGCCACGGCCTTACCTCCCTGCGATCCGGAGATTGCGCCCACGGCGCCGCGGCTGTCGGCGTACGACGCGGTTCGCGCGGTCCGATTGCCTACTCCGACGACGCTCTGGCCCCAACTCTGATAACCGTTGCTGGCGCGGTATCCCTGGCCCCAAGCCCCGGTCTTCGGGTTGTAGAAACCACCTGTGGCGGCGGCGCCATAGGGACCATAAGCGGCCTGGCCCCACGAGTATCTTCCGGTGGAGGGATTGTATGCCGCGGCGCGCCCGTATCCGCCGTACGGTCCGTACACCGCGCTTCCGCGCGCGTAGGCGCCGGTCGCCGGATTGTACCAGGCGCTGGCGCCGTAGGTGTAGTAGGCGGAGGGCCAGTAGACCGGATAGGGATAAAATCCATAGGCATAATAGGGCGGGTAATAGTATCCGGTACCCCACATGGCAACACCGTATCCGACGTACATGCCGACATATCCGGACGTGTACCCATAAGTTACCGTGTCCGGTGTCGACTCATAAACCTGAACATAGGTCACGTTGTATTTAGGAGAGTCAGCAGGTATCTGATAAATCTCCGGCGGAATCTTGTCGGCGGCTTCCCACGGCCCATCGGGCGCGTGCGCCATGAACCAGGCGCCATCCAGGCACAGGTAATAGGTGTCTCCCACCTTCAAGACGTCGCTGGGTGTGTTTTCCGCGTACGATACGTTGGTTCCTTCGATCGGTTTGAACTTCGGCTCTCCGATGTATTGGACCTTGGCATCGGCGGTCTTGCGCTCCAGAGTCGCGGTGGTGGGAATAGAGGCCGACAGCACGGCCTCGTCCGCCTGCCTGGTGCCTGGGACGGAAGCCAGCACGTGAGCGCGCGGGTGATCCACGGGAATCTTCTTGAAGTCTTCAGGCAGGCTGGCCGTGGCGGCTTGCCAGGCGCCGCTGTTCAACACCGTCGTTTTGAACCACCGCCCCGAGGTCAGCAGATAGTAGTTCTTGCCTGCGTTGTCGAAGAACAGATCGCCTTCCGTATTGACCACCCAGGACAGAGCCGTCCCGACAATGGGTTGCATGGAAGGCGCTCCATTGATCAGGATCAGCTCCGTCGGCTTGTTTACCACCATCACGAGGGTTACGAATTTGGGCTTTTCGGGCGACTTGGCAGCAGCCTTGACCTCGCGGTAGTCGTCGGTGTCGGGCAGATTTTCAAAGTCCTTGGGCAGTTTGGTCTCGGCTTTCCAGGCGCCGGTGAGTTCTTTGGCTCCCAGCCACACCTTGTCGTTTCGCAGGTAGTAGCGGTGCTCTTTCTTATCCAAGAACAGGTCCCAGTTGGTGTTCACCACCTTTTGCAGATTGGTCTTCTCGATGTCGTTCAGGATCGGCTCGCCATCGATGATCACCAGCACGGCCGGTTGTGTGCTCACCAGGATCGGGGGTGGATCGAGCGAGACCTTGGATTCCCGCACTTTTTCGTCCTTGGCGTCTACGTAGGCCAGCACCCGATCCAGGGAGACGCCCAGCGCCTGCTTGGGAAGGAGTTTTGCGGCGAGGTCGACCCACTTCTTCTGCTCGTCGGGGTCTTTGGCGCTGGGGAACCGGGCATCGTCGATATGAATATTCAAGAACTCGACCGTCCGCGTGCCGGCGTCGACCAGCGTGTCGGCCGCGACCATGAAGGCGCCGAAGACCTGCGGCGCGCCTTTCGCCGGGGTCAGCGCGACGGCGAAGCGCATCTCCATGGTCTTGAAGTCCTTCCAACTGTCCACCTGGGGCTGGTAGAGGACCAGCTTTGTGTTCCCGTCGGTGTACTGCCTGGGCCAACCCGGGTCAGCCGGCTGCTTGCCGTCCGGCTGCGCCGCCAGGCTTGAAACCACCAGCGCCAGGGAGAACCATGGCGCCATGCTCAATCCGCGTTTCCTTTTCATTTCCGCTCCCTCAAACCGGCCCCGAATGGCTCACTCGCACGTACGACCACACTTCACGTTCTGCCTGACCTGCCGCTGGCCACGGTGTTGATTCCACCCGGTGGCAGACGGTGCACAATTTCTGCGCGACGCAGGCTTCTTTTCTAAATCTGCCGCCGGCCCGGCCGCATCGTATTGTCGGTAAATCCCGAAAGGAATGCCGTGTTGAGTGCCGGCGAGACTTTCCGCGCGGGTATTGGCGCGCCGGATGTCCGCTGGCAGGCGGCGAACCTGAAAGGAACACCGCCGAGGAGCATATGAAAAGCATCGTGATCACGCTTGCGGGCGCGCTTCTTGCCGCTTCCGCACTGTACGCCCAGGAATCCGCCAAAAAACCTGGGACCGCCGTCGGTCTCGGCAAGACCGACGCTGTCTCGACGCAGGAGATGAATCTCCGCGCCTATATTGAGCTATTGCGCACGGATGTGAAGAAGGCCAAGGCCCAGGTGATGGGCGACGTGATGGAGTTCAACGCCGCCGATGCCGCAAAATTCTGGCCGATCTACAAGGAGTTCGAGACCGAGCTCAACGGGATCGGCGATCAGATTGTCGCCTTGATCAAAGACTATGCCGCCAACTACCGGAACATGACGGGCGATGCCGCGGACCGCCTGGCGAACAAGCTGATGGGCATCGAGCAGCAGCGCCTCGATCTCAAGAAGAAGTACTACGCGCGTGTCAAAGAGGCCATGGATCCGATTACCGCCGCCCGATTCTTGCAGGTGGAGAACCAGTTGGAGAAGCTGTGCGATCTGCAGATCGCCGCCGAACTCCCGGTCATGCCGTGAGGAGAACGACATGAGATACAACAAGTCCCTCGTTGGGGTGCTGGTGCTGGCGGCGGGTGCCGTCCTGCTGCGCGCCGACACCGTTTCACTGCGTAACGGCAAGAGGCTGGAAGGTACCTTCGTCGGCGGCGGCCCCAACCAGATCGAGTTCCAAACCTCCGATGGCGTCATCAAGATACCGATCGACAATATCGCATCCATCAAATTCTCGGCGCCGCCGCCGGTGGAAGCCGCACCGCCGGCATCCGGCCAGGCCGCGATCGTGCCCGGCGGCACATCCTTCCGGGTGCGCACCATCGACGCGATCGACGTGGACGCGACCAAAGCCGGCGCGAAGTTTCGGGGCACCATCGACGACCCGATCATGTCGGGCGGGAATATCATCGTTCCCCGCGGCGCGCCGGTCACGCTGCAGGCGGCCAAGGTCGAGCAAGGCGGCCGGATGAAAGGCAGCGATTTGATCCAGCTCAAAGTGAATGCGATTTCGGTAGGAGGGAAGTCTTACCAGGTCGTGACGACCATGGCCGAGCAGAAGACCGGCGGCGAAGGCAAGAAAACCGCGGGGAAAGTACTCGGCGGCGCGGGCCTGGGAGCGATCATTGGAGGCATTGCAGGCGGCGGTAAGGGTGCGGCCATCGGGGCAGCGGCTGGCGGTGCTACAGGCACGGCCATCGCCGCGGCCGGCCAGCCGCATTTGAAGATTCCCTCCGAGACCCGCCTGGAGTTTCAATTGCTCGCAGATTGGAAGATTCAATGAGTTCTCCGATGCCGGCGGCCGCGTTGCGTCACGGGCCCTTTCCCCTCATCATCCGGGTGTGGCGCGTCCGCCGGCTTCCGGAGATTTGTCCGGGTTCGGTTTGGCCGGGCCCGGCCGTTCCAAAGGAGGCGAAGAATGAGTAGAGTTCGAACAGCGATAACGGCGGCGGTGTGGTGTGCCGCTTCGGTCTTTGCACAGTCGCAGCCCACTACGCCGGCCAGCGGCCTGGTGAATAAAGCAATCCGGGCTGTCAGCTACCAGGTCGGCGGCGGATCTACGCAGATCGACCTGAATCCCACGGGGGTCGTCCCGGGAGCCGGCGGGGAGGCGACCATTCAGGCCAGGCAGGGTGTGACGAATATCGAGGTTTCCCTCAAAGGGATGGCGTCGCCGACCAAGCTTGGCGCCGAGTTCCTGACTTATGTCCTTTGGGTGGTGTCACCCGACGGGCGATTCAACAATGTCGGTGAAATCCAGCCCGACAACTCCGGGCAGGCGAAGCTGAAAGCTACCGCCGCCACCCAGGCCTTCTCCCTGTTTGTCACAGCGGAACCGTATTTTGCCGTACGCCAGCCGAGCGAAGAGGTGATCCTGGTCAACGATGTGCGGAAGAACACGAAGGGCAAGATTGTCGTGGTGGACGACTACAAACTGATGCGGCGTTCCCAGTATGAGAAGCTGGGCAATCCGCTGGCGCTATCCCTGGACCTGAAGAATGTGCCGCTGGAGGTCTATGAAGCGCGCAATGCCGTCGAGATCGCCAAGTCACGCGCTGCCGACAAGTATGCTCCGGAAATTTTCACAAAGGCCGATGGCGGGCTGAAGTTGACCGAGAACGCTCTTGCCAGAAAGACCAACAAGAAGGACATCATTTCCACGGCGCGGATGACGGTCCAGTCATCGGAGGACGCGCGCGCCCTGTCCGTGCAGCGCCAGGAAGAGGAGCGCATCGCCAATGAGAAGGCCGCCGCCGCGGCCAAGGCGAAAGCGGATGCGGAAGCCAAAGCCGCGGCAGAGGCAGCGGAGGCAAAGCGTAGGTCCGACGAGGCGGCGGCAGAGGCCAAGCGCAAAGCAGATGCCGAAGCGGCGGAAGCCAAGCGCAAGGCCGACGAAGAGGCGAGGCACCAGGCCGAACTCGCCGCGGCCCGAGAAGCCCAGTTGAAGGCCGAAAATGATGCCGCCGCACTCAAGGCCAAGATGGAAGCCGACGCGCTGAAGGCCAAGGAAGAGGCTGCCAAAGCCGAAGCCGAACGCGCCCGCCAGCAGACCGAGGCTCTGCGTGCCCAGTTGCTGGATCAGCTCAACCGGATTCTCGAGACCAAAGACACGCCCCGCGGGCTGGTGGTGACCATGGCGGACGTGCTCTTCGCCACCGGGAAATACGACCTCAAGCCCGCGACGCGGGAGAAACTCGCCCAACTCTCGGGCATCATCCTCGCGCATCCGGGTCTGATGCTGCGCATCGAGGGCTACACGGACAGCACCGGCAGCGACGAGTTCAACCAGAAGCTCTCCGAACAGCGCGCCGCCACCACGCGGGACTATCTTGTGCAGCAGGGGCTGGCGGTCACAAACATTACCGCCGTCGGTTTCGGCAAGGCAAACCCGGTCGCCGATAATTCGACTGCCGCCGGACGCCAGCAGAATCGCCGCGTGGAGATCGTTCTCTCGGGCGAAGTCATTGGAGTGAAGATCGACAGGTAGTCAGGGAACGGGTTCAGGCCTCAACGTGAGCGAAGACGGAATCAGATCATACCGGCGATTTGGAGGAGCCATCCGGTGGCGCCAGTTTTCGGTGAAGACCGGGCCACCCCAGGCTCCTCAACTCGAAGCCCTTGCATCCCTCGCGAACCAGGATCCTGCTCGCGGGGAAGATGATCCACAACCGCCCAAACAGCGCCCGGGCGTACGCCATCGGACT
>Ga0335083_10011156_pt1 | contig 10812 bp, 8 predicted proteins | sample Lox_Sample_42_FD_206716 | JGI IMG/M metagenome (GOLD analysis project Ga0335083, IMG submission 206716) | Soil microbial communities from Loxahatchee National Wildlife Refuge, Florida, United States - Lox_Sample_4.2 | ecosystem: Environmental > Terrestrial > Soil > Wetlands | place: USA: Florida... | reverse complement strand
CTTGCGGCTTGCGGCTTGCGGCTTGCGGCTTGCACGATACGCCAGCCAGACGGCCGAAAACGCCATCGCGGAACATCGCCCGCAGCCCGTTGGTCGAACCCGTTCACCGTGTTCAGCGCCGGCCTCCGCCTGACGCACCGCGCCGTGCCACTTCTTTTACCCGCTAGAACAGCCTCGCCCGATGTCGTCTCCATCCGCCGTCAGCCGTTCCGATTGCATGCTGCCCCGCGCAGCGCAGCGCCGTCCGTCCGCGTGGCGCTGGGGCGTCGTGCTGGCCGTCGTGCTTGGTCTGCATTGGCTCGCGGCGCAGTGGGTCGAGCGCAACCGCGATACCTTCAGCGCCGCGCCGGCGGTCCGCGTGCCCGTGCAGGTTGCGTTGCTCAAGCCTGAACGCATCGAGCGCAAACCGGCCGAAGCCGCGCCCCCGCCGACAGCGCCCGCGCGCAAGGCCGCGGCCAGCAAGCCGCGCGAGCACGTTCTGAGCGCCACGCGTCCCGGACCGGCGCCGGCCACTGCCGCATCCGCATCCGCCCCGGCAACGGAAGCCGCCTCTGAGGCGACGAGCACGGCCGCAGCATCCGCGGCCGCTACGGCGAGCGCCGCCACCGCCGCAAGCGGCACGGCCGAAGGACACGCGGTCGCGGCGCAAGCGTCATCCGGCGTGAAATTCTCGGTGCCGCCGTCAGGCGAGCTGCAGTACGACACTTTCTACAACGGCGTGCGCAACCAGCCCGGCACGATCCACTGGAGCAGCGACGGCACGACCTACGAGATGGTCGTGTCGGTGCCGTTGCCGTTCGTCGGCACGTTCAGCTATTCGAGCCACGGCCATATCGATGCCTTCGGTCTCGCGCCGGACCAGTACATCGAAAAGCGCGGCCGTCGCGCCGAGGATGTCTCGATCTTCAACCGCGCGACGAGGCAGATCGCGTTCACGCGCACCCCCGCCAGCCTGCCGCTCACCGATGGCGCGCAGGACCGCTTCAGCATGGTGATGCAACTCGCGAGTCTCGTGCGCGGCGACCCGGACGTCTATAAGCCCGGCGTCACGCGACAGTTCTTCGTCGTGGATAACGACAGCGGCGAAACATGGCCGATTGAGACGATAGGCGACGAAACGATCCGCACGTCGCAGGGTTTCGTCAGCGCGCGTCATTTCATGCGCCTGCCGCGCCGCGAAGGGGACCGGCGGCGCATCGACGTGTGGCTCGCGCCGTCGCTGGGCTGGTTGCCCGCGCGCCTCGTGCAGACCGAGCCGAACGGCACCGAAATCGAACTGCTCTGGCGCGGGCCGCTCACCGAGCCGGATAGCAACGGCACGGCGAATTCACAGGGTAATGGCAACAGCGGCATTGCGGCTCCAGCGCCCAATTCAGCCGGCAGTTCGATTCCGGCTGCAGCGGGAAATCCAGCCGCGGGGATCGCTGCGGGCGCTGCGACGACACCTGGAGCCGACGCAGCGGCAAATCAGGGTGCCAATCAGGCCGCCAATCCGGCGTCGAATCCACTCGCGAGCCCTTCTACGAATTCTCTGCCCGCGGGGCCGGCCGACCTGAACGCCGCCCCAGAAAAGCCCTGAATCAGAACGGGGCTTCTGAAGTCGATATGCACGGTCGCCTGAGTGAGATTCGTCTATCTACGCTGACGATCGCGGGCCGCCACGACACAGGTACGCCGCCTGCTGCAACGCAATCCATCGCGAAATCGATTCAAGGCGCACAATAGGAACTGCTGGATGCAGCACATCCGGCACCGATCGAACAGCCTCACCGTTTTGCCGCGTTGCTTGAAACGTTTCTCGAAACGCGAGTCTAACGAGAAGGTCCGGGCCTTTTACCAGCGTCACGCCGGACCCACCCCTTGAATTCCACACCAAACGCTCCACCTATGGCGCAGGAATGGCCAGGAGCCAACGGAAATAAGGAGTGTCGCCATGCAAATGATCTACAACAGCCCCAACTATTGTGTTGTCGAGTTCCCGCCGCAAGACGGTCCGCTCGCCATGAAATCGGGCGGCTATGAGATCGTCGACAAGAATCTGCAACGGGAGATCTACATTGACGGCGCAATGGCCGCGCGCTTTCGCGAGCACGTCACGAAGCTGATCGAAGAAGAACCGTCACTCGACGAAGTAGACGAATTCCTCGGCCAGTTCGACAGCCTGATGCACCAACCGGTGATCCTCCACTAACACGCGCGCCACGGCGACACGTACTGAGAACCCCGTCCGGCCTGCCGGGCGGGGTTTTTTGTTGGCCGCGCCAATGAGCGGCGAGCGTGGCGCCCGCCGATTCGAGCCGGCAGAACTGCGACAATAGCGATACGGCATCTTTCACCGCTCGCGGCCACGTACTGCACCTGTCGTCATCTCTCGCCCCCCTGTAGCCATGGGCCCACGGCGGGCGAAGCTGCACCGCAGCGGCTACAATGATGGGTTTCCTGAAAAAACTGGCGCAAGCCCACTTCTGCCATGAACCAGCCTGCCCCCACCGTCAGTCCAGTCCGTCACACCGCCTACACGCGCGGCGCGGCGCTGCCCGCGCTTCTGAAGTCGCGCATCCTGATTCTGGACGGCGCGATGGGCACGATGATCCAGCGCTACAAGCTCGACGAAGCCCGCTATCGCGGCGAACGCTTCAAGGACTACGGCCGCGACATCAAAGGCAACAACGAACTGCTGTCGATCACACAGCCGCAGATCATCAGCGAGATCCATGAACAATATCTCGCGGCGGGCGCCGACATCATCGAAACCAACACGTTCGGCGCCACCACCGTCGCGCAGGCCGACTATGGGATGGAGAATCTCGCGCTCGAGATGAACCTCGCCTCCGCGAAGCTCGCGCGTGCCGCGTGCGACAAGTATTCGACACCGGACAAGCCGCGCTTCGTCGCGGGCGCGATCGGGCCGACGCCGAAGACGGCCAGCATTTCTCCTGACGTGAACGATCCGGGCGCACGCAACGTGACCTTCGACGAACTGCGCGCCGCCTACTACGAGCAGGCCAAGGCCTTGCTCGAAGGCGGTGCCGACCTGTTTCTCGTCGAAACGATCTTCGACACGCTCAACGCAAAGGCTGCGCTGTTCGCGCTCGACGAACTGTTCGAGGACACCGGCGAGCGCCTGCCCATCATGATCTCGGGCACCGTCACCGATGCGTCGGGCCGCATCCTCTCGGGGCAGACGGTCGAGGCCTTCTGGAACTCGCTGCGTCATGCGAAGCCGCTCACCTTCGGCCTGAACTGCGCGCTCGGCGCCGCGTTGATGCGCCCGTATATCGCGGAGCTGGCCAAGCTGTGCGACACGTATGTGTCGTGCTATCCGAACGCGGGCCTGCCCAATCCGATGAGCGACACGGGCTTCGACGAATTGCCCGCCGACACGTCGGGGCTCCTGAAGGAATTCGCGCAGGCCGGGCTCGTGAACATCGCAGGCGGCTGCTGCGGCACGACGCCGGAGCATATCGCGGCGATTGCCAAGGCGCTCGCCGACGTCAAGCCGCGCCAATGGCCGAACCAGTATCGCGACGCGGCTTGAGTTTCGCTCACCGCCTCCCCGCTACCGCATCAGACGCTCGCAACCGAACCGCATACACGCCATGACCGATCACACCATGCGCCTTTCCGGCCTCGAGCCGTTCAACGTCACGTCCGGGACGCTCTTCATCAACGTCGGTGAACGCACGAACGTGACCGGCTCGAAGGCGTTCGCCCGCATGATCCTCAACGGCCAGTTCGACGAGGCGCTCGCCGTCGCTCGCCAGCAGGTCGAAAACGGCGCGCAGGTGATCGACGTCAACATGGACGAGGCGATGCTCGACTCGAAAGCGGCGATGGTGCGCTTCCTGAATCTGATCGCCTCGGAACCGGACATCGCCCGCGTGCCGATCATGATCGACTCGTCGAAGTGGGAAGTCATCGAAGCGGGCCTGAAGTGCGTGCAAGGCAAGGCGATCGTCAACTCGATCTCGCTGAAGGAAGGCGAAGAGGCGTTCCGTCATCACGCGAACCTGATCCGCCGTTATGGCGCCGCAGCGGTCGTGATGGCCTTCGACGAGCAAGGTCAGGCCGATACGTTCGAGCGCAAGACGCAGATCTGCAAGCGCTCGTACGATGTGCTGGTCAACGAAGTCGGCTTCCCGCCCGAAGACATCGTCTTCGATCCGAACATCTTCGCGATTGCAACGGGCATCGAAGAGCACAACAACTACGCGGTCGACTTCATCAACGCGACGCGCTGGATCAAGGAGAACCTGCCGTACGCGAAGGTGAGCGGCGGCGTGTCGAACGTGTCGTTCTCGTTCCGCGGCAACGATCCGGTACGCGAAGCGATTCACACCGTGTTCCTCTATCACGCGATTCAGGCGGGGATGGACATGGGCATCGTCAACGCCGGCCAGCTCGGCGTGTATGCCGATCTCGACGCCGAACTGCGCGAGCGCGTCGAGGATGTCGTGCTGAATCGCCGCGAAGACGGCACCGATCGCTTGCTGGAGATCGCCGACAAGTTCAAGACCGGCGCTGCGAAAAAGGAAGAAAACCTCGAGTGGCGCAACCAGCCGGTCGAGAAGCGGCTCGCGCATGCCCTGGTGCTCGGCATCACCAGCTTCATCGTGGAAGACACCGAAGAAGTCCGCGCAAAAATCGCCGCCGAAGGCGGCCGTCCGATCAACGTGATCGAAGGCCCGCTGATGGACGGCATGAACATCGTCGGCGACCTGTTCGGCCAGGGCAAGATGTTCCTGCCGCAGGTGGTGAAGTCGGCGCGCGTGATGAAGCAGGCGGTCGCGCATCTGATCCCGTACATCGAAGAAGAAAAGAAGCAACTGGCGGCTGCCGGTGGCGACGTGCGCGCGAAAGGCAAGATCGTCATCGCGACCGTGAAGGGCGACGTGCACGACATCGGCAAGAACATCGTCTCCGTGGTGCTTCAGTGCAATAACTTCGAAGTGGTCAACATGGGCGTGATGGTCCCGTGCAACGAGATTCTCGCGAAGGCGAAGGTCGAAGGCGCGGACATCATCGGGCTGTCGGGGCTGATTACGCCGAGTCTCGAAGAGATGGCCTACGTCGCGTCGGAAATGCAGCGCGACGACTACTTCCGCGTGAAGAAAATCCCCCTCTTGATCGGCGGTGCGACGACTTCGCGCGTGCACACCGCGGTGAAGATCGCGCCGCATTATGAAGGGCCGGTCGTGTATGTGCCGGATGCGTCGCGTTCGGTATCGGTGGCGTCGAGCCTGCTGTCCGATGAAGGCGCGACGAAGTACCTGGACGAACTGAAGTCCGACTACGACCGCATTCGCGACCAGCACGCCAACAAAAAAGCGCAACCGATGGTCACGCTCGCCGAGGCCCGTGCGAACAAGACCCGGATCGACTGGAGCGGCTATCAGCCGGTGAAGCCAAAGTTCATCGGCCGCCGCGTGTTCAAGAACTTCGACCTGAACGAACTGGCGAACTACATCGACTGGGGTCCGTTCTTCCAGACGTGGGATCTGGCGGGGCCTTATCCGCAGATCCTCAATGACGAAATCGTCGGCGAATCGGCGCGACGCGTGTTTTCCGACGGCAAGTCGATGCTCGCGCGCCTGATCCAGGGCCGCTGGCTGCAGGCGAACGGCGTGATCGCGCTGTTGCCGGCCAACACCGTCAACGACGACGACATCGAAATCTACACGGACGAAACGCGCTCGGAAGTCGCGCTGACGTGGCGCAACCTGCGCCAGCAGAGCGTGCGGCCGGTGGTGGACGGCGTGATGCGGCCAAACCGGTCGCTTGCCGACTTCATCGCGCCGAAGGATTCGGGCGTCGCGGACTATATCGGCCTGTTCGCGGTCACCGCGGGCCTCGGCGTCGACGTGAAGGAAAAGCAGTTCGAACAGGACCACGACGACTACAGCGCGATCATGTTGAAGGCGCTGGCCGACCGCTTCGCGGAGGCCTTCGCCGAAGCGATGCACGCCCGCGTGCGGCGCGACCTGTGGGGCTACGCGCCCGCTGAAGCGCTCTCCAACGACGACCTGATCGGCGAAAAGTATCGTGGCATCCGCCCCGCGCCCGGCTACCCGGCTTGCCCGGACCACCTCGTGAAGCGCGACATGTTCAACGTGCTCCAGGCGGACGAGATCGGCATGAGCGTCACGGAATCGCTCGCGATGTTGCCGGCTGCCAGCGTCTCCGGCTTCTATCTGGCGCATCCGGACAGCACCTATTTCTCGGTCGGCAAGATCGCACAGGACCAGCTCGACGACTACGCGCGGCGCATGGGCCTGTCGAAGCAGGACGCGCAACGGGCGCTTGCCCCCCTGTTGTGAACGGCGGGCTCGCGTGGGCGAGCGCGTTTGGGTCGCCCCGATATATCGGAAATGTGAGCCTGAATATTTCAGGCAAGCAGGTTTTCGGCTTTGTAGACTGCAAGCGCTGTACCTGCCAGACGCGGCCCGAAAACGCGTCGGCTCATCGACTCGCAACCGTCACGGAGAAAATCGTATGAAGAAGCTGACGTTGGTTTTGGCCGGTCTTTCGCTTGCATTCGGTGCTACGGCGGTATTCGCGCAGGCCGCCGCACCGGCAGCCGGGAGCGCGGTCAGTTCCTATTCGCCGCCCACCCAGAAGCACGTCAAGAAGCCCACGAAGCACAAGATGAAGAAGGGCGCGTCGGCACCGATGGCCGAGCCGGCTGCCGCCAGCCAGTAAGCCGCACCGGCTCGAGGGCCTGGGCAGCAAGACGCCGAGGTCCGGTTCGAGTCGGGCCACTCGCCGACTTATGCCGTTCCATAAAAGACAAGAGCCCGCAGCAAGCGGGCTCTTGTCTTTTATGGGCCTGGATGGGCCACGGCAAGCTTCAGTGGTTCGATACCCATTTGGCTCGGCCAGCCTCGCCGCGGCGCGCCGGGCACCGCGGTCCAAAAGGGCGCCGGCTCAGATGCCCCAGACGATATCCGCGTTTTCCTTCTGCGCCGCGCGCAGCATGTCGAGGAACGGGAACGCGCGCTGCGCGAGGCCGATTGGAAGCTCGTGATGCTCGTGGCCGTCGTCGCCTTCGTGGTAATGGCCTTCGTGCTCGGCGCGCTCCTGCTTGTCGGAGGTGATCGCCGATTCCAGTTTGGTGATCGCGACGCTGAGTTCGTCGTGGGTAATGACCCCGCGTTCACCAAGACGCTTGCCAACGATGCCGACCAGATACTGCGCGAGATTCTCCAGCATCACCACATCCGGCGCGGCGCGGCATTTAAAAGTAATCAGCATGACCGTTCCCTTTTCATCTTGTTGGATTTACGCGCCGATGGCCGTGGGACGACCGTCTGCGCGGATTTCGTTGGCACGCTGGCGGACCGCAGCGGCCACAGCCCCTAGTGGGCATCTCATTGAACATATTAGCACCTGCTAAAATCTGTCTGGACGGAAAAGCGCGCCGCGTGACGCTGGACAACGCCTCGCCGGGCCGGCCGGCTCTGGTCTGGCCGCCCGCCTGACCCGCTGGGAGATACCTGGCCTTGCTGCGCCGCTGCCGCGCCGCGACTGGCTCGGCCGTCGCACGGCTGCCTGTAGCTGCCTGCCGCCGCCTGCGACCGAAGAGCGCGTAGCTCGCGAACGCTTCGCCCAGCGACGCGCTCCGCAGCACGGAGCGCCGCAAAGCAAAAGCGGCCCGCAACCGCGGCTCACCAACGTGGCGGCGCTTTTCCATGCCTTCGACGGACCGGTGGCGCATCGCGCCGCCGCTCCCGTTTCACCGCACTGCCCCACTGGACTCGCAACAAAGCATGCTGCCCGCACATAAAGAAACGCTCGAATCACTGCTCGCCGATACCGTGAAGCAGATCGCCGAGGCCACCCAAGGCGCTACCGAAGCCGCCTTTGTCGCCCCCACCATCACGCTGGAGCGCCCGAAGGTCGCCGCGCACGGCGACGTCGCCTGCAATGTGGCGATGCAACTCGCCAAGCCGCTGCGCGCCAATCCGCGCCAGCTCGCACAGCAGATCGTCGATGCGGTGCTGGCCCATCCGCAAGCCCAAGGCCTCGTGCAGAGCGCCGAGGTGGCCGGCCCCGGCTTCATCAACCTGCGCATCGCGCCGGCCGCCAAGCAGGCGGTGATCGGCGCCGTGTTCGCGGAAAAGGAAGCGTTCGGGCGTTCGCCGCGCGACGCCGGCAAGCATGTGCTGGTCGAATTCGTCTCGGCCAACCCGACCGGCCCACTGCACGTCGGCCACGGCCGCCAGGCGGCGCTTGGCGATGCGCTGTCGAACGTGCTGGCTTCGCAAGGCTACGACGTGCACCGCGAGTTCTACTACAACGACGCGGGCGTGCAGATCCACACCCTCGCCGTCTCCACCCAGGCGCGCGCCCGCGGTCTGAAGCCGGGCGATGCCGGCTGGCCGGAATCGGCCTATAACGGCGAGTACATCGCCGACATCGCGCGCGACTACATGAACGGCGAGACGGTCGCCGCCAAGGATGGCGAGCCGGTCACGGGCGCACGCGACATCGAAAACCTCGATGCGATCCGCCGTTTCGCGGTCGCCTATCTGCGCCACGAGCAGGACATGGACCTGCAAGCGTTCGGCGTGAAGTTCGACCAGTACTACCTCGAATCGTCGCTGTACTCGGAAGGCCGCGTCGAGAAGACGGTGCAGGCGCTGATCGCCGCCGGCAAGACCTACGAGCAGGACGGTGCACTGTGGCTGCGCACCACCGACGACGGCGACGACAAGGACCGCGTGATGCGCAAGACCGACGGCACCTACACGTACTTCGTGCCGGACGTCGCGTACCACGTCGCCAAGTGGGAACGCGGCTTCACCAAGGTCATCAACGTGCAGGGCTCGGACCACCACGGCACGATCGCGCGCGTGCGCGCCGGCCTGCAGGGCCTCGGCATCGGCATTCCGAAGGGCTATCCCGACTACATCCTGCACAAGATGGTCACGGTGATGCGCGACGGCCAGGAAGTGAAGATTTCGAAGCGCGCCGGCAGCTACGTGACCGTGCGCGACCTGATTGAATGGTCCGGCGGCGCGACGCCGGGCTCGGAAACCTCGCCGGACCTGCTCGACGAAGCCACGATTCGCCGCGGCCGCGACGCGGTGCGGTTTTTCCTGATCTCGCGCAAGGCCGATACGGAATTCGTGTTCGATATCGATCTGGCGTTGAAGCAGAACGACGAAAATCCGGTCCACTACGTGCAGTACGCTCATGCCCGGATCTGCTCGGTCATCAACGAATGGAAGAGCCGCTACAACGCGGACGAAGCCATCCTGCCGACGGTCGACCTGGCCCCGCTCACGAGCGAGCGCGCGATGGCGCTGCTGCAGAAGATCGCGGAGTTCCCCGACATGCTGCAACACGCCGCCGACGAACTCGCGCCGCACGCGGTCGCGTTCTATCTGCGCGACCTCGCGGGCGAATTCCACTCGTTCTACAATGACAAGGCTGAACGCGTCCTCGTCGACGACGAAGCGGCCCGCAACGCGCGTGTCGCACTGCTCGCCGCCACGCGCCAGGTGCTGGCAAACGGCCTTGCAACGATCGGCGTCTCTGCTCCCGAAAAGATGTAAGTGCTCCGGCACGACATGCACGCGGCCGTCGCTATAATCGACGGCCGTTCCAGGATTCTTTTTGCAGGTGATTCATACGATGGCAAAACCACGCCGCACAACGAAGCAGTCGAAGCAAACCGGGGGCACCTTTCTCGGCATCGTACTGGGCCTGATTGTCGGCCTGGCAATTGCGGTAGTGGTGGCGCTGTATATCACCCGGGCACCGACGCCGTTTGTCGCGAAGGTCGCGCCGCCCGCGGCGTCCGACACCAGCGCAAGCGAAGCGCAATACGATCCGAACCGTCCGCTGCAAGGCAAGACGCCGGGCCAGCCGGTGCCGCAAGCGGCCCAGCCCGCTCCGCCGAACACCGCGCCGAGCCAGACCAACGCCCAGACGCAGTCGGGCATGCTGCAGGAACCGGAAATCGTCGAAGTGCCGCCGGCCAGCTCGAACGGCGTGGCGGTCGCACCGAAGCCCGCGCAGGACAACGGCGAGGCCGCTGCTGCCGCGAAGAAGCCGCTGCAGGTCGCCAACAATCCGCCCAGCACGGCCGCAGCGCCCGCGGTGACCCCCAAGCCGACTTCGAACCCGGCGACGGCTTCCGTCGACGCGAACAGCGGCTACTTCCTGCAGGTTGGCGCCTACAAGACGTCGGCTGACGCCGAGCAGCAGCGCGCTCGCCTCGCCTTCCAGGGCTTCGAATCGAAGGTCACTCAGCGCGATGCCGGCGGCGTCACGTATTACCGCGTGCGCATCGGACCGTTCTCGAAGTTCGACGACATGAATTCGGCCCGCCAGCGACTGTCCGACGCCGGTGTCGACACCGCCGTGATCCGCTTCACCAAACAGTAATGTGCCGTCATGCGCCGCCGCTGAACCTCAGTGCGCGGCGCGAGTCTCATGCACGGCAGAGGCCTGCCGCCACACGCAGCCTGACGGCGTGACAGCCCACGCTCTCGCAGCACCGCCGCGCCGCCGTTATTCCGCCTAATTGGGTCAACACAACATGAAAAAACTGCTGAGCATTCTCTTCCTTTCACTGGGCCTCGTCGCCGCAGCAGCAGAGGCCTCGCCGACTGCGCCGGTCGCCGGCAAGGACTACACCGTGCTGTCGACGCCGCAACCGGTCGACGTGCCCGCGGGCAAGATCGAAGTCACCGAGTTCTTCTGGTACGGCTGCCCGCACTGCAACGAATTCAACCCGTACCTCGAAGCGTGGATCAAGAAGCAAGGCCCGGATGTCGTGTTCAAGCGCGTGCCGGTAGCCTTCCG
>Ga0335083_10011155_pt1 | contig 10812 bp, 9 predicted proteins | sample Lox_Sample_42_FD_206716 | JGI IMG/M metagenome (GOLD analysis project Ga0335083, IMG submission 206716) | Soil microbial communities from Loxahatchee National Wildlife Refuge, Florida, United States - Lox_Sample_4.2 | ecosystem: Environmental > Terrestrial > Soil > Wetlands | place: USA: Florida... | reverse complement strand
GGTCATCACCTGGTTAGACGGATGGGCCGGCAGGATATTGTGTCCCCGCTTATCCGCGCGCGGAAGCCGCAGCGCCGCGCAGGCTACCGAACAGGGCGGCGCCGGCCAGCACTGCCACCAGTGCGGCGAAATCGCGCATGGTACCGGCCAGCCCGCCGCCATGCGTCAGCAGGTAGCCCGCACCCATGGCCGGCAGTCCCATTGCCAGATAGGCGATGATGAACACCACCGCCACCACCCCGGCGCGCTCCGTGGCGGATGCCGTGGCCAGCACGCCGCGCACCGCGCCCTGGAAGCCGGCGCCGAAGCCGACGCCCGCGACAATGCTGCCGGCGAACAGCAGCGGCGGCGAATGCCGCGGCAGCGCGGTGAACACCACCACGACGCCGGCCAGCAGCGCGGCCGCGCCCAGGGCCAGCATCCGCCGCGGATCCCGCCGTCCGGACAGCAGCACGGCGACAGCGCCGCTGCTGGCGAAGACGAATACCGCGAGGCCTGCGAGCAGCGGGGATTCCACACCAAGCACATTGCGCACCATCGCCGGCCCCAGCGCGGCAAAGAAGCCGGCGACTGACCAGCTCGCGATGATGGCCGGCGCCGCGCGCAGCAGCGGCGCGCGTGTCCGGCTGGAAAGACGCAACTGCGGCTTGAGGGAAGCCAGCGCACCACCGCGCGGCGCCATGGTCTCGTCCATGAACAGCAGCGCGATGCCTTGTACGACGAACAGCGCGCCGAACAACAGGTAGATGGCATGCGTGGGCGCCGGCAGCAGCCTCACCACCAGTCCCGAGACCAGGCCGCCGAGCCCGGTGCCGATGGGTGGCGTCACGGCATTGGCGATGGCGCCGCGTTCGCGATCGAGATCCAGCAGCCCGGCGCCGATGGCGGCGAGGGCGGCGCCCGCTGCCAGGCCCTGCAGCACGCGCGCTGCCAGCAGCGCATGCAGTCCGTCCGCCCTCGCGAACATCAGCATGCTCAGCGCCTGTGCCAGCGTTGCCGCCAGCAGCACGGGACGGCGGCCAATGTGATCCGACAGCCGGCCGAGCAGCAGCAGCGTCGCCAGCACGGTCAGGGCGTAGATGCCGAAGATCACCGTCACCGCCAGCGACGAGAACCCCCATTGCGCCTGATAGAGCGGATAAAGCGGCGTGGGTGCGCTGGCCCCGGCGAGGAATCCCACGGTCAGGGAGGCCTGCAACACGAACGCGGCCCGTGGCGGCAGGCGCCATCCGGGGCGCGAGACCGCGGAGGTGGTGGCAGTCGCATTCATCGGCTTTCTCCCTGACGAAGTTAGATAGACAGGTCTGTTCAATCAGGCTTGCAGTATACAGATCTGTCTAGTATGGTCAAGGCATGAGCAAAGCAGCTGTTTCGGAACGCCTTTCCGCCCGCCAGCGCCTGCTGGAGGCGGCCGGGGAGCTGTTCTACGAGGAAGGCGTCAATACCGTGGGCATCGACCGCGTGATCGAGCGCGCCGGGGTCGCCAAGGCATCGCTGTACAACACCTTCGGCAGCAAGGACGAGCTGATCCGCGCCTACCTGGGCGCGCAGCACGAGGCCCGGCAGGCACGCATCAGCGCGCATCTGGCCAGGCATCAGGATGCGCGCGCGCGGCTGCTGGGGGTGTTCGATTCCATGCGCGAAAACGCCACGCGGCCCGGCTTTCGTGGCTGTGCGTTTCTGCGCGCCAGCGCCGAACTCAAGGCGGGCAGCGCGGTGAAATCGGTGTGCGATGTGTCGCGCGGCTGGCTGCGCGGGCTATTTGCGGGACTGGCCAAAGAGGCCGGTGCGCGCGATCCGGAAGCACTGGCGGCGCAGCTGGTGCTGCTCTACGACGGCGCGGCCGTCGCCGCCCAGATGGATGGGGACATGAGCGCCGCAGAGCGCGCCCGCGCGCTCGCCGGGCAGCTGCTGGACGCGGCAGTATCCTGAGGCCGCCGCGACCGCCGCGTTTTCGTCAGCCGCCGCCCGGCTTGAACGTGAACTTCTGGCCGGCCAGCGACAGCTCGTACATCGCCCCGCCCTTGATGATGCTGAACACGGCCATGCCCTTGTAGTAGGCCCCCGCGTTGGTGGCATCCTTCTGGTCGCCGCTGGCGCCGGCGCTGGCGCCCTTGGTGCCGGCGGTGGCGGTCGCGCCGGCCGTGATCACCGCCGCGCTGGCATCGGCGCCGAATTCGAAGCCCTCGCGCTCGAATTCCTTCAGCGCGTTCGCATCCTGGAAAAAGATGATCTGGCTGTACGCCTGGCCGCCGAGCTGGAATCCCACGCTCGCCTGCGCCAGCGTGGTGGTGCCTACGACCTTGCCGTGCTCGTACACGCGTCCCTTGCCGTAGGCGCCGCCGATGCCTATGCCACCCTTGCCGATGGTGGGGAACAGCGCATAACCATAGGCGGAGTCGAGGAACTTGGCGCTCGCGCCGGCCTTGCGGAAATTCGCCAGCGCATCGCTGTATGAATCGGCGCGCGCCGCGGTGGTGGCGCCAGCCAGAACCGCCGCGCCCGCCAGTGCCAGGATGAATCGCCGCATGGAACTCTCCCTCGAGAAATAACCGCATTGCGGGCGACTATAGCTCATGGGGATGACGCGCAGGCGACTGCAATCAGCCGGCAGCATGGGTCGAAAGAGCGATCGACGCTCGCGGCCCGGTGTTGCCGGCCCGGGCCGCTTCCGGGGTGCGTCAGTCGGCCGGACCGCCCTCACCCCCCAACAGCTCCGCCAGCATTCCTTCCGGCCGCGTCCAGGGAAGCGAAGTGGTCTGCGGCACGAAGTCCGGCCGCATGAACGATTCGGTCGCCACGACCTCGATCAGCCGGCAGTACTGCCATTGCTGCTGGTCAGGCTTGAGCTTGCCGGCCTTGTAATCGTCGCAGCTGGCAGGCTTGTCCAGCGGATATTCCTCGAGCGGATCCTTCGTGACGTTGTAGAACAGGCAGTCGTTCGTGGCGTAGCCGTTGGTGCACACCACCTTGAAGTCGCGAGTGCGCGCGCCGGCCTGGCGGGTCTTGTCGGCGGCCATCAGGTTCACGGTTTCGGACAGCAGATAGCCCTTGTCCGGGTCGCGTACTTCCTTGGCGTTGTGCAGCAGGATGGGGGCGAGGGATACGGAATCCAGCGACACCATGCCCGTGCCGCCGCTGTTGGGCACCATCTGCGGCGCCTTCAGCCCGGCGAGATCCAGGATGGTGGAATACAGGTCGACCGTGTCCACGTAGGCATCGCTGTTGGTGTTCTTCGGGATGCCCGGCCCGCGGATGGCCATGGGTACCCGCGAGCCGCTCTCGAACGCGGTGCCCTTGCCGCGGCCTTTCTTGGTCAGGTACATGTTGTCGATGAAATCGAGCTTGGGCCGGCCATACATCGGCGTGCCGTTGTCGCTGATGTAGATCACGTAGGTGTTCGGGTCGAGCTTGTCGACGGCGTCGAGCACCTTGCCGATGACGGTGTCGGCGGAATTGGTCATGCCGCGCATCTGCGCCTCGCCGCTGCACTGGCCGGTGTCGGCGCTGCCGAAGACGCCCTTGCAGTCCTTGAGCTCCTTGTAGGCCGCCGGATCGAGGGTGTCGGGATTGGGAATGGCCATCTGGCTGGGCATGCGCTGCGCCGTGGCATGCGAGAGATTGAAGGCCATCCACGCGAACCAGGGCTTGCCGGCCTTCTGCTGCGAGGTGATCCACTCGATGACATCGGCCGCCTTGACCACCGGCGCATAGTTGGTCGCCGCGACGCCCGGCAGCGAGCGCGTGGGGTCCGTCTCGGAGCGCCACTTGTCGGGGGCGGTGTCGCCATCCTGGACCAGGTACTCGTAGTCCCAGTAGCTCTTGATCGCCGCGCCAAGGTTGCCGCGGAACAGGTCGAAGCCGGCCTGCTTGGGCTTCATGCCCGGGTAGCTCACCTGCCGGCCGGGCATGCCGGCGATGTGCCACTTGCCGAAGATGCCGGTGCTGTAGCCGGCCTGTTCCTTCAGCAGCTTCACGAACGACAGATGGTGCGTGTCGAGGCCGTCGTTGTAGGTGAGCACGCGGGTCTTGGCGGCGAACAGGCCGGAGAGGATGGAGGAGCGTGTCACCGAGCAGAAGGGCTCGGCCCAGGCGTTGGAGAAGGTCATGCCCTGGCGCGCGAAATTATCGAGCACCGGCGTGGAGGCGGGCTTGCCCCTGATCGCGAGATAGTTCGGGTTCTTCAGGCCCGTCGGCCCGTACTGCTTCACCAGGCCATCGATCAGGCCGGGATACATGTCGGTGGTGACGTCGAGGCCGAAGTCATCGCCGATGATCAGCAGGATGTTCGGGGGGCGCTTTGGCGCCGCCTTGCCGGCATCGGCCGCCCAGGCGTTCGAGCACAAACCGGCCAACGTGGCCGCGACCAGCGCGACCGCTACGGGCGTCCTTTGCATGTCTTCCCCTCCGCTTCCGGAAGCGAGCATGGAATCGCGTTGCTCCGGTCCTGTCAACCTCAGGCCATGCCGTCTTCGTAGACGACGACCCGGTTGCGCCCGCCGGCCTTCGCCTTGTAGAGCGCGATGTCCGCGTACTTGCGCAGCGTCGTGGCATCCACACCGGGCGCTGCCACCGCGATGCCCAGGCTGATGGTGACCTGGAATGGGCCGCCGCCGGCATGGATCTGCCGTTGCTCCACCGTCCGGCGGATGCGTTCCGCGGTGACCGCGGCCGCCGCTGCGTCGCAGGCCGGCAGCAGGATCACGAACTCCTCGCCACCCATGCGGAACACCTTGTCGATCAGGCGTACGGATTCCGCAAGGATACCCGCGACGATGCGCAGCACGGCATCGCCCGCGTCGTGACCGCGGCTGTCGTTGACCTTCTTGAAGTGGTCCAGGTCCGCCGCCACCACTGCGAAACCCTCGTGCAGCCGCCTCTGGCGCTGCAGCGCTGTGGCAATGTTCTCGTCCCACGTGGTGCGGTTCAGCAGGCCGGTGAGGCTGTCGCGATGCGCCATCTCCACCAGCCGGTCTTCCGAGGCGCGGATGGTGCCGATCATCTTGTTCAGTTCCTCGGCCACCAGGTGCAGCTCGCGCGGAATCTGGATCTCGATGCGGTGCTCGCGGTCGCCCTGCGAAAAACGGTCGGCGCCCTCGATCAGCCGGTCGATACTGTTGACGATGGTGCGATGGAACAGGCCCAGGCCGGCGGCCATGAGCACCAGGGAGATGCCGCCGGCGATGGCGGCAATCCATTCCGAGCGCTCCAGTCCCAGCGCCGCGTCGCGGTAATCCGCTTCGACTTTCCGCTCCAGCAAGTCGCCGGCCGCATCGAGCTTGTCGTGTGCGGCGGCCTGCAGCGTGTCGAAACGGCCCTGCGCCGCCTGTATCGCGGCCGTGTTGCCGGCCTGCTTCGCCGCGAGCAGGTCGCCCACCACGCGATCCAGCGCGCTCCAGTCCTCGCGCGAGCGCGCGACCAGCGAGGCGAGCGGGGCATCCAGCAGCGGCAGCAGGCGCGGATAGGTGGACTCGACTTCGCGGCGCATCGCGCGGTAATCACCGATGCGTTCCTGCGAGCCGGAGGCCAGGTACTCCTCCAGCGGCATCTCCACCTGCAGCATCAGCAGCTGCAGGTTGCGCACCGGCAGCAGCAGGTCGTGCTGCCGGCGCGCCACGTCCTGGTAGTCGCCGACCACCGTGCGGTGCAGGATGAAGTAACCCAGTCCGGCGGCCAGCAGCAGCGGCAGCAGCGTCAGCGCCATGCACAGCGCCAGGCTCTGGCGCAGCGACAGCGAGCTCCACCTGATTTCCAGCATGGGGGGCCGCGCCGGTGTCAGTGGTAATCCGCCGGCAGCGGATACAGCCCGTCGTACGGCGGCCAGTTCGGCACCGGACGATCCTCCGGCGCGTAGTAGAAGCAGGCGTGGATGTCGCGGATCTTGCCGTGGTCGACGTGGAACAGCTCGGTGAAGTGGTTGCGCAGCTTGGGGTTCTTCTGCGTACGGCGGAACATCGCCGACACCATCACGGTCTGCGATTCCTCGTCGATCACGTAGAAATTGCGGATCGCGACGATGGCCACGCCGAAGTCGGCCTGCGTGCGGCAGTCGGTCCTGCCGTCGTTGCCGATGTCGTTGCCCGGGCCCATGGGCGTGTTGAACGTGGGAAAGCCGTTCTCGTAGCGCGAGCAGCCGGGATGTCCCTTGACGATCAGCCCGTTGTGACTGGTGATGCCGTCGAAGTAGCTGTTGACCACTGCCTGCAGCGCGGCGCGCGACAGGCGCTCGTTCTTCGGCACCACGCGCTGCGCGGGCAGCGTCTTGCGCAGCGTGTCCAGGTCGAATGGCGTCCTGCCGGGTTCGCCGGTCATGCCGGGGTCGCCCTTGCGCGCGATGAACCATTCGGCCTCGGTGACCTGGTCCCACTGCACCTTCAGCCGCAGCGCCACGACCGCTTCCTCATCACCCATCATCACCGTGCCGAAGTAGCCGGCCTGGCCCTGCACCGGGTCCAGGTAGTGGCGCTGCACGGAGCCCAGCGCCGTCACGTTCTTCCATACGCCCTGGCCCTCGGGGATCACCACGGCATTCTCGGTCTGGCGGAAGCCTTCCCACAGCCTGCCGGACTCGGGCCGGTGGCTGGTCACGGCGCGCAGGTAAGTATCCAGGTGCTGCTGCAGGCAGGCGCGGTCGCAGTCTTTCGCGTCTGCGAACGCCGGGCATGCCAGTGCGGCGGCTGCACAGACCGATGCAAGGATTCTCTTCATGTTCTCCCCCGTCTGCGGGTGCATGGCCCGCGCCAGCGAGGATACGCCGGGATTCCCGCGGCCGCGCATCTTAAAGCGCTATGCTGCGCACCATAATCATGAGCTGCGGCCGCAGCCACCAGCGCGTGGGGTAGTGTGGAGACCCAGCCCGACCGATCGAGGAATCCGTCACCGGCTGCGGCCGGGGAAAGCGCCGTACTGCGGCGCGCCCGCGCCGGCGAGCCGGAGGCTTTCCGGCAGCTGGTGACCTGGCACCAGGCACAGGTATTCGCCGCCGCCGCGCGACTCACCGGCGAGCCTCTCGAGGCCGCCGCACTGGCACGCGACGCGTTCGTGAAGCTGCATGTGGCGCTGGCGCGGATCGCAAGCCCCGCGCATCTGGCGCGCTGGCTCGCGCGCGCGGTGTCGCAGCAGGGGCTGGGGCGACTGCGCGCGCAGGCCGGCGTGGACGAGGTGCTGCTGCCGCTGGAACCCGGGGCGGATTTCACCGCCAGCGTGATGGCACGCGTGGAGCAGCGGTGGTCGCATCGGCGGCAGGCGACCGCATCGGCAAGGTCCACGGATCGGCGCCGGCGCAATCACGGCGTGCTGTTCGCGGCGCTGCTGGTCCTGGCTGCCGTGCTGGCGTTGCTGGCGCTGCGCTGGCCGGCCATTGCATGGCGGCCGCTGCCGGCCGGCTCCGCGAAGGCAAAGCCCGCTGTCGTGAGGCAGGCGCCGGGGCAGTCCGCAACATCGCTGGTGGAATCCGCGGCCGCCAGGACCGGCGATACGACAGGTGCGCCATCCTCCATGACGGCGGCGGACATCTATCCGCACTACTCGGTGATCGTCATGCCGCTGCGACAGGAGGCACAGGATCCGGCCGCCCGGTTGTCCATGGAAATGTTCTACGCCGCGCTGCTGGATGAGTTGCGCAAGGTGCCGGATCTCACGCTGCTGGTCCCGGGTATCACGGCGGCGCCGGTGGATGGCGGGCGACTGGCGGACTACCTGCTGACGGTCACTGGTCTTGCGACTACGGCGCTGCCCTCCGGCGACCTGAACTTCCACTTCACCGAGGGTGCGGGCGCCGGCGCCGCGTTCCCGCCGAACAATCTGCTGTCCGCCGGCGTGATGATCCTGCCAGGTGGCAGCGCGGATTCGCCGGCGGCGCCCGCGTCCAGCCGGCAGTGGCCGGTGGAGATCCGGATGCAGCCCATCGGGCAGCCGGAATCCGGCAGCTTCACCTCCACCTTCGAAGTGGGCGCGGACGGCGCCGCGGGTGCACCGGACTGCCTGGTGAATCCCGAAGCCGATGGCACGGCGTGCATCACGGCCGCAAGGCTGGCCGCGAGGCAGGTGGAGATGCTGCGCACGCGCTTCTTTCCCGACTTGCTGGCGAACCAGCAGCTGCTGGCCGAGGTGCGCGACGATGACCTGCCCGATGCGCAGCGCAACCGCGCACTGGCCGATCTGCTTGGCACGCAGCTGCACGGGCGCGCGCAGGGGCTGGATACGGTCGGCATCGACACCATCGTCGAGTACGCCGCGGTGCTGCATGGCAGCCAGCGGGCGCAGCTGTGGCGGAGCCTGCGCAACCTTTCCCATCCCGACCTGGTGGATCCGCTGATGGATTCCCTGCGCCGCGATCCGGATGCGCGCGTCAGGTTCGAGGCGCTGGCGACGCTGGCGGCGAACTATCGCAACGAGCCGCGCGTGCGCGCCGCCATCGAAACAGCAAGCCGCGAGGATGCGCAGGAACTGGTGCGCATGGCGGCGCGGCGCGTGCTCGATGGCGAGGCTGCATGGCGCAGCTACGTAATCGCGACACTGAAGAACACGGATCTTGCGGCGGCCGACAGGCTCGCGCCATTGCTCACCGCGGTGCGCTCGGCCGTGACGCCCGCCGAGGCGGCCAGCGTGCAGAGCCTCGTCAACGACCGGCAGGTCTCCGGCCTGCTGGCCGGCATGATCCGCGACGACTGGTTCGACGCCACGCAGGGCGAGGCGAACCGGGATGCGCTGGGGCTGCTGGCCAATGCCGGCAATCCGGCCGCCTTCGACCTCTTCGTGCAGATCCAGCCGGAGGGCACGCGGCCCGAGCCCCCGCGGCCCGAGCCCGCGCCGCGCCCCGTGCAGCAGATTTCCGCGGCCCAGATGGCCTGGCTGATGGACCACCGGAACAACCCGCGGGTGCGCTGGATCCTGCAGCAGATCAATGCCGGCAACACGGATCCGCAGCTGGAGGCGATGATCGAGCAGCTGCAGCGGTTGACACCACCACGGCGGTAGCCTGCCGGGAAGCCGCGTTCGCCGGCATGTCGGCCAGCGTATAGAACAAGTATGGACTCCCAATCCGCCCCATCCAGCGCGAGCGCGGCTCCGGCACCGGCCGGCGAGGCGTCGCTGCTGCAGCTGGCGCAGGACGGTGACCGGGAGGCCTTCCGGCAGCTGGTGATACAGCACCAGGCGCGCGTGTTCGGCATTGCGCTGCGGTTCACCGGCCAGCGTTCCGATGCGGAAGAGCTGGCGCAGGATGTGTTCGTGAAACTGCACGCCGCGCTGGTGCGAATCACCAGCGCCGCGCATCTCACTCACTGGCTGCTGCGCACGGTGTCGCACCGGGCCATCGACCGGCTGCGTCAGCAGGCGCGACAGGGGTCACGCGTGTCGCTGGAAGTGCTCGGCGAGGATCCGCAGGCGCTCGCTCCTGAATCCACGCACGACCCGCTGGCCGCCGCGCAGCTGCGGCGCCTGCTGCTGCAGCTGCAGCCCGACGCGCGCGCCGTGATGCTGCTGCGCTACCAGGAGGACCTGGACCCCACGGACATCGCCGCGGTGCTGGAGATGCCGCTGGCCACGGTGAAGAGCCATCTGCGCCGCTCGCTGGAGTGGCTGCGCGCGCAGTGCGCGGGAGGACAGCATGGATCTTGAGGAGCAACTGCGTGCGAGCCTGGCCGCGCCGGATCCCGGAACGCAGTTCACGGACGCCGTGATGGCGCGGGTGGCGCGCGCCGGACGCCGGCCAGGCGGCATCTCCGCCTCCGGCGGAGCGCGGCGCCGGAGTCGCTGGCTGACCCGATTCATTTTCGTCGGGATCATGGCCGCGGCGGGTGTGGCTGCGGCGATGCTGGCGGAACGCCTGGCGAGGGTGCCAGAGCCGCCGATGCCCGCCCCGGTTTCCGCTCCGGGACCAGGGGTCGTAGTTACGCCCGACGCCACCAGCGCGCCGGATACCCGAATCACGGCTGGAGTCAGGCCTGACAAGCCCGGCCGGATTGCGGCGCCAGCAGCGCCGTCGCCAGCATCCGTGCCGGCGCCACCTCCGCAGCCGGTGGACGTGCCAGTTCGGTTCACCATCCTGCTCTTGCCGCTGAATCAGCAAGCCCAGGACGCCACCGACAAGGCCCTCGCGGAAACCTACTACGCCGCCATGATCGAGGAATTCCGGAAAGTACCACAGCTGCGCCTGCTGCTGCAGAATGAGGCTGCTGCGTCACCAGGACACGCGGCCGACTACGTGGTGGCGATGACCAGCAGGGATACCCGGGACTCCGGCGTCGTGCAGATCCTGGGTGATATCCGGTCGGCGCAGCCGCAGGGCGGGTACTCGGAGGCTACGAGGGATCTGGTGACAGACCGCGCACCTCACTACAGCGCCTCCGAAAAGGCTGCGGAGTTTGTGCAATCGTTGCTCCAGGGGCCCTTTCCCCTGCGCTGAAGTCTCAATGATCTCCTATCCCGGTTTTCCAAGTCGCCGCAACGCCTCGGCGATGATGGCGGCGTCCATGCGGTCCTTGGGTCGCACGCCTTGTTTGGTCTTCAGCAGACCGGGAAGGTCGAGCACGCGGACGGGAACATCATCGATGTTCAGCGTCGTCACGTGCGGCTTCATCTCGTCCCAGGTGAGCCCGGCAATGGATGGCATCACGTCCACCGTGAATTCGTCGTTGATCCTCACGGCGTAACGCCGGTCGTCGGCGAAAACATCGGCATCCGGACCGAATTCGGCGGCGGCGGCGTCGGGAAGATGCGAGAGCGCCACTACCCAGCGGCGGGAATTCTCTGCGGAGGGGTCGACCAGGATGTCGATGTCCTCGGTAAAGCGGCTGTAACCGTGAGCGC
>Ga0335083_10011154_pt1 | contig 10813 bp, 9 predicted proteins | sample Lox_Sample_42_FD_206716 | JGI IMG/M metagenome (GOLD analysis project Ga0335083, IMG submission 206716) | Soil microbial communities from Loxahatchee National Wildlife Refuge, Florida, United States - Lox_Sample_4.2 | ecosystem: Environmental > Terrestrial > Soil > Wetlands | place: USA: Florida... | reverse complement strand
CAGGTGGATAGCCGCGACCGAGGGCTCGGAGGGCGCGGCGCCGCTCGAGCTGGCGACCGGTGACGCGGTGATGGCCATCGGCGGGTTCAACGGTACCGACCCGTGGCCCACGCTGGCCGTGTTCAAGGAACTGGTGGCCAAGCACGAGATCCACTACTACGTGGGCCAGGGCGGCCAGAGCTTCGGCGGCGGGCAGGGATCCTCGGCCATCGCGGCCTGGGTCGCGGCCCACTTCAAGAAGCTGACGGTCGGCGGCCAGACCGTCTACGACCTCACCCAGCCGCTGTCGTAGCAGGGCCGCAGCGGAAAGGCCCGGGGCCGTCATCCGGCCCCGGGCCTTCTATCGCCGACGCAATCACCACGGCCGGCGTGGCCCTGGCGGCGAGTTTCGCCATGCTGGCGGTGATACCGCTCGAGCAGTTCAGGCAGATCGCCGTCGCCATGGCCCTCGGCGTCGTCATCGACGCGATCGCCGTCCGGTCCCTGCTGGTCCCGGCCCTGGTGGCGCTGTTCGGACGCGTGGGCATGTGGCCAGGCGTCCGGCCGGGTCAGGCTCTCCCGGACGTCACGGACAGCCCTGGTAGGAGGCGTGATAGCTGGACGGCGGCGGATCGATGAGGTATCCCCCGCCGCTGCCTTGCCGCAGGAACAGCGAGACGGTCCAGTCGGTGCAGGACTGCTGCTGGTCCGGGCTGTCCGCCGGGTCCTGGTGGCTGGTGAACGTCACGGCCGCGACGAGGTCCCCGTTGGCGGCGGTGGAGATGCTGACCAGGGTTTCGGCTGAGTCGACCGTGGACCGGTAGCCGCTGGCGAACTGCTGTTCCGTCTGCCCTTGCTGCAGGGCCGGGCTGAGCAGCGAGCTGTAGGTCTGGTAGTCCCGGGAGTTGATGGCGGTGAAGTAGCGGTCGAGGAACGCCGCGACCGCTGGCGCGCTCGCGTCCTGCGACGCCCCGGGCCCGATCGCCACCGGCCCCGCGCTCGACGGAGCCGGACTCGACGGAGCCGGGCCTGACGGCTCCGTGCTCGACGGGGGCGGGGAATCCAGGGCGGAGCCGCCCTGGCCGGACGGGGAGGTCAGCTGGGTAGATCCGCCGGAGCTCTGCGCCGCTTCGGTGCGCGGATGATGACCGACGCGCAGCGCGATGATCGCGGCCCCGCTCCCGACGACGAAGGCGGCCGTGAGCACGGCTATCAGGACGGGCCACCACCTCACTCGCGGCCATCTCGGCAGTCTCGGGCCGCCGGGAGAGGAGCGTGCGGGAGAGGAATTGCCGTCGGTAAACCGGAGCCCGCAGGCGGCGCACATATACGCCCCCCGTACTCGCGGCCGCCCGCATCCGTCGCAGACACGCATAACCTAGTTACCGCCCCCCAAATCAGCCCACCATGGTGCCGGGCCCGCACCCTGACGGCGTCGATTATCACGTGACCGGGTAACTGAATCCAAGTGGCTCAGCGGTTTTTTTCAAATTACCCCATTAATGTCACGGGCACGGCAGCAGGCCGTCGGCCTGCTTGGCGCTGAGCACGCGCATTACGGCGGAGTTCACCACGCCGCGGAAGGCGGAATCGGCGGCCGCGCGCTCGAGGATGGCCCGGTCCATGGCCGCGGCCGGGGCCAGGGCCTGTGAGGTGATCATGTCGCCGCCCGCGGCCAGGAAGTCGATCCCGCGCGTCGCGGGGGAAATACCTCCCACCGCCGCGGCCACGCCCAGGTCGTCGGAGATGATCACGCCCTGGAAGCGCATCTGCTGGCGCAGCATCACGCGCATCACGCGCGGGGAAAATACCGCGAGATGGCCTGGGTCAATGCGGGTGTAGGTAGCCAGCGCCACCATGACGAAAGGCACGCCGGCGTCGATGGCCGCCTGGAAAGACCGGAGATAGGGATCATCCGGCGTCGTCGTGGTGTCCACGACTCCGGCGGTGAAATCGGTGTTGCCGACGACCCGGCCCAGCCCGGGGAAATGCTTGGCGGTCGTCGCCACGCCCGCCTGCCGCATCCCCCGGATGAACGCCACGCCGTGGGCCGCGACCGTGGGCGGGTTATCGCCGAACTCGCGCTGCAGCGCGCCGATGGGCTGATTCCGGCTGGCCGTTCCCGGCGGTACCACATCCATGACCGGGGCCAGGTTGAGGTTGACGCCTGCCGCCGCGAGCTGGCGGCCCCAGCCGGCCGCCTGGCGCTGCAGCGTGGCGGCGGGCAGCTGTCCCTGGACCAGGGCAGCGGGGATCACCGAGAAGCCCGGTCCCTGCAGGGCCTGGACCTGGCCGCCCTCCTGGTTGGCGGCGACGAAGAAGCGGACCCCGCCGGTCGCGCGCGGCGACGCCAGCGCCTGGATGGCGTCAGTCACCTGCCGGATACCGGCCACGCCGGCCTGGTCGCTCCCGAACAGCAGGGACCCGAAATGATAGGTCGCGACCGCGCCGGCGGTTTCCTCGGCCGGCTCCCCCGCGATGCCGACCAGGAACAACTGGCCGACCCGCTGGGCTTCGGTCATGCGGGAGAAGACCCGGGCCGCGCAGGACGCCGGCGAAGACCGCGACGGGGGCGGCGTGGGCGAGGCCAGCGGCCCCCGGGAGGACGCGCCGGCCGAGGCGCCGCCTCCAGGTGAGCTGCCCGCGGAAGAACTGCCTCCGGAAGAACTGCAGCCCGCGCAGGCCAGGGCGACGCAGGCCAGGACCGGGGCCAGGCGGCGCCGGACCGCACGGCCACGCACAGGCTGGTACCGCATGCGGTCAGGTCCGCTCGATGGCGGCCAGCCAGGCCTGGGCGGACGGGATGCCGAGCCCGGGCTGGTGGAGCTCGAAGGCCGCCGCCTCGATGCTGGCGACCCTCCACCCGAGCCGGAAGGCGGCGCGCAGCTCGTCCTGGCGCACCCGGCGGGGCCCGTAGTCCCCGGGCTGCTGATCGCTGAAGCACATCAGGTAGCAGTAGCCGCCCGGGCGCAGCACCGACGCCAGGCTGGCCACGTACCGGGCCCGGTCTTCGTCGCCGAAGACATGGAATACCCCGCTGTCGATGATCGTGTCGAACGTCAGGCCCAAGTCCCCCAGCCGCCGCGCGTCACCGACCTCGAAGCGGGCCGCCAGGCCTCGTTCGGCTGCCTTGTCCCTGGCCCGCTGGATGGCGCGCCCGGAGACGTCGACGCCCACGGCGTCCGCGCCGTGGGCGGCGGCCAGCAGGGTCTGCTCCCCCGTGCCGCAGCCGGAGTCGAGCACCCGCCCGGACAGCAGGCCCTGCTCCGCGAGCCGCGCGAAGGCCGGCTGCGGCCGGCCGATGTCCCATGGCGCGGGCGCGCTCGCCATGTACGCCTCATCCCAGCTCGACACCGTCACGGTGTCCAAAAGTACCGGACCAGCCGACCGGCGCCGCGGACGCCCGGGCCAGGAGGGCTGATACACCGGCATCATGAGCGCGGATTCGCTGGCCGGGCAGATGCGCATCGCCGCGGCGTCACTGCTGGCGGGGCTGGACGACGGGCAGCGCGAGCTCGCGGCCGCGCAGCGATTTCGGCGATGACGTGCTCGCGGCGCACTACGGGCAGCCGCATCCCTGACGGGTCAGCGCCTGGCCGCCAGCTGGTCCGCCGCGCGGGGGCCCGGCGGCAGCTCGCCCGGCAAGTCCACGCCGAGCTCGCGGTGCACGAGAATGCGGTACTCGCGCCAGATGCGCCGGGCCTCGCACAGGTTCCCCTCGGCCACATGGGCCTCGATGAGCACCCGCTGGGCGCTTTCCCTGAGCGGCTCGGCGCCGATCGCGACGGTGGCTGCCTCGACCGCGTCGGCGAACCGGCCCGCGCCGACCAGCCGGCGGCTCAGCTCCTCCAGCGCGTGCAGCATCCGCTGCCGCAGGCGCTCGCGCTCGGCCAGCACCCAGTCGTCGTACCAGCCGGGCAGCAGTTCCAGGCCCTCGGACCAGGACGGCGGGACGGCGAAGTCGTCCGGCGAGGCCGTCCCGCCGATCAGCCGGGTGGCCCAGTGGTCCATGAGGTGCACGTCCACCAGCACGTCGGGCCGCAGCACCAGCGAGAATTTGTCCGCGAGCAGCACGTCGATCCCCGCCCGGCGCAGCCGCCACAGCGCGGACCGCAGGTTGCCCGCGGCCCGCTCCTCGTCCGCGCCCGGCCACAAGGTCCCGGCGGCGTACCGCCGGTCCACCCGCCTGCGCCGCAGGGCGACGAAGGCCAGCAGCTGCTTGCTGCCCTCGGGCACCTCCTGGCGGCGGTCGCCCGCCGTAACGTAGGGGCCGCCGAATAGCCGGACGACCCGGACGACCCGGTCTGCCTCCATGCGCGCCCTCCCCCGGCCGTTCCAGCCTGCTGCTAGTACGGAGGCGCTATGACCGGGCCAGATACTTTCCAGCCCCTTTTGGTCCCGGGTCAGTGGTCGGCGACGATGACGGTCAGGTCCTGGCGTGCCCGCGGCGGCCGCGTCCCGCCGAAGGGCCTGCGGAGTTCGAGGTGGACTTCGGCCTGGCCGGCCCGCAGGCCGCGCAGGGCCAGCACCTGCGGGTGGCTTCCTCCGTAGGGCAGGGTGCCCGGCGCGACGGGCGGGCGCGGGGCCGCCCGGACCGAGGCCTCGACGGCGCCGGGCGTCCCGGTGACCTGCACGGTCCAGGCGTAGCCGGCCGAGCCGGCGCCGGCGAGGGGCACCGTGTGCTCCTCGCCGACCGCCAGCCGGACCGTGCTAGGCAGGCCCGATCACCACCCCAGCGTTCCAGGTCGCGCCCGCGCGCCAGTAGTGCTGCAGCATGCCGTCCCGGCGCAGCACGATGAGCTCCAGGTTGAAGCCGAAGCTGCCCTCGACGAGCGCGACGACGCAGTCGACCCCGGAACCGAACGTGGCGCTCAGCGACCACGGGAAGCCCGGCACCTGGTTGTTGCGCCACCAGTGCTGGACGGTGCCGTTGGGCAGGGCCACGCACAGCTCGAAGTTGCCGTTGCCGTACTCGTTCGCCATCCCGTACTGGCCCTGGATCAGGCACGGCGGCGAGTTGGCGGAGATGCCGGCGGCGAAGGTCCCGCCGATAAACCAGTTCTTGGTGCCCGCGTCGTCGCGCCACCAGTGCTGCATCTGGCCGTCCGCGAGCACGGCCACCAGCTCCAGGTTGCCCCAGGTGCTCTGGATGAGGGAGGGGCCCATGGCGACGATGCCCGAACCGATGTCCGGGCCCTGATGCCAGTTGAACGAGGTGTCACGCCACCAGTGCTCGAGCTGGCCGGTACGCCGGCACGCCACGACCTCGAAGTTACCCGGCCCGTAGCTGCTCTCGATGAAGCCGACCGGGCCGATGGCGTCGGACGGGCCGAAGACCGGCCCCTCGTTCCACTTCTGCGTGCCCTGGTCGAAGTACCAGTGGTGCAGCCGGGAGCCCGTGGTGCGGTAGACCGTCTCGAAGTTGCGGTTGTAGGTGGTCCCGGTGAGGGTCAGGATCTCGCCCACGTCGTTGCCCATGACCTCGGCCTTGCTCCATGGCAGCGCCGGGTTCCCGTTGTCCCGCCACCAGTGGGTGAACGAGTTCCCGCTGCTCGGCGCCAGCAGCTCGAAGTTGTTGTGCCGTCCGCCGTCGCCGCTCTCGATCATGCCCCCGTTGTGGTTGCGGCGCTTGGTCCACGGATCGGGGTTGGTCAGCTGCAGGCCCAGCTTGGCGTAGGTGTCGATGTTGCACTGCCCGTAGCCGATGAGCCCGAAGCCGCCGTCGCCCCAGCCGGGGCCCCAGGAGTTCTTGACGATCCAGCAGCCGAGGCTGTCGTTGTAGCCGACCGCCAGCATGACGTGGCCGCCCTCGAGGGTGGCGGTGGCGGACTTCACGTAGGGCGTGCTGCCGGACCAGCCGTAGAAGTCGCTGTAGACATCGAAGCCGACCACGAGCGGGCCGACCGCGTCCAGCCAGTTCTTCTGGTCGGTGATGTTGCCGAGGGTCGCGTACGCCGGGATCCGCACGGTCCGGCCGGGCCGGTCGCTGAGCGGGGCCCAGACCGGAGGTGCCTGCATGGACCCGCCGCCGCACCCGCTGGGCGCCGGGTTCCAGTACCCGCCGGTGCGGTTGCCGGGATCCCGGTCGACCCACGGAACGCAGTCGAGGTCGGCGATGGCGTTGCCCTGGACCCAGCTGAGCACCGCGCCCGCGTTGCCGCACTGCCCGCACGGGACCTTGTTCGCCTCGATGTAGTCGCCCTCGGAGCGCAGGCACCACACGCAGTGCTCGATCCGGACCATGGCCTCGATGAGCGCCACGGAAGCGTAAATCCAGCAGTGCTCGCACGGGTCCTGGTCGCGGATCTCGGTGATCCAGGGCCAGCCGAACCGCGAGCGCCAGTCCACTGAGCTTGGCGGCGCCGCGACGGCCGGAACCGCCGCCGCCCCGGCCGGGCCTGCCGTCCGGGCCATGGCGCCCGTCTGGGCCAGCGAGCCCACCGAGCCGAGCACGGGCTCGGCTTCCAGCCTGAGCGGCTGGAGCAGCCCGCGGGTCACCAGATAGTTCCTGAGCAGCGTGTTGGTGGTCGGGTTGGCGGCGACGGCGGCGGATACGTCGAACCGCGGAACCGTGGCCGCCCGTGGCCATTGGGCGAAGTCGGCGCCGAGCGCCGGGCGCGGGATCAGGGCATCGTCGCTGAAATTCGGGTTCACCGCCCAGGTAAGACCCTCGCTGGCCAGTTCCTGCCGCAGCTCGCCGAACGTGCTGAACGCCATGGAGCCCCCTTCTGAGGTAGGCGCACGCCTCTGGCGTGGCAGGGGCACGTATTACCCCCGGCTGGCGATTCTCGACGGCCAGCGTCACCGGCCCGTCGCCGCCGCGTCACCCGGGAGGTCAGGTGGTGCAGGCCAGGTGGATGACGACGGGCCGGCTGCGGTGCCCGGCGGCGTCGTAGATCCAGGCCTTGACGTTGCTGGTGTACTCGAAGCCGGTGCCGCAGCCCTGGTCCAGCGGGAAGGCGACGCTCCCCGGCTCGACGATGCCGCTGGCGGGATTGGAGAAGGAGTAGCGCTGCTCGGGCCAGTCGGACCCGTTCACGCCCACGAAGCCGAAGCCCTTGGCGTTGTGACCCGGATCGGAGTAGTAGATCTCGAAGAACACCATCGCACCTTGCTGGTAGGTGTAGGTGCTGGTGATATGCGGGGGCGGAGCGGCGGATGGGCGGGCCGGGGCGGCGGGCCGGGCCCGGGCCGGGTGGCCGGGTGAGGCGGCCATCTGGGCCGCCATCGGGGAGAGGGATGACGCGCCTGGCTGCGGCCCGGCCGCGACGGTGAGGACATAGCCCGCCATGCCGGCGGCCGCGAGGATCCCCGCGACCGCGGACGTCGTGACCAGGGGCCGCCGCTTGCGCCGCCGGGCGGGGACGGGCCTGGGGAGGGCCGGGGCGGACGGCGGTTCCGGCGCGGACTGGACGGCGCCCACCTCGGCCAGCAGTTCGGCGGCGGTGGGCCGCTGGCCGGGATCCTTGGCCAGGCACCGCTCGATCAGCGGCCGCACCTCGGGCGGCGCGCTGTCCAGGCCCGGCGAGCCGCGGACCACGCGCTCCAGCACCTCGGCGGGCGGCCCGGGGCCGAACGGCTTCCGGCCGGTGGCGGCGAAGGCGAGCACGGCCCCCAGGCTGAACACGTCGCTGAGCGGGCCGGTCTTCTTGCCCGAGGCCTGCTCGGGGGACATGAAGCTGGGCGTGCCGACCACCAGGCCCGCCTGCGTGAGCGGGGCCGTCTCCGCGGCCTGGGAGATCCCGAAGTCGATGACGCGCGGCCCGTCCAGCGCCAGCAGCACGTTAGACGGCTTTAGGTCACCGTGCACCACGCCCGCGGCGTGGATCGCGCTCAGCCCTTTGGCCAGGCCCGCGGCCAGCGACAGCAGCGACGTGGCCGACAGCGGCCCGCGGTCCTTCACCGACTCGGCCAGCGACGGGCCGGCCACGTAGGCGGTGGCCAGCCAGGGCACCGCGGCGTCCACGTCCGCATCCACCACCAGGGCCGTGAACAGGCCGCTGACTTTCCTGGCCGCGGCGACCTCAACCCTGAACCGGGTGCGGAACTCGGGGTCGGCGGCCAGCTTGGCGTGGATGACCTTGACGGCCACCGGGCGGCCGGCAGCCGACATGCCCAGGAATACCCGCCCCATGCCGCCCGAGCCAAGCCGTCCCAGCAGCTGGTAGGGACCGATCAGCCGTGGATCGGCAGACTGCAATACCACTACCACAAATCCACCCCAACGTCCGTAAATGACGCCCTGCTGTCATATAAGACAAGGCAATAATAATGGCCGGACGCGCAGATGGATATGGCGGGCGACCGGGTCAGGCCGGCGATAGGCTCAGGCTTCGCAGGCGAGCTGGATCATCACGGGCTCGCTGCGCGCTCCCGCCGCGTCGTAGATCCAGGCCTCGACTTGCGCGCTGTGCTGCAGGGCGGTGCCGCATTCCAGGTCAAGCGGATAGGCGATGCTATCGGGCCCGGCGATGCCAGGACCGGGGCTGGTGAAGGGATCGGTTTCGGTCACCCAGCTGTAGCCATTGAGGCCCATGAAACCGAAGCCCTCGGCGTCATTGCCCGGGTCAGCGTATTGGATAACAAAGTAGACCAGCGAGCCGCGGGCGTATGTTTCCACGCCGGTAATCTGCGGCACCGGTTCGGACGGGCCCGGCGAAGACGGGCTCGGGGCCGGGGACGGAGACGACGGAGATGCCGACGGGGAGGGCGACGGCGGCGCGGACGATGACCTGGACGGCGACGGGGTCGGGGTCGGGGTCGCGGACGGCCGGACGGTGGCGGACGCCGCGGGCGAGGTGACCGTGACCGCCGCGGGGATGATGGCCGGTTTCGGTGCCGGGCCCCGGGCCGGGGACCTGACGGCGGGCGGGCGCATGCTGGGGACGGCGGGCGCGGGCAGCGTGGGCGCGGCTCCGGGCAGGAACTGCGCGGAGGATGAGGGCCGGGACGCGCCGCTGAGGGCGAAGCTGACCGCGACGGAGGCCACGACCACGCCCGCCGCCACCACCGCCGCCGTCAGCGGCCGCCACCACCGGGCCCGGCGAGCCGGGCGGGGCGGGAGGGGCAGGCTGGACGGCTCGCGCGGGGCGGGAACCAGCGCGGCGGCCAGGCCCGGGCCAAGCTGCCCGCCGGCCAGGGCCGGGGACGGCCGCCCGCCGGTCAGGGCAGGCGGCAGCCAGGGGGCAGGCTGCCCGGCACTCGCCTCGGCCAGCACCTCGTCGGCGGTGGGCCGCTGGCCGGGGTCCTTGGCCAGGCACTGCTCCACCAGCGGGCGCAGCTGCGCGGGCAGCCGGCCGAGGTCCGGCGGGCTGTAGACCAGCCGGTAGGCCAGTTCCGGGCCCGACCCCCGGCCGAACGGTCCCCCGCCCGTGGCGGCGAACGTCAGGACCGCGCCCAGGCTGAAGATGTCGCTCGACGGGCCGATCTCCTCGCCCAGGGCCTGCTCGGGGGACATGAACCCGGGCGAGCCGACCACCAGGCCGACGCCGGCCGCCCACGCGGCCTCGGCCGCGCGGGAGATGCCGAAATCGATTACCCGCGGGCCGTCCTGGGACAGCAGCACGTTCGAGGGCTTGAGGTCGCAGTGCACCACGCCGGCGGCGTGGATGGCGCTCAGGCCCTCGGCCAGGCCCGCCGCCAGGGCCAGCGCAGGCCCGGCCGGCATCGGCCCGTGACGGGCCACCGCGTCGGACAGCGCAGGCCCGGACACGTAGGCCGTCGCCAGCCACGGCACCGGGCCATCGACATCGGCGTCCACCACCAGGGCCGTGAACAGGCCGCTCACCTGGCGGGCCGCGGCGACCTCGCGGGCGAACCGCACCCGGAACTCCGGGTCCGCGGCCAGCTCCGCGCGGATCACCTTCACCGCGACCGGCCGCCCGCCCGCGGACAGGCCCAGGAACACCCGTCCCATGCCGCCGCTGCCGAGCTGCCCGACCAGCCGGTACGGGCCGATCAGCTGTGGATCCCCCGGCTTCAAACCCCCGACCATGGGATACCGCCACCTAACGTCACAAGGGCCCCTTTGACGTCATACGGACAAAATTATCCTAAGACGGCGGCGCGACTGTGTACCCGGGGCGTAGGTTGCTATTCGGACACTTCACCCGGCCGTTCTCGCGGCCGCCCGCCCTCTCTACCTGCTGTAACGTCAGCCTCATAAGCCTCGGTATTCACCATGCCTAAATGGCGCGTATCCGAATTCGGGTCGTCCAATTCACGAACGAAGAACGGCTTCAGGCGGGCAGGGCGGGGCCTGCCTCGGTTTCCGCCGCCATGACCCCGGCTCCCGGCGCGGCCGGGCTGTCCTTGCGGTACAGCGGCCCGGAGCGGAACAGGGCAGCGGCGACGATCGCGCCGCCGGCCAGGATCCCGGCCGTCCACCAGAAGGCGGTGTCGTAGCCGTGCGCCAGCCCCAGCGCGATCAGGGCCGGGCGGCCGATCGCCGCGGCCGAGGCGAGGTGCGCGGTGATGTAGGACGCGACCGCGCCGGCGAAGATGGTGTTCAGCAGCGAGGTGCCGATCGAGGCGCCGAGCTGCTGGCCGACGGTGACGGTGGCCGAGGCGACGCCCGCGTCCTGCGGGGCCACGCCGAACGTCCCGGTGTTGATCGACGGCGCGATGACCAGGCCGAGGCCGGCCCCGGTCATGATCAGCGGGCCGAGCACCCCGTCCACGTAGGCGGTGTGCACTCCCAGCTGGGCGAACCAGGCCATGGCGCCCGCCCCGATCAGCATCCCGGTCGTCACCAGGGGCCTGGGCCCGATCCTGGGCATCAGCACGATCGTGGACAGGTTCGCCGCGACGGCGATGCCGCCCGCGATGGGCAGGA
>Ga0335083_10011153_pt1 | contig 10813 bp, 12 predicted proteins | sample Lox_Sample_42_FD_206716 | JGI IMG/M metagenome (GOLD analysis project Ga0335083, IMG submission 206716) | Soil microbial communities from Loxahatchee National Wildlife Refuge, Florida, United States - Lox_Sample_4.2 | ecosystem: Environmental > Terrestrial > Soil > Wetlands | place: USA... | reverse complement strand
AACGCCGGCGGCTGTCGCACCAGGAGCGATGCCGGCACGAGGACCAGTGCGACGAGGATCCCGATGGTCATTTGCGCGCCGCGCCAGTCCTGCACGGTCAGCAGCCAGCTCGCGAACGGCGACATCGTCAGGGGCGCCACGCCCACGCCCGCCGTCGTGAGCGACACCGCAAGAGCGCGATGGCGATCGAACCAGTTGCTGACCACCGCGATGAACGGCGGGAAGAAGCTCCCGGCGGCGAAGCCTACGAGCAGGCCGTACGCGAGCTGGAATTCCAGCAGGCTGCCGGCACGGCTCGCCAGCACGAGCCCGAGCGCGAGCAACACGGAACCCGCGAACACCACGGGCCGCGCGCCGAAGCGGTCGCTGAGCATGCCCCAGGCGAAACCGCCCGCGCCCATGGCGAGGAACACGAGCGTCATCGCGGCCGAGATCCCGGCGCGCGACCAGCCGGTCGTATCCGCCATCGGCTGCAGGAACACCGCGAGCGAGAACACGGCGCCGAAGGCGATGCAGGTCATCAGCGCGCCGGCCGCGACGACCACCCAGCCGTGATTGGTTCGCATTGAGATCAGCCCGCCAGGTATTTCGCGAGGTTCTCGACCAGGCCGTGCGTGCCCTGCTCGCGGCCGGCATGGCCGTCGAGGCCGCCGTCCAGATACGCGCCCTGCTCGGTGAGGATCAGCTTCGTCCCCGTTTTGGAAGGCTCGAACTCGATCGTCGCCAGCGACACGGAGATCTTCTGGTCGTTCACGTACATGTTGTAGCTGTAGACGATGCGCCGGTCCTGCACGATGTCCTGGTAGACGCAATGGAAGTCCGAAGTCATGCCGTTCTTCCACTGGCCGCGCGCCCGCTCTTTGCCGCCAACCTTGAAGTCATGCTCGCGTATCACCACGGTGCAGGCGTCGCGCGGCCCGGTGAACCAGGCCGCCTTCGCGTTCGGGTCCGCCCACGCCGCGAATACGCGCGCCGGCGCATGCGGCAGCTCGCGCTCGATCGTGAACGTGCCGTGGCTGACGGTGCGCCCGGCGGTCTTCGCGCTCATGCGGCCGCCTTGCGCAGCGCGGCGATGTCGAGCTTCTTCATCGTCAGCACCGCCTCCATCACCTTCGCTGCCTTTCCCGCATCCTGCATCAGCTCGCCCATGAAGGACGGCACGACCTGCCAGGACAGGCCGAACTTGTCCTTCAGCCAGCCGCATTTCGCTTCCTGGCCGCCCGCCGCGAGCTTGTCCCAGTATTGGTCGATCTCGGCCTGCGTGTCGCAGTTGACGACGAAGGACACCGACTCGTTGAACTTGAAGATCGGGCCGCCGTTCAGCGCCACGAAGGGCTTGCCGTCCAGCGTGAAGGGGATGGTCATGACCGAACCCTTGGGTTGGCCGGATGCCTTCGCCCCGGCCTCGCCGTAGCGCGTTGCGGCGCCCACGCTGGAGTTCGGGAAGACCGACGCGTAGTAGCGCGCCGCCTCCTCCGCCTGGCCGTCGAACCAGAGGAACGTCGTAATGCCCTTCATGGCTGCGGTCCCGGAACGATCACCATCCAGCCCACGCCGAACTTGTCGGTCAGCATGCCGAAGCGCGGCGAGAAGAAGGTCTTGCCGAGCGGCATGGTTACGCTGCCGCCCTTGCCGAGCGCGGCGAACATGCGGTCGGCTTCCGCCGCATCGGCAGCGTTCACCGACAGGGAGAAACCCTTGAACTCCGGCTTGCCGCCCGCCATGCCGTCGGAAGCCATGATCAGCGTGTCGCCGATATGAAACGCTGAATGCATGACCTTGTCGTCGGAATTCGGACCGCACATGCCCGCCGGGACCGGGTCCGGGCTTTCCTTGAAGCGCAGCAGCATGTCCACCTTCGCGCCGAGCGCGCCCTTGTAGAACTCGATGGCTTCTTCGCAGCGCCCGTCGAAGAAGAGATAGGCCTGCACCTGCCTTGCCATGGCTTGGGTCTTGTTCATTGGGTTTCCTTTCAGATCGTTTTCAGGTAGCCGGTGCACTGATCCAGCGTGCCCGTCCAGCCCATCGTCATGCTCGGGCGGCCTTCGTCGAAGGTCTTGCGCTCGATCTCGGTCGAGCCATCGACTGGGATCCACTCGATCGTGACCTTGGTCGTCGCCCCCTGCGCCTCGAACGTGACGGTAGTCAGCATCTCGCGCGGCCAGTTCGGATTCATCGGATGCACCGTCAGGCCGCCGTCCTTGTCGGAGAACGAATTGATCCAGACCAGGCGCGAAGGCTTGGTGATTTCCCTGTAGACGAAGCGGCCCCACATTTCGCCGCCGTCGGGCCCACGCAGGCAGTAGTGCCCTTTGCCACCCGGGCGCAGGTCGATCTTGCACTGCGCGACCGTGAAGCCTTTCGGCCCCCACCACCGCTTCATCTGCTCGACCTCGGTCCAGGCCGACCAGACGCGTTCGCGCGGTGCGTCGAACACGCGTGCAATCACGAACGGCTTCATCTCAGCCATAACTCACCACCATCTTGAAGCCGCCGAAGATCATGCGCTTGGCGTCGAACGGAATCTTCGAGAGGTCCATCATCGAGGCGAGGCGCTTGTCCTTCATCACCTTGGCCATCACGCGGTCACGGTGCTTGCGCGACTTGTAGACGATGAACGAGAACCAGACCGTCTCACCCGCCTTCAGCTTGACGCTGCGCGGAAAGGAAGTGCGCTTGCCCCAGTTGACGTCGTCCGCGATGCACTCGCGGTACTCGAGCGCGCCGTGATCCATCCACACCTTGCCCGCCTTGCGCGCCATCGCAACATAGGCGGCGCGCTTCTTCTTCGGCACCGGTACGACGAAACCATCGACATACGCCATGATTTTCTCCTCAGGAAGTTTTCAGGAAAGCCTCGAGCTTGGCGAAGGTCGCGGTCCAGCCGCGCTGGTGGCCGTCGCGCGCCGCCTCGTCGAAGAACTGCTCGTGGCGGAACTCGAAGTCGGTGCCGCCGCCCTCGGGCCGCAGCAGGATCGTGATCCGCGAGACGCGGTCCGGCGTGGTCCTCGGCCAGCACCAGCTGAAGACGAGCTTGCGGTTCGGCACCACTTCCTTGTAGGCGCCGGTCGCCTCATGCTCGTTGCCGTCGGGACCGCCGAACACCAGTCGAAAGCGCCCGCCCACGCGCAGGTCCAGGTCGGCCACCGACACCGTCTGCGGGTCGCCCGGGCCGCCCGGCCCGAACCATTGTTTCAGCGCTTGCGGGTCGGTCCACGCGCGCCAGACTTTTTCCGGGGCGACGGGGTAGTGCCGCTGGATGGAAAGCGAGGGTTTGTCCTTGACGGAAGCTTGTTCCATGTCTGTAACTCCTCTTGCTGGTACAGGTAGCGGGCGAGCGAATCGAGTTTTTCGGTCCAGAACTTCTTGTAGTGGGACAACCACACGGATGCGTCCTGCATGGGTTTTGCGTCCAGGTCGCAGCGCACGACGCGGCCTTCCTTGGAGCGCGCCACCAAGCCGGCGTCCTCGAGCACGCGCAGGTGCTTCATGAAGCCCGGCAACGACATGCCGTACGGCGCGGCCAATTCGGAAACGGCCTGGCTGCCGCGCCCCAGCGCGTCCAGCACGCCGCGGCGCGTCGGATCGGCCAGCGCGCCGAATACGCGGTCCAGGATCGGGTCGTCACACTTAACCATAAGGTTTAGTATCGCGCGGCGACAGAAGGCTGTCAAGCGCACCCTACAATGCCGTTGTGACCGATACCCGCTCCCGTCCTTATGAAGGGTTGACGCCGGACGCGGTCCTGGATGCGCTCGAGAGCATCGGATTGCGCGGCGACGGCCGCATGCTCGGCCTGAACAGCTACGAGAACCGCGTCTACCAGATCAGCCTCGAGGACAATTCCTACGTCGTCGCGAAGTTCTACCGCCCGGGGCGCTGGAGCGACGCGCAGATCCTCGAGGAGCACGCCTTCGGCCTGGAACTGGCCGAACGGGAAATCCCGGTGGTCGCGCCACAGGTCCATGGCGGCAAGACCCTGTACGAATTCAACGGCTTTCGCTTCGCGGTCTACGCGCGCCGCGGCGGCCGCACGCCCGAGTTGGAAGACGAGAAGGTGCTGGAATGGATCGGCCGCTTCCTCGGCCGCATCCACGCCGTCGGCGCATCGGCGCCCTTCAAGGAACGGCCGGCGCTGACCGTCCAGACCTTCGGCGACGAATCGCGCGACTGGCTGCTCGAATCGGGCCTGATTCCGGAGGATTTACGGGAGGTTTGGGTTTCTACCGTGGATCTCGCCCTCGAGGGGGTAAACCATCACTTCGAGAAAACCCAACTGACCCCCATTCGCCTTCACGGCGACTGCCATGTCGGCAACATCCTCTGGACCGACCACGGGCCGCATTTCGTCGACCTGGACGACGCGCGCATGGGGCCGGCCGCGCAGGACCTGTGGATGCTGCTGGCCGGCGACCGCACCACCGGCGCGAAGCAGCTGAAGGCGCTTTTGGACGGCTATGAAAGGTTCCACGCCTTCAACCGCGAGGAACTCGGCCTGATCGAGCCGCTGCGCACGCTGCGCCTGCTCTATTACTCGGCCTGGATCGCGCGCCGCTGGGAGGATCCCGCGTTTCCGGCGGCCTTCCCCTGGTTCGGCACGCAGCGCTACTGGCAGGACCGGATTTTGGAGCTGCGTGAACAAACCTCCGCGATGAATGAAGAGCCGTTGTCCGTATAATTCACGCCCTTTTGGGCGGAATCCAGATGCTCCTCTTCGCGACTACTGTCTTTACCAGCGCGTTCCTGCTGTTCCTGGTGCAGCCGATCATCGCCAAGCAGATCCTGCCCTGGTTCGGCGGCAACGCCTCGGTGTGGACCGTCTGCATGGTGTTCTTCCAGCTGGTGCTGCTCGGCGGCTACGCCTACGCCGACGCCGTCGTGCTCAAGCTCAAACCGCGCACGCAGGCGATCCTGCACAGCCTGCTGCTGGCGGCGAGCCTCGCATTCCTGCCGATCGTCGCCTCGGAGAGTTGGAAGCCGAACGCCGACGCCGAACCTGCCGCGCGCATCCTGCTGCTGCTGGCGACGACCATCGGCCTGCCCTACTTCCTGCTCTCGACCACCGGCCCGCTCGTGCAGGCGTGGTTCGCGCGCGGCTTCCCGAGCAGCACGGTCTACCGCCTGTTCGCGCTCTCGAACCTCGCCTCGCTGGTCGCGCTGATCGCCTACCCGCCGCTGATCGAGCCCGCCACTTCGCTGCAGACGCAGTCCTACGGATGGAGCGCGGTCTATGTCGTCTTCGCCGTGCTATGCGCCATGTCGGCATGGATGGCGGCGGGCAAGGCCCGCGTCCCGCAGGAACCGGAAACCCTGATCAACGAGGCGACCTCGCCCGCGCCACGCGCCGGCGACTACGCGCTCTGGCTGGCGCTCTCGGCGCTCGGCTCGCTGATGCTGCTCGCAGTGACCAGCCACATCACGCAGAACGTGGCCTCGGTGCCGTTCGTCTGGATCCTGCCGCTGGTGCTCTACCTGCTGTCCTTCATCCTCGTCTTCGACGTCGGCGGCCTACGCGGCAGGAGCGGCTGGTATTCGCGCATCTGGGGGCTGCCGCTGCTGTTCATCCTGGTCAGTGCGATGGCCTGGTATCTCTCGCAGAACCTGGGCGTGATGAAGATCCGCTATTCCATCGCGCTGTATTGCGCCGGCCTGTTCGTCGCCTGCATGTTCTGCCATGGCGAACTCGCGGCGATGCGCCCGGCGCCGAAATTCCTGACGCGCTTCTACCTGATGATCTCGATCGGCGGCGCCGCGGGCGGCCTGTTCGTCGGCTTGGTCGCGCCGCACCTCTTCCACGTCTTCCTCGAGCTCCCGCTCGCCCTGGTCGCCTGCGGCGCCTTCGCCACGCTGCTCACCTGGCGCACGGCGGCGCGCCTGCCGAAGGATGCGGATTTCAGGAAGAGAAACAGCGCCTACGTGGTGCCCGTCGCCGCGCTGGCGGTCACCGCGGCTGCGGCCTGGCATGCCTGGGGATACCTGGACTACATCCGCACCAACGCCGTGCTGATGACGCGTAACTTCTACGGCACGCTGCGCGTCAAGGAGTATGTGAGGGACGATTCCGGACACACCTCGCGCGCCCTGGTACACGGCGTGATCAACCACGGCTGGCAGTATGTGGAACCGGAACTGCGCAGGGAGGCGATCAGCTACTTCGGGCCGGGCTCCGGCATCGCCAAGGCGCTCGCTTTCTACGAGGGGCGGCCGCGGCGCGTCGGCATCATCGGCCTGGGCGTGGGCACCTTTACCGCCTGGGGCGGGCCGGGCGACTATTTCCGCATCTACGAACTCGATCCGGACGTGGAACAAATCGCGCGCAAGCAGTTCTGGTACCTGAACGAATCGAAGGCGAAGGTCGACGTGGTGATCGGCGACGGGCGCCTGAGCATGGAGCGCGACCCGCCGCAGAACTTCGACCTGATCTCGGTGGACGCCTTCTCGAGCGGCTCGATCCCGATCCACCTGCTGACGCGCGAGGCGCTGCAGGCCTACCGGCGCCACCTCGCGCCCGGCGGCGTGATCGTCTACAACGTCACCAACCGCTTCGTGAACCTCGCGCCGGAACTCAAGCTGGTCGCCGAGGCCGAGGGCATGAAGATCCTGCAGATCGACGACAGCCCGGACAACGAAAAGTACTCGGGCACCTCGTACGTGCTCGTGACGCAGAACGAAAAGCTGCTCGCCGACAAGCGCTTCGCGGACGCCGAGGAGATCGGCGCCATCAATGGCCTCGAGACCTGGACCGACGGCTACAACAACCTGTTCAAGGTCGTGCGCTAGCTACGGCAAATCATCAAGCGCATCATCTAGATGGGCGGTATCCGCCCAGGCGCGGATCTGCCAGCGACGGCCGACGAGCTCGATACGGTTCAGGCCGGCATTCGGAATGCCGAATCCGCGCTGCGTACTCAGCTCCGAGCCGGTGATAAAGCGCTGCAGCATGTCCAGCACGCCGCCGTGGGTGAAGACCAGTACGCTTTCGCCGGCGTGCCGGTCCGCGATCCTGGAGATGGCGGCGATGCTGCGCTCCGAGAATGCGCTCAGGCTTTCCCCGGTCCTGAAGTCGTAGCCGGGTTCGCGCGCTTCGAAGCGCGCGTAGTCTCCGGGAAACTTCTGCTTCACCTCGGCATAGGTCAAACGCTCGAAGATGCCGTAGTGGCGCTCGCGCAGGTCCCTGTCCAGCGCCACGCTCATGGCCAGCAGCCTCGCAGCAGGCTGGGCGGTCTGCTGCGCGCGCGCGAGGTCGCTCGAGTAGATGGCGGAAAACTTCTCCTCGCCCAGGACCTTTGCGGTGGCTTCCGCCTGCGCCTGGCCGATGGCGTTCAGCGGCACGTCGAGCTGCCCCTGCACGCGGTGCTCGGCGTTCCAGGCGGTCTCGCCGTGACGGACGACGCAAAGCCGCGTGTTCACTTCTTTCCCGATCCCATCCACATGATGGCGCCAATGACGATGAAGGCGCCCAGCACCTGCAGCGGCGCCACGGCCTGGCCGAGCGCCACCCAGGCAATGCCGAGCACGGCGATCGGTTCGAAGTTGAGGATCGCCATGTTGTTTACCGCGCCGAGTTTCGGCAGCAACACGAACAGCGAGGTGATCGCGGTGCCATAAAGCGCTGTCAGCGCGGCAAGCGCGAGCCAGCCCGTGCCATCGGCGGGCAGCGCGAAATCGCCCGCCACCGCGCCGCCGGCGATGGTCGCCACGGCAACCACACTCATCGTCAGGAAGCTGCGCAGGCGCCCGTCCATGCCGCCAAGCTTGTGCGCGGTCAGCAGCATCGCGCAGGCGAAGGACAGCGACGCCCCGGTGGCCCAAAGCACGCCCGCGCCGATCTCGGCCCAGCGCCCGGCCATGCCGATCAAGTGCGCCCCGCTCCTGCCCCACACGTCGAGCGCGAGCGCGAGGCCCGCGAGCGCGACCGGCATCGCCACGAGCATGCGCCGCGCCGGCCGCTCGCCGCCGCTCGCCCAGGACAGCAGCGAGAGCGCCATCGGATGCGTGTTGAACGCGAGCAGCGCGAGCGCCACCGGGATCGCCGCAACCGAGGAATACAGGCAGTAGCTCTGTACGGAGATCAGCAAGCCGACCACCAGCGTACGGCCGAGATTTTTTCGCTCCACCTTCAACGAGGTCCCGGTGAAGAGCAGCAGCATCAGCACGATGAGCGCAGTCCCCGCCGAGCGGAACGCGACCGCGGTCGTGACATTGGTGCCGTGATCGAACGCGACGCGCGCGGCGATGTGGTTGCTACCGAAGACGGTGGCGATCACCATCATCAGCGCGACCCCGGCCGGGCGCGGGATGGGCTGGCCGGCCACGTCAGGCCAGCGCTTCCGGATTCAGCAGCCGGACCGGTTTGCCGTCCAGCCAGGCCTCGACATTCTCGACGCAGTCGCCCCAGAAGGTGCGGTAGACGTCTTCGCTGACGTAGCCCAGGTGCGGGCTGAGCGTGACGTTTTCCAGTTTACGCAACGGATGATCCGCAGGCAGAGGCTCGGTACCGTAGACGTCGAGCGCGGCGTGCGCCAGCCTGCCGCTCTGCAGCGCCGCCAGCATCGCCTTCTCGTCGACGATCGGGCCGCGCGAGGTATTGACGAGAATCGCCGTGGGCTTCATCAGCGCGAGATCGGCGGCGCCGACGAGACCGCGGCTACGGTCCGAAAGCACCAGCTGGATGCTGACGAAATCCGCGGTCCTGAACAGCTCTTCCTTGGAGACAAGGGCCGCGCCAGCGAGGGCCGCTTTTTCCGCCGTCAAGTTCTGGCTCCAGGCGACCACGTCCATGCCGAAGGCCTTTGCATACCCCGCTACGCGGCTGCCCAGCTTGCCCAAGCCGACCAGGCCGAGGCGCTTGCCCTCCAGCACGATGCCGCCGGCGATGCCCTCGTGCCAGCGTCCGGCGCGCATGCCGCGCTCGGCCTTCGCCAGGTCGCGCGCCGCCGCGAGCATGAGCAGGAAGCAGAATTCCGCGGTCACCGCCGAGGTCGAGCCGGCGCGCGTATGGCTGACCGGGACCCGGCGCGCGTTGCAGGCCGCGAGGTCCAGGCTCGCCGAGCGCATGCCGGTCATGGAGATGTACTTCAGGGCCGGCAACCGCTCGATCAACGTGCGCGGAAACGGCGTGCGCTCGCGCATGAGGACGAGGACTTCGAAAGGCGCGAGCTGCGCCGCGGCATCGTCCGCCGAGCGGAAGGCTTCATGGAATACGCTGACGTCGACGCCGCGCCGGCGCAGCCGGCCCCAATCGGCCGACCGCTCGGCGAGCCGCTGGTAGTCGTCGAGGATCGCGAGCTTCAACGCACTCAATCCGTCTTGATGTTGTTGTCTCTGACGACCTTGCCCCAGCGCGCGAGTTGGTCGAGCGTCCACTTCTGCAACTCTTCCGGCGTGCTCACCACGAGGTCCATGCCGAGCGTCTCGGAGAGGCTCTTGCGCACGTCGGGCTGCGCGAGCACCTTCGCCATCTCGGCGTGCATCCTGTCGATGATCGGCTTGGGCGTGCCCGCGGGCGCGTAGATGCCCCACCAGGCGTAGGCCGTCAGTCCGGGGAAGCCCTGCTCGATCATGGTCGGCACGTCCGGCATCGAGGTCGCGCGCTTCTCGCCGGATGTGGCGATCGCCCGCATCCGGCCGCCCCTGACCTGCGGCGTGAGCAGCGCCACCGAACCCGTGCCCATGTCGATCTGGCCGCCGAGGATGTTGGTATTCATCGGCCCGCCGCCCGGGAAGGGCACGTGCGTGATCCTGAAGTTGCCCATCTGCATGGCCTGCACCAGCAGCAGGTGCCCGAGCGTGCCGTTGCCGATGGAGCCGATGGTCACGGACTCGGGCTTGGTCTTGGACGCGGCGACCACGTCGCCGAACGACTTCCAGTGCGCATCCGCTTTCGTGGCGATGGCATAGGGCGCAGTGCCGACCAGCATCACCGGCGCGAAATCCTTCACCGTGTCGTACGGCAGGTTGCTCAGCAGCGCCTGGTTGACGCCATGCGAGTCGAAGCTGACGAGGAAGGTGTAGCCGTCGGCCGGCGCCTTGGCAACCACCGCGGTGCCGATGGAACCGCCGGCGCCGGGCCGGTTCTCGACGAAGAACTGCTGCTTGAGCGGTTCGGCGAGCTTGGCGGCAAGCAACCGCCCCAGCGGATCCACCGAGCCGCCCGGCGGGAACGGCACCACGAAGCGCACCGGCTTGGCCGGCCAATCCTGCGCAACGGCGGCAAGCGACGCAAGCGAAAGCACGAAAGCGAGAGCGAACCTAAGCATTATTGATTGCCTCCTCGACCGCTATGATAACGGCGGAACGCCAACAAAAAGGATCGGCAGATGAAATCGTTCGACCTCAAGGGGAAAGTCGCGGTCGTCACCGGCGGCAACGGCGGCATCGGGCTGGGCATGGCGCGCGGACTTGCCGCAGCGGGCGCGAAAGTCGTGGTCGCGGGACGCAACGCCGCGAAAAGCGCCATCGCGGCGAAGGAGATCAACGGAGAAGCGGTCGAGGTGGACGTCAGGAGCGAGGCCTCATTGAAGGCGCTGATCGCCGAAACCGTGAAACGCTGCGGACGTCTCGACATCCTCGTCAACAACGCGGGCATCAATATCCGCAAGCAACCGCAGGAATACACGCTCGCCGAGTACCACGAGGTCATGAATACCAACCTCACCAGCGCGTTCAACTGTTCGCAGCTCGCCTACTCGGAGATGAAGAAGGCGGGCGCCGGCAAGATCATCAACATCGGCTCGATGATGTCCATCTTCGGCGCCTCCTTCACCACGCCCTACGCCACCTCCAAGGGCGGCATCGTGCAGATGTCGCGCGC
>Ga0335083_10011152_pt1 | contig 10814 bp, 10 predicted proteins | sample Lox_Sample_42_FD_206716 | JGI IMG/M metagenome (GOLD analysis project Ga0335083, IMG submission 206716) | Soil microbial communities from Loxahatchee National Wildlife Refuge, Florida, United States - Lox_Sample_4.2 | ecosystem: Environmental > Terrestrial > Soil > Wetlands | place: USA... | reverse complement strand
CCGACGGCGCGACCGCTACCGCCCGAACCCGTCGTTCTAGAGGGTCAAAATTGGACGCCGATCGAGGGTCAATTTTGCACGCCGATTGACAGCAGGAACTTTATCTCGATTTCGTGGACGAGGCGTCAAGCCTCTATAGCGACGCGTTGACGCTCGACACACCCGATCTCTTTCCGGTTGATCAACAGTGCCTTTCGTTACCACCGCGGTAACGGGATCAGAGTTGCGAAAAATCCTGATTTGGAAGCCGCGCAAAAAAAGGCCCCGATCGACGGGGCCTTAGTTTGGTCGGCAAGGGGGAGGAGCCAACCTGGGAGGATGGGGAGGAGCATGACAGACTCGTGCGACCGCCGATATTCGACGCGCGAATAGATTGATGATCAAAACGTAAGCGGAATCGATACGACGGTTTAGGAGCTTGCGGCTTTGGACAGGAGATCGAGCTTGTCCGCCATCTGGCCGAGCTCTGGAAGCGAATCGGCCTTCATCTTTCGCATCATGTTGCTGCGATGAACCTTCACCGTCGCCTCGCTGACACCGAACTCGAAAGCAATCTGCTTGCTGAGGCGGCCGCGCACGACCTCAACCATGATCTCGCGCTCACGAGGAGTTAGCGCTTCGAAGCGCTCCCTCAATACAGCCAAGGCCCGGTCATTCTCACGTCGCGCGCGGTCCCGAGACAGCCCGACTTCGATCGCATCGAGGAGCTCCTGATCGCGGAACGGCTTGGTCAGGAACTCGATCGCGCCTCGCTTCATCGCTTGCACCGACATCGGAATGTCGCCGTGGCCAGTGATGAAGATGATCGGTAGATGGATGTCCGCCGCCGCAAGCTCGCGCTGAAAATCGAGGCCGCTTTTCCCCGGCAGCCTCACATCGAGCACCAGACAGGAGGCACCGTTCGGGCGATCGGCATTAAGAAAATCCGGAACAGAGGCGAAGAGCCGGGCATCCAACCCTACCGACCGCAGCAGACGCCCGAGAGACTCACGGAGCGCCTGATCGTCGTCGATGACGAGCACGGTGGATTTTGCCTCTGGCACGGCCTCTATTTGCGATGATAGGATCATCGAGATTCTTCCTTGCCTCCCAGCGCGTGCGCTATCGAGGCCGTCGTTAGTCTATGCGAATTCTCGGCAACGGCCAAAACCTTTCGATAAGCCGCAAAATAAACCAAAGTTTAGAGGCCAGCGGGGTCCCCGGCAGCTACGGTTGGGTCCACGTGTCAATCAGTCAGCATGTCAGCGCGATGGCGTTCGGGGCGCCTGCTTGGCTTCATTGAAATGCCGGAGGCGTCTTGACCCAAGTATCATCATCTCTGATCTCGATTGTGGAAGACGATCCGCTTGTTCGGGCCTCCGTCAGAAGGCTCATGCGGTCGTTTGGCTATACGGTCGAGGCATTTCCGTCGGCGGCTGATTTTCTCGCGTCCCCGCGGATGGACGAGACCGCGTGCCTGATCGCCGACATCAACATGCCGGAAATGACTGGGATTGAACTCTATCGTCGGTTGGTCGAGACTAAGCGTCCGATACCAACGATCCTCATTACCGCTTACCCCGATGACGCTGTCCGTACCCGCGCCTTGAACGAGGGCGTTCTTTGCTACCTTACGAAGCCATTTGACGACGAGGACTTGCTGCGTTGTATACGGACGGCCCTTGACGGCGCGGGAGCGTCGGACGTGAATTCATGAGGCGCCTCTTGCCGCCGGCAGCGTGAACTGAAAGACGGCGCCCCGAGGTGTATTGGCGCTTGCCCACAATCGTCCGCCATGCGACTCGATGATCGACCGACTGATGGCTAGTCCCATGCCAATGCCTTGGGGCTTCGTCGTAAAAAATGCCTTGAACAACTGGTCAGCGCCTCCTGCCGGCAGGCCCACGCCAGTGTCGTGCACCGAGATCAGGACGGCATCATCGCTAGATAACTGCGATCTAACCATGAGTTCGCCCGTAGCGTCCTTCATGGCCTCGATGCCATTGAGCATGAGATTCATACATACCTGCTGCAATTGCACGCGATCCCCGGCAATCCGCGGAAGAGCGACAAGATCGGTGCGCATGGCGATCGACCGTCGGTCAGCTTCATCGCGCAGCAATACGAGCATTTCGCTAACGACATGGTTCATGTCGATCGGCGCATGCTGAATTGACGAGCCCTTTTGATAGAGAGAACGGACGCGGTCGATGATCTCAGCCGCTCGAGTTCCGTCCGCGACGACGCTCGTCGCAGCCTCGCGCGCCTCGGCCAAATCGGGCGGATCTCGTGCCAGCCAGCGCAAACATGCGTTGGCATCGTTGATTGCGGCGGCAATGGGCTGATTGAGTTCGTGCGCCAAGGAAGCGGTGAGTTCGCCCATGGTCGTCACCCGGTTTATTCGCGCGAGATCCGCTTCCAATTGGCGGAGCCTCTCTCGCTCCTGTTCAGCGCGCTTGCGTTCCGTGATGTCCACCGTGATGCCGACCCATTCCGCTATCTCACCGTTCGCCCTGAAGAGTGGATGGCTCGTCGCCCCCAGATGTTTTACCGTCCCGTCCGGTAGCAAAATGCGAAAATCGTCGATGAAATTTGTCTTTTGGTTGATTGCCTGGGTTACACGTTCCAGAAAGCTCTCCCGGTCATCTGGGTGGATGCGCTGCCTGAATGCTTCGAACGCTGGCACACCACCTTGCGGGTCAAATTCATAGATTCGGAGCAGTTCCTCTGAGCAGTACAGGATCTTCGTCGCGGTGGAATCCCTCACCCAACTGCCCGTGTGGGTCAGCCTTTGCCCTTCTGTCAGATAAGCTTCGCTGCGCCGTAGCTTTTCCTCGATCAGCTTGCGTTGAATTGCAATCCCCGCCAGATTCGTGATCTGTTCGATGATCTCCTGATCGCGCAGACTCGGGCTGCGCGGCTCGCGGTAATACATCGCGAAGGTCCCGGTCACCTTGCCGTCGGATGACATGATCGGAGTCGACCAGCACGCGCGCAGCGAATACGGCATTGCTGCCGCTCGGTAGTCGTTCCACAACGGATCGCTGGCGATGTCGGATACAATGACCTGTTTGGCGAGATAGGCCGCGGTTCCACACGAGCCGACCGACGGGCCAATCGTCACACCGTCAATGGCCTCGACATACGCCTTGGGAAGGCTTGGTGCGCCACCATGCTTCAGGCAGCCGTCTTCGATCAAGAGGATCGACGCAAGCACGTCGCCAGCTTGCGCTTCCACCAAGTGACACAGGGAATCGAGGATCCTTGAAAGCGTGTCCCCTTTGGCGACCATCTCGAGAATCCGCCTCTCGCCGGCCAGTAACGCTTCCGTTCGCTTGCGATCTTCGATGTCCGTCAGGATTCCATACCATTTGAGAATATTTCCCTGCTCATGGCGGAGCGGGACGGCTCGGGCCAAGAACCAGCGATATTCCCCGTCGGCCACCCGGCGGAAGCGCACCTCGTTTTCAAAGGGCTCGCCACTCGCCAACGATGCACGCCATCTCTCGACGTGCCGCGCAAGATCCTGGGGATGGACGGCCGCCTGCCACCCCAACCCTGTCGTATCTTCGCCAGAAAGCCCCGTGTATTCCGTCCAACGTGCATTGACGAACAAGTTGAAGCCGTCCGGAAGGGACGTCCATGCCATCCCTGGGATCGTCTCGACGACGTCGCGAAGCTCTTTCTCGCTCCGGCGGGCAGCCTCCTCGGCGCGCTTTTGCTCCGTGATGTCCTCGCACACCACCAAGAGGACCGGCCGCTGTTTCAGGACGACGGCATTAGCCGTTTCCCGAACCCAGAGCATGGCCCCATCCTTTCGGATCTTCCTTGCCTCCCAGCGCACCGTCTGGCCTGGCCGTTCGAAACAGGCCTCGGCACGACTCTGGACGAACTCCCGATCGGGCCCATAGAACACGTTCAACACCGGCTGCCCGAGCAATTCGCCCACGCCGTACCCCAACTTCTCCGCACCGTAGGTGTTGACGGACGCGATTAGTCCGTCGGCGTCGACGATGAAGTACATCGTCGGATTGCTTTCGAACGCCGCTCTCCATTGCTCCTCGATCTCTTCGCGGGCCTGCTCGGCTCGTTTGCGTTCGGTAATGTCATTGTTGCTCGACAGGATCGCGACCGGCGCACCGTTTTTGTCGCGCTGCAACGCCCACCGGCTCGCGACGACGACCTGGCTCCCATCCTTCCTGGTGTACAGAATTTCGCCTCCCCAGCGGCCGGTCCGCAGGACCTCGGCTTCGATCTGGTCAAGCGGCGCGGGGAAGACCGACTTCACCAGCTCGTAAATAACCCGGCCCACCGCCTCCTCTGCCGTCCACCCGGTTAGCTCTTCCGCAGCACGATTCCAGTACTTGATCCGCCCGCCCATGTCGCGAACGATCATGCTGTCGTGTGTGAGATTGAGCAGGTTGGCCGGGTCCCAAGGGCTTGTTTCGGGCTGCTGATCGGCATGCTGAAGCGCGGTCCGAATGCTCTCCGCATCCGCCCGGGCGACGCCCTGCAACAGCCCGTCCTCGTTCTCGCCTGTCACCACGAGCGGCCTCCGCTACGTTTCGCCGGCAGGCCATCTCGCCGGCGCCGCGTTCGCGTGTCCGGGCATTCCTGTAGCACGTCAACGACGCATGCGGCCAACCTTTTGTCTCGCCTCCTCTAAACCAAAGTCTAAATGCCTTAGGTGCCTCGATCGGGCCGTGCGACCGAGGTGCAATGGCTGTCATTGCGCAGTCGCGGTTACTCTGGTCGTCAGCGAGGTGATAATGAACGGCGAGGCCCTTTTTCTTCAGCAACAGAACGCCCTCCGACGAGAAGGCGGTTACCGTGTCTTCGCGGATCTCGAGCGACGAACGGGGCAGTTTCCACGCAATCCCCCAACGTGGGCCCGATCCGCGCGAGATCACCCGTTCATCATGCCGGTTACGATTTCCGGAGAGTCGCGCGATCCCAGATGTGACGGCGTACACCGGAACCCGCCCTCATCCGTTGCGGAGGTGGCATCCGTTCTTCACCGACATGCTCGATGCGCGCAGGCAATCGATCTGGAACTCGCGTTGTTGATCGAAGAGGCGCAGATCGACCCCTTCGAGCGCCAGTTGGCAGCGCGTTTCCTCGCCAGCGACAGGAGTGTCGTTCCATGCTGACCGCAAACGGCAGCGCTGATGCAGGCGGTCTAAAGCGCAAAGCGCGAAGTATCGAGCTGCAAGGCAGCCGCTCGTGGCCGATTTTGGCAGCGCAATTACGCTCCGTGGCGGCGCAACATTACGCGAAAGCCGAGGCGTTCGTCACAGAGGTACCGCGAAGCGGTGCGAGATGCGCTCGATACATCGGCAACCTTGCGAAGCACCTCGGCCGGCGATATTCCGATAAGATGAGCGAAGACAGTTCCCGTGAACCGGCGATCCGTGCGATCGCCATGCCGGCCGACGCCAACGCCGGCGGCGACATTTTCGGCGGCTGGCTCCTGTCGCAGATGGACCTGGCCGGCGGCTCGCGGGCCCGTCTTAGGGCCAAAGGCCGGGTGGTTACGGTAGCGATTACCGGCATGAGCTTCGATCTGCCGGTCTTCATCGGCGATGAAGTGAGCTGTTACGCCGAGATCGTCAGGGTAGGCCGGACCTCGATCCAGATGAAGATCGAGAGCTTCGCTCGCCGTCAAGTCACCGGCGAGCGCGTCAAGGTCACGGAAGGACTCTTCACCTACGTCGCAATCGACTGCGAGCGCCGGCCGCGACTCGTTCCGCCGGAGAGTTGAACAGTCAAACAGGGAATTTACAGGAGATTTCTCGATTTCGGGACACGATGTGCTGCCGGCTTCGGCGGGCAGGGTGAATTAAAAGATCACGCCGCGGGGCACTTTCGCGCCCGCCCACAATCGTCTGCCGCAGGTTTCAGTTATGGATTGGGTGATTGCATCGATCACCACGTTGGCCATAACCGGCAGCCTTGCGCACGCGCGTGGCTTCCCCAGAAAACCGGTCATCGCCGGCGGCGAATTCGAACGATTGCTATGCACGCTGAGACCTGTGTCGCGACTCAGCGTGACGGCTGCCTATCCTGACGTGGCTATGCCGGTGCGCAGGACAGCGTCCTTCGCTTCGTCAAAACGTGGCTCGAGGCACGCCGGCGCAAGCCTCCACCGGGCTATCGTCCCAGTGAACGCGTCCCACTCCCGCGCCAACCGCAGCTCCCTCTTCCTCTTTGGACTAAACCTGAGTTTAGCGTGCTTCGACTAAGGGCCATTCCTGGTTGACCTGCGCACAATAACGGGGGCCGCGCAAAGCCTTCATGATACCGCGCATGGTGCAAAAGTACCGGCGAGCCTTGCTCGTGAATACCGCTCTCGGACAGCTCGCACGCATTCTCGGGGATGCTGGATGCACCGATGAGTCTCGGCGTCGGTGCCAGTTCGCGGCCGCACGTTATGACGAACCAATTGCGACTCACCCCGAAGCGTTCGCCCATCACGCAGTCAAATTCTGGCTATTTGCTGGCGCCGATCCGACGAAGGCACTCCGCCTCGCACGGATGAATTTCGACGTGCGCCAGATGCCGCGTCCCTGCGATCTGCTCAACCAGGCTGTCGGAGCGGCGCATTCGAGAGGGGCACTCTAAATGCGAAAACGCCTCCTCATCTCAGTCGCGGCGCTCGGAGTCTTGGGCATCCTGGGCTTCGGCGCGCTGGCGTGGCGGCCGGCGATCGCGCCAATCGCCCCGCCGGCACCGGGCGCGTTCACACCGGAACTCGTCTCGAAGGGAGCGGCGCTCGCCGCCGCCGGATTTTGCGCCGAATGCCACACCGCCAAGGGCGGACCGCAATTTGCTGGCGGCTATGCCATGGCGACCCCGTTCGGTGTGCTCTACTCGACCAACATCACGCCCGATCCCGAGACGGGCATCGGCTCCTGGTCGGAAGCCGCCTTCGCCCGCGCGATGCGCGAAGGTGTCGCGCGCGACGGTTCGCTCCTTTTTCCCGCCTTTCCCTACGACCACTTCAGCAGGTTGTCCGACGAGGACGTACAGGCACTCTATGCGTTTTTCATGACCCGCCCGGCAGTCCGTGCCGCAGCGCACGAAAACAGACTGCCGTTCCCGCTCAATGTCCGCTACCTGCAGGCTGGCTGGCGCTTGCTCTTCTTCCGGCCTGGCCGCTTCGAGCCGGATGCTCGCAAGAGTGCCGAATGGAATCGCGGCGCCTATCTTGCGGAAGGATTGAGCCACTGCGGCGCCTGCCACACACCGCGCAACTTGCTCGGCGCCGAAAAGGCCGGCGATGCCTATGGCGGGGCCTTGGTCGACAACTGGATCGCACCGCCCCTGACCGCCGCCAATCCCGCTCCCGCGCCGTGGACCGAGCGGGAGCTTGAGGCGTATCTGCGTAATGGCGTGAGCGATCTTCACGGGTCGGCGGCGGGCCCGATGGCCCCGGTTGTCCAGGGACTCATCGGGCTTCCGGCGTCCGACGTCCACGCGATCGCGCTCTACTTCGCCGATCTCGATCTCGGCGCCGAGCGCTCACCCTCGACCGGTCCGGCTGTCGCGCGCGCCATCTCGTACGCGCCGTTCGGCACCGGGCAGGAGACCGACCCCGATGCGCGTCTGTACATGGCCGCCTGCGCCTCGTGCCACTACAACGCAGGAGCGCCCCTTGCCGTGCGGCCGGACCTCCCGCTCAACAGCGCTTTGAACCTGGCCGATCCGTCAAATTTCATCGAGGTCGTGCTGCGTGGCATCGACGCCGAGGATGGAATTCCGGACGTCGTCATGCCGAGCTTCGGGCACGCGCTGAGCGATGTCGATATCGCTCGCGTCGCCACCTACCTGCGGCGCACGCGTACCACCCTGCCGTCCTGGCCCGATCTCGACAAGCAGATCGCTGTGCTACGCGCAAAGACCCAAGCCTCGGAGCGGTGACTCATGACCATACTCCATATCAATGGCCGCGCCGTCACCATCGAGGTCGAGGACGATACTCCGCTGCTCTGGGTGATTCGCGACGTCGTCGGCCTCACCGGCACGAAATTCGGATGCGGTATCGGAATGTGCGGCGCCTGCACCGTGCATGTGGGCGGCCGGCCGACCCGTTCCTGCATCACCTCAGTCGGCGGCGTTGGGAATGCCGAGGTCACGACGATCGAGGGACTCGACCCCGAAGGACAGCATCCCTTGCAGAGGGCCTGGATCGACCTCCAGGTACCGCAATGCGGCTACTGCCAATCGGGGCAGATCATGCAGGCGGCGGCCCTCCTCAAGGATTTTCCGGCGCCGAGCGACCAGGACATCGACGGTGTTATGACCGGCAATCTCTGCCGCTGCATGACATATGTCCGCATTCGTAAGGCCATCAAAAAAGCCGCGGCGGCGCTTCGGGAGCGCGCCCATGGCTGAGATCCGGCACCTGCCATCGCGGCGCGGCTTCCTAATCGGGATAACGGGCGCTGTGCTCGTGTTCGGCTTTGCGAGAACCGATTCGCTGGCAGACGTCGCGGCGCCTTCGGCTCAGAGCGCCTTCGAGCCGACCATCTGGTACAGCATCGACCCAGACGGAATCGTCACGGTCAACATCATCCGCGCCGAGATGGGGCAGCATATCGGGACGGCGCTCGCCCGCATCCTCGCCGAAGAGCTCGAGGCGGACTGGAACAAGGTGCGCATCATCGAAGTCGATTCGGATCCACGGTGGGGGTACATGGTCACGGGTGGGAGCTGGTCGGTCTGGATGACCTTTCCGGTCTTCAGCCACGCCGGCGCCGCCGGCCGCATCGCTCTCATTGAAGCCGGGGCCAGGCTCCTCGGCGTTCCGGTCGATCAATGCACCGCAAAGGGCGGCGCGGTCATCGCTGGCAGCCGATCCGTCTCTTATGGCGAGATCGTCGGGCACGGCGACCTGCGGCGCAGCTTCAGTGCAGACGAATTGGCGGAAATGCCGATCAAGCCTGCGTCGGAGCGCCGCCTCATCGGCCGCGACACCGACGCCATCGACATTCCTGCGAAGACCAATGGCACCGCGCGCTACGGCATCGATGCCACCGTCGACGGCATGATCTATGCGCGGCCGAAGATCCCGCCGACACGCAACGGTTCGCGCGTCCGGTCGATCGACGATTCTCCGGCCAAAAGCGTCAAGGGCTATATCGGCAGTCTCGCGCTCGAGGATCCGTCCGAAACGGTGCCCGGCTGGGTAATGGTGTTCGCGGATTCCTATCCCGCCGCCATCCGCGCCGCCGATCTCGTCAAGGTCGATTGGGTCGCAGGGGCCGGTACGGCCGTGTCCGAGCAGGACGTTCTCGACCATGGCGCAAAACAGATCGCCGACCCGAACGGCGGGACCCTGCTGGTCGACGATCCGGGTCTCGACGCCGCGTTCCAGTCGGCGACTTCGACGCTGGAGCGAACCTATACGACGAGCAGCGTGCTCCATGCCCAGCTCGAGCCAGTGAACGCGCTTGCCTTCGAAAAGGACGGCATCTTCGAGATTCATACCGGGAACCAGTGGCAGAGCCTCATCCTGCCAGTGCTCGCCACGGCGCTTGGCCGGCCGCAAGAGCGGATCGTGCTGCGCACCTACGCACTCGGAGGCGGCTTCGGCCGGCGCTTGAACGGCGATTATACGGTGCCTGCGGCGCTTGCTGCCAAGGCGCTCGGCAAGCCGGTGAAGATGGTGCTGACTCGGCCCGACGATATGCGATTCGATTCATTTCGCTCACCTTCGGTCCAGACGCTGCGCATGGCGTTCGCATCTGGCGGCAAGGTTACCTGCATGGATCATCATGCCTCCGCCGGCTGGCCCACGCTGGTCATGGCGCCGGACCAGATGACGAAAGGCCTCCAAGACCAGCTCTACGATCCGTTCGCGATCTCCGGCGCAAATCACTGGTACAACGTGGGCGCGCGACGAGTTAGGGCCCTCTCGAATGATCTCGCCAACAGCGCCTTCCGGCCCGGTTGGCTGCGCTCCGTCGGGCCGGGCTGGACCAATTGGGCCGTCGAGAGCTTCATGGACGAGGCGGCGCACGCGACAGGTACCGATCCCGTCGCGTTTCGATTGGCCCTCCTCGACGGCGCTGGGCGCAACGCGGGCTCCGCGCCCAATTCGGTCGGCGGAGCGAAGCGCCAGGCGGCCGTCATGCGGCGGGCGGCCGAGAAGGCTGACTGGATGTCCGCCATGCCAAAGGATACGGCGCTCGGCATCGCCACGACATTCGGTCAGGAACGCGACATGCCGACCTGGGTCGCCTGCGTGGCGCGCGTGCGGGTCGACCGGGGCAACGGTGCGGTTTTCGTGCAAAAGCTAACGATCGTCGTCGATGCTGGAACGGTTGTGCACCCCGACGGCGCGCTCGCTCAGGTCGAGGGCAGCGCACTCTGGGGCCTCAGCATGGCGCTACTTGAGGGCACCGAGTTCGTGAATGGCCAGGTGAAGGACAAGAATTTCGACACCTATTCGCCAATGCGCATCGGCGATGTGCCGGAACTCGACATTGAGTTCGTCGATAGCACCGAGGTGCCGGTCGGCCTCGGGGAGCCGGGGACGACCGTCGTCGCGCCCGCGATCGGCAACGCGATCTTCGCCGCCGTCGGCGTGCGGCTTCGGCACTTGCCGATCCGTCCCGACGTCGTGCTCCAAGCCCTAAAGCAAAAGGGCTGATTGCGGTAGCGCTTTTACGCGCCGGATTCTGCATCGTTGTCAGGACCATGGGCGGGTTCTAGACGCCATGTTCGCCCGAGATAGGGGCGACCCGTCTCACAGTATGCAGGTTACGAGGGATGCGCTGGTGGTTCGGCGCGGAGCCCCATGCATAGGAGACGGGTCATGGAGAAGTCTATCA
>Ga0335083_10011149_pt1 | contig 10815 bp, 17 predicted proteins | sample Lox_Sample_42_FD_206716 | JGI IMG/M metagenome (GOLD analysis project Ga0335083, IMG submission 206716) | Soil microbial communities from Loxahatchee National Wildlife Refuge, Florida, United States - Lox_Sample_4.2 | ecosystem: Environmental > Terrestrial > Soil > Wetlands | place: USA... | reverse complement strand
GCGTGCGTGCCAGGGCTTCATTCAGAAGCACGGCATGCCGAAGTACAACGAGTCGTTCAAGGAAGGTCTGAACGCGAACATCGCGGTGTACACGCCCGAGCAGCGCGCGCTGCACATCGCGATCCTCGAATCGCTCGACGCGTGATCGCGATCTTTCTCAGCTAGCTGCAGTACAAGGCGCACATGGCGGCGCGTTATCCTGGCGCCGCAGTGCTTTCCTACCGTGACGGGCTCGACTTCGGGCACAAGGAGTGATCGTGGTGCCGATCCTGTTTCTGATTCTGATCGCATGCTTGCTCGGCGTCGGCGCGGGGCTGCTCACCGCGCTAGCGGTCTGGCTGCGTCTCATCTTCGGGCTGCTCGATGCGCTTGTGCAGCAAGTGCCGCGCGGCGTCGCGCTGTTCTTCCGGATCGCTACGTGGCTCTCTGTGCGGTCGGCGAAGCTCGCCCGGTACGTGTGGTCCAACTCGCGCCGCATCGGCGTAGCGCTCGCACAGCGGTGCTACGTGAGGCTATTCGTGTGGTCGTTTCTGCTGCGCGAATGGTATGTGGCGAGTGAGCTGCGAAAGCGCAACGCGCACTAGGCAAAAAAAAGCCCGCTTACGCGGGCTTTTTTCTCTTTGGTGCAGCTCGATCAGTTTTGCTTTACACGCAGCGACACAGTGACATCGGACGTGCTCGTGTAGGTCGGCGTTGCGACGGCAGTCAGCACGCCATACAGATCCTGGTTGACCGAGAAAATCGCCGAGTTGACGTTGTTCGACTGGTTCGTCGTCTCAGTGCCGAGGCCCGAGTTTGCTGCGCCGAGCGTGTACGCGCCGAGCAGGTACGGCAAATCGGCTGCATTGATCGACGGCGCGGATTTGTCCGTCCAGGTCGTGTGACTCGGATTCTGGCTAAACAGATACAGCACATAGCCAGTCGTCTGCACCGACTTGGACGTAACGAGAATATCCGTCAGCGTGCCGCTGAACGCCGCGCCGAAAACGTTCGAGAAGTGCAACAGGCCACCAACTTCGTTGCCAGCCGTGTACGCGCCGGCGGTGACGGTCGGCGTGACGGAAACGTCCGACACTTGTCCCTGAATGGCAACGCTCGGCGCGACGAGCGACAGCGACAGCTTGACGAGGAACGAAGCAGAGCCAGCGACCGACAGGCGTGCGCGAACGAGCGTGTTGAGCCCGTACGCGACTGAGTAGGTGCCTGCGGTCGTGATCGTGTTGAGCGTCGTCCAGTTCGTGCCGTCAGTCGAACCCTCGATGATCAGCGTGGCGCCGGAATCGGTGCCGGTGATCGCCGCCGACAGCGCGTAACCGTTGACGGTGTTTAGCACCAGCGCGTCGGACGTGCTGGCGAGCGACTGCGAAACAACGTAAGTCATGATTTACCTCAAGTGTGGAATGTTCGGACCATAGTCGTTGTGCAGCTTACTTACGCTTGCCTTTCTTGCCTTTGTCTTTCGCCATTGCGTTATCTCGAGCGCGGCGATCCATCGCCATGCAGTCGTTGGCGACGGCGTGCAGGTTGTCCAGGTTCTGGCGGAACATGTCCTTGTCGTCCTGCGCGTGCTGCGCCTTGCGCTGCACAGAGTAGCTGATCGCGGCCGCCTGCTTCGGATCTTTCCCGGCCTTGATTTCTGTGGCGATGTTCTCGGAGCGCGCCTTGTCGCTCTTTCCTTCGATCAGTGGCATGTCCTCAATCTCCCTCAGTTCTTTGCGGGTTACCGGATGCAGCGGCGTCGGCAGGTCGTCGAATGTCGCCCACACATAATCCGTGTGCTCGTCATTCAATACGGGCACAAATGGCTCGTCGAGCAGCGCGGCAAATGCAACGTAGCCATTCGACATCTTCTTGACCTTTAGCAGCGGCCCATCATAGTCGAATCCGCTTTCCTCGCGTGATTCACGATAGGCCGCTTCCTTCGGCGTCTCGCCCGGCTCCATCCCGCCGCCCGGGAAGTCCCAGGAACCACCTTCCGGCGCGAGCGAATCGCGCTTCATGAGAAGCACGCGATTGCCCGCGAAGAAGATGATCCCCGCCGATTTAGCCTTTGCCATGCTTACAGCGGCGAGACTTCGCGCACGCCCCAGATTTCCATGCCTGAATGCACATAGAAATCACGCTGCGTGAGTTTAGGGACGATTTCCTCGCGGACAAACCAGGAGTCGCCTTCGCGCTTTTCCGCGATCTTGACGGCGACGTCCCAACCTGCGTGCGCGTCTACGGTGATTTTCGTAGTCATGATAGCTCCACTACAGCGGCGAGACTTGCAGCGAGTTGAACACGAACACGACCACAGCCGGTTGCAGGATCTTCTTGCCGCTCGGCGCCTTGTACGAGCGCATGAAGCCGTTCTTGAGCTCGTAACGCTTGCTCACGGCGGGAAGCGTCACCGTGACGTTCTGCGTGAGCTTGGTCCGGTTCGAGTACTCGTATTGCCAGATGTTCTCGAACAGCTGAAGCGACGTCGAGTCGCCCTGCAGCGTCATCGTGAATGGGATTTCGTTGAACACAAAGCCCGCCGAGAGCTTTCCGTCGATGCCCATGCTGTATTCACCGTTCTCGACTTCGGCGAAGTCGAAAGCGTCGTCCGCGGCGTAGCCCTGAATCCGCTGCGCGGACGTGTACAGGGCTTCGGTCGTCATCGACAAAGTCGAATTCGCGACGGTAAGAGTGCCTGCCATTTGCGAATCTCCTTAGATGATGGCGATGGATTGCACGTTGAGCTGCTGCACGCTGCCGCCGTCCGTGTACCACAGCGTAGCCGCCGGGCTCGTCCGGTTCTGGCGCGCCTGCGCGACGTTCGCCGGATCGCCGATCAGCAGATACCATCCGCGCGTCTGCACGACGTCACTGATCTGGCGGCCTGCCTGCGTGTTGATCTGCTGCGCCTGGCTGTTCGAGAGCGTAACGCCCGCACGAATGATGCCGCTCGTGACGGCTGCATCGATCACGTCGAGCCCGGCCGCGTACAGTTCGGCGTAACCGTCCGAGTTATACGGAATCGAGTTGTAGGCGAGCAGCGCCTCGAAGAACGCGCGCTGCAACTCGCGGTTCAGATAAATCTGATCGAGGTACGTGTCGACCCACAGGAACGCGCCAGATGCTTTGCCGTTGTAGGCAATCGTGTAATTGTTCGCCTGATTCGCGTACGCCCCGATGTAGGTGTACTTGTTCGACAGCAGCGCGTTAGCGCTCGCGAGGTCGGACACGCCCGCCGCAGTGCCGGCATTGAACTGCCGGAACGCCAGCGTTGTGCGGCCGTTCGTGATGTTGAAATTGATCGACGCGGCGTAACCCATGTACGCGGCGGCCGTCGCGATCGTGCCATAGCAGGGCAGCGTGCCTTGATACGGCGCGGCAAACACGATCGCACCGAACGAAGCGGCGTTGTTCGGCGTCAGGTCTGCGGCGTCAGTATCCCAGCCCACGTACAGGAACTGGTAATTCTGCCCACTGTTCCACTGCGCGAACGCTTCGCGGTCGGAGAGCGTCGCCGCCCATGCGTGAGTGAAGGTGCCCCAGTTCGCGGTCTGTGTCACGAGGCGCGCCATTGCGCTCGACGGCGTGTCCGCCGCGACGCCAGCGGTCTGGATGAACGCCCCCGACGCTTGCGACAGGCCGACGCCAGCGGCGAGCGTGCCCGACACATCCGTCGACGTTGCAGTCGGGCCGGTTGCGGTCGTGAGCAGCAGGAAGCGATTGCGTTGTACGTCATAGGTGATCGCGAAGTCGGGCGTCGTGAAGGCTGCCGTCATGATCGACGCAGCGTTCGCGAAGCTCGTCGCAGTCGACAGGTTGATCGAGCTGGACGTGAAAAGCGCTGACGTCGTGACAATCAGCGTGCCGGTAAGCGCCTGCAACTGCGCGAGCGTCAGCGAACCGAGATCCGCGCCGTACGAACCGGCCGGCGTAGCCGTTGCCGCATACCGGGCGTAGATCAGGTTATACGGAAGCTGCCCGCCATTGACGATGCCGGGGAAATAATTGTCGGCGGCGGTCGCTTCCGGCGTGCCGGGGCCGAAATTGTCCTCGGCGTCAGCCGCAGCGTAGGCCGTGTAGGGCTGACCGGGCGGGATTGACGTATCCTGCGACAGCACGACGCCAGACAGCAGCGAAGCCGCGCCGCCAGCGCCGACGACGCCTGGCAGGATCTCGACGATCTGGGAAATCGGGATAGTACTCATGCGCGCTTTCTCCTTTGTGCGCCAGGCGCCTCAGGGCGCGATTAAACGAGGCTATTACAGCGCCGATTCTATCACCATACCCAATTGGATGAAACTATGCTATGGAGTCAAGTCGTCGGCGACGATCAGTGTGGTCGGCGGCGCGGTCGTAAAGAAATCCTGCGGCAACGCAACGACCTGATTCGCCTGCAAGTGCAGCTTGAGCATGAAGCGCTGTTCGTATTGCATTTCGCCATTGACGATATTCAACTGCTGCGGCTCGTCGGCATAAAGCGGCGTCACGGGCAGCGGCGCGCCCGGCGGCGGATTCAGGTTGTTACCGGCGAAATAGTCGCACGCCCACAGCGTGCGCCAGGCGATGGCGACCGTGTTCGCATAGTCCGGACCGCTCGGGCCGTAGCAGTCGACCTGGTATGAGTATTCCGTGTCGCGCTCGTTGAGTGACAGGCCGTTGGCCGCATCGACGATATAGCTCGTGCCAGCCGGCGTAGCCGTCATGTTCTGAAAGCCCTTGATGATGTTCGCCGAAATGGTCGAGCCGAAAACCGTGTCGAGAAAGCCCCATACGGCGTCGAAAATCTGATCCTCGGTCGGCGTGAGCGTTGCGGCGGCCATCAGGGATTCGCTCCATTCTTCAATTGCGCGAGCAGCGTGGCGATGTCGGCGGCGTTGAGCTGGCGCACGACTTCAAAGCAACACCACTGCGGCCACCACTCTAGCACCTGGTCGATGTAGTACCACTTCCCGTTTAAGTTGCACACGTCGCCGCCGGTGCCGTCCGGCCGTTCCAAGTCGGAGAAATTGCCGTACGCGTAGATCGTGAAATAGTTGCCGGTGTATTCGAGCGAGCGGTCGTGCCGTAGCGGATCGTGCGCTTGTGCCTGCACCTGCAGCCGCGCCGTGACCGGCGCGAACGTCGGCGTCAGGATGCCGCGCGTCGCGGTGCGTCCAGTCGACACGTAGACTGTACCGTCCGTGTCGTCGTTGATCGTCTCGATCGCGCCGCGCACGACGTCATGGAAATTAAAATTGACGCTCAAGATTCGTCCTTGTCAACGATCGCGGATTCGACAGAGTTCAGCAGCACGAACGTGTGCTCGAGCCCGTGGTTGAAACCCTTGAACGCGGCCCATTCGTCCGTATTGTCCGCCGGCCAATCGCGAATGGTCTCCTGGATATCTTCCTTCATGACCTGGCCGATTTCGCGCAGCGCATCGCGCACTGGCATGCCGCCGCGCACCAGCTTGACGATGCCTTCAGCCCACGCGGCGCGCTCGCGCGCGACGGTGTTCTGCATGAAAGGCCGCGGGCGGTTCTGGCCGCCACCATATTCGAGCGCCGCGGCGATCGTCGCGACGTGCATTCCTGCTCGCGGGTCTTCCATCGTCGCGCCGGTCGCGGCGTTCTTTAGGGTCTGCGCCGGATAGGTCGCGTTTTCAAGAATGCCGGCCTTGACGGCGAGCGTCTCGTAATCGCGCGGAATGTGCAGGCCGCGGCGCGTGACGCTCATACGCCGCCCGGAATGTTGACCGGTGCGACGCCGTACGCTTTGGCGTAGCCGATGCCGCTGCTACCGTTCGCGTAGATGCGCGCGCTGCGGAACTGCGCGGTCGCCATCCAGTACAGTGCGCCGTACTTGGTCTGCGTGAACCACGCAGACATGGACGAGCCCTGCGGCAAGATGTACTCGAACTGCGACGTCACGGTGCCCTGCGTCGCGCCGCTGATGCGACCCGGCGGCGCGTTGTTCAGCGTCGGCGTATCAGACGTGCCGAGCAGCAGGAGCATGTGCGCGACGAGCATATAGAACAGCTGCGTGCGGTAGTTGACGTCCATTACCGGCGAGTTGTCGGTGTTGTCGAGAATCGAATACGAGGCGATGGTGAACATGTCCGTCGCGCGCGCGTCCGACACGCTCGCGAATTCCGGGTATGTGGTGCGAAACGCAGTGGGATCAAACGTCACGACGGCCATATATCACCTTTCGCTCAAACGCCGTTATCGGCTTCGCCGTCCGCCTGGATGCGCATGCTGCGCGGCAGACCGTTGTTCGGGTCTTTCGGGTCGATGCCCTCGAAACCGACGCGCACGTTGACGCGGTCGACGGCTTTGTCGCTTGCGTCCTGCGGCTTGTTCATCGCGAACACGGCTTCGCTCGTCAACCACTTCTTGTCCTTGCAGACTTCCTCGACGATCGCCCACTGTGCGGCGTTGACGCCCTGCGTCATGCCGTGGCCGCCGATCGCGAAGGGTGAGCCGGCGCCGTGCAGCTTGATACTGATGCCGTGCTCGGGGATCATGATGTGCAGGCCGCTTGGCAGCTTGCAGGCGACGGTAACGACGTCGGTCGATGCGACATTCTTTCGGGCCATAGGACCATTCTCCAGAAATGAATAAGGGCGGCCACTATCGGCCGCCCTTCGAGTTTAGCGCAAATCTATCGGGTTGTCAGGTCTCGCGCGGATCGAGCCCGCCGAAACGCAGGCTATCGACGCGATAGCCTCGCTCGCGATATTCCGCCGCCGCGCGCACATACGGCGTCACGAACGGACCCGGCTCGGTGTGCACAAGCCAGGCCACGCCGACGCCTTGCGTCGCGATCAGCGGCACGAACGTCGCTGCGATCACACGGCCGTCGCCGATCAGGTCGGTACGCTCGTCGGCGGTGATCCAGCGCCGGTCGATGACCGTCTCACCATCTGGCGCTTCCTGGCAGAGCAGGTCAGCGAAGTAGCCGAGAACGGTCATGCTTCGCCTCCGTTGGCAAGTTCGCGGACAGCATCTCTCGGACTCGGTCGATATACTCATCCTCTTGACGCACAACATTACCTTTTTGCCTTTCCGTTAAAGCAAAAAAGAAGCGCACGGATAGCCACCCAATCCTCCGCTGCGAATCGCTCTTTCCCCACCGCCTCTCTGTCGATAGCGGCAGGCGCAGCGGCGAGAAGTCCAGCCAGGTCATAGAGCTTCACGGCGCGAAGGATTTTCTGCGCGTGATCAATGGCGTTCTTTTGTTCGTCTGTCATCACAGTACCTCCGCAGTCGAGCGGCGCAGCTCCAGCGCCGATTCAATCACGCGTAGTGCCGCTGCTTTCTCCTCGGCGAGCTCGGCATGCATGCCGAGCAACAGCGCAAGCAGGCCGCCGGCGCGCGGCAGATCCGAAGCGGCGTTCTGTGCCTTGATGATGCCGACGATCAGGAAATCGATAATCTCAATCTTGCCCTGCGCACTACGTTCGAGTTCTTGCGCGCGTTCCTTGATGTACTCTGTGATGCACATGTCGTTCTCCTGTGTGGAGTCTCAAGATTAGGCGTTGTTAAACGGAATGTCAAGTGACTGACGAAAGAAAAGCCCGCCGAAGCGGGCTTCCCTCTACATCACCGCACAGGTGGTCCAGTCCTGTGCGGTTCAGCCTTTCGACCGGGTGCCTCCCAGTCCAAGCTTACAAACAGCTTTCGACTAGACGCCCAAAAGCTGCGCAACGCCAAGTGGTCTGAAGATAACCGCCCCCCAGCTCCCAGCGCTCTTTTTTTGCCTAAAGTAGCTCGAGTAGCGCTCGATCGCATGCGCGCGCATTTTCTCGGTGAACGCACACGTTGCCGTTTCCTGACCTTCCATCTTCGGCGCCCACAACTGCACGAGGCGGCCCGATGCGGTGTCGTATTCCGGAACGGTGACGATCTCCAGTTTCGGGAACGCGTCCTTGATCAGCTTCGCAGCCGACAAGCCGTACTGGTTGACGTTGTTCAGGTCGCCGGCGGCGGTCGGCGGCAGCGCCATGCGAAGCTCATCGGTCTGCTCGATGATACCTTGCGACTGCGTCTGCAACGCCTTGTACAGCGCCACGATCGAGTTGTAGATCGCATCCGGCGTAGCCGTCGACCAGTCAATCGGATACGTGATCGGCGTCGGCAGGCGCGGATCGTTCGTCAGGCCATAGTTCTGCAGGCCAGACACGCCGAACAGATAGGTGCTGTTCAGGAACTTCGCGAGGCCCAAAGCCGACGAGTAGTTCAGCTGCGCGGACCAGTCCACGCGACCGGCACCGGCCATTTCGAGCTCACGCTCCCCCCAACGCGTCCAGGTCTGGAAGAAATACGCCTGGCGTTGCGGGTAGTTCACGTTCGCCGAGCTGTCGCCGTCTGCCGAGTAGTCGCCGTACGTCGCGACCTTGGTCAACGGTTCCGCTTGGATGAACGTCGCGGTGAGCGTGGTCCAGTCGCCTTTCTTCGACTCGCCGACGATCTCCGCAGCCTTCATCGGGGCGACCAGCACCTCGATCACCTTCGGGTCGACGTAGGTCGTCAGGTAAGTCGGAATACCCGCGTTGGGCGTGCCGACCAGCGTCGGCGTCAGGCTTGCCGCGTCCATCGCGTATTGCGAGACGGGCGTGGACACGTTGGTTACGCTGCCCGGCAGAACCACGCCAGCGCGCGCCAACTGTGCGATAAGTTGCGAGTCACGCATTTCTGAATCTCCTTGAGTTGGCGTGGTTATTACGAACCGTTGTTGCTGATGATGATCGTCGAGTTAGCCGTAGCCGACTCAGAGATCATGATCCAGCCCGTATCGATCAAGGTCGACGTCGGCGTAGCGCCGATGTTGACGAGACCGGTCGTGGTGTCCCAGCACACGATAGCGCCGCGCGAGGGCGAGCCGGTAACGGCATCGGCGTTGATGAAAAAATCGCCCTTGCCGAACGCTGCGACCGGTTGGCCCGGCTGGATCGTGTAGCCCGACTCCGCAAGGAATGTGGTGATCTGCGCGTTTTCCTCGCGATGCACGAAACCGATACGCGACGTGCTCGAGGGTGCGGCGCCCGGAACCGACGTGACCGTGCCGTCTGCGTTCAGCACGCAGAATTGGCCGACCTTCACGCCCGACGAGTCAGCGACCATCTTGCCGGTACTCGACAGTTTGTAGACCATCGGGTTCGACGAAGCGAAGTCGCCGGGAATAGCTTGCGCCGGGTTGATGTACACCTGGTTCTGAAACATGGTTTCTCCTTTTTTCCGTTTCAGGGTTGAACCGTTCGAGGCCTTAGCCCTTCACGGAAATCTTGGCAAGGTGGCCGAGCACCGAACTGCGGTTCGCTTCAACCATCTTCTTGTCCATAGCCATCTCGGGCTGAGGGCGCGCGCCGGCGGCAGCACCTGCGGCAGCTTTGTACGCTGCCCACGCCGCGCGCTCGGCGCCCTTCTGCACGGCCGCCGTATCGACGCCGACCTGCTTCAGTGCTTCGCGGTAGATCTTGCGCGCGCTGTCCATGCCGTAGACCTCGCCGAGGACGCCGCGCACGTCGCGCTTCGCCTGCTCGACAGCGGCGGCGCGTGCGCGTTCGGCCTTGATCGCGGCGTCGACAGCGGCGTCCATCGCGAGTTTCACCGAGCGGCGATCCATCGCGCCATGCGGGGTTTTTTCGCCGCGCGCCGTCGTACCTTCCTGCTCGGCCTGCTTGGGCATCGGGTAGTTTCCTTCCTGTTTCTCGCCGTACTCGCCGCCGTCCATCGCGCCTTCGTGCTCGCCTTCGACAGCCGGCTCCATCTCGAAGTCCATCGCGCCTTCGCGCTCGTTCTCCATGCCTTCGCGCTCGTTCTCGCCTTGCTCGTCGACTGCCGCAGTGTCACCGCCAGGCATCGCGCCCGCGCCGCCACCACGCTGCGCGTGGATATTTTCGAGCAGCGCTGCGATGTGCTTCAGCGCTTGACCGATCGAGGCCATGTTGGCCTGTTCATTCGCTTCGCCCTGCGGCGTACCGCCGGCGGGCGCGGCGCCGGGCGCCGCTGCGGCCCCCGGTGCAGCTTCGGCCGCGGGGGCGGCTTCGTGCTGGTTTTCCTGTTCCGGGAACGGCATTTTCGGATCTCCTTGCATGGATGGGTCAGGCAGTTGCGGGTTGCGGAAAGCGGAATCCGCGACGTGCGCGCCCGTTGCCCGACCGTCGTCGACAAGCGCTACGTGATTGCCCTGGATGTTGCGCATTACGCCGTCATACTTCTGGCCGTTGTACGTGCCCGACGTCATATCCGGGTCGTACCGATAGCCGCACGACAGATCCGACAGTTCGTCCGACTCGATCAGTTCGATCGCGTAGCCATCCGAGACGAGCAGATCGCCGCGCATATGCTTGCCGTCGAACGTCACCGAATGGATCGCACCGGCCTGATACTCTTTGCGTGGTTCGTCGGCGGTCTGCGGAATGTGCTTGATCATCAGCGGCACACCTTCGAACGTCCCGACGGCTTTGCGCATCTCGTCCGCGTCGCGGTACAGCTCGTAGACGGACGACGGTTTCAGCCCCAACGACTCATAGCCGGGGATTTCCTCGCCGCGATAAGGGTTGATCTCGCACGTCGACAGCACGCAATTCTTGACGCGCATGCGTCCATCCGCATCAATCGAGCGGGAGGACTTCTTGTCGAACGCGAAAACGATATTGGGCATTCCTGGCGCACAGTGCGTATGTTCCGCACATGTTAGCGCTTTCCTATGCCTTGTGCAAACTGATTGGAATTATCAACTAGCCGCAGGTGGTCCGCGTTAATAGAATGTCAATACTTTCTAAGGGGGTCGCGATGACAGTTGCTTTATGCGTTCGGGGGCAAATCGAACAGCGCCGTCAACTTGTGG
>Ga0335083_10011148_pt1 | contig 10815 bp, 7 predicted proteins | sample Lox_Sample_42_FD_206716 | JGI IMG/M metagenome (GOLD analysis project Ga0335083, IMG submission 206716) | Soil microbial communities from Loxahatchee National Wildlife Refuge, Florida, United States - Lox_Sample_4.2 | ecosystem: Environmental > Terrestrial > Soil > Wetlands | place: USA: Florida... | reverse complement strand
TCGGCCGACCCGGTGGTCTCGGCCAGCACCGTGGTCTCGGCCAGCACCGTGGTCTCGGCCAGCACCGTGGTCTCGGCCAGCACCGTGGTCTCGGCCAGCACCGTGGTCTCGGCGGCCGCCCCGACCAGGAAGGCCGGCAGGTCGGCGGCGTCGGGCAGTGTCGGGCGGCGGTCCCAGACGGCGCCGGCCCGGAGCCGGTCCGCGGCCAGCAGCACGACCTCCTCGCGCTCGGCCACCACGCCCAGGAAGCTGCCGTCCCGTACCACCGTGAGCACGCCGGGCAGTGCGAGCGCGGCCGCGGTGTCGAGCCCGGTCAGCGTCGCGCCGCGCGCAGGCGGCCGGACGACCCGGCCGTAGCACAGCCCGTCAGGCGACAGGTCGTGCGCGTACCGGGGCCGTCCGGCAATCTTGTCCGGCAGGTCGAGCCGGGGCACGCTGGTGCCGACCAGGCGGTACGCGGAGACCGGCTTGGGCGGGTAGCTGCCGGTAGCCGGCCGGTCGAGCAGGTCGTCGTCGGCGAGCTCCCAGTAGCTGGTGGCCCGGCCGTCCGGGGCTCCGAACTCGCCGTCGGCGACGGTCAGCTTGTCCTCGGTCACGCCGAACCTGGCCGCCGCCGCGGCCAGGTAGAGCCCCCTGGCCTCCGCGCAGACCAGGCGGAGGGCGGCGCCTGAGTACTGGACGGACATGCTGCCCGCGGTGTAGCCCTCGTCCGGGCTCAGGCCGGTGACCGCGGGCATCATCCGCACCCGGCCGAGGCCGACGTCCAGTTCCTCGGCCGCCACCTGGGCCAGCGCGGTGAGCACGCCCTGCCCGAGTTCCACCTTGCCCGGCCATACCTCGACGAAGCCACCGCCGGCGGCGCCACCCTCGGCGCCTCCTTCCTGGGCGCTTCCGTCCTTGGCGGCCCCTCCGGGCCGCACCCGCAGCCAGTCGCCGAGCCGCGGGTTGGCCGCGAGCGAGGGCGGCAGCGCGCTGCTCATGCTTCTCCGCGTAGCTCGGCCGCCGCGGCCAGCACGGCCCGGACGATGCGGTTGTGCGAGCCGCACCGGCAGAGGTTGCCGTCCAGGGCGGCCCGGACCTCGGTGTCGGAGGGGTCGGGGTTGCGTTTCAGCAGCGCGGTAGCCGCGATGATCACGCCGGACAGGCAGTAGCCGCACTGGGCCGCCTGGCCCGCGATGAGCGCGCGGGTGACCGGATGCGGCAGGCCGGGCGTGCCCAGCCCTTCGACCGTGGTGACCTCTTTGTCCCGCACGGCCCACAGCGGCAGGTCACACGAGTAGGCGGGCTGCCCGTCCACCAGCACCAGGCAGGCCCCGCACAGCCCGAGCCCGCAGCCGAACCTGGTGCCCTTCAAGCCGAGGTGATTGCGCAGCACGTAAAGCAGGGCGGTGTCCGGCTCGGTGTTTACCGCGCGGCACTGCCCGTTCACCAGGACCGTGGCTGGTGCGCCGCCCCGTTCGTTATCCATGATCACCTCACCGGTGCGGGCGGTCTGGTTTCACGGTACCCCGGCCCGCTACGGCGGGGGTTCTGGGCTTTGGCGCCTGGGCGTGTTACCTGGTCAGTGGACCGTGATGCTCCGCTCGACCGGCACCGGGTTGCGGAACAGGTCGAGCACCGGGCAGTGCTCGTCGACCGCCGCCGCTAGCTGCTGGTAGCGCTCGGGGCTCTCCGGGCCGGTGATGCCGACTTGCACCCGGACCGCCGAGAAGCCGGGCCGCACGCTCTCGTCGAACCCGAGGAAGCGCCGGATGTCGAGATCTCCCTCGACCGTGACGGTGAGCTTGTCGAACGCGACGCCGAGGTGCTCGGCCCAGAAGCGGTACGTGATCGCCTGGCACGACCCGAGCGAGGCCAGCGCGAACTCGACCGGGTTGGGCGCGGTACCCCCGCCGCCGAGCGCGGGCGGCTCGTCGACGGTGAACGAGTGAGTGGGGGTGCGGACCTCCACCTCGGTTACCCCGGTCAGCTCGCCCTGCGTGCTGAACAGCACCTGGGCCGCCGTCGGGTTCGCGGTCACCGCCGCACGGGTTCCTTCGATCACAGTACTGAGCGTCACTGCCGCCTCCGCCACGGATGCTGCTATGCGGGTGGGTACTGCTGCCGGCTCCGCGTGTCCACTAACGCGACCTCGCCCGCCTGCTACTGCGGCCCATCCGTCTGGATGCTAGCTATTTTCTATAACTCTGATCTTAATAGTCAAGAGTTGCGGGCGGGCTTGCGAGGCGAGATGGCGGCTGCCTGGACACCTGATGGTGCCAGAAGATGCTCCCGGTGCCATCCGGGCCTCCCGGCTAGCGACATGAATGCCACATTCATGTCGCTATTACGACATTGATGCCACATTCATGTCGTTACAGGGCTGTTGAGACGGTGGCAGAAGAGGTAAGCGGGGTAGGTGAGATCTAACTGGTTCGCAGGCGCAGGCGCAGGCGGCGCTGCGCCGCTAGGCGCTGCTCCTGCGCGACTACATGGCCGGCGCGCTGGCCTGGCACCGCGCCACCGCGCGCTACCCCGACACCGCGCTGCGGGCCGCCTACCTCGGATTCGTGGCCGCCCCCACCGGCCTGGGCGCCGCCGCCACCCGCGTCCCGGCCGTGACCTGACCGGCCCCGGCCTGCCAGCCATCGGAGTTGCGGACGTTTTGTCAGTGCCATGCGGCACCATGTAGTGATGGTCAGCGGAGCCTCTCCGTCGGCGCGTAGTCAGGGCGAGCCGCAGCCGTTCGCACACCTGAGCGTTCCGAACGCAAGCCTCTACCGGAGCTTGCTGCGCACCTTCGCGCGGGCGAAGGAGCGCTTCATCGTGCACCTGCGGCCAGAGGACGTCGCGGCGGAGCTCAGGACCGTGGCCGACGAGCAGCTGACCCAGGCCCTGGACAAGCTCGTGGAATGGGGGAACCTGCGCGCGGACGTCGACACCAGCCGCGTCACCACGGTGGAGGACTTTCACCGCAAGCGGTCCCTGTACCAGCTCACCGGCCCCGGGCAGGCGGCCGAGCAGGCGATCGCCTTCTACGAGGAGGCGATCGGCCGGCGCGGTCAGCTCCAGTCGGTGGCCCTGGCCGACATCGTCGGCCTGCTGCGGTCGCTGCGCGTTCTCGCCGCCGACCCCGAGCCTGACCCGGCCAAGGTTCACCTGCTGCTGCTGTCGGTGGCGGAGCGGTTCTCTTCGCTGGCCGACAACGCGCAGGCGTTCATGTCCGCGCTGCGGCGCGCGATCGACTTCTCCGACGGGGACGTCGACGGCTTCCTCGCCTACAAGGAACGGCTGATCGACTACATCAACCGGTTCATCGCGGACCTGGCCAACTCGGGTGCCCAGGTCGCGGTGCTGCTCGGCGAGCTGGAGGCCGCTGACCACGAGCGGCTGCTCGAGCTGGCCGCGCGCCGGGAGGCGGCCGACGCGGTGCCCGAAGGGCCGGACGCGGCCGAATCCCTGGCCCTGGCGGCCACCCAGGCCCTCGACGCCTGGCGGAACCGGTGGCGCGGTCTCGACGACTGGTTCACCTCGCGCGACGCGGGGCACCCGTCGCAGGCCCGCCTGCTGCGGCAGGCGGCGGTAACCGCGATCAAGCAGCTCATCGACGCGGTGGGGCTGCTCAACGAGCGGCGCTCGGGGCGCTCGGACCGGTCGGCGGACTTCCGCGCGCTCGCCCGCTGGTTTGCCGAGGCCCCCGACGACGAGGCCGCGCACCGGCTGTGGCGGGCGGCGTTCGGCCTGTGTCCTGCCCGCCACCTGTCGGTGACCACGGAAACCGCCGCCGCCTGGGATGGCCTTTCCCCCGGGACACCCTGGCGCGATGCCCCGCCTATCCGCATCTCGCCCCAGCTGCGGAAGACCGGATCCTACGAGCGCCGGGGGAAGCCGAACCAGGTCAGGGACCGATCGGGCGAGCGCGAGCTGCTGCGCAGGCGGGCCGAACGCGAAGCGGCCGAGACCGCCGCGGCCCGGCGTCGCCTCCATACCACCGGGCCGACCTTGCTCTCTGACCTCGACGTACTCGATCCGCTGGCCTTCCGCCTGTTCCTGGGGCTCCTCGGCGATGCGCTCGCGGTCCGTAAGCCCGGTGAGAACGAGGTCAAGACGGTGACCAGCGACGGCACGCTCGAGGTGCGGCTCTCGCTGGTCGCTGACGGCGGGACGGTGACCATCCGCACCGTCGACGGCCTGCTCACCGGCCCCGAGCACATCATCGAGATCACGGAGCTCTATCCGTCATGAGAGCGCCATCATGAGGACGACGCCATGACCCCCGCCGAGAAGAAGGCGCAGCAGCGGGCCGCGCTGCGCGCCCTGCTGGCCAAACCGCTGCTGGTCGCCGACACCGACAGCGACAAGCTCGTCCTGGTCCGGCGGCATCTGCCCGACCTGCGCGAGTGGCTGAGCCGCGAGACCGGATGGCGCCTCGTAGCCGACTCCGAGACGGCCCGGCTGTTCAAGACCGCCACCGTGCTCACCGACGCGTCTCACCCCGCCCGCGGGTACAGCAAGGAGCCGTTCGGCCGCCGCCGGTACGTCACCTTGTGCCTGGCCCTGTCGGCCCTCGCGCGCGCCGATGCGCAGATCACGCTGGGCAGCCTCGCCGACGACGTGCTGACCGCCGCGGCCGAGCCGGAGCTGGCCGCGGCCGGGTTCGCGCTGACCCTGGACAGCCGGGCGGACCGGTCGGACCTGGTCGCCGTGGTCCGGCTGCTGCTCGGCTGGGGAGTCCTGAGCCGGGTGGCCGGCGACGAGGACGCGTACCTGTCGGCCGGCTCAGACGTGCTCTACGACGTGCGCAGGCCGGTGCTCGGCGTGCTTCTGTCCGGCAGCCGCGGGCCGTCCACGGTGGCCGCGGAGACGTTTCAGGACCGGCTGGCCGAGCTGACCGCCGAACCGGTCGCCGAGAGCGATGAGCTGCGCAACCAGATGCTGCGCAGGCGGCTGACCCGTCGGCTGCTCGAAGACCCGGTGGTGTACTACGACGAACTCGACGAGGACGAGCGCGGTTACCTGCTGTCCCAACGGCACGCGATCGCCCGGCGGATAGAAGAGGCCGCCGGGCTGATGGCCGAAATGCGGGCCGAGGGGATCGCCCTGGTAGACCCGGACGACGAGCTGACCGACGTCCGGATGCCCGAGCAGCGCACCGACGGGCACGTCACGCTGCTCGTCGCGGAGTACCTTGCCCGCCGGGACCAGGTAACACTCGACGAGTTGCACGCCTTCGTCCGGCGCGCGGCCGCCCAGCACGTCGGCTACTGGCGCAAGGGCGTGACCGAGCCGGGCGCGGAGACGGACCTGCTCGCCGTCGCGCTGGAGAAGCTGATCGCACTGCGGCTGGTCGCCGTGGACAGGCCCTACGTCCGCAGCCGACCGGGAATTGCCCGTTTCGCCCTGGACGAGCCCACCATACGTGAGACGAGAAAGGCGACGGCGGATGCTACCAGCTCCCTGTTCTGAGCGGTGGAAGCCCCTGCGCGCGGGGCTTGTCGACCTGTTCTACTACGACGCCGAGGAGTTCTGGTTCCACGACGGACGGCTGCTGCTGCGCGGCAACAACGGGACCGGCAAGTCCAAGGTGCTCGCGCTGACGCTGCCGTTCCTGCTGGACGGCGAGCTCGCCCCGCACCGGGTGGAGCCGGACGGCGACCGGCAGAAGAAGATGGAATGGAACCTGCTGCTCGGCGGCAAGCATCCTCATTCCGAACGGCTGGGTTACACGTGGCTCGAGTTCGGCCGCCGCGCGGCCGACGGGACGGCCGAGTTCCGCACCATCGGCTGCGGGCTCAAAGCGGTTGCGGGCCGCGGCATCGCGCGGCACTGGTTCTTCGTCACGCCCCAGCGCGTCGGCGCCGATCTGCACCTCCTGCCGTCCAGCCGGGTTCCGCTGACCAGGGAGAAGCTGCGCGACGAGCTCGACGGGCACGGGCTGGTGTACGACCGGGCCGCCGACTACCGGCGGGCGGTGGACGAGGCCCTGTTCGGGCTCGGCGAACACCGCTACGAGGCGCTGGTCAACCTGCTGATCCAGCTCCGGCAGCCGCAGCTGTCCAAGCGGCCGGACGAGAAGCTGCTGTCCCGCGCGCTCACCGAGGCACTCCCTCCGATCAGCCCGGGCCTGGTGACGACGGTGGCCGAGGCCTTCCGCGGCCTCGACGAGGAACGCGACGCGCTGCGGGATCTGCAGGAAGCGGGGGAGGCCGCGAACACGTTCCTCCGCCACTACCGCCGGTACGCGATGACGGCGGCCAAGCGTAAGGCCGCGGGTCCGCGGCAGGCGCAGAGCCGGTACGAACAGCTCGGCCGGGACCTGACCGCGGCCGAGGAGGCTTACGCGGCGGCGGAGGCGGAATTCCAGGCGGCGCGCGGCGAGCTGGAGGAGCTCGAGCGGGAGCGGATCAGGCTGGAGGCGCGGCGCGAGGCGCTGCGCCGGGACCCCGCCATGCGCGACGCCGGGGAACTTGACCGCCGCCGCGAAGACGCGAGACAGCAGGGCGAGATCGCCAGGGAACGCGAGCGGAGCCGGGACCGGCTGGCAGCGGATCTGGCCAGCCGCTCGGCCAAGGCCGTCCAGTCCGCCGAGCGTGCGTCGGCCGCGGAGAACGAGCTGCACGGCGCCTTGGCGGCGGCCGCCGCCGCGGCCGCCACGGCGCGGTGCGGTCCTGGGCATCTCGCCGCCGTCGACAGCTGGCGTGCGGACCGGCCGCGGGCCCGCCGCACCGCGCAAGCAGTGGCCGGCCGCCAGGCCGAGGCGATCGGGCAGCTAGAGCGCCTGCTCGCGGACGTCACCGGGCGGAGCTCGGCGCTCGACCGGGCCCGTGACGAGGTGGACAGGCTCACCGCGGAGATCCAGGCGGCCGCCGACCGGGTCGCCGCGGCGGAACAGCTCGCCGCCACCCGGGCGGCCGAGCTGACCGGCGCCTACCGCGGCTATCAGGCCGAGCTCACCGAGCTGAGAGTCGACGACCAGGACGAGCTGATCGAGCTGGTCTCGGGCTGGGCCGCGACCGGCGACGGGGAGAACCCGGCCCGGCGGGTGATCGACGACGCGGCCCGGTCCGCGGGCGACGCGCTGGGCCGCCAGGGCGCCGAGCTGTCCGCCCGCCGGGAAGCCTTGATGGTCACCGCGGCCGAGCTGACCGCGGAGATCGAACGACTGGAGGCCGGCGGTCACGATGCCCCGCCGGCGCCTTACACCAGGGATCCGCGGGTCCGCGACGCCCGGCCGGGGGCGCCGCTGTGGAAGGTGACCGACTTCGCGCCGGGCGTACCGGACGAACACCGGGCGCCGCTCGAAGCCGCCCTCGAGGCGGCCGGGATCATCGACGCCTGGCTCACTCCCGACGGAGACCTGATCACGGGGGACGTCATCCTGGTCAGCGGGCGCCACCCCGTAGTCACCGGGCCGTCCTGCGCGGCCGTGCTGGTCCCGGCCGTCAACACCGGTGACCCGCAGGCCGCGGCGGTGCCGGAAAGCGCCGTCCGCGCCGCGCTGTCCGCGATCGGGCTGGGTGAAGGCACCGGGACCACCTGGGTGACCGTGGACGGGCGCTGGGCGAACGGGGTCCTGGCCGGCGCCTGGCACAAGGACGCCGCCGGTTACGTAGGCGAGGGCGCGCGCGAGGCGGCGCGCCGGGACCGGATCGCCCGGCTGAACGCCGAGCTGACCGCGGCGGGCGACGCGATCGCCGCGCTCGACGAGAGCCTGGGCGAGCTCGGCCGCCGCAAGGATCAGCTGGCCGCCGAGCATCGCGCGATCCCGCCCGACACGGCGGTGCTCGAAGCCCACACCAAGGCCGCCGGGCAACGCCAGCGCCGCCAGGAAATCCGGGATGCGCGCGCCGAGGCGGAACGGGTACGCGCCGAGCGCCAGGGGGAGCTGGAAGCCGCGCGGCTGGCCGCGGACGAATTCGCCGCCGATACCGGGTTGCCTGCCTTCCCGGCGGAACTCGCCGCGGTCAGGACCGGTCTGGCGGACTACCGGGTGGCCCTGGCCGCGCTGTGGCCGGCCGCGGAGGCATCCCAGACGGCGCTCCGCCACGCGGCCGAGGCCGCCGAGGAACTCGGCGAGACCGAGCAGCGCCTCGGCGAGGCCGCCGAGCTGGCCGCGACGGCCAGGGAGACCGCCACCGCCGCCCAGGAGCTGTACAAGGCGCTGCTGGAGACGGCCGGGGCCGCCGTCGAGGAGCTGAACCGCAAGCTGGGCGAGCTCCGCCGGGACGTCGAGCGCCGTCAGGCCGACGAGAGGGCGGCGCGCGAACTCGAGCAGCGGGCGATCGGCGACCGCGGCAAGGCCGAGGGAAAGCGGGACACGCTGCGCACCGAGATCGAGGAGGCGACCCGGGTCCGCGACGCTGCCGTCGCGGACTTCCAGGCGTTCGCCGCGACCGGAATGCTGCGGGTCGCGCGGCCGGATCTGGAGATCCCGGACCCGGCCGAGCCCTGGCCCCCCACCCCGGCCGTGATCCTGGCCAGGACGGTCAACGCCTCGCTGGAGGACACCGACGACGGGGACGCCGCCTGGGACCGGGTGCAGCGCAAGGTGACCGAGGAGCACAAGCTGCTCGCGGATGCCATGGCCAGGCACGGCCATTCGGCCGGGTTGACGCTGCGCGACGGGACCATCCTGGTGGACGTGACCTTCCAGGGCCGCCGCCACGACGTGCCCGGGCTCACCGCGGCCCTGGCCGAGGAAACCGAGCAGCGGGCCCGGCTGCTGTCCGCCCGGGAGCGCGAAATCCTGGAAAATCACCTGCTCAACGAGGTGGCCGGGACGCTCCACGAGCTGATCACAGCGGCCGAGGCCGAGGTCAGGCAGATGAACGACGAGCTGGAATCCCGGCCGACGTCGACCGGGATGAAGCTGCGGCTGACCTGGCAGCAGGCCAGGGACGCGCCGGACGGCCTCGACGCCGTCCGGCACAAGCTCAGGCAGACCATCGACGCGTGGTCGGCAGTCGACCGCGCCGCGGTAGGGGCCTTCCTCCAGCAGCGCATCGCCAGTGAGCACGCCAGCAACCCGGCGGCCGGGTGGACCGAGGCGCTGACGGCGGCGCTGGACTACCGCCGGTGGCACGAGTTCGTGATCCAGCGTTACCAGGACGGGCACTGGCGTCCCGCGGCCGGCCCGGCCTCGGGTGGCGAGCGGGCCCTGGCGGCCTCCGTCCCGCTCTTCGCGGCGGCGTCGGCGCACTACAAGTCGGCCGCCAACCCGAACGCGCCGCGGCTCATCGCGCTGGACGAGGCCTTCGCCGGGGTCGACGACGACTCCCGCGCGAAATGCCTCGGGCTGCTCGCCACGTTCGACATGGACGTGGTCATGACCAGCGAACGGGAATGGGGCTGCTACCCGCAGGTCCCCGGGCTCGCCATCTGCCAGCTCGGGCGGCAGGACGGCATCGACGCGGTCCTGGTCACGCCCTGGCGGTGGGACGGCCGGGAACGGCGTCCGGCGCCGCGTACGCCAGCACCGGCGTGACCGATCACGACGCCAGGCTGCACCGCCTGCTCGGCGGCGAGCCGCTCGCGTGGCTCGTGCGGCGGGCCAGGGACCGGCTGGAAGCCGGACGTCCGCTGACGGGTACCGCTACCTTGCCCGCCGCCACCCCCGAGCAGCGGCGGGCGGCCGAACGCCTGACCGGGAGAGCAGCCCGGTCCGGGGCTTCGCTGTCGGTGTCGCTGGCGGAAGTCGACCGCATCCTGCGCGACAGCGGTGCCGCGCCGGGCGGGCTGGCCGAGGCGGTGACCCGCCTGACCGGCCCGCTCCGGGATCGCCACCAGGAACGGGAGGACCTGGCGGCTGCCTGGCGGGACGCGTTCGCGCCGCTGGACGCCGCCCTGGACGGCCGGGCCGAGCTAGCGCCGTGGCGTGGATGGCTCGACGCGACGGGACTAGTACGCCGTCTCGCGCCTGACGCCGGCCAGGCCCAGGTCCTTCTCGCCCAGGTGGCCGCGGTGATCAGGCGGCTGCCCTCGTCCGGCGTTCCGCTCGGACGGCTCGCCGCCGAATGCTGCGGTGAGGCTCACGCCCTCGACGACGGGCGCCCGGCCGGCACGCTCGCGGTGTCGGCGGCCCGGGCGCTGGCCGGGCTGCCGTTCGCGGCGGAGGGAAGCGCCGACTCCCGCCGCGCCGCCTGGGCCGCCGTCGGAGTCCACCTCGACGAGCTGTCGTCGCTGGTCCTATGCCTCGGCCTGCCCGGCGACCGGCGCACGCCGCTGGGCCGGGTGCTGGCGTCGTGCCGCGAGGCGGGGCAGCCCGCGGTGCTCACCCTCCGCCAGCTGCGCTGCCATACGGAGCCGCTGAGCACCGGACCGGTATCCGCCTCCCCGGTGCGGATCTGCGAGAACCCGGTCGTGGTGGCGTCCGCCGCCGACGAGCTCGGCGCGCACTGCCGGCCGCTGGTATGCGTCGGCGGCCAGCCTTCCGCCGCCGGGTGGCGGCTGCTGGAACTGCTCGCGCTCGGCGGCGCGGAGTTCGGGTACCACGGCGACTTCGACTGGGGCGGCGTCCGGATCGCCCGGACCGTGCGTGACCGGGTGACCTGGCGGCCGTGGCGGTACGACCGCCAGGCCTACGAGGCCGCGGTGACGTCGGCAGATCCGCTGACGCCGCTGGCCAGGCTCACCGGCGAGCCGTCAGCGACGCCATGGGAGCCGGGGCTCGCCGCGGCCATGCGGCATCGCGACGTCCGCGTCGAGGAAGAGCTCACCCTCGACGCCCTGCTCCGAGACCTCGTTCCCTAGCAGCCTTCCGGCCCGCCAGTCGCAGCACCATCAAGGATGGCGCCGGGCCTGGTGCACTACTACTTCGCGTCCAAGGACGACCTGCTG
>Ga0335083_10011147_pt1 | contig 10815 bp, 13 predicted proteins | sample Lox_Sample_42_FD_206716 | JGI IMG/M metagenome (GOLD analysis project Ga0335083, IMG submission 206716) | Soil microbial communities from Loxahatchee National Wildlife Refuge, Florida, United States - Lox_Sample_4.2 | ecosystem: Environmental > Terrestrial > Soil > Wetlands | place: USA... | reverse complement strand
CAGCCGTCCGCCGATGTACCCGGATGCTCCCGTGACCAGGCAGCGCAGTGGCGAGGACATCACTCAAGTCTCGCATGCGGCCGGCCGGGCGATCACGGCCGAGGTTAGCGCCGCAGGCCGGACTGACTGCCGCCCGGGCGCAGCAGCCGTCGGGCCGCCCCCGCGGTACCGCCGTGACCGCCACCTCGCCCGGTGACCGGCACACCTTGCCGGCCATGATGCGGCGCGGCCGGCCTGGCCGCCGCCCGCCACCTGACGTTGCTGGGGATCACCGCGACACGCCATCCCTGCAGGGCGCACTCGCCGGCGGCCGGGCGCCGGAGAGAATCACCCGCAATCGCCCGGGTCGCTGACGGCGGCGTTGAGAGCGGTGGCGAAGCCCGTCCAGGCCAGGTAGGGGACCAGAAGCAGCGCCGCGAGCCGGTCTTCCCGCCGCAGCGCGAGGATCTCGGCGGCGATGGCGGCGTCGAGCAGACTGATGATCAGCAGCGAGGCCCGCTTGTCCCGGGCATTGAAGAAGGCGGCCGGCCAGGCCGCGTTGAGGGCCAGCTGCACTAGGTGCAGCGCCCGGCAGCGCCGGGACGCGCCGCCGGACAGCCGCCAGCCGGCGACGGCGATTCCCGTATAGAGCGCTGACCACACCGGGCCGAAGGCCGCGGCGGGCGGCGCCCAGCGCGGCTTGCGCAAGTCGCGGTACACCTGCGGAGCGCGTCGCGCGCCCAGTCCGCCGAGTCCGGCGGCCGCCGCGACCGGCCCGGCCGCGAAGATCCATCGCCGCGCGTTCATGCGGCACATCTACCCGTCAGAGGTGGCCGGCACCCGCTAGGTCGCGGATCCAGTCCTGAAGCGAATCGTCGAGGCTCTCTCTTTAACAAAGATTCAGCCGGAACGGGAGCGGCTGACTCTCGCCGCGCGCCGGAACCCTCCGGGCGTGAAGCGCCGCACGCCGCCGGACCCGGCCGGCAGGAGTCTGAAAGCCCGATTACCAGGGGTGCGGCTTGCCGTCCCTGAAGAAGCCGCCGCGCGGCCCGTCGTCGGGCAGCGTGATGGCCTACACGATTCCTGGCACCCGCGGGTGGTCGTTCCCGATCAGCGAGCTCGCATGCGGAGCGGGCCGCGTGGCCGTAGCGTGATGCCGACCGCGATAGCTGGGTTACCGCTCACCTGGGTCAGGTCGCCCTGGCAAATCGGGGTCAGCGCGGTGCGCAGGATGAGCAGGGCGAGGTGGGCGCCAAGGCAGGTGCGCGGTCCAGCAGCGAACGGCAGGTAGGACCAGGCGGGCCGGCCGGAGGTGAACCGTTCCGGCCGGATGAGATGCGGGTCGTCCCACAGGCTGGGATCGGTATGGGTGAGATAGGGCGAATAAAGCACGAGCGTGCCCGCCGGGACCGGCACTCCAGCCGCGGTGCAGTCCTGGGCGGCGACCCGGCTGCCGAGCCAGCCTGCCGGGTAGCGCCGCAGGATCTCATCGATGAAGGCTGGCAGTAGCTGCGGGTCGCGCCATATCGGGTGGCCGGCGAGGTGCCAGACGGCCCACGCCAGCGTGTGGCTGGTTGTGTCGTATCCCGCGGCCAGCGCGACCCGCAGGTTCTCGATCGTCTCCCGTTCGGCGGCCCGGCGGCCGCCAGGCATGGCATCCCCGGCAGCCGCGGCGAGGTGACCGGCGATGCTGCCCGTGGCGGGATCGGCCAGCGCTGCGGCGATGGCGGCCTCCAGGTGGCGGAATACCAGGGGTCGTGGCAGCATCGGCCCAGGCAGGCCGTGGTGCAGCGGGCGCAGGAAGCGGCTCAGCAGGTCGGTCGGCAGCGCGCCGCCGAACAGCGCGACGTTAAGCATGTCCTGAACCAGCGCGGCTGACCAGCTGAGAGCCTCGAAGTCACCGCGCGGCCGCCGGGCCTCTGCCACCGTGGCGAGCCGGCCTTGCAGGGCGGCTACGGAGTGCGCGCTGAAGTGGGGGCTCAGGCCGCGCCGGCGCGGGCGGTGCAGCGGGGAGTCGGTGTGCACGATCCCCGCGGCCAGGTAAGGGCTCAGCCCGCTGAGGCTGCCGCGGCTACGGAAGGTGGTCAGGTCGGACAGGATGGCGCGGTTCCATTCCGGCCGGTATCCGACGATCGCGGGCCGCCACAGCCGGAGCCGGAACACCGGGCCGGTGCGGGCGCCGGCCTCGAGCAAGCGCAGCGGGCTGACTGTCCACTGCCACAGGTGGCCGAGCGCGGGCAGGCTGGGCGGCTCTGGCAGGCCAGGCGGCGGCAGGACGTCGGCCTTCACGAGCGCCCGCCGTGCAGGGGTCGGGTCATGCCGTATGACCGGCCCTTCCAGCGCGTGCTGCGCCGGAACGCCAGCGCGTAGACCGGCAGCGCCGCGAGCGGGGTGACCGGCACCAGCACGGCCTCGCCCGGAGCACCGCGTCCGGTCTTCGCGTTGACCAGGATCCGCTGGGCCAGGCCGAGGACTGCCGCGGCCCGCCACAGTGAGCTGCGCCGCCACGTCAGCCACGGGGCCGTGTAGGCGAGCAGGTGCCAGGCGGCGGTGGCGGCCAGCGCGCCGGTGCGGCCACCGTGAGCGGCGCGCAGGCTCTTGCCGAACCCGGTCACGCACTCCCGGTATCCCGCATACATGCGTGCGCTGACCAGGTCGCCGCCGAGGGCCAGGCCCAGGCGGAGCCCCGCGCGACGGGTATGGTGCGCCAGTGCCAGGTCCTCATTGATGTCGCCGGCCACGGCGGCATGTCCGCCCAGCGTCTCATAAGCGCTCCGCCTGAACATCAGCAGCTGACCGTTGGCCGTCGCCGCGGACGGCACCGGCAGGCGTAGCAGGAGGTGGGGCAGGAAGGCCAGCAGCACGTCGTCGATTAGCGGCACGAGTAGCCGTTCTCCCAGCGTGCCGGTGCGCTGGCGGGGAAACACGGAGAACACCTCCGCGTGTTGCGCGCGCATCTGCGCCGAACACGCGTCGACCGCTCCGGGAGCCAGCAGCACGTCAGCGTCGCAGAACAAGAGAATGTCGCCGCGCGCGATTATGGCGAGCTGGTGGCAGGCCCAGTTCTTGCCGGTCCACCCGGGCGGCGGCGGCGTGCCGGGCACCAACCGTACGCGCGGATCGGCTCTGGCGGCGGACCGCACGACGGCAGCCGTGGCGTCGGTCGACTGGTCGTCAAGGACGACGATCTCAGCGATGTTCTGGGCGAGCAGCCCGGCCAGCGCGGCGGGCAGCCGGTGCTCCTCGTTACGCGCTGGCACCAGCACGGAAATGTCCGGGCGTCCCGGGCAGGCGGGGGCCGCGTGGTCCTTACTCAGGATGGGAAACATGAAGAGGTTCGCCACCAGACCGGCCAGCTTGACGGCATGGAAGGCGAGGACCGCGCGGGCTAGTGCCGTGGCCATGGCAGCAAGCCCCGGGCGGTGTCGACGCGCTCGTCCCAGCTTCGCCGTCCGCGCACCGCGCGGGTGAAGCCGGGCAGCGGCTGGCCGGGCTCGGTGCGCGCGTTCAGCCGGTTCACGTCGTGCAGGTCCTCGCGCAGTCGTTCGCGCAGCCGCTCAGTAACCACCGGCGACGGCCCAGCCGCGTCGATCTCGTTGAAGACCACGTAGGCCTCGGGGTACTGGCGGCCGCGCATCAGGACCCGCACCGTCACCGAGCACAGCCGGGCGGGTGCCCGCGCCGCGAACCAGGCCGCACCCGGCGCGAGCGGGGCAGGTGGCCCGGCGGGCAGCAGCCGGCCTTCCGGGTACAGGACAAGCACGGCGCCGCCGCGCACCGCGGCCAGGGCGGTACGCGGTTCGTCCGTGCCCACCACGCCGATGTGGCGGGCGAACCCATAACGGCGCACATTGGCGATGTCGGCCAGCAGTACCAGGCGGCGCCCGGCGCCGCTAATCAGCGCGCCGGCGATGAACGGATCCCACCAGCTGTGATGAGTGGCGGCCCAGACCACCGGGCCGGCCGGGAGGCGCCCGCGTACCCACACGCCCGCCAGCCCGCCCCGTACCGTCAGCCGCAGCGCGGCGAACATCGCCGAACGGCGAACTTCGAAGGAACCGCCGTCATCCATGCCGGACCGCGAGGCCAGGGCGGGAGGATTCCGGCGAGCGCCCCGCGGGGACGGCCGGTTCGCGTTCATGGCGCTCCCCGAACCGCGCGAGCCGGTTTCGCGGTCCCTCGCCGCAACGACGCGGCCCACCGGCCGGCCAGCAGGCCTCGCGGCGGCACCGACCACACCGGCTCCGTGCGGTACCCGTGCGCGGAGAGAATGACGTTGGCGGCACCGATGCCCGTGGCGGCGGCGCGTTCCATCAGTGCAGAGGGGAACGGCGTCGCGACCCAGTCCCCGGCGAGCGTCAGCCCGGGAACGACGGTGCGCACACCGGGGGTGGTGGCGTGCCCGCCGACCGGGAACCCCGCCGCGTCGGTGCCGACTCGGCAGTACTGGTCGAGCTGGCGCAAGCCGCGGATCTCCGGCCACAGCTGGCCGAGTTCGGCCAGCATCGTGGCGCCAAGCTCGGCGGCGCCGACATCAGGCGGGCAGGCGTACGCGTGCAGTTCGATGACGGATCCGCCGGTCCGCTCGTGCCAGCTCAGCGCCCCGGCCTCCAGGCGGTGGTACAGCGTGACCGAGTCGAGGACGCCGGGATCGGCGATGCTGGTGAACTGAGCGCGTTCCGGGCGGACATCGCCGTCAAGCCAGTACCGTGCAACCGCGTACGGCGGCCCGGTCCGCGGGCTGACCGCGACTGCCGCGAGCCGCGGGTCAGCAGACGTGACGCAGGGCGACGCTCCGAGAATCCGTGCGGCCGTCCCCGCGTCGGTCGCCAGCACTACCTCGTCGGCGGTCACCGTGCCACCGGTGCCGGTCTGGACGCGCCAGTGCCCGGACCGATCGCGGTCGAGCGCGGTGACCGCGGTTCCGACCTGGATCTGGGCGCCGTGCTGCTGGAGGTAACGACTCAGGGGACCCCAGATGGCGGCGTTGTAGTCGGCGTGCGGCGCGTCCATGCCAAGACCTTCGGGATTCGCCAGGAAATAGAAATGGAACATCGCCACCAGTTCGGCGGCCGACATGGTGGCGGCGTCGTTGAAGAACGAGTGGGCGAAGACGTTGAACAGCATCGCCCGGGCACGTTCCGGCAGCCGCAGCGCGGCAAGCAGGTGCTCGGCGCTGGCCTGGTCGAGGTGCGCGTAGGTCCGTTCGGCGTCGAATCCAAGCAAGCTGAGCCCGACGGTGTGGTCGGCGCGTGCCAGTTCACGCAGCCGCAGGCTGGGAGAACGGAGGGTGAGTGCCAGGATGCTCAGCGGCGGAGTGGGCGGCAGCCCGTCGAATTCTTCGTCGGGCCAGCGCGCCGAGATGACCGGATAGCTGCCAAGCGGGTGCAGCAGGGGCATTGGCCCGGTGCTGATACGGCGCAGGATCTGCCGCCAGTTGTAGTACTGCCGGAAGAAGCCATGGAACCCGTGATCAACCCACTGCACGGTGCCGTCGGGCAGAGCGCGGGGGTGCGCCCCGAGGCGGCCGCCGAGCCGGTCGGCGGCTTCACAGAGGACGACAGGGATGCCGTGTTCGGCGAGGACCACGGCGGCCGAGGCCCCGGCGATGCCCCCACCTGCCACGACGACCTGCGGCCGGCCCGTTACCGAGCCGCGGGGCCCCGACGGGGCGGCCACCAGGTAGGGGCGCATCCCTGCCACCCGTCCCACCAGCCTGGACACCGGAGCCATGATGCTCACTGCTGCCGGTCCCTGACGCCTGCGACCCGCAACGCCAGCGCAGCACGGTTCAGCAGCCCGCAGGCGACGCGGTCGTTATCGCGGCAGGTTTCGTAATCGGCGTCCACCGAGCCCGCCTGGGGCGCGGAACGGGTCATGGGTCCCCTTGTGGGATCAGCGGATTAGCGAATTGACGTCCGGTAAATCGACGCGCATTTCGATTCAAACTACCGAAGGAGTAGTGTGGGCGCAACTGGCCAGACGGGCGACTGCTGCCCGAGATGGTCTTGGTCTCCGCTCGTTTCGCAGCCGGGCGGATCAGCTCCTCGCGTAGCCGGAAGGATGGGTGGACCCTGTGCCGGACGCTGGCCTGAGCGCGGGTGAGGCTGCCAGAAGAATAGGCATCGCCGCCACCACCATCCGTACCTGGGACCGGCGGTACGGCCTCGGCCCGTCGTACCGCGAGCCCGGTCGGCACCGCCGCTACGGCGAGCACGACCTGGCCAGGCTGGAGTTGATGCGGCGGCTTACCGTCGATGGGGTCGCTCCGGCCGAGGCCGCCCGCATCGCCAAGGCGACCCCCTACCCCATGGGCCAGCCGCCCTCCGGGCACTTGCCGCGGCCCTCAGGGTCGTCACGCGAGCGGACGCCTGCGCCAGTCACCGCGAAGGGCCTTCGCCGCGCGGCGATCTCACTCGACCCCGCCGACTTGGACCGGCTGCTCGACCTGGCGCTGGCCGTCGGCGTAGTGCGCGCCTGGACCTCGGTCATCACACCCGCCCTGCGCGACCTGGGCAGCCAATACTCCACCGCCGGCCGGTATATCGCGGCCGAGCATCTGCTGTCCGGCGCCGTCTCCGCCGCCCTGGCCCGGGTGCCGCGGTCGCGTACGCGGCCGCGGGTCTTGCTCGGCTGCGCGCCGGCTGAGCAGCATAGCCTCCCGCTGGAAGCGCTGGCGGCCGCCCTGGCGGAGCGCGGCGTGGCCAGCCGGATGCTTGGTGCCCGGGTGCCGGCCAACGCCTTGCGGGACGCGCTGGCCCGGACAGGCCCCGACGCCGTTCTGATCTGGGCCCACACGCCAGCGACCGCCGATTACGAACAGATGACTGAGGCCATCAGAACCCGGCCGCGCCCGGCGATCGTGGCCGCCTGCGGACCCGGCTGGGATCCCGGAGCCCTGCCTGTCGGCGTGGTCCTCCTGGTTAGCTTCCAGCGGGCACTCGCGGTCGTAACCCAGCTGCCCTGACCGCTATGCGGCTGACGGCGGTTTGGCAGGCGTGCCGCTCGCGCTGGGCATCGGCTGCCGGCGCCATTACCGCGGACCTGATGGCGGTCACCTACTGCGACCGCCATCCAGGCCCCTAGCCCCAGCACCGGCTTGAGAGCGGGCTGCGCCGCCGCGCCCCGCGCTGCTGGCGCGGAGCGCCGCGGCGGCGGTGCCCGTGGCGTCAGGCGGTGACGGCCTGGGTGCGGTCGCTGCTGGTGATATGGATGTTGCGGGGCTTGGCGGCCTCGCGGACCGGGATGGTCAGGGTGAGGACGCCGGCGGCGTAGTCGGCGGTGATCTTGTCGGCGTCGAGGGTCTCGCCGAGGAAGACCTGCCGGGTGAAGGTGCCGTAGGGCCGTTCGGCGATGAGCAGCTCGGCCCCGCTGGCCTTCACCGGGGCGCGCTCGGCGCGAATGGTGAGCACGTTCTGCTCTACGGTCAGGCCGATGGAGTCCGCATCGGCGCCGGGCAGGTCCAGGTGGATGTAGAAGCTGTCGCCGTGCCGGTAGGCGTCCATCGGCATCTGGGCCGGCCGGGCGGCGGTACCGAAGAACTGCTGGGTGAGCCGGTCGAGCTCGCCGAACGGGTCGGTGCGCATGAGCATGATGAGTGCCTCCTCGCGTGTGTCGTTGTCATGTCACGCTCACGGGGATCTGTATAGCACAGCAGAGGAAAATCTGACAAGGCTCGACTCAGCTTTTCGTCTGGCGCATACTGGAGGAAAACCTGTGCGCGCAGCCGGGCGCAGGAAGGGACGGCGCCAGTGACGGACGCTGACGGCCCCCGGGAGCCGGCCCGGGACCTGTACCAGCTGCTCGGGGTGGCGAGACACGCCTCCCGGGAGGAGATCACGCTGGCCTGGCGGCGCCGTGCCCGCGAGGAGCACCCGGACGCGCGCCATGGCGACGACGGCGCGCCGGCCCGGTTCCGCGCCCTGGCCGAGGCCTGGCAGGTGCTTGGCGACCCGGGCCGCCGGGCCGCCTACGACCGGGGGCTGGGACAAGATCCCGGGCAGCGCCCTGGCCGGGTGCGGGTCACGGTACGGCGCCCGCCCGCAGCGCCTGGCCCCGCCGCAGCCGAAAGCGCGGCGTCGGCGCCCGGGGCCTGCGGCCCGCCGCTGGTGGCGGGGCCGGTCCGGGTGGAAGGCGGCCCCGGTCCGGCGCCCAGGGCGGCCGGCTGGGACGAGGAGGACCTGCGGCTGGCGCTGCTGGCGGAGCTGGTGCTGCGGCACCGCGGCCGGGGCCGGCCGTGGTGAGCCCGGGGTGGGCGGATGCGGACCGGGGGCTGTTCAGCATCTCGGTGGCTGCTGAGCTGGCCGGGCTGCACCCGCAGACGCTGCGGATCTACGAGCGGGAAGGACTCCTGGACCCCGCGCGCAGCGCCGGCGGCACTCGCCGCTACTCCGCCCGCGACATCGACCGGCTGGCCGAGATCTGCGCGCTGACCGCCGACGGCCTCAACCTGGCCGGCATCCGCCGCGTCCTGCAGATGCAGGAGGAAACCCGCCAGCTGCAGGCCGAGGTGGCCCTGCTGCGGGAACAGGCCATCGCCAGGCAGCCCCCCGCACGGCCGCGTCGGCCGGGCGGCAACGGCAAAGCCCAGCCCGCCATGGACCAAGGCGAGCAGCAGAACTAGCAGGATGAGCGACCGGCCGATCTTGATCGCTCAATATTCACGGCCAATGTCAAGCCGCCGGTCCCTGGTGTTATTCACCTTGCATGGCCGCTCATCCGCCGCTTCACCGAGCGCGTTTTCGCCGAAGACCGGACAGCGGTCGAAGCGGAGGCCTCCGTGGCCGAATACCGTGTTTGGCATCGAACTGGCCGACACGCCGGAACGGGCGGCGGACAGAGCGCGCGCTAGCGACTATCACGTCAGCCCTCGACGTGCTCGTGCCGCCGGTCACCTCGTAGCGGACCTCGCGGAAAGCCGGCTGGCCGGTGTCGCTCACGGGAGCACCTCTCATCTGTGGGCAGGTCTGTGATCGGGCATGGACTGTGCTCAGCCGGGACTGCTGGCGATGTCGGGGTACCGGGCGTGGTACGTATCGGCAAGACCGTCGTAGAACTGCACGGTCGACACCCGCAGGCTCCTGCTCTACTTGATCGGCGGGCGGGGAAGCTTCGCCACGCCGGGCTCGAGGGTGAACGTGTAGTCGAGCGAGTACCAGGGCGCCTGCACTCCGCGGTCGTCCGGGTGCGGTTCGTCGTGCCGCTGGAAGTCGCCGATCAGCGCGCGGGTGACCCCGAACTGGACATCGGTGTCGAGGTGCGGGTCGTCGTCCGCGTAGACCTGCGAGATCCGCGCCTTGAAGCCCTCCTTGAGTATCAGGACATGAAGGTGCGCAGGGCGGAACGGGTGGCGCTGCTGCGCCGCGAGGAGCCGGCCCACGACGGTATCCGTGGGGATGGGGTACCCGGCCATCTTCACCGTGCGGAACCAGAAGCGTCCCTGCTCATCGGTGACGAGCTTGCCGCGCAGGTTCATCTCCGCCTGCCCGGCGTCCTGCTGCTCGTACAGCCCGACCGGCGAGGAATGCCACACGTCCACCTCGGCCCCGGCGACGGGACCGCCGTTGGCGTCCTGTACCCGCGCGTTGACGAACAGGGCCGGGCCGGGCGTCGCGGAGCGGACGATCGACCCGCCGTTGGCCGTCCGCGGCGAGTGCATTCTCCAGAACGGCCCCAGCAGGTTCTGCTGTGTCTCGGTGGCGCCGTGGTCGCCGTTGTTGAGCAGGCAGACGAGCGTTGACACGCCCAGGGATCCCGCCATGAGCACCGCCTCGTTGTGGGTGTCGGTGGTGGCCTGGCCCATCTCGTTGAGGATGGCGGCGGCCGACTGGAACTCCTCTTCGGTGAGCCGGACGTCGCGGATGAACGCGTGCAGGTGCGAGACGAGCGAGGTCATGATCTCCCGCAGGCGCGGGTCAGCGGTCTGCTGCATGACTGCAAGCACGGCGGGAGTGACGTCGTCGTGACGCTCAATGATCATCGGGACACCTCGTTCGCAGCGGCCGCGGGACACAACAATCATGATCCGGCCGCAAGTACTCGAAAACGGTCGCGCCCCGATAAAGCCAGGCACGCAGAACGGGTTCGTGGCTTCGCGTGTCGCGGAAACCACGCAACCGTTCGGGATGCGAGTCCTGCTCAGCCAGCGATCGAGCGCTGGCGATGCTGACCCACCCCGAGGAGTTCGCCCGGCTGCTCGCGGACCCGTCACAGCTCCCGGTGGCCGTCGAGGAACTGCTCCGGTTCACCAGCCCGCTCAACCACGCGACCGACCCGTTCACCACCCGGGACATGAGCGTCGGCGGCGCGCTGATCCCGGCGGGGAAGTGGGTCTTCATGGCGGTCAGCTCCGCCAACAGGGATCCCGACCGGTTCACCGACCCGGACCGCCTGGACCTCAGCAGGGACGCGTCAGGTCACCTCGCTCATGCACGGCCTGGAATCGCTCCTGTCTCGGCGAGATGCATGATCTCGGCGCCCGACTCAGTGTCCTGGAGCTGAGCCAGATCCACATCTCGCGGCCCGATGCCTGCCTCCTCGAACGCCGCGGCGGCCGCGTCGGTGCTGGGTGAAGGGGCCTGCGGGTGGTTCTCGCCCCGTCGAGCGCGCGGAGTCGGCGATGCGCGAGACTTGCCGCGCGCTTGTGGAGCGCGTGCGGCATACCGGGAGATGTGACTTCATTTCAGATTTCGCGCTGCGGCTCCCTACGGAGGTGTTCCTCGGCTTCATCGGCCTTGACACCGCGGACGCCGACCGGTTCGTGGCCTGTGTTCCGGTGCGTGGCCTGCGGTTTCGCCTGCAACGCTGACGTGAACGCGGCCAGGAACATCGCGGCGG
>Ga0335083_10011146_pt1 | contig 10815 bp, 15 predicted proteins | sample Lox_Sample_42_FD_206716 | JGI IMG/M metagenome (GOLD analysis project Ga0335083, IMG submission 206716) | Soil microbial communities from Loxahatchee National Wildlife Refuge, Florida, United States - Lox_Sample_4.2 | ecosystem: Environmental > Terrestrial > Soil > Wetlands | place: USA... | reverse complement strand
CCCTTTCAAGAACTGCCGGCTGAAGCTGTGGTCGAGGTAGTCCTCCCAATCGCCGGATAGCTGCTGAAATCCTTCACCGAGGCCCTTCCGGCCCGACTTCATGGCGGCCGCCTTCAACGTGCGGTAGAGGTCAGTCCATTCGGTCGCCCCGACATCTTCGGGCAGGATGATGCCGCTGCTCGGGCAGATCCGAATGGCGACCTTCATCGGGAGCAAGATCAACTTCAGGGAATATGCCTCCGGGTCCGGGAAACAGGCCAGTAGCTCCTTGGCTTCCGCATCGAACTGCTTCTCCGCATACCGCTCGAATAACGGCATCAACTCCGCTGGATCCTGCTCCCGGAGGGCCTTCGAGCTCATGCCGATGCCACGCCAAAATGCGGCCGGGCCGGCCAGGAGATCTCCTCCGGCCTCGAGTCTCGCCGCCTTAATTCCCGCGCGCGCCTGTTCCGAAAAGGAAGGTTCTTCCATCACTACTCAACGAAAACCATAACACGCTGCCCCGAGTCGGCTCCGGTACGTTGTGGCAAACTGGTGATGGAAGGACGCGATGCGGACCGAGATTCCTATTCCGACAGAGCGACTCGAGGATTTCTGCCGCCGGTGGAAAATCGCCGAACTGCGCGTGTTCGGATCTGCGCTGCGCGAGGATTTCCGGCCGGATAGCGACTTGGACCTGCTCGTGAGGTTTGCGCCCGAGGCAGATTGGAGCCTTCTGGATCACGTCACGATGGAGGAAGAACTGTCCGGGATCGTCGGGCGCAAAGTGGACCTCGTTTCGCAACGCGCTATCGAGCGGAGCTCGAATTGGATCCGGCGCAAGGCCATCCTGGAGAGCGCGGAGCCCTACTTTGCCTCGCGATGACGCCCATCTGCTCGACATTCTCAGAGCGGCGCGGCTGGCAATCGATTTCAAAGGACCCGCGGACAAGGCTGAGTTCCTTGATGACGCGAAAACTCAATCGGCGGTTCTGCATCAGCTACTGATCATCGGGGAGGCTGTGAAGAGGATATCGCCGGAGTTCAGGACGGCGCATCCGGAAGTGCCCTGGAAGCCGATTGCTGGGACCCGTGACAAGCTCATTCACTTCTACGAGGGAGTGGATCTGGAGGAGGTCTGGAAGATGGTGACGGCGGACCTGCCGGAGCTAATCCGATTAATTGAACCGCTGGCCTCCGACACGCACTGAAGATCGTCGATGCCGACTGCAAGGTGCATCATAGGATTCGGAAGATCGAACGTATGCGAGTCATCGGCATAGTTGGCGAAATCGATTACGAGCACAGGATCCACGCTGAGACGCCGCGGGACCTGCCGCCTGAGCCTGTCCATTTGATTGTCGTCCGGTCAGATGAGGATGGTGGGGCTTCTTGGCCCTGGGGCGTTTCGCGGGCTTGGAGTGATGAGGTGGGCGACGTACGGCAGGATCTTTACACCCTGGCGGACGGCCAACCCGTAGATGCGCCCCGGTGACAAGGCCCACCTGAAGACGCTGCGGAGCACAGCGCGTTGCGCTATAGGTAATGATATGCTCCGGCTCTGGTGCCTTGCCCTCGTGTTGATTTCGCCGCTGTGCGCCGGCGGTCAGCAGATCCGCGGTGCAATTGTAGATCCGACCGGGGCGGCGATTGGAGGTACATCCGTTCGTCTGCTGAAGTCGGATTACGAAGAAGTGGCACATGCCACCGCGGCTGATTCCGGCAAGTTCCAAATGGGAAGCATCGGCTCCGGCAATTACGTTCTGAAAGCGTGGCAACGGGGCTTTCGGAGCCGTCGAGTGCCGGTCGCGGTCCGCTCCGAAACGGAAACAATCGATCTTGGCGACATTCGGTTGGATCTAGCGCGACGCTGGTCGGGGCGACGACCACCCTTTTTCCGGTGGGTGGCGTCCTTTACGATTCCAGTGACCGTTGCCCCTGGTGCTGTCGGCACCGCGGCGAGCAGGATGGCACCCGCAAATAACGTGCGCATTGGCGAATGTGCCATATGCTTGGATCGTACACCGTTGCGCGCGTGGAGTCTTGGCTGCGGTGGCGTTCCGCGCTGTCGAGATATTTAGCCACCCGAAAACTGTGCCCATTTTTGTGCCCACCCCACGCATAGAAGCGTTACTCGGAATTGCCAATCTCGGTGCCCAGACGGCCCGGAAGCCTTTGAAGACTCGCGACATATCGCAACCCTGCGCAAAACTGCTGTGCCGTCGCTAAGTCTTTGATATTACGTGGGTTGATGGTTCGGGACCAGGAGGTCGGTGGTTCGAATCCACTCGCCCCGACCAAATTTCTTTCTAAAATCAGCTATTTGGGAATGCGGTATTTCGGGCTGGAAGGCTCGAAAAGAGACTTTGCCCTTTACTTGCCCTTTTCGTGCATCGTAGTTCCGCAGCTGAAGTCCTGCGCGCTGCCTGTTGTCGTTAGTCTCGCTTGAACGAGCCCTCTGATGTCCCCTGCCGGTGCGCCTGGCGGCCGTGCGCGACCCCAGAAGCGCCAGAAGTCCTCACCGCAGCCGGACGTGGCGTCCCTTGACAGCGACCGCGCAACCATGAACCACACCAGCATCTGCTTCAGCGGCCCAATTTCTGCCCATTGCTCGGCGATGGCTCATCTCCGATTTGGGACCTGATGCACGAGGAGAGCCGTAGCGCGGCTCTCGATCCCGGCGATCGCGCCCGCTTGCTGCGCGTTCGGGACGCCCTGAATCGGGTGTTCGCAACTCGCCGCCTTTCGCTCCGTGCCTGGGTTGAGGGGGTGTGGATCTCGCTCGGCGGACCAGCATGCGCCGAAGCCGCCGAAGACCTGGAAGACGCAGCGGCATTTCTTTGACCTCCTCGAAGAGATGGAAGAAGGTGAAACCCTCGATGCCGCTTGCCGCGGCCTGGTCTCTACCGGACCCGCCACACGGGCACGGTCGTCCATCAAGTTTTGCACCGCATCGGTCAAGATGGTCTCCAGGCCTGGACGCCGGAGAGAGTGCAGACCATGCGGCCGGCATTTCGATCGGCACTCGCGTCCCACGGCGTGCCTGCGGCTGAGCTCGAGACCACCGCGGATCGCGTTCCGATCGCAGGGGTGATTGACGACCGCGTGGTGAACGCCCGGGTGGACCGGACCTTTGTCGATTCGGATGGCACGCGGTGGATCATCGACTACAAAACCAGCTTTCATGAGGGATCGCCGCGCGGGACTGTATTTTCCGCTTCTGGGCGGTTGGCGCGAGCTGGCGAAAACGTTCGCGGAGGGATGACGGCAATGGAAGCAGATTTCAATCGTGAGGCTGATTAGCTGATCGCCGCCGGTCGTTAGCTGAAGCACAGGCACTGCTCGAAGCAGCATTGAGCGCTGTTACTTGGTCCGACAGTGATCTGTAGCTCTCTTCGTCGAATGTTCCGTTGTAGAGCCAACGCACGATGCCGTGCTGGTCGAGCAGAATCAGGTAGGCGGCGTCCGGGGACTGGTAGCCCAGGCGCACTTTCCAGGGCTCGGTGCCGCCGTACACGGTGATCACATTCTCGTGGTCAGCCCTCGGTGTGCCTTTTCGCATCCCGCTGTCGATGAACCACTTTCCGAGCCGCGCCATGCCCCCGATCATCGGTATCTCGTAGAAGGTGACCTTTGGCTTATCTCCGAAGTCTTTGCGGAAACGGCCCACCCAGGCCTCAACAGCGAATCGCGAATTGTAGGTGAACCCGAAGGCCAACAGGGCAACGCGACCCGAGGCGTCGTCCGGCAGCGCGGCTTGGCGTCCGGTCAGAAACCCGCCTTTCAGGGCGGGCATGGGCTGCCCTGACGACAATATGGGGATCGCCGAGGAAGCCATCAGAATGACAGGTAACATACTCAAGAAAGACCCCCTTCCGTCCCCGAGACCGCTGCGCGCTCGAAAAGGTAGTGCGAGACGATCCACTCCTGTCCCCCCGCATATCCAAACAACTCGGCGCAGGCCATGAAGAAGACGCGCCACCGAACCAGCCATCGCAGGGCCTCGTGTTTGCCATGCACTTTGGCGAATAAGCTCAGAACGTGATCGCGGTGGCGATCGAGTCTCTGCAACCACGCCTCCGCGGTCTTCTGGTAGTGGACGCCGCTGACACGCCAGCGTTCGCGGATACGGAAGTCGTTCTGGAAGTGAAGCAGCAAGTCGTCACTGGGCATGAGACCACCGGTGAAGAAATGCTGCGCCATCCAGTCCGAGGCGTCTCGCACCTCGAAGGGATAAGCGAACCGGGTGTGCGCGAACACATGCACGAACAGCAGCGCCTCAGGCCGCGACCATGCGGAGACGCGGCGTAGAAGCTCGCCGTAGTTGCGCATATGTTCGAACATCTCGACCGACACGATGCGGTCAAACCGGCGTTCGGTATTGAAATCATTCATGTCGGCGGTGACCACCTCGAGATTGGCCAAACCGCGCCGCGCTGCCTCGCCGTCAATGAACTCTTTCTGCGAACGCGAGTTGGAGACCGCCAGGATGCGGCTGTTCGGATAGCGACCCGCCATGAACAGCGATAGCGAACCCCATCCACAGCCGAGTTCGAGCACATCCTGCCCATCCTCCAGGCAAGCCCGCCGGCAGGTCAGGTCGAGCATGGCCGTTTCGGCTTCCTCCAAGCTCGAAGCGCCGGACCACAGGGCGCAACTGTATTTCATGTTGGGGCCGAGGACATGGCCGTAGAACTCGGCCGGCACTTCATAGTGCTGCTCATTGGCAGCGTCGGTGCGCATCGCCACCGGGCTGCGCCGCAACTGCTCCACCAAGCCCATCAGGCGCCCGGCTTGCGCTTCCACGCCGCCTAGCTGTTCTTCGCGAAGGCGAGCCGCAAGGAGCCGCCGGATGCCGAATCGGACCAGCCAATCGGGAAGGAGATCCCGTTCGAGCCACTTGCTGTAGCCTGCGTCGAGCACGGGGGAAATAGTCAAGGTGTCTGCTTGCATGAAGTATTCCTTCGAAACCACGGCACGAAGGCGCTTGTGGTCTGCTGATATTGCCGGTAGTCTTCTCCCTTGGTGCGCAATGCCTGCGCTTCGGTGGCGGGGATGCCGGTGACCCGGAAGAGGAAGAACAGGATGAGAAGTGGCGAGACCAGGGCCAGGTAACCATAAGGAGAGCTCATCGCGAAGAGTGCGAAGGCCATCCAGATCAGCCACTCAAAGAAATAGTTCGGATGCCGCGAGTACTTCCACAGCCCTGCGCGACAGGTCCGGCCGCGGTTGGCAGGGTTGGCCTTGAACGCATGGAGTTGGCGGTCGGCCAGCAATTCTCCGATGAAGGCGCCCAACCACAAGGCCGTCCCCGCATATTCGAGGAGAGTGATTTGAGGCCGGGGATTCAGGGCGGCCACGAGGAACGGTATCGAAAGAACAACGCACAGCAGGGCCTGGAACTCGAAGAAGGCAAGAAACTTCAACGGCAGGTTGCCGCCCCATTCGCGCCGTAGTTGCACATAGCGCCCTTCCTCGGGGTGCCCGATGACGCGCGTGAAGAGCAGATAGAGCGCCAGGCGCATGCCCCAGAGCACTGCCATCGCGGCGACCAGCCACGAGCGCGGCACGTAGCCGCCACCGGCCGCGGCGTAGATCGCGCCGAGCAGAGCCAACCCGCCCGCCCATCCCGCATCGACGATTGCGGCGTTCTTCGTTGGCAGGTGGATCAGCCACAACAGCAGCATGAGGGCGCAGACCGAGGCCGTTCCGATGATGAGCGCGTGCGCGGCCAGTTCCATCACTGAGACCCCGCTCGCAAGGATTCGCTCAGCCGCCTCAGCAGCGGCGTCAGCAAGACATAGGTCACAAGCGACACCAACGAACCGAGCACGAGCCATGCTACAAGCGCGTGGATCGTCGCGGCCCAGAGGGTGGTGACCGCGTGCCAGACATCCGCACGGATCAGTCCGGCAATACCGGCCATGGTGATCCTGGCCGGCGGGGCAGCAAAAATCCATTCCCCGATACGAATGAACGGCACCAGCAGAGCGAGTTGCAACGGATACATGATGTAGTTGACCAACTGGATGGCTGGCAGATTCAGGCGAAGCAGAACGGCCGCCAGCAAGCACAGAATCGACGTAGAGCCCAGCACGGGCGTGACACCGAGGGTCAAGCCGAGCGCGATGCTAAGCGCGATCTTCTCCGGTGTGATGCCCTGGCGCAGCAAATCGAGAATCGGATTCACGATCTTGCGCTGCAACCATCCGGCAATCATCGCGGCCTCCTCCACAAGATCGCTTCGGCTGGCTCCTCGCGCCGGAGGCCCAACAACTGGATCAGCACATAAAGAGATATCGCGATGTTGCCCAGGCCCATGATCAACACGAACCACAAAACACGCGACCACATCGCCTGCTCTTTGTAGGCAACCCAAACATAGATAGTCAGGAACCCGAAGTAGGCGTCGTATAGCGTCGCGATGGCCCAAGGATTCGCGGCGTAGTTTGGCCAGGCGGCCCAGAGACTGACGGTCAGGCTGGTTCGGATCGTCATCACTGTCATCCAAAGGAAGATCGCTCCAAACAGCACCTTCAAAAACAATTTCATAGAACAGGCTCCCGTGAGGATTTCGCGCTCAATCGGGTCAGGTGCCTTTCGAAGTGTGTGAAGTCGTGGAGTACGAGGAAACCGTCTCGCGTGAGGCCGTCCGATATCGTGGAAGCGCCGCTGCCCCCAAGCCACATTTCGCTACTCAAAGGAAGCTCCGAGGCGAGCTGGTGGACATCCTCCAGCACGGCGGGCGTCGCATTCGTCTTCATGATGCCGAGGACTACCGCCTGCGGATCGCTTTTCGCGACTGCGCGCAGGACTTCGCGCGCTGGCAGGTTCGGGCCAAGGTAGGAAACCCCGAACCCGTGCCCAACCGCAAGCATCGCCGCAGCCAGGATGCCGAATTCGTGCAGCTCGCCCGGGGGCGTCGTGAACAAAATAGGTCTGGCACCGGGGCCGCCATTCTGAAGCCGAATGAGCCCGCCCAGGAGATTGCGCACGCAGGCGGAGAGCATGTGCTCCTGGGCGATCTGGAATAACCCATTCTCCCAGTTCTCTCCAGTCAGACGCATTAGTGGAAGGACAACCCGATGCACGAGTTCATTCGGGCGCAGCAACAGGGCCAGCCTCCCCAACTCGTCATTAGCGGCGGCGTAGTCGTAGGCTCCGATGGCATCGAGCAGCGGCCGGAGCACCAGCGTCGCCGGTTCCGGGGACAAGGAAATCTCCGGTTTCCTGCGAAGAGACTGGGCGTTGCGCTCCAGTTCTTCGAGTTCCGCATCGGGCAGCGATGCTACCTGCCCGATCGAGCACCCGCTCTCGACGGCGCTCTTCAAAAGCAGCAAGCGCCGGATGGCGCCTTCGTCGTAGATCCGTCCCCGCTCCGTCCTGGCCGGAGTTACCGCGTTGTAGCGCCGCTCCCAGGCACGAAGGGTGTCCAACGAAATTCCAGTCAGCTTGGCGGCAGCGCGAATTGGATATTCGACAGGCATGATTCTCTCTACCATTCCAGATTACTGGTGGTTTTCACTGTTGTCAAGATTTTGTCAAGCATCCATGCTTGACAAAAGGTGGACAAACAAAGTAAAGTTGGCTTGTGAGCTTCTCAGCGCAGCCCTCCCGGTACCGATTCGGAGCCGTCATCCCTTTTGTGATCCTGCACTTGGCAGCGCTGGCTGTGTTTTTCTACCCGCCGACACGGCTGCTGTTGGCCTGGATGGCTGTAACGTACTCCGTCCGCATGTTCGGCGTAACCGCCGGCTACCACCGATACTTCAGCCACCGGAGCTACCGCTTGGGCAGGGCCGCGCAGTTTCTAATGGCCTTCCTGGCTCAGACCTCCGGTCAGAAAGGCGTGCTTTGGTGGGCGGCTCACCATCGCGATCACCACCGCTACTCGGATGAGGAGCAAGACATCCACTCCCCCCAACGGCGCGGCTTCTGGTGGTCACACGTCGGTTGGATTCTCTCGAATGAGCACGACGCCTACCAACCAAAGAAGGTGGCGGACCTTTCCAAGTTCCCGGAGTTGAGGTGGCTTGATCGCCATCACTGGGTCCCGACGGTCTTGTTCGCCGCCTTCGTCCAATGGGCGGGCGGCGTTGCGGCCTTCGTCTGGGGCTACATCGTATCGACGGTTGTGCTGTACCACTGCACCTTCGCCATCAACTCGTTGGCCCACCTGTTCGGGACCCGCCGTTTCGATACTTCGGATCACAGCCGCAACAACTGGCTGCTGGCTCTGATCACGTTCGGCGAAGGCTGGCACAACAATCATCATTTCTTTATGGGGAGCTGCCGGCAAGGCATTCGATGGTGGGAGATTGATGTCACCTACTGGGTGCTGAGGCTGCTCGGGGTGCTCGGCATTGCCAGGGATCTGCGGCCGTTTCAGATTCCCACCCCGCGGGCGCAAGGAACCAAGTGATGCGCATCGCGGTGATCGGCAGCGGAATTTCAGGCCTGGCGGCGGCCTACTACCTTAGCCGGAAGCACGAGGTTTCCGTCTTCGAAAAGGACACGCGCGTAGGCGGGCACACACATACCGTCACGGTGGGGAGTAGCCGCGGCCCGCTGGCGGTGGACACGGGCTTCATCGTGCACAACGACCGCACGTACCCCAACCTGGTCCGCCTGCTCGCCGAACTGGTTGTGGAAACGCAGCCGAGCGACATGTCTTTCGGCGTCGCTTGCCGCCAGACGGGCTTCGAGTACTCCAGCCGCGGGCTCGACGGTTTCTTCGCGCAGCGCGGCAACATCCTCCGGCCCGCTCAATACCGTCTCCTGCGGGAGATCGTGCGGTTCAACAGAGAGGCTCCCAAGCTGCTGGAGGATCCATCAGCGGAGACACTGACGCTGGGAGATGTCGTCGATCAGGGACGCTACTCCCCGCTGTTCACCGAGCGGTATCTGTACCCGATGGCCTCGGCGGTTTGGTCGATGTCCACCGAGGCCATTCGCTCCTTCCCGGCTCTCACGCTGCTGCGCTTCTTCGACAACCACGGGATGCTGGGGATCAACACGCACCCCAAGTGGAAAGTGATCCGCGGAGGGAGCCACAACTACATCGGTCCGATCACGGCGCCCTTCCGCGACCGGATTTTCACACAGGCAGACCTTCGGTCCGTGGTCCGGCGCGAGTCGGAGGTCACGCTGCGATTTCATGACCGCCCGGCGATGTCGTTTGACCACGTTGTGTTTGCCTGTCATGGGAATCAGGTCCTTCCGTTGCTGGAATCGCCGAGCGACGCGGAGCGGGACGTCCTGGGCAGATTCCAGACCAGCCGCAACGAAGTTTGCCTGCACACCGACTCGTCACTGTTGCCGTCGCGGCGGCAGGCGCGCGCGTCGTGGAACTATCACCTTCGCCAGGATGGCGGCGAGGGCGCCACCCTGACCTATCACATGAACCGTTTGCAGTCGCTCGATGTTCCGGAGCAGTACTGCGTCACGCTCAACGACCACGGCGCCATCGATCCTTCCAAGGTCGTGCGGCGGATCGTGTACTGCCACCCCCTCTACACGCACGAAGCCATTCGGGCCCAGGCGCGGTGGAAAGAAGTCAGCGGGGTGAACCGAACCCACTACTGCGGCGCCTACTGGTTTTACGGCTTTCACGAAGACGGGCTCAATTCCGCACTGCGAGTGGCCCGGACGCTGGGAGTGGAGTGCTAACGGCATGGAGTCAGCAATCTACACCGGCACGTTACGTCACCGCAGGTTCGAACCGAAACGCCACGAATTCACCTATCCGCTGTTCATGGCATTCCTGGACATCGACCGCATCCCCGAACTGATGACGGTCTCGCCGTTTTCGAGTTATAACCGCTTCAACTGGTCCAGCTTCGATGAGCGGGACCATTTCGGCGACCCCGCACTGCCGTTGCGCGAAAGGTTGAAGGCCGACGCGGCCCGGCATGATGTCCGGCTGCCGGACGGCCCCATTTTCCTTCTCACGCATCTTCGCTACCTGGGATACAACTTCAATCCCATATCTCTCTTCTACTGCTACAACGCGGAAGGAAGGCTCGGGACCATCCTGGCGGAGGTAAACAACACGTTCGGAGAGAGCCGGAACTATTGGCTTTCCGCTGCCTCGATCGAACATTCGTCCAGGCCGCACGTTCACCGCTGTGGGAAGTCTATGCACGTCTCACCCTTCATGCCGATGGAACTCGACTACCGCTTCGTGCTACCGCCGCCGGACGATCGACTGGTGGCGCACATGAACACCGTGGACGGCGAACGTATCTTTTTCGACGCCACGCTCACGCTTCACCGCGAAACCTGGAGCGCGCCCGCGCTGCATCGGGCGTTGCGGCGTTTCCCGTGGATGACGGCCAAGGTAAGCACCGCCATCCACTGGGAAGCTCTGAAGCTCTATCTGAAGAAGTTACCGGTCTACACGCATCCGGCACGCCGCCGGGAGAACGACTATGAACACGTTTCTCACATCGCTCGCTGAGAGAGCATTCTTCAAAAGCCTCGAGTCCGTGCGTGGGGGTTCGTTAGAACTTCTGTGGAGCGGCCGGGCTTGGAGTTTCGGCGAGCCCGACTCGCCTCTGAAAGCTATCCTCGTGGTCCATCGCGACCGGTTCTTCCGGCGCGCCTTGCTCGGGGGCGACGTCGCTATCGGAGAGGCATGGATGGACGGGGACTGGTCCTCGCCGGACCTGGTTTCGGTAGTCCGCCTCGCGGTGCGGAACCTCACCCGGATGGAAGGGCAGAACCGCCTGCTGAACGCCTTCAGCCGTGGGATGGACGCCCTGCGTCATCGCCTGCGTGGAAACTCCATCGCGGGCAGCCGCCGCAACATCCGGGCCCATTACGATTTGAGCAACG
>Ga0335083_10011142_pt1 | contig 10817 bp, 9 predicted proteins | sample Lox_Sample_42_FD_206716 | JGI IMG/M metagenome (GOLD analysis project Ga0335083, IMG submission 206716) | Soil microbial communities from Loxahatchee National Wildlife Refuge, Florida, United States - Lox_Sample_4.2 | ecosystem: Environmental > Terrestrial > Soil > Wetlands | place: USA: Florida... | reverse complement strand
GCCAGTTCGCGATAATCCGTCATCGCCTCCGCGCCGTACTTCGCCGCCATCTCGCCGGCCCGCCGCGCGTCGGCATCCACCACCGCGCACAACCGCGCTTTCTCCGACTCGCCCGCCACACGGCAGTGATTCTGCCCGAACTGTCCCGCGCCAACTACCGCGATCCGCGTCATTCTTGCTCCTGACCACCGCACGCCCGCCGCCGTTGTGATCGGCGTACACCGGCGTTCATCGGCGGCTACAACTTGCTAAACCTCCACCCCCCACACCGCGATTCCCGCCTCGTTCGCCCGCGCGATCATCTCCTCCCGATCCAGCATCAGCGTCCGCCCCGCCTCCACCGCCACCACCGACGTCCCCGTCTCCCGCATCACCGGAATCGTATCCACTCCCACCACCGGCACATCGAACAGCAGATGCTCCCTTCGCCGCGCCGCTTTCACCAGCGTCAGCCGGCGGCCGTTCACCAGCCCCGCGGCGCGCCGCAGCATCGCGTCCGTGCCTTCCATCGCTTCCAGCGCCACGCATGCCCGCTCGCAAACCGCCACGCTCTGCCCCACATCGAAACCCGCCAGCGCGTTGGCCACGCGGCGCCCATACGCGATATCGGTTTGTTCCTCGCTCGTCGGCTTCCGCCTGGTCATGGCGCCCGCGGTCGCCAACAGCGGCTTCAATAGCCATGTCGAATCGCGCAGCGTGATCCCCTCATCCGCCAGGATCTTCACCACCCCGCCGATCAGCCCATCGGTATTCTTCGAAGGCAGCGACGCCAGCAACTTCACCAGCCGCCAATCCGGCCGTATGCTGGAGAAAATCTTGGCGTGCTTCACCTGCCCGCACATCACCACCTCGGTGATGCCGTCCGCTTTCAGAATCTCGATCAGTTTGCTGAGCTGCCCCAGCGAGATCCAATGACAGCGGGGCGCCAGCGCCTCCACCTCCCGCGCCGCTTCCTCCTGGATCGCCACCACCGTCACGTCATGCCCCATCTTCCGCGCCGTCTCCAGCGCCAAAATGGGAAACCTTCCATTGCCGGCGATCAGTCCGTACCGCATATCTCATTTTTGGGACAGGTTTGCAGCGTGCGGCGGATTGCCGGGGCCGGCCAGGCCGACTGCCAGTCGGTCGCAGGCTGCCAGCCTGCCCCACAGGCCCGCGCGGTTTTCATGGCCTTTGAATGGCCGAAAGCCCGCCGGGACAGATCGAAACCCTCCTCCACAAACAAAACAGAATCCTCGCCGATGGGCGGGTTCGCCCTCACTTCTCAAACCCCCGCGTCGACTCCGCGATAAACTCCAGCAACTCCTCCACTTCCCTGCACGCCGGAACCTCCGCGCGGATCCGCTCGATCGCCTGTGTCGTATTCAGCTTCGACCGCGTCAGCAGCCGCATCGCCGTCTGCAGCGCTTCGATCGCCTCCTTCGCGATCCCGCGCCGCTCGAGCCCGATCGCGTTCGCCCCGAACACACTCACTTCCGGCTTGTGGCTGGTCAGTGAAAACGGCAGCACATCCTGCTTGATCACGCTATACGGTCCGATGAACGCGTGCCGCCCGATCCGGCAGAACTGGTGTACGCCGGTGTACGGCGCCAGGTCCGCCCAGTCTTCGATTATCACGTGCCCCGCCAGCCCCACCGAGTTGCCCAGAATCACGTGATTGCCGATCCGCACGTCGTGCGCCACGTGCGAGTACGCCATGATCAGGTTGTCGTCGCCCAACGACGTCACCAGCCCACCGCCTTCCGTGCCCCGGTGAATCGTCACGAATTCGCGTATGCGGTTGCGATTGCCGATGCGCGTCTCCGCCCGCTCGCCTTTATACTTCAGGTCCTGCGACGCCACCCCGACCGAATTGTACGGATAGAAGACATTGTCTTCCCCGATCCGGCACGGGCCTTCCAGGTAATTATTGGCCATCAGCCGCGAGCGTGCGCCGATTTCCACTTCCGCGCCCACAATGCAGTACGGACCGATTTCGGCGCTTTCCGCGATGCGCGCCTGGGGATCAATAATCGCGGTCGGATGGATGGCCATGGCCTAGGACGCCACGACAGGTTCGGCGGCTGGCTCCGGCTTTTGTGTCTTGTCCTCGAGCTTGCACATCACTTCCGCTTCGGCCACCACCACGCCGTCCACCGTCGCCACACCCGCCATCTTGGCCACCGACGACTTGCGCTTGATGACTTTCATTTCCATGCGCAGCGTGTCGCCGGGCACCACCGGCCGCCGGAAACGCGCATTTTCGATGGCCACCAGCAGCACCAGTTTCTTTTCGCGGTCGGGTATCGTCTTCAGCACCAGCACGCCTGCCGTCTGCGCCATCGCTTCCACGATTAATACTCCCGGCATCACCGGAAAATCGGGGAAATGGCCGGTGAAAAACGGCTCGGTGTTGGTGACATTTTTGATGCCGACGATACGCTCCGGCTCCAGCTCGACGATCCGGTCCACCAGCAGAAACGGGAAGCGATGGGGAAGGATTCCCCGAATATCGTTGATGTCCAGGATTGCCATGGGAAGCCGCCATTGTAACACTGGCGACCAACGGCTTCCGCCCTCGTATCCGGAATGCCGGTGTCTAGAATCGAAATCCCAGGCCCGCGTTCAAAACGAACCATCGTCGTGAGCCACCCGGTTTGAATTCGCCGGAAAGAAACACGGTGTCGCAGCCGGCCAGAAGCGGCGCCGCCGATCGAGCGCCAAGAGCGCGCCGGCCGAGGCATAGCCGCCCCATCCATCTCGCGACGCAAATCCGACTGAGGGTTGAGGATTGCTCACCCAATACTTCTCGTACGTCCCGCCCGCTCCGGCCGAAATCTCGATGCGGCCGTTCCACACCGGCGGAATTCCGCGAACACCGAAAGGCGCCCATATGAAACGATCATCCGCCTTAAGGTCGTAGTTCGTGCCCCGCGCTTCACTTCCCAGCCAAAGGGCGGAATCCATCCCTGCTTCCAAAGCCAGATGGGGCAGCCAGCCCCCCTGCTCTGAATTGCTTCGTAACAAGTCCGCCAGTTCCCGTTTTGGAGGCTCGCCGTCAGTGCTTTCCGCTATAAACCGCCGCTTCGAACGCCCGCAGCGTCTGAATGGCCGGCTCATCGAAAAATGGCGACGACTGCATCAGAATCACCGCGCACAGATCGGATTGCGGATCGATCCAGAAGAATGTATTCCACAACCCTGCCCAGGCCATCGAGTTCGCCGCGCGCCCGTTCGCATAGGCTGTTGGATTGATCTGGAATCCGAGTCCAAACTTGTCTCCCGCTTCAATGTGGAATCCGAAATCCCGCGTGACGGCGGGATTAGTGGTCTTCATCGTTCTTACATTGAGCGCGCCGATCTGGTTCTGGCGCATCGCTTCAATCGTCGCCGGCTTCAGCAGCCCTTCGCCGCCTCGCAGGAACATCTGCACGAATCGCATATAATCCGCCGCGGTGCTGAACAGACCGCCGCCCCCGTGCGGCTTGATTTGCTTGGGAATCGCGGGCTCCGACTCTTGATACGTCCCATTGGCCTGGCGGGTGGCCAGTTTGACGACGCGCGCCTGCATTGCGGAATTTGGGAAAAAGGTGGTATCGCGCATCCCCAGCGGACGAAAGATGTGTTGCTGGAAGTAGTCCTCCAGGTTCTGCCCGCTGACCCGCTCGACAATCAGCCCGACGATATCCGTACTGACGCCATACTGCCACCTCGTGCCGGGCTCGAAGACCAGCGGCGCCTTGAGTGCGTCGTCGGCATTCGCATACTTCACGAGATTCTCGTCCCAAATCGCGTAGCCGTAGCCCGCGGTATGCGAAAGAAGTTGCCGCAGGGTGGGCTGGTGCGTGACGGGCTTGACGATGGGGTGGTTGCTCTTGTCATACCCTGAGAGCACCTTGAGCCCGGCCAGTTCCGGAAGATAGCGATCGGCCGGAGCGTCCAGATCGAGCTTGCCCTCTTGCACCAACTGCATGGCCGCCACCGATGTCACCGGCTTGGTCATGGAGAAGATGCGAAAGACCGATTGCAGCGTCGCGTCGCCGTGAGCGCCCTGGTATACAACCTTGTCGCGCGCGGCGGCTATCGCCACCACACACGGAAGCCCCTTGGGTCCAATCGCCGCTTTCAATACGGCATCGATATCGGCGGAGGGAAGGGGTAGAGAGGTCATAAGAAGCAGAACCAGGCCGGAAAGTCGGACCCTGGCCGGCCTGGATCGACCGTAATGCATCATTCTGCCAGATTACTCCGGGATGGCGCGAATTCCTGCGTCCCGCCGGATTGAAACCGTCGCCTGCTACGCCAATCCGGTCCTCGGGCACGAATCCGGCGACGGCTTGTCATCGCAAACCGCCACCTCAAGCCCGCCCGCGCCCGGATAACGTCCCCCACGATTACTTTCCGCCGGTATTCTTGGGGAGGGTCGCCTTGGCCTTTTGCAGATCGTCGCCGGTGATGAATTTTGCGGGCCCGCTAAACTTGTTGAGGTATTGCGCGAGAGCGGCATAATCGGGCTGCTCTCCCGGCTCCGAAGGCTGGCTCAGAGGCCGCCCGTTCATCAGGTTCTTCCACTCGGGCCACTTCAGAAAAGGCGGATTTCGCTTCAAGCCCTTCAGGTACTTCGTAACCGACTCGGCGCTGATGGTCGAGGGAACCTGCTGCGGGCCGCTCGCCACGCGCACGCCCGATCCCTTCGATGTCTCCGGGAAATGGACGTTGGCTTTGCTTTCCGCGCCGGTAAACCCCAGTTGCTCCCGGATCGCTTTCACGGCATTGCATCGGGCGCGATACGCCGCGCCGGCCTCCAGAATGTACCGAATCGCCTGATAATTGACCTGGCGCGAAGTGGTCTGCTGCGCGGTCTCGCCTCGCGGCGGATTATCGGTCGGCAGCAGATATTCCGGGTGCCATTGCGTTCCCAGTACCGGCGCGCCGGTTCGGCCCTCGAAACCTTCCACTGTGTTGGCGGGACCGGAATCGCGCGCATTGACCTGCAGCAGCCCTCCGGGATCGATGCCCTGGTATGGAGCACTCGTTTCCTTCGGCAATTTCCCCATGCTCCCTTCCCGCGCCACGGCCCAATGGACGCTGTTGGCCTGGAGGGTCAGGGGGCCGGTGGGCACGCGCTGCGAAGGCATGAGCGTTTGGCCCTCTACCTGGGGGGTGGGTGGGTTGATCGCGCCGCCCAGCATCGAACGCGGCTCCACCCTCACGCCATGTTTGAATTCCGACGCGACATTCGCCATGTTGCCGTTGTGACGATCGCTCAGGCCTTTGTTGAATTTGGGTTGGGCCGTCGCCGGAATCTTTCCTTCCATCGTCAAGCTGCCCACTTCGATGGTCTGGCCGCCGTAATTTTGCAGGAGCCGCCACGATCCGCCGCAGAACGCCAGAATCGGCATCCCCAGATAGCGAGCCCTCTCCATCAAGTCCAGCTCGCTGGTGGCCCGGGCATCCGCATAGCCCTTCGCGCTCGAACTGGGCGCGTTCTTCGGATCCGGAAAATCCTGCGTCAGCGTCAAACTCACCTGAGACTGGTTGGCGTGCGGTCCTCCGGGAATGACCAGCACGTCAATGTCTTCAAGCTTGGCTTGTTTCAGCGTGTACTTGTTACTGGTCGGGGCGCCAGTCCATACCATAGAATACAAATCCAGAATCAGTTCGCTGTCGCCAACGGACTGTAGCGCCTCGAGATCGCCCTGGTGCGCTGCATCCTGCGCATCGCGCCGCCATGTCACTCCAACCTTAACAGTAACTGGCATCTTGTTCCTTTCTCTTGTGCAGACAGTCGTCCTGGCAAGCATAGCCCTGCCAGGAATGCCTCCTAGTTTATTTCTTTTCGAGCCGCATGGGAATCGCCGCTCAACCCCGAGATCGCCCTTCGAGACCCGGATGAAGCCGGCCGGCACGCGGATGTAAGGAGGCGGCTTCGTTCGCCGCTCCTCCCTCGAGACAAGCGGCAATTTCCGGGGGCCTTCGAAAAGAGATCAGGCTAGCGGCAGACTGGACGCCGCTTTGGTTTCCCGATCGTGATATTCCACCAGGGTAGCGAACCCCGGATCCACTTCTTCGCCTACCGTTTGGATCAGCCGGCACGTGGCATAGCCGGCGATTCCCTCGCTGTACTCCTCTTCCCAGCGTCGAAACGCGGCTTCCGCTCCCCGGTCTTCGAATGGAAATTTCACCGGCGGCTTCCGTGCTCCTGCGCGCCACGGTTTGGGAGTGAGCCGCGCCCGGAACGATTGCTGCGTCCGGCACAGCCGCATATAGAGCGGGTCGGACCCGAACTCGTTCAGAATGGCCTCCGCCTCATCCCCGCCGCCCCGAACCGGCCGGTTCGTCACCATTACCCGGTATCCCGCCGCGGTCTGGTAGAGGCGCAATGCAAACTCGTGCCGCCCGGCAACGCGCGCCACCTGGTCCAGCGGTCCTTTGGCCATCGCCGTGTCCGTATCCACGTCGGCGAACAGCAGTTCGTCCGTGTTCAGAACCAGCGAGCCATAGGAATTCCGCGTCACCACCGCGGCCGTCCCCTGGAGGCGAAAGTCGTGCACGATCGGCTCCGGCACGGGTGAGTCGCCGTAATCGTACAGTTTGCCCGCGCTCCGATCGCCGGCGATCCGCTCTGCCAGCCGGCGGGCCCGCTCCTGTGCGCACTTGGCTGCATCTTCGAGGCTCACATCCGACCAGCCGCGCGACAGAATCTGAATGCTCTGCCCGCCCGAGCCCGTCGCCTCGCCCTCACGCCGCGTCCAATACCGTGCAAATTTCATTCATCGCAGTATACACGTTGTCCACGTAGGACAGACGGTCGCTTTTTTGCCGTCTGTCATTCCTGGTCCGGCAGTCGGAAGCCGATAACTGGCAACTAGCTGAACAGAATTCCGCCGTTGATGTCGATGTTGTCCCCGTTGACGAACGACGCTTCCGCGGACGCTAGAAAGGCCACCAGCTTCGCCACTTCTTCCGCCTCGCCTTCGCGCCCCAGAGGCGTCATCGAAGCCACCCGTTGGCGTACTTCCGGCTTGGTGAACCTGTCGTGGAACGTAGTGTCGATCATGCCCGGGCACACGCCGTTGACGCGAATCCGCCGCGGCCCCAGTTCCTTGGCCAACCCCCTCGTGAACGCCATCAGCGCACTCTTCGCGGCGCCGTAGGCGATGCCGCCCGGACCGCCGCCGTCCCGCCCCGCCTGTGACGAAAGATTGACGATCGCGCCGCCATCGGCCATGTGCGGCAGAATCGCCTTGGTCAGCAGGAACGCCGTCTTCAAATTGAGCGCGATCACGTGGTCCCAAAACGCTTCGTCCATTTCCTCCATCTTCTTGCGCGCCACCAGGCCTCCCGCCACGTTGACCAGGATGTCGGCCGTCCGTCCGGCTTGCGCGCGCGCCCAAGCGGCGAATTCCTCGACCGCCGCGCCGTCGAGCAGGTCCACCTGTCTCGAAAACGCTCGCCGGCCAAGCGCTCGGATGGCCGATTCGGTTTCCTCGCCGCTGGCCGCGTGCCAGGTGAACGCGACATCGGCGCCGCGGCGCGCCAATTCGATGGCGATGGCCTGGCCGATGTCCCGGCCGGCGCCCGATACGACTGCAAATTTGTCTGTCAGATCCGTCATTCCTGTAGTTCTCCCGAATATTTGATTGCCGGCGCGGCGCGGCCCAGGTCAAGGCGCTGAATGTTTCCGGCCAGCAGCAGAAGAGCTACGGTGCCGGCAGGCGCCAGAAGTCCCGCCACCACCAGCACCGGCGCGTACGAGAGGTGTGTCACCACCCATCCGGTGGTCAGAGTAAATAGAATGCTCCCCACTGCGGCGCCCGTGCCGCCCAAACCCGCCACGCTGCCCACCGCCGAGTCGCTGAAGAAATCGCTGGGAAGCGTCTGGACGTTGCTGATCCACATCTGAAATCCAAACAGCACGATCGCGATGAACCCGAGCGCTGTCAGCGGCGATTCCGCGCGCGCCGCGAGGATGCCGGCGGGCATCAGGCATGCGGCCAAAACCACCACCGTCTTTCGCGCGCGGTTGGCCGACGCCCCCGCGGCGATCATCCGCCCCGACAGCCATCCTCCGAACAGGCTGCCCATCGCCGCAGCCAGATAAGGCGCCCAGGCGAACATTCCGATCTGCTTCAGGCTCATTCCGCGGGCCTTGCTGAGATACTCCGGCAGCCACAGCACGAACAACCACCAGATCGGATCCACCAGGAATCGCGCTGTCACGATCGCCCACACCTGCCGGTACCGCAGCAGCGTGCGCCATCGCGGCGCCGTTTGTGCCGTCGCCCGCGGCGCGCCGCCCTCCCGAATCAGCCGCAGTTCCTCCTTGCTGACACGAGGATGAGTTTCGGGCGTGTGATACAGCGCCAGCCACGCCACCAGCCAGAACAGGCCGAGCGTGCCGGCGCAGAAAAACGCCATGCGCCACCCCAGCCGCAGTTGCAGCCACACGATCAACGGCGGAGCCACCACCGAGCCCAGCGCCGCCCCGCTATTAAAGATCGCCATGCCCAGGGCGCGTTCGCGCACCGGGAACCATTCGGCTACTACTTTGGCGGCCCCCGGCCAGTTCCCGGCTTCCCCGAATCCCAGCAGAAACGTCGCCGCCGCGAAACTTCCCAACCCCACGATCAGCGACTGCCCCATCGCCGCCAACGACCACAACACAATCGAAACCGTGAATCCGATGCGCGATCCGTAGCGGTCATAAAACTTCCCCGAGATCGATTGGCTCAGCATGTAGGCCAACAGTAAGACCGTGCCGATCCGCGAATACTCGAGCGGAGTGATGTTCAACTCGGATGGCCGGCCGAACACCGGGAACAGCAGCGAGATGCTCTGCCGGTCGACGTAGTTGATGGCGGTGGCGAAGAAGATCAGGCTGATGATGGTCCAGCGCACACCCGGGCGCGTGCGCGGTGCCGCCTCAGGCATCCGCATCACCCCGAGGATCGGTTGAACCCCGCACCACCAGTTGGCACGGGAAACAGACCTCCCGCCGCTTGGCGGACTTGCCTTCGATGCGGTCGAGCAGGAACTGCGCGGCACACCGCCCCTGCTCGGCGATCGGCTGCTCCACCGTGGTCAGAGGCGGGTTCGTAAATGCCGCTAGCGGGATATTGTCGAAACCCGCCAGGGCAATATCCCCGGGCACGGAAAGGCCCAACTCGTTCGCCGCCCGCAGCGCGCCGATGGCGGTATAGTCGTTGCGCGCGAACACCGCCGTCGGCGGTTCCGCCAACGCCGCCAGGCGCCGCATGCCCGCGTATCCGTCCTCCTGCGTGGCATAATCCGGGCCGCCTTGCGGGCCTACGATATACTCCGGCCGCAGCGGAATGCCGGCTTCCGCCAGGGCTTCGGCATAGCCTTGAAACCGCCGCAGGCGGTCGCTGTCTTCCGGCGCGATTCCCAGAAACGCGATCCTCCGATGACCCAGGCGCAGCAGGTGATTCACCGCGTCCATGGCGCCTTTCCGATGATCCGCCGCCACGCAATCCACTTTGCTGTTAGCGACCGGCCGGCCCACCGTCACCATGGGCACTCCCCGGCCGGAGATCTCGGCGATGGTTTTGTTGCCGATCTGCGTCCCGCGCGTGGCCACCAGAATGCCATCCACATGGTGATCGGCAAAAGCCAGCAGACTGGCCTTCTCTTCTTCGGTGCTGCGGCGCGTGGTGGCCAGGAAGGCCGCATAACCGGCCGGCACCAGTACCTGTTTCATTCCCTCGACCAGCTCGGCCGAGAACGGGTTGGAGATATCGGGCAACATGATGCCTACCGCATGCAGCACGTGGCCGCGTAACGTCCGCGCCAGAAGATTCGGACGGTAGTTGAGCTTCCGCGCCGCAGCCAGCACTTTTTCACGCACTTCCTTGCCGACATATCCCGAGTTGTTGATCGCGCGCGACGCGGTCATCGGCACCACACCCGCAATACGCGCGACATCGGCCAAAGTGGCGGCTTTGGCGCGCGTGGCCCCGGGCTTTGGCGGCGCGTTTTGGACCGGCGTGCGGCTCATGGTTTGCAATCGTCCTTTCCGGTATGTTAAGGTTAACATACGATTCCGGCGAAGACAACGTTTTTTGCAAAAAGCGGGAGATAGAAAGATGAAACGGATACTGATGGCGGCCCTCGCACTGCTGATTCCGTTGGCCGCGCAGGACTCGCGCGAAGCACTCGGCCCGCAGGATCATCCCGGACAAAACGGACCGTCGCCGCTGGCCGCGCTCATGGCCTCCCGCCGGTCGGCGCTGCTCCCCCAATTGCGCGGACAGCATCCGCGCGTCTTCTTCACTGGCGCCGAATTGGACACTTTGCGCCGCCGCGCCCATTCCAGTCAGAGTGCCTTATGGGCACGCGCCCTGGCTGCCGTCCGCGCGGTCAAAGTCGCCCCGCCTCCACCCCCCGCCGAAGAGCGTCGTGCGCAGAACGAGGTTGGCTTGGGAATCGCCGAAGCCGCCTTCGCCTACCGCATGGAAGGCGACCGCAAGTACCTCGACGCGGCCCTGCGCTACATGGACGCAGCCGTCTCCTATAAGATCTGGGGCTACGCCTTCAACAAGCCGAACGTCGATCTGGCCGCCGGCCATTTGCTCTACGGAATGGGCGCCGGCTACGACCTGCTCTACCACGATCTCTCCGCCGATCAGCGCCGCCGCTACCGCGACGCCATCGCCGAACACGCCCGCCTGCTCTTCGACTACTACAGGCCGAAACCGGGCCGCACTTACGCCTACAGTCAAAACCACGTCTTCATTCCCATGGCCGGGCTGGGCGTCGCAGCCTATGCGCTCTACGATGAAATTCCCGACGCGCCGCAGTGGGCAGCCTTGTCGCGC